>ENA-UESG01000031-UESG01000031.1-human-gut-metagenome-genome-assembly--contig:-NODE-31-length-162086-cov-33.094643_pt1 | contig 162086 bp, 134 predicted proteins | sample MGYA00243002_ERZ508003 | MGnify/ENA primary metagenome ERZ508003 (study PRJEB26167, sample SAMN06115514) | human gut metagenome | host: Homo sapiens | place: China:Shanxi | collected 2015-12-02... | reverse complement strand
ATTTGTCGGGGAGACTGGATTCGAACCAGCGACCTCCAACTCCCGAAGCTGGCGCGCTAACCGGACTGCGCTACACCCCGAACAAGTGCCCTTATCGTTTTAAGAGCGCACAAAGATAAGTTTAAAATCCGAAAAGACAAAATTATTTCCGAAAAAACATTCTTCAAAAATAACGGACCGGACTCAAAAGCCCCGCAGCGGACGATCGCGGCCGCCTCGCAGCGCCCGGTCCGCCCCAGCGGCGGCGGAGGAGGAGGAGGAGGAGGAGGAGGAGGAGGAGGAGGAGGAGGAGGAGGCGGCGGAGGCGGCGGAGGCGGCGGAGGCGGCGGAAAATCCCGGCTTCCGGAACAAGCGACCGATTTTTTTCGTATATTGATGCCGCAACGACGCTTTCACGGGCCAGGAGGCGCAACCGCCCCGGATGCAATCCGGTTTTGCGGCCGCCCGTTTTTTCATGTTTACAGACAATGACCGCCAAACTGCTGCTCATACTCCGCTTCTACCGCTCGGCGATGCTCCTCTTCTGCGGAGCGGCGAGCCTCGCCCTGGCATGGGTCGCCAAGGTCCACGGAACGCCGATCGTCCCGGCCCTGCTGTTGGGAAAGGCTTTGATTTACCCGCTTTTCCTCTACGTGTGGATCATCCCGCGCTATTCCGATGAATTCTACTATTACCGCAACCTCGGCATCCGCCGCCGAACACTGCTGGGCGTAAGCTGCGCGGTGGATTTCGGGTTATGCTGTCTTTTGCTGAACTATTCCGCCGCCCTGCTGCATACCGCCCGCTGAAAAACATATTCTCGAAATCGACTCCGCAGAGCTGGCGTTCGGCGAACGGCGCATTCTCTCGGGTGTTTACCTGCTCGTCGAAACAGGCGGCGTGACGGCTGTGCTCGGGCGCAACGGATGCGGAAAAAGCTGTCTGATGAAGATTCTGTCGGGGTCGCTGAAAGCGGGATTCTGCTCAATGCGCATCGACGGGAAATGGCACAGACGGTTTACCGAAAAGGAGATTCGCTACCTTCCGCAGCATCCGTTCATTCCCGGATGGTTGCGGCTGGAACGCGCGCTCGGCGATTTCGGGCTGCAAAGGGAAGACCTGGAACGGTGGTTTCCGGAGTTCATTTCCCTGCGCGGAACCCGCATCGGGGAGCTGTCGGGCGGGGAACAGCGGATTCTGGAATGTTTCATCATCCTGCGCAGCCCGGCCCGGTTCATCCTGCTCGACGAGCCGTTCTCGCAGATTGCACCCCTGCACGTTGCAACGCTCCAAACACTCATCCGGCAGGAAAAGGCCACGAAAGGGATTTTGCTCACCGACCACATGTACCGCCACGTGACCGGCATTGCCGACCGGCTGTACGTAATGGCCGACGGGCAGGCCTATCCGTGCGAAAACGACGAAGACCTGGTCCGGCGGGGCTATCTGAACCATCTCTGAACGGTCACAGCCGGTGGTAGTGGCAGTAGAGCAATTCGCCGTCGTCGCCCCGCAGGTGCATGCCGCCGCCCTGGCAGTAGCGGAACATCGAGCAATCGGCGCATTCGCCCCTGCGCGCCCATTCGCGGTCGCGGAACGGCTCGAAGCGGTTCTGCCACACGTCCCAGAACCGATCCCGGTAGATGTTTCCCTGATGGTAGTTGGCGCGGATCGACGTGCACCCCGAAATGGCCCCGTCGACACGGATCGAAGCCACCGAAACACCCGCGGCGCATTGGTAGAAATGGTCGCGGACCTCGGCCTCGTAACCGCCCAGGAAGCCTTCGCAGGCATAGCTGACCTCGATCCGGCCCTCCTGCCGCGTGCGGCGGATGAACTCCAGCATCTCCCGGAACTGGGCGTCGGTCATCCGCAGCGTCGGGTCGTTCTTGGCACGCCCCATCGGGAAAATCGAGAAGAGCCGCCAGTGGCGCACCCCCTCCGAAAGGAGCATGTCGCGGAAGGCCTCCAGCTGCGGGACCATCGCCCCCGTGACGCAGGTGACCACGTCGTACGACAGCGAGGGTTCGCGCACGATCATCCGCACGGCCTCCAGCGCGCGGTCGTAACTGCGGGGATTCCCGCGGATATAGTTGTGTTCGCGCTCGAAACCGTCGAGGCTCACCGAAACCGATTTCAGCCCCGCGTCGAGCAGACGGCCGAAACGTTCCGGGGTCAGGGCCATGCCGTTGGTCACCATGCCCCACGGGTAGCCGCGGCGCGTGACCTCGGCGCCCGCCTCCTCCAGGTCCGCGCGGACGAGCACCTCGCCGCCCGAGAAGATGACCAGCACGTCGGCGGGATCGACGTGGGGCGTCACCTCCTCGTCGAGCACCTTCAGAAAATCAGCCAGCGGCATGTCCGCCACGCCGGGGTCCACCCGGCAGTCGCTGCCGCAATGGCGGCACGAAAGGTTGCAGCGCAGCGTGCACTCCCAGAATAGCGTATCGAGACGGTGTTCGCGCACCGTCGAAGCATAGAGTTCGGAAAAAATATTGAGGGCCAGTCGTTTGCGAAGCCCCAGCCGGCGGCGTGACATGGCTTATTTTCTGCCGACGGAAGGGTCCTCCTCCTGCGGACGTTCGGCCACGGGAGGCAGCGAATCGGGACGTTCGCGTTCCAGGCGTTTGAGCCGCTCGTTGCGGACGCTGTCCTGCCGGGGCGTCCGCACGCCGTACATGACCACCACGCGGCGGGGAAATTCGGGGTATCCCTTTACGGCCGTCGTATCGGCGCCCTGCGTCTTCGCGGTGTCCTCCTTGGGAGCGTTTTTCACCGACGTACAGGCTGCGGAGAAGCCCAGAAGGGCTGCCAGCGCGAGTTTCAGATTTCTGTTCATAACGCCATGAGGTTTAACATTCTCAATGCAAAGATAAGAATTTTCCGCACAAGACGAAAAAACATGCCAAAAAGTTTTGAAAGCCAATGTTTTTTATTTTACTTTGCCGAACACATTAACACTTTAATTCTCTATTTTTATGACAGGTAAGGTAAAATGGTTCGATGGCAAGAAAGGCTACGGATTCATTACGGCGGAGAACGGAAAAGAGATTTTCGTACACTTCTCGGGCATCGCAAAGGACGGCTTCAAGTCGCTCAACGAAGGTCAGGCAGTCGAGTTCGAAGTTGGCTCCGGTGCCAAGGGAGAACAGGCTATTAACGTAACTGTAGTTGAGTAATCGCGCAAACTATAATTACAGAGAGCAAAAAAGGAGGTCCCCTCGAACCGGAGGCCTCCTTTTTTCTTGCCCGTTTGAAAAAAAAGCAGTACTTTTGGGCGTCCGAAACCGAAAAAAAGGTTCTCAAAACATAAAAACCCTATCAAAACCATGAAAGAAGCAATCGCAATTCTGACCGGCGGCGGACCGGCTCCCGGCATGAATACCGTAGTGGGCAGTGTCGCTAAAACGTTCCTGCGCCAGGGCTATCGCGTCATCGGCCTGCACGAAGGTTACACGGGCCTGTTCAACCCCTCGCCCCGCACCGTAGACATCGACTACCCGATGGCCGACGGCATCTTCAACCAGGGAGGTTCGTTCCTGCAGATGAGCCGTTTCAAACCCAAGGACTCGGATTTCGAGAACAACTTCAACCTCAAGTTCTTCACCGACAACAACATCAAACTGCTGGTGACCGTCGGCGGCGACGACACAGCTTCGACCGCCAACCGTATCGCCAAGTTCCTCGAGGCCAAGAAATACCCCATCGCCAACATCCACGTGCCGAAGACCATCGACAACGACCTGCCGCTTCCGAAGGGCACGCCGACGTTCGGCTACGAGTCGGCCAAGGACAAGGGCGCAGTCATCGCCCGCGCCGTCTATGTCGACGCACGCACGAGCGGCAACTGGTTCGTGCTGGCTGCCATGGGCCGTTCGGCCGGCCACCTGGCATTCGGCATCGGCGAGGCCTGCCACTACCCGATGATCGTCATTCCCGAGATGTTCGACAAGACGGAAATCACCGTCGAGAAGATCGTCAACCTGGTGATTTCGTCGATCATCAAGCGTAAGATCATGGGCATGGACTACGGCGCAGCGGTGATTTCCGAAGGTGTGTTCCACGCGCTGTCGGACGAGGAGATCCGCAAGAGCGGCATCCACTTCACCTACGACGAGCACGGACATCCCGAGCTGGGCAAGGTGTCGAAGGCCCACATCTTCAACGAGATGATCGAGATGAAGCTCAAGGAGCTGGGTCTCAAGGTCAAGAGCCGTCCGGTGGAGCTGGGCTACGAAATCCGCTGCCAGACCCCGATCGCCTACGACCTGACCTACTGCTCGGAGCTGGGTATCGGCGTGCACAAGCTCTTCGCCGAGGGCAAGACGGGCTGCATGGTTTACGTGGATTCGGAGGGCAACGTCTCGCCGCTCTACCTCAAGGACTTGCAGGACCCCACGACGGGCAAGATTCCGCCCCGTCTGGTGGACATCAAGTCGGACAAGTTCACGTCGGTGGTGGAGACCATTCTCAACGCCATCACCCCGGCCGACTACGAAGCCGCCAAGGCTTACGTTCCCAATCCCGAGGAGTACGACTTCCACAAGATCCTGAACTGGAAATAATCCGGTCGCAATCCCATACTCTGATCCCCGCCTCAACAAGGCGGGGATTTTTTTCGCAAAATATTTGCTCGGGGGGGGGATTTCGTATATTTGCATCCCAGAACAATCCAATTCATCATGGAAAAGACCGAAAAACCGGTGTTCGAGCCAATGCCCGAAACACCTGCGGAGCCGGCATCCACGGCCTCCGAATCCGCCGGACAGCCGGCGGCATCGCTCGCCGAAGCGAAAAAGAACATCCTCATCGGACTGCTGTGGTGCGTCGGCGGACTGGCTTTCAGTTTCATCTCCTACTACCTCACCGAAGCCGGAGGCCGTTACGTCATCGCCACGGGAGCCATCCTCTGGGGTGCCTGGCAAGCAATCATGGGATTATACGTCTGGCTGAAAATCAAGCATGGAGCCGGCGAATACGCCGCCTTTTGGCGCATGCTCGCAACAGCCGTCTGCACCGCCCTGCTCATCGGATACCTCACGGTGCTCTCCACGCAGCTGGTGGACGAAGGCGGCGAGCTGCCGCTGCTCAACACCGAACAGACCTATGATTGCACGGACCTCGGGCTGCGAATCCGAATTCCGGCCGGATACTCCGCCCTCGAAGAGAGCATTGAACCCGAAACCGACTCAACCTACGCCCGCTACACGATGTACGTCCTCGACGGCGAATGGGAATTCAACATCGACGCCCTGCAAGATGTCTTCGATCCCGAGGCAAAGAACATCGCCGACCTCTCGGACTACTGCGCGAGCCGCGATTCGGCCTACTACGACGGCGGGATCATCAAGGCCTCGCGCCCCCTCGTATCGAACGGCACCGACATGCTGTACAGCGAAGGCCGCCGGACCGAATATCCGGGATTCGTATTCACGGCCTACGACCTCAAACAGGGGCAGTCGCTCATCACCGTCGGCATCAGCTACCCCTCGAAGGAATACGGCAAGACGAGTACCCTCCGACGCGTCGAAGAACTGCTCCGAGGCATTGAGCTGACGCAGCCGGAGGAGACGGCAGGAACGGCAGAATAAAAATGATTCGCACGACAGAGAAGGGCAGCCTCCGGGCCATGAGTGGCCAAAAGATCGTAATCAACAGATATTCAGAATAATCCAACAGAGGGTTTGTTATTTTTTCTTGCAATGCAAGTCCGGCAGCCCGAACCGACGCAGCGACCGAGGGTAAAACAGCTCGCTGATTTTACCGAGGTGCAAGGAGGAAGCCGAAGGCAAGCCCCCGGCTGCGGAGGGCTGCAACATACATGTTTAGCCACTCCGCTGGCTTCGGGTTGAAAAACAGAGCGATTATTCAAGAGTAAAACTCAATGTAACAGCTTGTCACAATCTGCCGACCACGCAAGGCCTCCGGGCCGCTTTTTTATCCGAAGAGCGTCGGTTCGGGGGCGGGCGGCACGGGAGCCGCCGGACAGAGGTTGACGACCTCCAGCCCCCGGCCGAGGGCGCGGCGGACGGTGTAGCGGGTGCCGCCGGGCGAACCGTCGTACCACGCCACCAGGACGCGGGCGTTGTCCACCAGAAAATCGTTGCGCACGGCATAGCAGCCCCGGTGGTAGGCCGGCGCAAGCACTTCGACGGAATCGGCCTCGGCCAGCACGCGCCGGAAGCGTTCGCGGTCGGCCGGGGAGAAGCGCATCTCCTGCCCCCGGAACGGAACCGCAGCGACGAGCCGCACGCCGGGCGCACGCTCCCGGAGTTCCAGCACCGCCTCGGCGGCGGCCAAATCGAAACCCACGGCCATGCCGCTCAAAAAGTTCCGGAAACCCCGCGCGTACAACTCCCCCACCGTCCGGCGCAGGGCGTCCGCAGCCGCGCCGCGATAGGTGCGATGGCCGGTAAAGGCGACGGATGTGCGGCGATCGGCGATCATGCGTCCAAAGGTAAGGCTTTGGCCCGGACTTTGCAAGCCCCATTGCTGAATTAAAACTTTCAGCAACTATGAAAAACACAGGAATTGCCATCGTATCGCTCGTGGGCGGCATGATCATCGGTTCGGCCCTCACAATGCTCTTCACGCCCCAGTCCGGTCCGGAACTGCGCCAGAAAATCAAGGATTCGATCGACGACGAGATCGACAAGGTGAAAGACAAACTCGGCAAAGTCGAGAGGGAGATCGAGGAAGCCCGCTGCAAATGCGACGAAAAATGACCCTCCCGGCACGACGCAACAATGGAAAATAAACCTTCCGGCGGCCGTTTCATAGCCGCGCTGCTGTTTTTCGCAACGACTGCGGGCATTGCCATCCTGCTGCTGCTCACGGCGCTGGTTATCTGGCTTTCGTCCGTTACGGGTTCGTTCATCGCCTCGGCGCTGATCGCAGGCGGCTTTTTCGCCGTCCTCGCACTCCTCGTCTACCTGTTCGCGATCCGCGACGCCGTGGAACAGATCCGCAGGCAGGCCGAAACGGTTTACGAGGTGGCCCATGCAGCGCAAACGGGCTACGAATGGCTCGCCGGAAAGGTTTCTCTGTTTCTGAAGCTCCGCGAGGAGTTGCAGAAAAAATGAAAAAAGCCGGAGCAGCATGCTGCTCCGGCTTTTTCAGGCCTTCCGCGAAGGGTTGCGCCGCCATCTCCGCACGGACCTTCGCAGAACGGGCCTTTCGAACTTGCTCCGAACTGCGTTTCCGATTTCGGCGGTTCGTGTTTCGGCCTAACGTAATCCGGCCCGGACGAAAAATACAAACGTATTCCCGTTCGGGCCGGACATGTTAGGGCAAAAAAGCCCTGTAAAATCGAAACCTACTTAAAGTAGCGTTTGTAAAGCCCTTCGAAACCTTTGCCGTGACGGGCCTCGTCCTTGGCCATCTCGTGAACGGTGTCGTGAACGGCGTCGAGGTTCTCCTCCTTCGCCATGCGGGCCAGGCGCATCTTGTCCTCGCAGGCGCCGCACTCGGCGTTCATGCGCTTTTCGAGGTTGGTCTTGGTGTCCCAGACCACTTCGCCGATCAGCTCGGCGAACTTCGAGGCGTGCTCGGCCTCCTCCCAGGCGTAACGCTTGTAAGCCTCGGCGATCTCGGGATAGCCCTCGCGGTCGGCCTGACGGCTCATAGCCAGATACATGCCCACCTCGGTGCACTCGCCCATGAAATGATTCTGGAGACCTTCCCAAAGCTCCTTGCTGGCGCCCTTGCCGTCGCCGATCTTGTGTACCGTTACGAAATCGAGGTCGCCCTCGGCCTCAACGAGTTCCACGAACTTCTCCTTGCCTACCTTGCACATCGGGCACTGGTCGGGTGCCTCGGGACCTTCGTGAATGTAACCGCATACGGTACAACGCCATTTCTTTGCCATAATCTTCTACTGTTTAATGTGTGTGATTGTATTCTGTTTGTAGTGCAAAGATAGCAAATCCGTTCGGAATCCGTATAGGTTTCCGATTGTCTTTTCTGATGGCGGGATAGGCTGCGCTTATAGCCGCGCCGCAGAACCGGGCAGGAGGCGTGTGAACCGCCGTTCGCTCCCAAAACCGGCTTTTTAAGCCGGGGAGCGCAGAACAGGACAAGAGGCGCCGGGTCACCCATCGCCCATAAATCCCGTCTATCAAGCGTCTTACGCCCGGCGGTCTATTATCTCTTCGATCTGCGCCACGTCGGTCGAATCCTTCACCAACACCCGCTTGCGGCTGTCCAGCAGGTAGAGGGCCGGAATGGCGTGGAGGTCGTACAGGCTCTTTTCGCGGACGACGCACCCCTTGTCGTAGGCATTGATCCACGACGCCGGTATGTGGTCGCGGTAGTCGCGCCACTCCGTAAGGTCCTCGTCCGGATAGAGCGCCAGCACCTTCAGCCGCCCCCGCTCGATCATCTCCGAAAGCATCGGCGAGGAGGTGATCGCCTCGCGAATTTCACGGCACATCGCACAGCCGGGATTGTTGATGAACAGCAGCACGTATTCGGCTTGCAGCCCGTAGAGCGTCCCCGAGGCGCCCGAGGCGAGCGTGTAGCGGAAATCGTTGGCAGGCTGGCCCAGGCGGTTCTGCATGGCCATTTCGAGGTCGTACTGCGGGGCGATGCGTTCGTACTCGTCGTAGAAAGGGCTGGCGAGCTGCGCCCGGAGCACGGGAATGTAGAACTCGTCGTTGCGCAGCGGCGAGTTGGGGTCGTGCAGCACCGTCCCGGCGAGCATCGCGAAATAGTCGAGCATCGGCTTCGACGACGAAGCCCGGCGCATCAGCGAATCCATCGGCGCGGAATCCGCCGGACGGTCGGAAAGCACCGCAATGTAGCGCGCAAAGGCCTCGATCATCTGCACGGTGTCGGCCTCGGAGACGAAAAGCGTGTCGGTGAAGTCGAAACGGTCCCAGTAGTGCCGGCGGAGATAGTCGCGCTGTTCGTCCGGAGAGAGTCCCGCGGGGGCGATGGCCGGGAGAAAAACCCGCGGACGGGATGCGGAGACCGCGGTCTCCTGCGAGGGAGCGCTCCGGCGGCGGCCGCACGCGGCGACGCACAGGGCTGCCAGGAGGATGATCAGGATGCGTTGCATGGGCATGGAGATTATTTATACGCAAAGATAGAAATTTCCGGCAACAATCGTACACCCGAAGGCTGCAAAGGCGACTTCCCGGCGGTTTTGCACGGTAGTTGCAACACCCAACAGCGACAAAAAACCAAATCAATTCATTATGGATGTAAAGAAAACTACCACAAGCACAGGGTTCAAATTGAGTGTTATGACACTGGCAATTATGAACGTGACTGCCGTAGTGAGTCTGCGCGGACTGCCCGCCGAGGCGGTCTACGGACTTTCGTCGGCATTCTACTACCTGTTTGCAGCCATCGTGTTCCTGATTCCGACGGCGATGGTCGCCGCCGAACTGGCCGCGATGTTCGCCGACAAGCAGGGCGGCGTATTCCGCTGGGTCGGCGAAGCCTACGGCGCACGCACGGGATTCCTCGCAATCTGGCTGCAATGGATCGAATCGACGATCTGGTATCCGACGGTGCTGACCTTCGGCGCCGTGTCGATCGCGTTCATCGGCATGAACGACACGCACGACGCGCTGCTGGCCTCGAACAAGGTCTTCACGCTCTGCATGGTGCTGGCCATCTACTGGATCGCCACGCTGATCGCCCTGAAAGGTCTCGGATGGGTCGGAAAAATCAGCAAATGGGGCGGCATGATCGGTACGATCATTCCCGCGGGCCTGCTGATCGTGCTGGGCGTCATCTACATTTCGACCGGCGGACACAACCACATGGACATGTCGCAGGGCTTCTTCCCCGACCTGTCGAAATTCAACAACCTCGTGCTGGCGAGCAGTATCTTCCTGTTCTACGCGGGTATGGAGATGATGGGCATTCACGTCATGGACGTGAAGAACCCGTCGCGGAACTACCCCAAGGCCATCATCATCGGTTCGCTGGTCACGGTGCTGATCTTCATTCTGGGAACCTTCTCGCTGGGCCTGATCATCCCCGCCAAGGACATCAGCCTCACGCAGTCGCTGTTAGTCGGGTTCGACAACTACTTCCACTACCTCCACATTTCGTGGGCCGGCCCGATCATCGCCATCGCCTTGATGTTCGGCGTGCTGGCAGGCGTGCTGACGTGGGTGGCGGGTCCCTCGAAGGGTATCTTCGCCGTGGGCAAGGCCGGTTACCTGCCCCCGTTCTTCCAGAAGACCAACAAGAACGGCGTACAGAAGAACATCCTGCTGATCCAGGGCTGCGTCGTGACGCTGCTGGCGCTGCTGTTCGTCGTGATGCCCTCGGTGCAGTCGTTCTACCAGATCCTCTCGCAGCTGACCGTGCTGCTGTACCTGATCATGTACATGCTGATGTTCTCGGCCGCCATCGTCCTGCGCTACAAGATGAAGGGCACGCCCCGTCCGTTCCGCCTGGGCAAAAAGAACGGCCTGATGTGGTTCCTCGGATGCCTCGGTTTCTGCGGCGCACTGCTGGCCTTCGTCTTGAGCTTCGTGCCGCCCAGTCAGATTTCGACCGGCAGCAACACCGTCTGGTTCTCGGTGCTGATCATCGGCTGCGTGGTGGTCGTGGGCGCCCCGTTCGTCATCTACTCCATGCGCAAGCCGTCGTGGAAAGACCCCGAGGCCGCCGCCGATTTCGCTCCCTTCCACTGGGAAGCGCAGGCCAAGGTCGCAGCCCCCGAGGCAGCCGCACCTGCACAGCAGAAACCCGGTAGCAACAAATAACAGCCGAAGAAATGCCTCCGAACTCCTTACCCCCCCCCGCCGAGGCGGGGGTTTGGGGACGGGGCGGGCCTGCAAACACGGCGGAACGCCGTGACTACGGCCTGCCACAGCGGAAAAAGGATACAAACCATTTTACAAATTTCATAACATGATTCAGAAGATCGACAAAAAAGCGGTTCAGGATGCCGTGCAGATGGCATACGACCGCTGCAAAAACGAAACCGGCGGCAAAAACGCCGACTATATCCCCTATCTGGCCGATGTGCCGTCGAACTTGTTCGGCATCGCGGCCTGCCTTCCCGACGGCGACGTGGTGGCCGTGGGCGACACGGACTACAAGTTCGGCATCGAATCGGTGTCGAAGGTCCCCACGGCGATCCTCGCCATGAACCAGTACGGCGGCCAGGAGGTGCTCGGCAAGATCGGCGCCGACGCCACGGGACTCCCCTTCAACTCGATCATGGCCATCCTGCTCGAAAACGACCACCCCTCGACGCCACTGGTGAACGCCGGAGCCATTTCGGCCTGCTCGATGATCAAGCCCGTGGGCGACAGCGACGGCAAATGGAAAGCCATCGTCTCGTTCATCGCCGACCTCGCGGGATCGGACGTCGCGGTGATCGACGAACTCTACAAATCGGAGACGGCGACCAACTTCAACAACAAGTCGATCGCGTGGCTGCTGAAGAATTACAACCGCATCTACGACGATCCCGACATGGCGCTGGACATCTACACGCGCCAGTGCTCGATCGGCGTGACGGCCCGGCAGCTGGCCACGATGGCCGCGACGATCGCCAACAGCGGCGTGAACCCCGTGACCGGAAAGGCCGTGTTCAAGCCCGAGCTGACGCCCAAGATCGCCTCGATGATGGCCACCGTGGGATTCTACGAGCACACGGGCGACTGGCTCTTCACGACGGGACTTCCGGCCAAAACGGGCGTGGGCGGCGGCATCATGGGCGTCGTGCCTGGCGTGATGGGCGTTGCGGCGTTCGCGCCCCCGCTCGACGGGGCCGGCAACTCGGTGAAGGCCCAGAAGGCGCTGGCGTTCATCGCCGGACACCTCAACCTCAACGTCTTCGGCACGACGCGCTGCGTGATGGCCGGAAAAGAGCCTGTGAAGGCGTAAGAACTCCCCTGCGGGGAGACCCGCCGACGAAAAGGGGCGCATCCTGCGAGGAATGCGCCCCTTTTCCGTATCCGGACAGGGTGTCAGAAGCGGTAGCGGACGCCGACCAGCAGGCAGCCCGACGTACCGATACCGGCCTCGGCATAGGCCGCGACGCGTCCCCCGACTTCGACGCCGACGGGCGACACCTGGAAGGCGAACTGCGTGGATTTGCCGCTCTCGCCCCCGACCTCGGATCTGGAGAACGAGGCTCCCGCACCGAGGCGCGAATAGAACGAAACCACCTTGAGGTTCATCCAGTTCCACTTCACGTTGGGCAGCAGCGACCAGTAGCGGTTCCGGATCTCCGAGCCGGCGCCCCTGACCTCCTGCGTGTTCGAGGAGTAGACGACCTGCGCGCCGAGGCGCAGGCTGCCGATCAGGCGGAAACTGTAACCCACGGTGACGGCGCCCCACCCCTTGAGGTCGGTATTCGCATTCGTGAAAAGCCCGGTCAGCATGTCGCTGTACGAGTCGATCCAATCGGTGACGGGAGCGACGCCGTAGGACACCGAAACCTCGCTGCGGCGCGATCCCTGGGCGGCGGCGGGAACGGCCATCGCGACGACGGCCGCCGCCATCAGCAATTTCTTGATCATTGTTCTCTGTTTTTCAGGTTTTACGACTGCTAATATAGCAAAAATCACGCAACGAAATCAATCCGTTCGGCGGACAGGCGCGCGACGGGCGCAGAACGGGCACGCGACAGGCGCAGAACGGGCACGCGACAGGCGCAGAACGGGCGCGGAACGGGCAACGCATCGCGGACAATCACTCGTCCATCACCTCCCGCCGGATGGCTTCGAGATACCCGCGCCCCCATTTCAGGTCCGGCTCGACATAATTTTCCTCGGCCCATTCGTTCCAGGATTTCAGCAGGATGATCCGGTGTTCGGGAGCTTTTCCCCGGACCATTTCCACAGCCTCCCGGAGGTGTTTCCCGAACAGCTCGGGCGTGGAATCCGTCACGATCCACCCCTCTTTCCCGCTGCGCGGCGTGTGGTCCCAGTTCGGAATGACCGAGGGGAACACGTTCTCCCGGGTGTCTTCGTCCCCGTTGAGAAAATAAGCGGCCATCCGTTCATAGGGATAATTGAGCGGAATCTTCCGCCAGCGGTCGAATTTTACCCGCTGCCGTTCGAAAAACGAATGCCTTACATTGAAATACCCGACCAGCCGCAGCGGATTGACAGCGTCGACCCCCGTAGAGAAAATGGCCCCGACGTTCGGAACCGGGGCGTTCTCGTGCCCGACGAAGTAGATTCCCGGCAGGCCGTTCTTTTCGGCCAGCTCCCGCCACGTGGCGATGAAAACCTTCACCTCGGGGTCCGCCAGCGGTTTGTAGATCATAAACAGCGGCTTGCCGTCCACCGTAATGTAACGATGGTCCCGGAAAGCGGGCAGCACGGCCCGGAAATGCGCCGTATAGTCTTCGACGCCTCCGTAGAGCTGTTCGATCAGCATGTTCCGGTTCGTGATCCCGTGGGCGAAGCCCCGCCAGCTCTCATTGGCCCAGGCCAGCGCGAACGGAAAATCGGGTTCGCCGCTGGCCAGCACCTCGTTGAAGGGACGTTCCAGCAACCGTTTGCCGTTGCCGAACCAGTAATGCCAGTAGACGAAGCCCTCGACGCCGTATTCGCGGGCCATATCCGCCTGCGCCTGGCGCGTCTCGGCGACCCGCAGGTCGTAATACCCCAGATCGGCCGGAACTCGGGGCTGATAGTGATTTCTGAAATACCGCCGGGCCTTACCCACGTTCGTCCATTCGGTAAAACCCTTTCCCCACCACAGGTCGTTCTCCGGGATGGGGTGAAATTGAGGCAGATACAATGCCAATAATCTCGCTTTCATACGTTGATCCGACAATCGGACCCGGATACCGGAGCAGACTGCAAGACCCTGCACAGCAAGGCTGTGCCCCGGCATGAAAAACGATGCGGAGGATTGTTCAGGATCCCCCGCATCGTATCCGGTCCGGTGTGTTTAAACCTCGTTTTCGACAGCTTTGAACAGCGCGACGTCCTCCGTCGTGGAGTTCATCACGTAGGTATAGGCCTCCGCGATCTTCGCCTCTGCAAGCTTGCAGAACACGCGCGCCGAAGCGGCATACTCCTCCGCCTCACCGGCCTGACGGGCCAGCAGGTAGGTGATGATGATGTGTCCGGCGGTCTCCACCAGGCGGCGGGCATGGAAATCCTTGAATCCGCAGACCTCCTTGTCGCCGGCCTCGACACGGGCCTGCATCTCCGAGAACTTGACGGTCAGCTCCTTGAGCTTCGTCACCACGGGGCACATCGCCTCCGTGTAGCTTTCGGCGGCATAGCGCCCGATCTGCTCCAGGAACGTGCCCTTCGTCACGGCGTTGATCGCCGCAACGACCTGCAACTGCGAGGTTCCCTCGTAGATGTTCATAATGCGTGCGTCGCGGTACAACCGCTCGCAGGGATAGTCCTTCATAAAACCCGATCCGCCGTGGATCTGGATGGCGTCGTAGGCCAGCTGGTTGGCGTACTCCGACGAGAAGAGCTTCACCAGCGGCGTGAAACCGTCGGCAAGGCGGTTGTAGAACTTCATCTCCTGACGCTCCTCCGCTTCGAGCGAACGCTCGTGGGAGATATGGCCGTACTGCTTGTAGACCTCGACGAAACGCGCCGTTTCGTACAGCAGCGCGCGCACGCCCTGCACCTTGGCCTTCATGTTCGAGAGCATCTCCGAAACGGCGGCGAACTGGATGATCGGCTTGCCGAACTGCTCGCGCTCGTGGGCGTATTTCAGCCCCTCGCGGTAAGCGGCCTCGCAGAGACCCACCGACTGTGCGCCGATGCCCAGGCGTGCGGCGTTCATCAGCGACATCACATACTTGATCAGGCCCATCTTCCGGTCGCCGACCAGCTGCGCCGGGGCGTTCGTGAAGACCAGCTCGCACGTCGGCGATCCCTTGATGCCGAGCTTATTCTCGATGCGGCGCACCTTCACGCCGCCGTCGCGCTTGTCGTAGACCAGCATCGAGAGGCCGCGGGCGTCGGTCGTACCCTCTTCGGTACGCGCCAGCACGAGCGAAACCTCGCCGTCGCCGTTGGTGATGAAGCGTTTCACGCCGTTCAGCAGCCACGTCTGCCGCTCCTCCGACCAGGTGGCCTTGAGCATCACGGCTCCGAGGTCCGAACCGGCGTCCGGCTCCGTGAGGTCCATGGCGCACGTCGCGCCCGCCGAGACCCACGGCAGGTATTTCTGCTTGATCTCCTCCGAAGCGAACTCGTTCAACGTCTCGGCGCAGTCCTGCAACCCCCAGATGTTCTCGAAACTGGCATCGGCGCGGGCCACCATCTCGTTGGCCATCACGAAGCAGATGAGCGGGAAGTTCAGTCCGTCGTACTTGCGCGGAAGCGTCATGCCGCTCAACCCCGCGTCAACCACCGCCTTCATGTTCTCGACCGTACCCGAAGCGTACTCCACATGGTCGTCGACCACGCGCGGACCCTCGTGGTCCACACCCTCGGCGTTGGGGGCGATCACCTCGCCGCAGACCTCGCCGGCGATCTCCAGCACGCGGCGGTAGTTGTCCATCGCGTCGTCGAAATCCTGCGGCGCATAGTCGTAGAGGTCCTTCTCCGCGAAACCGCGCTCCTTCAGCTCCACGATCTTGCGCATCAACGGATGCTGGAGGTGGAACTGCAAATCCTTGTTATCTGAAAAGAAATTAGCCATAATTAGTTGTTTTTAAGATTCGTAGGCTCCTGTTTTGGGGTAAATTCAATACCTATGACATAGAAGTGGGGAATGTTGCCGACAATTTCGCCCGACAGGTCGGGCGCGATCTCGTTCTCGCCGCAGAAACGGAACAGATTGTGCTCCGCATCGAACCACATCGAACCGTAAAAGACCAGCGGAATGAACTTTCCGGCCTCGAACGAGTCGATCCCGAACGGACGGGTGCAGTACTTGGTAAGCGTATAACCGCTCGACGAAGTCACGCTGCGGAGCTTGAGCCGCTGACTGGCCTCCCGCATCTCCGGGATACTGAAATTCAGCATCGCCGTCGAATCCGTCCCCGAAGGATAGAATCCAATCGTCAGTTTTTTGGCCAGCATGTAAATGCCCGCCTGCGGATCGGCCATCTCGCCGGGCAGGATTTCGCCGCGCACCTTCTCGGGGAAATCGCTTACGAGCAGTTTGTTCGGCCCGCAGGGAAACTCCCGGGAACGAATCTCCACGCCCGATTCGTACTCCTTGATATATACCGTCATGTCATAGCAGCCCGGTCCTTCGAGCAATTCCGACAGGTCAAAACCGAACGCCTCGTAACCGGCAGCTTCCAGCAGGGAGCGGAAGTCGTCGAACCCGACAGGCCGGCTCTTGATCTGCTGTCCGGAAACGGACGCAGAGAGGAGAAGCGTACAGATTACCGTCAGAAGCCTGCGCATCGCTATTTCGAGTTTTGTTTGTAGTACTTGATCATCTTGGGGATAATCTCATTGACATCGCCCGTGATGGCGTAGTCGGCGATCTTGTTGATCGGGGCTTCGGGGTCCGAGTTGATCGAGATGACCATCGACGACTGGTCCATGCCGGCCGTGTGCTGGATCTGACCCGAGATGCCGCAGGCGATGTAGAGCTTCGGACGCACCGTGACGCCCGTCTGGCCCACCTGACGCGCATGCTCCGTGAAACCTGCATCGACGGCGGCGCGGCTGGCGCCCACTTCGCCTCCCAGAACGTCGGCCAGTTCGTGCACCAGCCTGAAGTTCTCTTTGGAACCCATGCCGTAGCCGCCGGCGACGATGATGCCCGCACCCTTGATGTCGATCTTGCGCTCCTCGATCTGACGGTCGATGATCTTCACCGCGAGGTCCGCGTCCGTGACCATCTTCTTCCAGTCGATCGCCTTCACCTCGCCCGCGCCGGGCTGTGCGGCGTACTCCTTGCGCATGACGCCCTCGCGGACGGTGGCCATCTGCGGACGGTGGTCGGGGTTGACGATCGTGGCGATGATGTTTCCGCCGAACGCCGGGCGGATCTGATAGAGGAGGTTCTTATACTCCGTACCCGTCTTGGCGTCCTTGTGGTCGCCGATTTCGAGCTGCGTGCAGTCGGCCGTAAGACCGCTGTGCAGGGCCGACGATACGCGGGGTGCGAAGTCGCGGCCCACGGGCGTGGCGCCGAACAGCGCGATCTGGGGCTTCTCCTGCCCGATCAGACCGCACAGGACCGCCGTGTGGGGCAGCGTGCGGAACGGAGAAAATAACGGATCATCGGCAACCCAGACCGTATCGGCGCCGTATTTGGCCAGTTCCTTTTCGATGCCGGCGAGGTTGTGGCCCAGGACGACGGCTTCGAGTTTCACGCCGAGCGTCGTGGCCAGTTCGCGGCCTTTGGTCAGCAGTTCGAGACTCACGTCGGCGACCTTGCCGCCCTCCATCTCGATATATACGAATATATTGTTCATCTCAAAAAAACGCATTAACCGAGCGTGTGGCTCGCGATGAGTTCAACCATAAGTTCATTGATGTCGTTGTCGGCGGCGGTGAGTTTCTTGGCCTCCTTGGCGGCGAAAACCACGTTCTCGATCCTCTTGACCTTCGTGGGCGAACCCTGGAGGCCGAGCTGCGCGGGATCGGGATCAACATCGGCGGCGGCCCACTCCACGATGCGGAGGTACTCCTTCGCGGCGGCGCGCTGCGCGGCGGGCGATTCGGGTGCGGCGGCGATCTCCGAACCGGCCAGCGCGCCCTTGTACTTCATCACGCGCTTGGCGTTGCGCGGGCGGCACTCGGCGGCCGAGGCGTTGACCGTCACAACGGCCGGAATCGGGCACTCGACGACCTCCGTGCCGTGCTCCAGGCGGCGCTTGATGACCAGCGCGCCCTCACGGACTTCGAGAATCTCCTCGGCATAGGTCACCTGCGGAAGACCGAGCTTCTCGGCGACCTGCGGACCCACCTGCGCCGTGTCGCCGTCGATGGCCTGACGGCCTGCGAAAATCACGTCGGGGGCGATCTTCTTCAGCGCGCACGAAAGGGCGTAGGAGGTGGCCAGCGTGTCCGAGCCGGCGAACTCGCGGCCCGAAAGCAGGTAGCCGCCGTCGGCCCCGCGGAACATCGCGTCGCGGATGATGTCGGCGGCGCGCTGCGGACCCATCGTAAGGATATGAACCGTGGAACCCGCCACACGGTCCTTGAGCCGCAGGGCGGCTTCGAGCGCATTGAGGTCCTCGGGATTGAAGATGGCCGGAAGCGCCGCGCGGTTGACCGTCCCTTCGGGAGTCATCGCGTCCTTGCCTACGTTGCGGGTATCGGGAACCTGCTTGGCCAAAACAAGAATTTTGAGGTTTTGTTGTTGCATATAAGTAAGTAATGGTTATATATTGAATCCTTTTCCTTCTTTTACCGCTGTCGTCGCGGCGTTCCGTCGCGTTCGCGAATCTGCCTCGCCCCAAGCCCTCCCGCGGGAGGGACTTACGGCGTAAAACACGCCCCGTTTCTGCTTTGGCGGTTCGGCAATCCGCAAGCGACTGCCCCCGCCTGTCGCCGCAGTTGTCGCAGTTGTCGCAATGCGACCGGGTCGTCAACCGGGATTTCGACCGAAACGCGGACGGGCGGAAATCACACAAAAACGCATCCCTAACCTGCCACTGGGCAGCCGGGATGCGCGGTTGCTTATCGGACGATCGTTTCGCCGCGGTCGGGACCTACGGAGATGATCTTCACGGGGACGCCCGTCTGCCGCTCGATGAACTCCACGTAGCGTTTGAACGCCTCGGGGAACTCCTCGTAGCTGCCGTACCGGCGCAGGTCGCATTTCCAGCCCTCGAACTCGGTGTAGACCGGACGGAGGTCGCCGGTGATTTCATAGGGGAACTCCGAGGTGGTGCGGCCGCCGATCTCGTAGGCCGTGGCCACGCGGATCGTGTCGAAATCGTTCATCACGTCGGATTTCATCATAATCAGCTGCGTCACGCCGTTGACCATGATCGAATATTTCAGGGCCACCATATCGAGCCATCCGCAGCGGCGGCGGCGGCCCGTGACGGCGCCGAACTCGTGGCCGATGTCGCACAGCCGCTCGCCCGTCTCGTCGAACAGCTCCGTGGGGAACGGTCCGCTGCCCACGCGCGTGCAATAAGCCTTGAAAATGCCGAAGACCTCGCCGATGCGGTTCGGGGCGACGCCCAGCCCGGTGCAGACGCCCGCGCAGACGGTGTTCGACGAGGTGACGAACGGATAGGAGCCGAAGTCCACGTCCAGAAGCGTTCCCTGCGCGCCTTCGGCCAGAACGGACTTGTCCTGCGAGAGGCAGTCGTTGACGAAATATTCGCTGTCGATGATGTGGAAGCGGCGGAGGTATTTGACCGCCTCGAACCACTGCTTCTCCAGCTCGGCAATGTCGTATTGATAGTCGAGACTCTTCAGGATCTTCTCGTGGCGCGCCTTGGCCGCAGCGTAGATGCTTTCGAAATCGGGACTCAACAGATCCCCTACGCGCATGCCGTTGCGGCTTACCTTGTCGGTATAGGTGGGACCGATGCCCTTGCCCGTCGTGCCGATCTTGGCGCTGCCCTTGGCCGCCTCGTACGCGGCGTCGAGCATGCGGTGCGTGGGCAGAATCAGGTGGGCCTTCTTCGAAATGCAGAGCTGTTTGGTCAGGTCATGGCCGCTGGCAGCCAACGCTTCGGCCTCCTCGCGGAAAAGCACCGCGTCGATCACCACGCCGTTGCCGATGATGTTGGTCTTGCCGCCCTGGAAAATGCCCGAAGGAATCGAGCGGAGCACGTATTTCTCGCCGTTGAATTCCAACGTGTGACCGGCATTGGGACCGCCCTGGAAGCGGGCCACCACCTCGTAACGAGGCGTCAGCACGTCCACAACCTTCCCTTTGCCCTCGTCACCCCATTGCAGGCCGAGGATAACGTCAACTTTTTTCATTGTATCCGGTTCTGTTTTATGTTTGCAAAAGACATTTTTTGCATCCAAAGGTACGAATTATTATCCGAAACGCCCAAGCCGCGCGACGGACTTTTCAACAAATTATGAAGAAAAACCGTCCTTTTCGGACGGTTTTTTGCCGTAAATGGGGAAATAACGCACTCGGAAGCGGGGCCGTTCCGCCCGGAACCGAAATCCCCGCAACGGCCCGGCGGGCCGTTGCATGCCGGAAATCACTTGCGGACGAGTTCCGTCGATCCGTTGAAGTCGACGCTTTGCGAGGCGAGGCAGTAGACCATGGCAAGGGAGGGGTTGCCGCGCACGTCGGCACGCAGCCCCGAGGCGCAGGAGGTCACGTCCAGCGACCCCGCGAGGGCATTGTCCGGACAAAGAAGCGTTGCGAGCGAGGCGTTCGACTGCAAATCGAGGCGCGGCAGCGAGTTGCCGCCGCAATCGAGGTATGCGAGGCCGCGCAGGCCGTTCACGTCGAGCGACACAAGGCCGTTGTCCGAGCAGTCGAGCCATTCGAGGCGCGTCATCGTGACGTCCAGCCGCGTGAGCGCGTTGCCCCGGCAGTCGAGCCGTTCCAGACGCGTGAACTCCTTCAGGTCGGAGAGCGACGCGACGCCCCGTTCCGGACACTCCACCGTGCGGACACGCTGCGCCTCGTAGCGCGAGATGCGGCCGTCGCCATCGACGTCGAATTCGTCCAGACAGTAGGCCTCGAAGGCCTTGTCGTAAAATGTCAGGTAGATGTATCTGTTCTTCTCGTCGCGCTCGTCCTCGGCAAGGCCGCAGGCCGCCGAGAGCAGTAGGAGCAGGACGGGAAGGGCGCGGACCATAGGCGGCGTCAGATGTTCACGTCGTCGTCGGAGGCGTCCGAAGCGTCCGAGCTGTCGTCGTCGCCCTGAATGTCGTCGGCCCCCTTGATCTCGTCGTCGTAGTAGTCCTTGTCGTCGTCGTCGTGCGAATTGTCGTCGACCTTCACGTCGATCTTCACCATGTAGGCTATCTCGTCCGTATCATAGGGAACGGCATAGAAAAAATCGCCGTTGGGCTTGTTGACACGGATCATCGCATCGGTGAATCCCAGCGGGTATTTCGCCTTCACAGCCTCCTGCAACTCGGGGCTGAGGTTATGAAAACTCGTCGCAATATGTTTCTTCACGATATTCGGTTTAGTCATGGTAGTGTCTCGAAATTTTTTGCAATTATAAGCAAAATTTGAATATCGCACCACATCTGCAATTTTTTTTTGCATTTTTTTTGATTTTACACCAAATTCACCCGTTGTTAAGGACAAAATATGTAACTTTACACACGTTATTTAAGGATTATGGTACGCGAACGGATCGAAGAGCTGCGCCGGCAGCTCGAACTGCATAACTTCAAATATTACGTCGAAAACGCCCCCGAGATTTCGGATTTCGAGTTCGACGCGATGATGCGCGAACTCCAGGATCTGGAGCGCGCACACCCCGAATACGCCGACCCCAACTCGCCTTCGGTGCGCGTGGGAAGCGACCTGACGGCCGAGTTCCGGACCGTGAAGCACCGCTACGCGATGCTGTCGCTGGGCAACACCTACTCGCTGGACGAACTGCACGAGTTCATCGGCCGCATCGAGCGCGAAGCCGGGGCCACGGACTACGTCTGCGAACTGAAATTCGACGGCACGGCCATCTCGCTCACCTACGAGCACGGACGGCTCGTGCGCGCCGTGACCCGCGGCGACGGCGTCGAGGGCGACGACGTGACGGCCAATGTCCGCACCGTGCGCACGGTGCCCCTGCGCCTGCGGGGCACGGACTGGCCCGACCTCTTCGAAATCCGCGGCGAGATCCTGATGCCCTACGCCTCGTTCGACCGCCTCAACGCCGAGCGCGAGGCCAACGGCGAGCAGCTCTTCGCCAACCCCCGCAACGCCGCCGCCGGGACGCTCAAGCAGCAGTCGTCGGCCGTGGTGGCCCGGCGCGGACTGGACTGCACACTCTACCAGCTGGCGGGCGACGAGCTGCCCTTCACGAGCCATTGGGAGAGCCTCGAAAAGGCCCGCCAGTGGGGGTTCAAGGTCTCGGACGCGGCGCGCATCTGCCGCAGCGTCGCCGAGATCGACGCATTTATCGAACACTGGGACACCGCACGGCGCCGCCTGCCCTTCCCGACGGACGGTGTGGTGATCAAGGTCAACGACTTCGCCGTCCGGCGCCAGCTGGGATTCACGGCCAAGGCCCCCAAGTGGGCCGTGGCCTACAAGTTCAAGGCCGAACGGGCCGCCACGCGGCTCGACAGCGTGTCGTTCCAGGTAGGACGCACCGGGGCTATCACGCCCGTCGCCAACCTCGAACCGGTGCTGCTGGCCGGAACCACCGTGCGGCGCGCGACGCTGCACAACGCCGAGCAGATGGCCCAGCTGGACATCCGCCCGGGCGACACGGTCTACGTCGAGAAGGGCGGCGAGATCATCCCGAAGATCATCGGCGTGGACCTCGCGCAGCGCCCGGCCGACAGCCGTCCGTTCGAGTACATCACCGTATGCCCCGAGTGCGGGACGCCGCTGGTGCGCTACGAAGGCGAGGCCAAGCACTACTGCCCCAACCAGAGCGGATGCCGGCCCCAGATCATCGGGCGCATCATCCACTTCATCCGCCGCAAGGCCCTCGACATCGAGGGGCTGGGCGAGGAGACCGTCGAACTGCTCTACGAAAACGGACTCGTGCGCGACGTGGCGGACCTCTACGACCTGCGGGCCGAACAGCTGGCCCCCCTGCCCCGGCTGGGCGAGAAGTCGGCCGACAACATCATCCGCTCGGTGGAACGCTCGAAGGCGGTTCCCTTCCAGCGCGTGCTGTTCGGGCTGGGAATCCGCTTCGTGGGCGAGACCACGGCCAAATACCTCGCCGAGCATTTCCGCTCGCTGGACGCCGTGATGCGGGCCACGCGCGAGGAGCTGGTCGAGGCCGACGAGGTGGGCGGACGCATCGCCGACGCCATCATCGAATACTTCGCCGAGGAGGACAACCTGCGGATCATCCGCCGCCTGCGCGCCGCGGGGCTGCAATTCGAAGCCGAGGCGCGCCGCCTGGCGTCGGAGGCGCTGGCGGGCCGGAGTTTCGTGGTCTCGGGCAAGTTCACGCGGAGCCGCGACGAAATGAAGGAGCTGATCGAACTGCACGGAGGCCGGAACCTCGCGGCGGTGTCGGGCAGCGTCGACTACCTCGTGGCGGGCGACAAGATGGGCCCGGCGAAGCTGAAGAAGGCCGAGAAGCTGGGTGTAAGGATCATCTCCGAGGAGGAGTTCATCGCCATGATCGAAGGCGGAGGCCCGGTGGAAAAGGCCGCACAACAGGAATTATTCTGACAGGCGCAAGACGCCTGCTTTGAGGACTGACGCAAAACGACAACAGATAAAACGACAATCAGAGACATTATGCTACGACACAAACTTTCCGGCGTGGGCGCCGCGATGATCACCCCTTTCACGGCAGACGGCCGCGTCGACTACAAGGCGCTGGCCCGCATGATCGACTACGTGATCGACGGCGGCGTGGACTACATCGTCGCACTCGGCACCACGGCCGAGACCCCCACGCTCTACATGCCCGAACGCGCCGTGATCGCCATGTTCATCACCAACCAGATCGCAGGCCGCGTGCCGCTGGTGATGGGCTGCGGCGGCAACTCCACCTCGGAGGTGCTGGACCAGCTGCGCGAATTCGACCTGCGGGGCGCCGACGCCATTTTGAGCGTGACGCCCTATTACAACAAACCTTCGCAGGAGGGTCTCTATCAGCATTTCCGCACCGTCTCGGAGCATTCGCCCCTGCCGGTGATCCTCTACAACATCCCGGGCCGCTCGGGCGTCAACATGACCGCCGAGACCACGCTCCGCTGCGCCGCCGACTTCCGCAACGTCATCGGCATCAAGGAGGCGTCGGGCGACATCGGGCAGATGCAGCGCATCCTGGACAACCGTCCCGAGGGATTTCTCGTGCTGTCGGGCGACGACGGCATGGCCATCGAGCTGATGCGCCGCGGAGGCGACGGCGTGATCTCCGTGGCGGCGAACGCTTTCCCGCAGCGGTTCATGGAGTGCGTGAACCATGCCAAGGCGGGCGACTTCGACGCGGCGGAAAAGGCTTATGCCGCGCTGGACGAAGCCGTGCACGCGCTCTTCGAGGAGGGCAACCCCGTGGGCGTGAAATGCGCCCTCTCGGTGATGGGACGCATCGGCGACACGATGCGCCTGCCGCTGGTCGCCGGATCGGAAAAACTCCGCGCGAAGTTCGAAGAGCTGATCGCCAGATACGATTTGCGCTGATTTTGCGTTTGTACCGGAAACGACCGCTATGAAACGATTGCTGCTTCTCTCACTGCTGGTTCCGGCGCTGGCCGCCGCCGGAGTCCCCGACGAGGACATGATCCTCGACCGGACGATGGACGCCCAGTCCGCGTTCTACTACCCCGCGCTGATGATGCGCTACAACGCGGGCGACGAGACGCTGACCGACGAGGATTACCACTACCTCTACTACGGATACGCCTACCGCGACGAATACAAGCCGCTGGCCGTGAACCCCGATCTGGACAAAATGCTGATGCTGGCCTCGGGCATCGACCCCGACAAACCCGACAGGGCCACGCTGGAAACGATGGTCTCGGTGGGAAACGACGCCCTGAAACGCGATCCGTTCAGCCCCAAAATCCTCAACCTCATGTCGTTCGCCTACGGTGCGCTGGGCGACAAGGAGCAGGAAAAAGCCTGGTCGGACCGCATGAACGGCGTCATCCGCACGATCCTCGGCTCGGGCGACGGATTCACGCAGAAGACCCCGCGCCATGTGCTGATGTTCGACCACGCGCTCGACGTGCTGGCCGCCGAAGGGCTTTCGTTCGGCAAGGCGCGCATCGTCAGCCGCACGGTGGAGTTCGTGCCGCTGGTCGTTCCCTATGTGGTCGAGGGCAAGAAGCGCAAGGGATTCTATTTCGATTTCAGCCGCGTCTACTGGAACAAACCCGAGGGTTACACCTACCAGCGCGACCGCACGTGGCAGTTCAACAACCTCAAACCCCGCACCTATAAATGATCCGCATTCTCCGGCATACGCTCTGCCTCGCCCTGCTGCTGACGCTCGCGGCCTGCGAAAAAGACCGCGAGCCGCGAATCGAGGTCTCGACGGGAGAGATTCACCTCCCGGGCGACGCTTCGTCCGGAACGACGTTCACCGTGTCGGCCGAAGAACCGTGGACGCTGTCGTATACCGGCGAGGGATTCGCCGTGACGCCGGACGGCGGCGCCCGCGGGGAGACGACGGTCACGGTGACCGCTTCCGAACCCAACTCCGCCAAGGCGCGCCGGAAGCTGGGCACGATAACCGTCCGCCACCCCGCCAACAAGGACGGCTATCCGGTCGAGGTCTACCAGCGGCCCGCCGTGGCGACGCAGACCCTTCTGCTGTACATGCCCGGACGAAGCCTGATCGACTATTACGAGCGCAACATCGAGGGCGTCAGTGCGGCCGTGACGAACCAAATCCCGGGCGACGGGCGCATTCTGGTCTGCTACCAGCCCGAGAAGCATTCGTCGGCCGTCCTGCAGGAGATCCGTTACGACCCGGCGACGGAACGGTGCGAACGAACGACGCTCAAAACCTACGACGGCTTCAACGCCGGAAACCCCGAAAAGGTGCGGCAGCTGTTCGCCGATGCCGCGGAGCTGGCTCCGGCCCAAAACTACGGGCTGATCATCGGCTGCCACGGCAAGGCGTGGATTCCGGTCGCCAGCGGCTCGCTCTCCTACTCGATGCGGCGTTCCGCCGAGGACGACCTATGGGCCGCGCCCCCGGGAGCCAAGCAGACCCGTTCGTTCGGCGACAAGGGCTACGAACTGAACATCACGGAGCTGAAGGAGGCGCTCGAAGCGCAGCAGTTCCGTTTCGACTACCTGATCTTCGACGACTGCTTCATGGCCAACATCGAAACGCTCTACGACCTGCGTTCGGTCATCGGCTACATCGTGGCGTCGCCCTGCGAGGTCATGGGCGACGGATTCCCCTACGACCGGATCGTCCCCCACCTGTTCGAAACGGGACCGGTCGCGGACCGGCTCGCGGAAACCTGCCGGGAGTTCTGGAACCTCTACGAAAACGAATACCAGAGCACGACCTGGAAAGAGCAGTCGGGCTGCATCTCACTGGCCGTCACGTCGCAGCTGGACGCGCTGGCGGAGGTGATGCGCCGCATCAACGAAAAAGGCAAACAGCCGTTCGAACTCTCGCAGCTCCAGTACTACGAGGGACTGATGACACACCTTTTCTACGACTTGGGGCATTACGTCGAATTGAGCTGCGGCGACCCGGTGCTCGTCGAGGAATTCACGACGCAACTCGACCGGGCATTTCCCCCCGAAAGCCGTCTGTACACGAAGCAGTTCTATTCCCAATACAACAACGGGTCGAACCCCGTGCATTTCTATACGGGCGTCTCCGTGAGCGAGCCTTCGACGAAGTACGTCGCCGAAAACCGGATGACGAACTGGTATCGGGACACGCATTAAATGAAATGAAAAGAGCGATTCTCACGAATCGCTCTTTTCATTTATGCATACAGCCCGGACTTCCTATTCATACTGCCCGGACTTCAGCCGCTCCACCTCCTCGCGGGTCAGGAACCGCCACGCTCCGCGCTTGAGGTTCTTCTTCGTGAGACCCGCATAGTAAACGCGGTCGAGTTTGGTCACGGTGTACCCCAGGAACTCGAAAATACGGCGCACGATGCGGTTGCGGCCCGAGTGGATCTCGATGCCCACCTCCTGCTTGTTCTCCTTGACGTAGGAAATCTCGTCGGCGAAGATCTCGCCGTCTTCGAGCGTGACGCCCTCGGCGATGCGGTCCATGTCGGCGCGCGTCAGAGGTTTGTCGAGCGTCACCTGGTAGATTTTCTTCTTCTTGTAGGAAGGGTGCGTCAACTGCTTCGTAAGGTCGCCGTCGTTGGTGAACAACAGCAGCCCGAGGCTGTTCTTGTCGAGGCGTCCCACCGGGTAGATGCGCTCCGTGCAGGCGCCCGAGACCAGCTCCATGACCGTCTTTCCGGCATGGGGATCGTCGAGCGAAGTGACGTAGCCCTTGGGCTTGTTCAGCACCAGGTAGACCTTCTTCTCGCCCTGCACCGGCTCGTCATTGAACCGCACTTCGTCGGTCGGCAGCACCTTGGTCCCCAGTTCGGTGACGATCTTGCCGTTGACCGAAACGACGCCCGCCGTGATGAAATCGTCGGCCTCGCGGCGCGAGCAGATGCCCGACTGGGCGATGAAGCGGTTCAAGCGCATCTCGCCCGTCTGCTTCTCGGGATTGAATTTCGGATACGACGCCGGTTTGTCGTCGTGTTTCTTATAGGCAGGTTTGAACGGTTTGTCGACGAACTTCCGGTCGCCGAATTTCTTATCCCCGAATTTTTTCTCGCCGAACTTCTTCTCGCCGAACTTCTTCTCGCCGTAGGGCTTGTCGCCGAACTTCTTGGGTCCGAATTTCTTCTCGCCGTAGGCCGGCTTGTCGCCGTAACTGCGGCGCGGACGCTCCTCGTCGCTGCGGTGACGGTCACCGTCGTAGCGGGGTTTGTCTCCGAAGGAACGCCGCGGACGGTCGTCGTCCTGACGCTGACGGTCGCCATACGAACGCGGCTTATCGTCGTACTGACGCTGACGGTCGCCATAGGGACGCGGGCGGTCGTCATACGAACGGCGCGGGCGGTCGCCCTCCCCGCGGGATTTGTCGCCGTAGTGCGGCTTCTCGAAGACCGGACGGTTGTCGGCCGTGAAATGGGGGTTATACGAAGCCCGGCGTTCGGGCCTGTTTTCAAAGGAGGGTTGCTCCGAATCGGCGGCATCACGCTGCAAACGCGGGCGACGCTCGACACGCTCCGCCGTAGCAATTACGGTGCGCTTGCGCTTGTCGCGTCCGAAGCGCTCGAGCACCGGGGTCGAGTCGTTTTTGGGATCTTTCATCGTTTCTGTTCTACTAAATAAAGTGTCGGGGCAAAGATAGTGCAAGTTTCGGGGATAACAACACATTGCGTGCCCGAATTCATCTTTTCGGGAAAAATTTAGAATTAGCCTCAACGATGAATTACTTGCATAACCCGAGCGCATCCTCTTTGAAAAAACGGATTAGTTCCGGTACTTGAGATATGCCTTTCAGCCTTTTCTCTACTTGCTTGGTCCGCTTTTTCGCAAGTTCTATAACCACTGCCTGCACGGCAAGTAAGTTATCGTCCGTAGGACCGCAATATTTTCTGATTTTAACATAAGCATCATAAATAGGTCGTTTTTTGTGCGATGCCGAAATAGCCGCAAACGGACTATCAGGATTCTTGCGATACAAACGCTCTATCAGATCATAGTTTGTAATATATTGTTTTTCTTTTTGCTTCAAAATTTCCACCTGACGCTGTCGCTCTTCCACCTGACGCCGTCGCTCTTCCACCTGACGCTGTCGCTCTTCTTCCTGACGCTGTCGCTCTTCTTCCCGGCGACGGCGTTCTTCCGCCTCTTTGGCAAGCCGTTGCTGTCTTTGCCTTTCGACTTCAAGGCGTTTTTTCTCTTTGGCTCGCCTGATTTCACTTAAAGAGATAATAGAACGAGATATTTCTGCCACTTTTTTCCGACCATCCTGATATTTCGAATTTTTTTCGTATTTTATAATTTTTATCCAACGTCCCAACGAATCCGTTGCCTCAACGGTAAAATACAGCGTTTCAATTCGAGGTTTCTGGGGTTCACCGTCAAAAGTTCTTGTTACTCGAATTTGCTGTGGACGACCGTCGCGAAAATCATATCGTATCTTCTCCGTGTACCACCATAGTTTTTCATACCCTCGAAACGACACGGAATTCGCATCTCGCCGTTCATGGATCAATGACAACAGAAAATTGTTCGGAGCCCAAGTTCTTGTATAAACGCCGAAATTCTCATACTGAACAATTCGTTGCATAGCATCCAGTTTTACATGCCTTGTACCCACAGATTTGCCAGTGAGATCGTATCGGCGAAGCTCGACCTGACCACTGCCGGAAGGCCAGAACAGCACCTCTTCCCCTAACCGAAGCGAATCCCGCCGATCTAAACACCATTCGGCTTGTTTACTGACTTGCAGATTTGCGATCGGGTCCGGTCCATCGTTATTCATATTTGATCCGAATTTAAGTATGTAACATTTTGTTTCAGGAAAGTGTTCACAGACAATGACGTTATTGGACACCTTTTCTCCGGGAACCATTTTACCAAACCGATCCACACACTCAACAGTCGTTACGCAAACCATACCATCCAACAGGTCATCCGCAGACAAGTCGGCGATATACGGCAATAAACTCTGTGGATGCGACATAAAAACGACATTGTCATACAGAATTTTATCACGCAAAGCATGCATTTGCCCCTGACACAAATACGGTTGCATCAAAACCGCCACAACCGCAAAATAAACATTTTTGAACATAAATAAACGATTAATTGCCTTCCGACTCCTATCTGGCAAAATTGCAAAAAAGAAGTGTGGAGTCGTTCGTTTATCTATCACGAGGCTCTGGAATGCCCTTGCATAAAATAAACAATACCCCACACCGGATAGTATATCGGGAATGATATAACTATACACGGCAATGAGTGTTCGTATTGCTTATCCCTTATGCAATGAAATTTTCCAGATTTCGTGATAAGGATGAAGCGAAACACTTCTACCAAAATATGTCGCTAACCGTATGGATAGCATTACAAAGATAGAAAATGTTTTCGAAATACAATCCTCATTCGGGGTATTGCATCAACAAATTTCCGAAAAAGGTTCCTGAAAATCAATATTGACTTTGAACAATGTTATTTCAATTTGGGAGAGAATGGCAAAATAACAGACGGGAAATTACTATCTTTGCATCCGTTATGACCATGAACCGCGAAATACTGCGCATCGCACTCCCCAATATCGTCTCGAACATCACCGTACCCCTCATGGGCATCGTCTCGACGGCCATCGCAGGGCACTGGGGCGCCGATTCCGCCGCCACGATCGGCGCGCTGGCCATCGGCGTGTCGATCTTCAACTTCATCTACTGGAACTGTTCGTTCGTCCGCATGGGCACCAGCGGCCTCACGGCCCAGGCGTTCGGAGCCGGCAACTTCCGCGAATGCACCAACATGCTGGTCCGGGCGCTGTCGGTGGCGGCCGTGATGGGCGTGCTGATGGTCCTGCTGCAATACCCGCTGGGCGAACTGGCGCTGTGGGCCATGAACGGCAGCCAGATGACCCGCGACTATTTCTACGCCCGCATCTGGGCCGTACCGGCGGGCATCATCCTCTTCGGCTTCAACGGCTGGTTCACGGGGATGCAGAACGCCGTCTTCCCGATGCTGACGGCCATCACGGTCAACGTCGTGCACATCCTTTGCAGCCTCTGGTTCGCCTTCGGGATGGATATGGGCATCGTGGGCATCGCCTACGCCTCGGTGATCGCCCAATGGACCGGCGTGGCGCTCTCGGCGCTGCTGCTCGCCGCCAAATACCGTCCGATCCTCACCGGGATCGACTGGTCGGAGGTGCTGGACCTCAAACCGCTGAAGACGTTCTTCATCATCAACCGCGACATCATCCTGCGCACGTTCTGCATCGTCGCGGTCTACACCTTCTTCACCGGGGCGTCGGCACGCATGGACGACCCCGCGCTGCTGGCCGTGAACACCCTGCTGCTGCAACTCTTCACGCTCTTTTCCTACATGAACGACGGCTTCGCCTACGCCGCCGAGGCGCTCACGGGACGCTTCATCGGGGCGCGCGACAGCGTGTCGCTGCGCGACTGCCTGCGGAGGTGCATCGCCTGGGGAACGCTCGTATCGGTGGTCTTCGTGGGGATTTATCTCGTCTGGTGGCGCGACCTGGTGGGCGTGTTCGTAGACCACTCGGCGCCCAACGCCGGGGTGATCGAGGAGCTGGCGGGACGCTACATCGTCTGGATCATCCTCATCCCGATCGCCTCGGCCATGCCCTTCATCATGGACGGCATCATGGTCGGAGCCACCGAAACGCGCGTCATGCGCGACTCGATGTTCTGGGCCACGGCGGCCTATTTCGCCATTTACTACGCCTGCTACCCGCTGATCGGCAACAATGCCCTGTGGCTGGCCTTCACGCTCTACATGTTCCTGCGCGGAGTGATCCAGTTCTTTATGACCCGCCGGCTGAAAACCATCTACGACAAGATCGCATAGGACCCGGACAACCGCCAGTCGCGCCACCCCTCGGGACGGATCGCCGCGGGAAATTCGCACTCCAGCCACACGGTGCGGGCCGTCGATTTCCACGGACGCCCGAGGTAAACCCGCGTCACCCCTTCGGCCGCCGTCACACGGCAGCAGGAGAAGACGAATCCGTATTCGTTGCGCTCGGTGGTCGAAGCGGCCGTGATGAAACTGTCGGCCTTGCAATGGATCGTCGAACACTCGAACAGCACGATCGAAGGGCCGAAAATGAAGTCGGTGGTTCCCTCGATATAACAATTCTCGACATGTACGCGCGAAACGTAGCCGCGAACAAAGAAGGTGTCCTGATCGCCGATGAGCGCACAATGATACAGATGGATGCGGTCGCCGCGGGTTTCGAGCGCCACGGCCTGCCCTACCCTTCCGGCATCGTTCTCGACGGTCAGGCAATCCAGATAGACATCGTCGGCCTGAACGGACATCGTATAACTGTCGTAGGTGGTCAGCTCGCGGCCGTCGACGACTTTGCCGGCATAGTCGCCCCAGACGATGCGGGTTTCAGCCATTTCATCGCCCAGAATCCGGACCTTGTCCTTATAGACGTCGAGCGTCACCTTCTCGCGATAGACGCCGGGCATAATCCGCACCGTGCGCCACTCCGCAGGCTTCGACGGCAGGGCGTCGAAACACGCCTGAATGGTCCGGAAATTCCCGCCGCCGTTGCAGTCGACGGTATAGACCGTCTCTGCCGAGGCGACGAACGAGGACAGGAGAAGGATCGTTATGATTACAGCGGATTTCATCATAGGTTCGGTGAACGCAATTACACGCTACAACGTCACCCCCGTCTTGAAGATGGCGATCTCCTTGAAACCCGTCTCCTCGTGCTTGAGACGCTCGCCGCCGGCCGTGGCCAGCACCTTGCCGATGAAACGCTCCAGCACGGCCTGCGGCTCCTCGTCCTCGACCAGCGTGCCGGCGTTGAAGTCGATCCAGTTGGCCTTGAACTCCGCGAGCTGCGTGTTGGTCGAAATCTTCATCGTGGGCACGAACGACCCGAAAGGCGTGCCGCGTCCCGTGGTGAAGAGCACCAGCTGGCAGCCCGAGAGAGCCAGCGCCGAAGCGGCCACCAGGTCGTTGCCCGGAGCCTGCAAGAGGTTCAATCCCGGCTTCGTGACGGGCTGTGCGTAGGTCAGCACGTCGACGACGGGCTGCGCCCCGCCCTTCTGCACGCAGCCGAGCGATTTCTCCTCAAGGGTCGTGATGCCGCCCTTCTTGTTGCCCGGCGAGGGATTTTCATAAATCGGCTGGTCGAACCGGCGGAAATAGCGCTTGAAATCGTTGATCAGCGAGACCGTTCCGTCGAAAACCCGGCGGTCCGCGGCGCGGTCCATCAGGATCGTCTCGGCGCCGAACATCTCGGGAACCTCCGTCAGCACCGTCGTGCCGCCCTGCGCGATCAGCCAGTCGGAAAACAGCCCCACCAGCGGATTGGCCGTGATGCCCGAGAAACCGTCCGAGCCGCCGCACTTCAAGCCCACCTTGAGGTAAGCGAGCGGAAGCGGCTGACGCTTATCGGCTTTGGTCTTTTCCACCAGCCCGCGGCAGATTTCGAATCCCGCCTCGATCTCGTCCTCGACCTCCTGGGCGACGAGGAACTTCACCCGCTCGTCGTCCCATTGGCCGATCACCTCTTTCAGGGCCGACACCTGGTTGTTCTCGCACCCGAGGCCCAGCACCAGCACGGCGCCCGCATTGGGGTGACGCACCAGCGCGGCCAGCGCCCGCTGCGTATTGGCGTGGTCGTCGCCCAGCTGCGAACAACCGTAATTGTGGGTGTAGACCCGCACGTCGTCGAGGTGCGAGCAGTCGCACTCGCGCTTCACACGCTCCGCGATGGCCTGCGCCTGCCCGTTGACGCACCCCACCGAGGGCACGATCCACAACTCGTTGCGAATGCCCATCGTATCGTTCCCGCGCAGGTAACCCATCACCCGCACGTCGCGCTTCGGGCACCCGACATCGTAAACCTTGGGGGCATAGGTGTATTCGAGGTCGTCGCGGAGGTTGGTTTTCAGGTTGTGCGTGTGAATCCACCCGCCCTGCGGCACGTCCTGCGTGGCGTGACCGATGGGATAGCCGTACTTCACGACGTTCTCGCCCGCGGCGATGTCGCGCAGGGCGAACTTATGGCCGCGCGCAACGTCCTCGCGGAGCGTCACGGCGACGCCCTCGACATCGAGCGTCTCGCCCTCGTGCAGGTCGTCGGCCAGTGCGACGGCGACATTGTCCGCAGCGTTGATTTTCAGAAACCGTTTCATATCAATAAAATAAGCCGCATGTCCGGGTCCCGCAAAGCCCCCGCCGAGGCGGGGGTTCGGGGTGGGTCGGACTTGTGAACACGACCGGAGGCCGTGCCACGAACCGTCCGAAACGCCGCACCGGAACAGCTGACTGGTTACGCTCCTAAAAACTTCTTCAAGGCATCTTTCATGCCCAGCGTCTCGATGTCGCGGACATAGCCCGCAACGGTCCCGATGAAGCCCGGAACCTCCGAGAAATCGACGGTGAAGATGCCGCTCTCCTTCACGATCTTCGCGATCGTAGCCTCCATGTCGGCCGAATCCCAGTTGGCGCGGATGTAGTCCACGAACTCCCTCGTGTCGTCGGGTTCGAAACCGCTGTTCGGCCCGTAGAGGGTCATCAGCGCGGCGAACGTGAATGCTTCGCGTTCGGCCAGCCGCTGCGCCTTGAACCAGTTGTCGCGCACGGTCGGATAGTTGCGCGCCTCCCATTTCGAAAGCGAGTTGAGCGAAATGGACCGGAGCATGTGCTTGATGAAGGGGTTGTAGAAACGCTCCAGAATCCCGGCGGCGAACTTCTTCAGCTCGTCCCGGTCCTCGTCGATCATCGGGATCACCTCCTCGGCGACCATGTCGTTGACGAACCGCTCGATGTCGGGCGTATTGAAAGCGTCCATCACCGTCTCGCAGCCCATTTGCAGGGCGATGGGCACCATGCCCGTATGCGACCCGTTCAGGATGCGGACCTTCTTGTCGCGGAACTGCTTGATCGAGGGCATGAAAACGACGTGCAGCCCCGCCTTGTCCAGCGGCAGTTCCTTCATCACCTCCTTGTAGCCCGGGCCGCCGATGGCCCACAGGTGGTACAGCTCGGCCTTCACCACGAGGTTGTCGTCATAGCCGATCTCCTCCCTGATCTCGCCGATCTGCTCGCGCGGGAAGCCCGGGACGATGCGGTCCACGAGCGTGTCGCAGAAGTGGCAGCTGTTTTCGACCCAGTCGATGAAATCCTGCCCGAGCTTGTGGTATTCGGCGTGTCTGATGACGTATTCGTGGAGCGTCGAGCCGTTGTTCTCGATCAGCTCGCAGCAGATGATGCAAAGGCCCTTGGTCGGGTCGCCGTTGAAATGTTTGAACCGCTTGTACAGCAGCGCCGTCATCTTGGCGGGGTACGATTTCGGAGGACAGGCCGTCAGATCGTCGCCCTCCTCGTAGCGGATGCCCGCCTCGGTGGTGTTCGAAATGGTGATCTTCAGCTCCGGCGAGAGGAAATACGCCTCGTATTTCGCATAGTCCACATAGGGATTGAACGAATCCATGATGCTCTTCACCAGCCGCACGTCCTTCTTGGGCCGTTTGTTCTCGATGCCCTCCAGATAGACGTGGTACATGTTGTCCTGCCGGTGCATCAGGTCGATCATCCCCAGCACCTTGCGCTCGGGGTCGATGATCGGCTGGCAAACGGCCACGCCTGCATCCATGACGCCCTTCTCGTTGGCGATGTCGATCTGCCAGTCCACGAAGGCTCTCAAGAAGTTGCCTTCGCCGAATTGCAGGATGCGAACGGGACGGCCGACCGTTTCGACGGTCGACTTGTTCAGTTGCTTGATCATTGTATGTCCGGTTTTTAAGTTAATCCAATACAATCGGTTTGTATTTCGGAACCAGCGTCTTCATCACGATCCAGCCGATGAGGTAAGCCACGGCGCAGATGCAGAAGACGACGAAATATCCGGCGGGCTTACCCTCGAAACCCATGAACTGCATCGCCGTTTCGTCGGCATATACGAACAGCCAGCCGGCGAACCATTGCAGGATCATCGAGCCTACGCCGCCGGCCATGCCGCCGATGCCCGTCACGGTGGCGATCGCCGACTTGGGGAACATGTCGCCGATGGTCGAGAAGATATTGGCCGACCACGACTGGTGCGCCGCGCCGCCCAGACCGATCAGGATGATCGGGAACCACGGCGAGATCGTGCCCATGGGCTGCGCCAGCAGCACCAGCAGCGGAATGAACGCGAAGATCAGCATGGCGCGCATGCGTGCCGCATAGGGGTTCAGCCCCGTCTTGTTGATGATGATCGTCGGAAGCTTGCCGCCGTAGATCGACAGCATCGTGATGGCATAAAGCGTGAAGATCAGCGCCACGCCCAGCCCTTCGGACATCTTGATCCCGAACTGCGAATTGAGGTACGAGGGGGTCCAGAAGAGGAAGAACCACCACACGCCGTCGGTCATAAACTTGCCGAAGGCGAAGGCCCACGTCTGTTTGAACGAGAGCGTTCTCCAGAACGAGATCTTCTCGCCCTCCTGCTCCTTGCCGACCGTCTCGCCGTCGACCACTTCGTGCTGGTCCTGCTCGATATACTCCAGCTCGGCGGCATTCACCTTCGGGTGGTCCGAGGGTTTCTTGTACATGAAGACCCAGAAGCCCATCCAGACGAAGCCCAGGGCGCCGATCACGATGAAGGCCATCTCCCAGCCCCAGGCCTTCGCCAGCAGCGGAATGGTCAGCGGGGCGAACAGCGCGCCGATCGAAGCGCCGGCATTGAAGATCGAGGTGGCGTAGGCGCGGTCCTTCTTGGGGAAGTACTCGGCGGTCACCTTGATGGCTGCCGGGAAGTTGCCCGCCTCGCCCAGGGCGAGGATGCAGCGCGCGGCGATGAAGAAATACATGCTGACCATGGCGATGGTCGCGGCCAGGGCCGACCCGGCCTCGACGGCGCGCAGCGCGGCGGCGTCGGGAAGCCCCACCCATGCCTCGGTGGCGATGCCGCAAAGGGCGTGCATGCAGGCTCCCATCGACCAGACGCCGATGGCCCACAGATAACCTTTCTTGGTGCCCATCCAGTCGATGAAACGGCCCGCGAAGAGCATGCAGACGGCATAGACGATCGAGAAGATCGAAGTGATCAGCCCGTAGTGGTACTCGTTCCAGTGGAATTCGGGCTTGATGAACTCGTCCCACGTCAGCGAGAGCACCTGACGGTCGAGGTAGTTAACAGTCGTTGCGAAGAAGAGCATCGCACAGATGACCCAGCGATACTGCGTCATCTTCCCAGCGAGAGTCGATTTGTTGTTTGTCATTATGGGGTTTAATTAAGTAGTGTTCAGGAATTGGTGAGCCGCAGAAACGGCGTCCGGCGGCAGAGCGGGGCCGCCGCCGAACTACCGAACTTACGGAATCGGTTTTAACGCACCCGGGCGATCACGTCCAGAGCGAAACGGCATTTTTCGGTGATCGCCGCCCAGTCCTTCGCGGCGACGACCTCTTTCGGGAAGAGCTGCGAGCCCATGCCCACGCAATAAACGCCGGCCTTGAACCACGCCGTGAGGTTCTCCTCGGTGGGTTCCACCGCTCCGGTGGCCATGATGTTCGACCACGGCAGCGGGGCCTTGACGTTCTTGACGAACGACGGACCGCCCACGTTGCCCGCGGGGAAAACCTTCGTCAGGTCGCAGCCCAGTTCCTGCGCCGTGCCGATCTCCGTCACCGAACCGCAGCCAGGGGTGTAGGGAACCAGATGGCGGTTGCAGACCCTGGCCACCTCGGCGTTCAGGTAGGGACCCACGACGAAGTTGGCGCCGTACTGCATGTACATCGCGGCCGTCGGGGCGTCGACCACCGAACCGATGCCCAGGATCATCTCCGGGCACTCCGCGGCGGCGAATTTCACCAGACGGATGAACACCTCCGAAGCGAAATCGCCGCGGTTGGTGAACTCGAAAGCGCGCACGCCGCCTTCGTAGCAGGCTTTCACGACCTGCTCGGCCACGTCGGCGTCGGCATGATAGAATACGGGAACCATGCCGGTCTTACCGATGGCCTCCAGAACTTGCATTTTATTGAAGCGAGCCATAATTTTTAATTCTTAATTTTTCATTTTTAATTATCTCTGCACCCGTCCGCTGGCATTGCCTCCGGCCAACGACTCGACCTCCTCGGCCGATACGAGGTTGAAGTCGCCGTTGATCGTATGCTTCAGGGCCGATGCCGCCACGGCGAACTCCAGGGCCTCGCCCTGCGTCGGCTTGGTCAGCAGGCCGTGGATCACGCCGCCCGAGAACGAGTCGCCGCCGCCCACGCGGTCGATGATCGGGTCGATGTCGTAACGCTTCGACTCGTAGAACTCCTCTCCGTTGTAGATCATGGCTTTCCAGCCGTTGTGCGTCGCCGAGAACGACTCGCGCAGGGTCGAGATCACATACTTGAACCCGAACGTCGCGGCCATCTGGCGGAAGATGCCCTTGTAGCCCTCGGCGTTGGTCTCGCCGCCCTCGACATCGGCGTCGGGCTTGAACCCGAGGCACAGCTCGGCGTCCTCCTCGTTGCCGATGCAGACATCGACGTACTGCATCAGGGGCTTCATAATCGACTGCGCCTTCTCCTTGGTCCAGAGCTTCTTGCGGAAGTTCAGGTCCACCGACACCGTCACGCCGTGACGCCTGGCGGCCTCGCAGGCCAGACGGGTCAGTTCGGCGGCCTTGTCCGAAATCGCGGGCGTGATGCCCGACCAGTGGAACCAGTCGGCGCCCTCCATGATGGCGTCGAAGTCGAAATCCTGCGGATCGGCCTCGGCGATCGACGAATGCGCACGGTCGTAGATCACCTTCGAGGGACGCATCGAGGCCCCGGTTTCGAGGTAATAGATGCCCACGCGGTCGCCGCCGCGGGCGATGAAATCGGTCCTCACGCCGTATTTGCGCAGCGCATTGACCGCCGACTGGCCGATCTCGTGCTTCGGGAGCTTCGAGACGAAGTAAGCCTCGTGGCCGTAGTTGGCGCACGAAACGGCCACGTTGGCCTCGCCGCCGCCATAGACGACGTCGAACGAATCGGACTGAACGAAGCGCGTGTTTCCGGGCGTCGAAAGACGCAGCATGATTTCACCTAATGTTACGATTTTCATGGTATTATGACAGCTTAAAATTTGAAATAGTCCTTGGCGTTGCGGTAGCAGATGCCCTCGATGATCTCCCGGCCGATGAAGTCGATCTCCGAGGCGGGCAGCAGGCCCTGCTCGATGTCGTTGCCGACGAGGTTGCACAGCGTGCGGCGGAAATACTCGTGGCGCGGGTACGAAAGGAACGACCGCGAGTCGGTCAGCATGCCCACGAAGCGGCTCAACAGACCCAGCGTCGAGAGGGCGTTCATCTGTTTCTCCATGCCGTCCTTCTGATCGAGGAACCACCACCCCGATCCGAACTGGATCTTCCCGGCGCCGTAGCGGCCGTCCTGGAAATTGCCGATCATCGTGGCCACCAGCTCGTTGTCGCGGGGATTGAGGTTGTAGACAATGGTCTTCGCAAGGCGGTCGTTGCGGTCGAGCATGTCGAAGAATTTCGACATCTGCCTGCCGACCGTGAAGTCGCCGATCGAGTCGAAGCCCGTATCGGGACCCAGCCGGCCGAACATGCGGCTGTTGTTGTTGCGGATGGCGCCGTAGTGGAACTGCTGGGTCCAGCCGGCCTCATGGTCCATCGTGGCGAACTCGACCAGCATGGCGGTCTTGAACTTGCGGATCTCCTCGGGCGTCAGCGTCTGCCCGCCGTATACCTTATTAAAAATAGCGTCGATCTCGGCCTGCGTATAATCCTCGGCATAGAACTCCTCGATGCCGTGGTCCGAAAGACGGCAGCCGACCGACCCGAAGAACTCGTGACGCACGCGCAGCGCGTCGATCACATCGGCGAACTTCGTGATCGCGACGCCCGAAACCTCCGAAAGCTTCTCCATATAAGCGCGGAAATCGGCCGGAACCTCCACGGCCATCGCCTTGTCGGGACGCCACGTGGGGAGCATCCTGGTCGCAAAACCGTCCTCGCGGACCTTGATGTGGTGTTCGAGCGAATCCACGGGATCGTCCGTCGTGCAGACCGCCTCGACGTTGTAGCGGCGCATCAGGCCGCGGGCGTGGTATTCGGGACGCTGCAACAGCGCCGTGCAATGGTCGTAGATTTCGCGGGCCGAAGCGGGGTTGAGCAGTTTCGTCACTCCGAAGGCGGTCTTCAATTCGAGGTGGGTCCAGTGGTAGAGCGGGTTGCGCATCGTATAGGGAACCGTCTCGGCCCACTTCTCGAACTTCTCCCAATCGGTCGTATCCTTGCCCGTGCAATACTTCTCATCGACCCCGTTGGTGCGCATGGCGCGCCATTTGTAGTGGTCGCCTTCGAGCCAGATCTTCGACAGGTTGTCGAAACGGTGATCCGAAGCCACGTACTCGGGAATCAGGTGGCAATGGTAGTCGATGATCGGCATCTTGGCCGCATGGTCGTGGTAAAGACGCTGCGCAGTCTCGGTCTGCAACAGGAAGTTGTCGTCGTTGAACTGTTTCATAAAAAATAAAAGCTATCGCGGTTAAATTTCTATACGTATCAGGCTCTTTTTCATAACGTAAAATTAGTAACTTTCCGCCACTCGGAATATGAAAAATTACCGAATTAAATAGAATATTTGCCGTTTTGGTTGACCAATATACGGAAAAATTGTAAATTTGCCTACAAACAACGGAAAAACTTCAATTCTAATTTTATGAAAAAACCGATTATGTGGGTTGCAGCCCTCCTGACGGCCTCCTGCACACCCGCTTTGAAGGTCGAAGTCGCCAACACGACCCCGACCGAACGCGATGACGAAACCGTCGAAATCGCCTGGTCCGAAGTCGCCGCGCTCAAAGGCGTGACGCCGGACAACATCGTCGTCCTGAACGACGACAACGAGCAGATCCCCTCGCAGGTCCTCTTCCGCGGCGGAACGGAGCCGCAGGCGCTGATCTTCCAGACCGACGCCGACCCGATGGAAAGCAAGCGGTTCAAACTGGTCGCAGGCCAGCGCGAGAACTACCCCGCCGAGGCGTTCGGCCGCACGGTTCCCGAACGTTACGACGACTACGCCTGGGAGAACAACAAGGTAGCCTACCGCCTCTACGGCCCGGCGCTCGAAACCTCTCCCGAGAAGCTCGTCACTCCGGGCATCGACGTATGGGTGAAGTGCACCGACAAACTGGTGATCGACGAGTGGTACGCCCGGGGCAACTACCACCACAACTACGGCGACGGCATGGACTGCTACAAGGTGGGCGTGACGCTCGGTTCGGGCGCATCGCTGCCCTTCGCCGGCGGTAAATTCTGGATGATGGGCCACAACTACGCCACGGCCCGCACACTCGACAACGGACCGATCCGCACTTCGGTCGAATTGACCTACGCCCCGTTCGATGTCGACGGCACGCCCGTAACGCTCACCAAGATCATCTCGCTCGACGCCAACCAGCGCTTCAACCGCATGGACAACATCTACGAAGGAGCATTCACCGAGATGCCGATCGCCGCGGGCTTCGTGCGCCACGACGTGAAACAGATACTCACGGGCGAAGGCTGGATGGCTCTATGCGAGGCTGTTTCGGACTCGAAGGATCCCGCACGCGACGGCGACATCTACCTGGGCGTGATCCTGCCGGGAGCCGAGATGCTTACGGACACGCTGGGCCACGCCGTAGCCGTCAAGGCCGTGAAACCCGGCCGGACGCTGACCTACTACGCCGGTTCGGGCTGGAGCCAGGGCGGCGTGGAGGACATGAAGGAGTGGATCGAAGAGATCGGGCAGGCGCAGGCCGCCGCCGTGACGCCGCTCAAAGTGACGGTCCTCAACTAAAAATCCGTCCAAAAAGGGCAGGCATGCCGTCCTGCTTTTTCCGAAAGGCCCGGTCCGACGACCGGGCCTTTCTCTGTCGGAACCCTTTCCCGAAGCGGGCGCAATCCGGCTTGCGATTGTCCGGCTTTTTACGTATATTTGTAACTCCTATTTCACAAAAATCATGGACAGACAAAAGATCGTTACCTTCGGGGAGATCATGCTGCGTCTCACGCCGCCCGACTACCTGCGTTTCAACCAGACGAACCTCTTCCGCGCCAGCTACGGCGGAAGCGAGGCCAACGTCGCCGTATCGCTGGCCAACTACGGCCTGCAAAGCGAATTCGTCACCCGCCTGCCGGACAACCGGGTGGCCGACGCCTGCATCGACGACCTGCGCCGCTACGGCGTACGGACGGACGCCATCCTGCGCGGCGGCAAGCGGCTCGGGATTTACTACATGGAGGAGGCCGCCGCGATGCGCTCGTCGCACGTCGTATACGACCGCGCCGACTCGGCCTTCGACACCCTGCAACCGGGGATGATCGACTGGGACGGAATCTTCCGCGGCGCCTCGTGGTTCCACTGGTCGGGAATTTCGGCCGCGGTGAGCGCCGGCACGGCGGCCGTGTGCGCCGAGGCGATTGCGGCGGCGCACGCGGCGGGACTGACCGTCTCGTGCGACATCAACTACCGCAAGAACCTCTGGAAATACGGCAAGGAGCCGCAGGAGGTGCTCCCACCGCTGATGGAGCAGTGCGACGCCTTCTTCGGCACGGACGACGAATACGAAAAGGTGCTCGGCATGCAGCTGCCGCAGTTTGCGGCCCGCGACGCCGCCTACCGTCCCGATACGGCGGGTTACGAACGGGCCTCGGCGGAGGTTGCGGCGCGCTTCCCCCGCTGCCGGAGCATCGTCTTCGGACTGCGCAGCGTATTGAGCGCCAACCACCACCTGATCTCGGGAACGCTCTACACGGGCGGACGTCTGCACTCCACGCGGGTTTACGACATCGATCCCGTGGTCGACTGCGTCGGCGTGGGCGACGCCTTCGTGGGCGGATTGCTCTACGGAATGGCCGCGCATCCCCACGACGCCCAGTTTGCGCTGGACTTCGGAACCGCGGCCTGCGCGTTGAAAAACACCGTGCCGGGCGACTACAACCAATTCACGGCCGCAGAGGTCGAACAGCTGGCCCGCGGCTCCGTCTCGGGCCGCATCGCCCGCTAACCGGCGTAAGACGCCGGATTCAGGGTGCGGCCGGTTTACCGGAACGCTGCTCCCCGGCTCCGCGCCCGCACGGCCAAAAGGCGGGATTCAGGGTGCGGGGCGTTTTCATAATGCCATTTACCCCCCCCCTCCATATGCAAAAAAGCCCGGCTTTCCAGCCGGGCTTTTTTCATAACGCCTGCCGAACGGGCGGCAGCGCAACTCCGTTCAAAGAGCGGGACCGGCAAACCATCGCCGCTGAATCCCCGCCCGTCAAGCGGCTATTCGATGCCTTTCACCTGCTTGTAAAGGGCATTGTAGGTGTTGTACTTCTCCATGATGCCGGCCTCGTCGCGCAGACGGAAGCAGATGGATTTGAGGAACTCCAGCGTATCGACATCGTCGGGTTTGATCTGGTGCGCCTTCTCGAACCAGGGCACAGCATCCTTGTAGACATCGTTGACGACTTTCAGATCGGCGTCGTAAACCGCCTGGCTGCTGTACTGCTTCTCGTTCATCTCCTTGTTGAGCGCGTCGCCCTTGATCGTATAGAACACACCCAGGTAGTAGTTGCCCTCGAACAGGTCGGGCTTCAGCTCCACGACCTTCTTGAACGATTCGATGCTCTGATCGTAGTCCTTCAGCGCGTAGAAGATACGGCCGCGGCCGAACCAGAGGTCCACGTTCGACGGGTTGTCCTCGATGGCCTTGTCGATCAGCGCGATCAGGTCGGCGGGGTCGCCCACGCCCTGCTCCGCGGTGTAAAGCTGCATCAGGCCGTCGAGAATGCGCTCGTTCTTCGGGAACTTCCCGATACCCGTCAGCAGCACGTCCTTCGCTTTCATAATATTTCCCTTGTCGAGGTCCTTCTGTCCGTAGAGGCAGTGGAAGAGGTAGTAATAGATATTACCCTCCTCGTCGGCATAGTCCAGGTCGATGGCCTTGGTCAGGTACTCGCCGCCCTTGGTGAACGACTTGGGGTTGTTCGAGCCGTCGACGGTCAGCAGGTAGCCCGCATAGTAGAGCAGCGCGGGGTCGGCCTTCTCGTAAGCCGGGCTGGACTGCGCCTCGAAAGCCGTCACGTAAGCGTCTGCGGCCTCGACGTAGTTGCCCGAGTCGATGCCGACGTTGCCCACCTGCGAGCAGAAGTCGCTGACCTGCTTCAGACCCTCCTTGACCTTCTCGGCCGTCTTGGGATCGAGTTCATAAGCCTTGTTGTAAGCCTCGATGGCCTTCTTGGGAGCGTCTTTCAGCACCCATTTGCTCTGCTTCCACGTCACGACCTTGTTGTCCTTGACGTAAGCCGTGAAATAGGGATACACCCATGCGTCGTACTCCGTGCCGTTGAGCGTCTCCTTCGTCGTCGACTTGGGTTCGCCGACAGCCAGTTTCAGCATCGTCGGTTCCATGTTGGCGAAGATGCTCTTCGTAGGCTCCACGGCCACCTCGTAGAAAGCCTTGCCGCGGGCGAGCCACGTCGCGGCCTTCGCCGCCTTCTTCTCGTTGGCGATGTCGGCGTCGCTCTTTTCGATCTTGGCGAGAAGGGCTTCCTTGTTCACTTTCTGGGCTTTCACGGCGGGAACTGCCACGAGCAGCGCCGCAAGAGCCGTCAAAATCGTTTTCTTCATGGTAAACTGAAATTTTAAAGTTTTTGTTGTTTCTTTTTCTTATTCCTCCGCGGGGGCGGCTCCGGGGGTTTCGCCTCCGGTCTCAACGCCTTCCGCGGACTGCACTTCCTCCTCTTCCCCGGCAGCCGGCACGGCCATCACCGAAGCAATGGCGTCGCCCTCGCGGAGGTTGATGATACGCACGCCCTGCGTAGCGCGGCCCGCGAGGCGGATCTGGCTGACAGCGGTGCGTATGGTGAGTCCCGAACGGTTGATGATCATCAGGTCGTTGTCGTCGGTAACGGCCTGTATCGAAATTAGTTTGCCTGTCTTTTCCGTAATGTTGATGGTCTTCACGCCCTTTCCGCCGCGGTTGGTGATGCGGTATTCGTCCAGATCGGTACGCTTGCCGTAGCCGTTCTCGCTCAATACCAGCACGTCCTGCTTCGAATCGGGTTCCACGCAGATCATGCCGACCACCTCGTCCCCGTCCTCGATCGAGATGCCGCGCACTCCGGCGCCGACACGCCCGATCGGACGCACCGTCGATTCGTTGAAACGGATGGCCTTGCCGTCGCGGGCGGCGATCATCACCTCGGCGTTGCCGCTGGTGAGCTTGGCCTCGATCAGCTGGTCGCCCTCGCGGATGACGATGGCGTTCACGCCGTTCTGGCGCGGACGCGAGTAGGCCTCCAGTTTGGTCTTCTTGATCGTACCGTCCTTGGTGCACATGATGATGTAGTTGTTGTTCACGTACTCCGCATCGGCCAGGCTCTTGACGTTGATGTAAGCGCGGACCTTGTCGTCCGGCTCGATCTGGATGACGTTCTGGATGGCGCGGCCCTTCGACGAACGGGCGCCTTCCGGAATCTCGTAGACCTTGAGCCAGAAGCAGCGGCCCTTTTCGGTGAAGAAGAGCATCGTGTTGTGCATCGAAGCCACGTAGATGTGCTCGATGAAGTCCTCGTCGCGCGTGGCGCTGCCCTTGGCCCCCACGCCGCCGCGGTTCTGCGTACGGTATTCGGCCAGCGGCGTGCGCTTGATGTAGCCCATGTGCGAAATGGTGATCACCATGTCGTCGTCGGCATAGAAATCCTCGGGATTGAACTCCTCCGAAGCGTAGACGATCTCCGAGCGGCGTTCGTCGCCGTACTTCTCCTTGATCTCCAGCAGCTCGTCCTTGATGATCTGCATCTGCATGCCGACGTTCGCAAGCACCTCCGTCAGGTGGGCGATCAGCTTCTCCAGTTCGTCGCGCTCGGCGAGCAGCTTGCCCCTTTCGAGTCCCGTCAGGGCGCGCAGGCGCATTTCGATGATGGCCGAAGCCTGGATGTCCGACAACTCGAAACGCTCGATCATCGTCTGCTTGGCGGCGTCGGGCGTCTGCGAGGCGCGGATGATGCGCACGATCTCGTCGATGTTGTCCTGCGCGATCAGCAAACCCTGCACGATGTGCAGACGCTCCTCGGCCTTGCGCTTGTCGAAGCGCGTGCGGCGCACGACGACGTCGTGGCGGTGCTCGATGAAGTATTTGATCAGGTCGCGCATCGGCAGCATCTGCGGCCGGCCGTTGACCAGCGCGATGTTGTTCACGGCGAACGACGTTTGCAGCGGCGTGTTCTTGAACAGCGTGTTCAGCACCACGCTCGCAACGGCGTCGTGCTTCAGGATAATGATGATCCGCAGGCCGTTGCGGTCCGACTCGTCGTTGATGTAGGAGATGCCGTCGATCTTCTTGTCGTTGATCATGTCGGCGATCTTCTTGATCATCTCGGCCTTGTTGATCATGTAGGGAATCTCCGTGATGACGATGCACTCGCGGCCGCTGGGCGTATGCTCGATGTCGGTCTTGGCGCGCATCATCACGCGGCCGCGGCCCGTCAGCATCGCCTCCTTCACTCCCTCGTAGCCGTAGATGATACCGCCCGTGGGGAAGTCGGGCCCCTTGACGTAGTGCAGCAGCTCCTCGCCCGTGATCTCCGGGTTGTCGATATAGGCGCAGCAGGCGTCGACCACCTCCGAAAGGTTGTGCGGAGCCATGTTCGTGGCCATACCGACGGCGATACCGCTGGCGCCGTTGACGATCAGCAGCGGGATTTTCGTGGGCAGGACCGTGGGTTCGGGAATCGTGTCGTCGAAGTTCAGCGTCCAGTCGACCGTCTCCTTGTCGATGTCGGCCATCACTTCGTCCGTGATTTTCTTCATGCGGGCCTCGGTGTAACGCATGGCGGCAGGCGAGTCGCCGTCCATCGAACCGAAGTTACCCTGTCCGTCGACCAGCGGGTAGCGCATCGACCAGTCCTGCGCCAGGCGGACCATCGCGTCGTAGACCGACATGTCGCCGTGGGGGTGGAACTTACCGAGCACGTCGCCGACGATACGGGCGGACTTACGTGTGGGTTTGTCGGAGTAGAGGTTAAGCTCCGCGCTCATATCGTAGAGGATGCGGCGGTGCACGGGCTTCATGCCGTCGCGCACGTCAGGCAGCGCACGCGACACGATGACCGACATCGAGTAGTCGATGTACGCCGATTTCATCTGCTCTTCGATATTGATGGGGATGATACGCCCCGTCAAACCGGCATTCTTTTCTTCTTCAGTTAACATATTAATACTTAATTCTGTTATTCTTCGTCTTTCCGTTTAGAAGCGGGCTTTCGCAGCGTCCCGCCGCGTTTACATACTTGGCCCGCTCCGGCGCCCGCCAAGGCGGGAGCCTCGTCGCATCGCGACCGGAATTTCGACCGAATTATCTCCAATTCAAATTTTCAACGCTCACAAGTGCCGCGACCGGCCCGTCGATACCCGTCGAAAATTACCGTTCTTTTAACGAACAAAAATACGATTTATTTCCGGTTTGAGCAACTTTAGGGGAATAAATCTGCTTCGTGGGCGCGATATTTTCAGCGGACCACCCCGTTTTTGCCCCTTTTCCGGCGATCTGACGGCCCGAAAAAAATCTCCCGGCAAACTGCCGGGAGAAAGACGGATTGCAGAACGGTCCGCGACAAAGTCGAGCGATCACTCCGCACCTTTGGCCGGGCACGCCTCCGCAAGCGCATTGAGCTTCACATTGACCCAGAGCATAAGCACCAAATACAGGAGTCCGCACGAAAGACAACAGCAGAGGGCCAGCTCCCCGGAGAAATCGCGGGGCACGACCCGGTTGCAGAACAACTCACACAACTTAATACTGACACTCGTTAAAAGCGGCACGGACCACGCAAGAGCCAGCTTCAGCCGGATGATACGCCGGTCGACGCCGCAGGCCCGCATCCTGGGGCGGACGGCATGTTCCACCACCGGAAAGATAAAGGACGCGAAGACCGGCATGATGACCGCCAGGGGAACAAGCCACCCCGCGGGGTTCCACCTCCGGGATTCGCACACGGCGAAGACGACACCGGCCGCATAGGTCAACAGAACCAAGACAATAAACCCCGCCAACGTAAAGCCTAATTCATCCATAATAGATTAAATTTAAAGTGTTCAACATGCGTCAGGACATCCTAAAACAAATATAAGATAATATTTTAATAAATAACATGAATTTATGTTAAGATTTATTATCCTTGACGCATTTATTAAAAACACACGTTAAACAATCCATCCTCCCTGCATTCGGCGACAGCAAACGGCGCGACAATTTGTCATTTGCGCGGGATTCGCCACCATTGCGCCCACGATCTCGACGCCCCGAAAAAAATCTCCCGGCAAACTGCCGGGAGAAAAGGCGAACGGCACGGCCTGCGGACGCCCGTTTCCGGAGAAAAAAACGGGGCGGTCCACATCGGCGTCAAAATTCGCAGATGCGGTCGATGCGCGACACGAGCAGCAGCAGGGCGATGAAGAGCCACAGCGTCCGGTTCTCGATACGCAGCCGGCGGAGCTCCCTCCCGCCGGCATCATCGGCGGGCTGACGGCGCAGTTTCCACAGCCCGGCGGCGAAAAACACCGCCGCCGCCACGATCAACACCAGCACAAACCAGTTCCAGATCAAAGAAAAGACTCCCATAGCACTCAACGAAAATCGATGAATTCGTAGCCCTCATAATTTTTCGGATCGAACCGCCGGACGTGCCCCGCAAGGGGCGCGACCTCCAGCACGTTCACCAGCACCTGTTCGCCGTCGTAGTCGTACGAAAGCGAGCGGGGGCGCATCGTAGCGGTGTCGACCGTCAGCGTGACATCGCCTGCCGGGGAGTCGTTCCCGGCGGCGGGCGTCAGCCGCACGACGGCGCGGCCGTCGGCTTCGGAGACGAGCGACGGCGTATATTCGCTGCCCAGAAAATCGAAGGCCCGGACCGGATTGTTCAGGATGTTGCGGCTCGCGGTGTCGACCTCCGTAACGGTCACCTCGCGGCGGCGGTTGTCGACCTCGCGGCGCACGGCTCCGTCGGCGAAAACCTCCGCGTCGCCCAGCACGAGGTAATAGCTGTCGCCTTCCACGACATAGCTGCCGCGGGCTTCGTAGTCGCCCGAGACGACCCCGAACTTCACGCCGTAGCCGTCCATCTCACGGAATCCCGCCGCAAGGCGTTCCAGTATCTCCGTGGCACGAGGCTGCGCCGCATTGCCTTGCAATATGCCGCAAAACAATACGGCAATGAAACAATGAAAAATGAAAAATTTTCGTCTCCCCATAGCGTCAGCTCCCGCAATTTTCAATTCCTAATTTTTAATTCTTAACCACAGGAACTGGGATTGTTTTAAGTCCTCGGCTTAAAACAATCCCAGTTCCTGCAATTTCGCCTCCAGCGAAGGCAAGTCGTGGTAGAGGATGTCGCGCGGTTTGGCCCCCTGCTGGCGGCCGACGATGCCGGCCCTTTCGAGTTGCATCATAATGCGGCCGGCGCGGTTGAAGCCCACCTCGTAGTTGCGCTGAATCATCGAGGTCGAAATCTGACCTCCGGACACGGCGTCGCGGGCGATCTCGGCAAAGAGCGAGTCATATTTCACGGGCGCCGAGGACTCCTCGCTGCCCATTTGAGCGTCGCCGCCGTCGGGCGTATAGTCGGGCAGCGTGTAGGCCTCGGTGTAGCCCTGCTGTTTGGAGATGTATTCGCAGATGCGCTCGACCTCGCGGGTCTCGACCAGCGCACACTGGATACGCGTCAGGTCGCCGTCCTTCGAGAAAAGCATGTCGCCCCGGCCGATAAGCTGATTGGCCCCCGGCTGGTCGATGATCGTGCGCGAGTCGATCATCTGCATCACACGGAAGGCGATGCGGGCCGGGAAATTGGCCTTGATGCCGCCCGTGATGACCTTCACGTCGGGACGCTGCGTGGCGATGATCAGGTGGATGCCGATGGCGCGGGCTTTCTGCGCGAGGCGCATGACCGGTCCCTCGACCTCGCGGGCCGTCATTATCAGGTCGGCGAACTCGTCGACCACCACCACGATATACGGGAGGTAGCGATGTCCGTTCATCGGATTCAGCCGCCGCGAGGTGAATTTCTCGTTGTACTCGGCGATGTTTCGCGCCCCGGCCTTCTTACACAGTTCCAGACGGTTGTCCATCTCCGTACAGAGCGAGTTGAGCGTATAGACCGCCTTTTTGGGGTCGGTGATGATCGCGTCGTCCTCCGACTCCATCTTGGCCAGGAAATGGCGTTCGATCTTGGCGTAGAGCGAGAACTCGACCATCTTGGGGTCGATCATCACGAACTTCAGCTGCGCGGGGTGTTTGCGGTACAGGAGCGAGGTGATGATGGCGTTCAGCCCCACGGACTTGCCCTGTCCCGTGGCTCCGGCGACCAGCAGGTGCGGCATCTTGGCCAGGTCGAAGACGTAATTTTCGTTCTGAATCGTGCGCCCGATCACCACCGGAAGCTCGGCCTTCGACTCCTGGAAACGCAGCGAACGCACGGCCGAATACATCGAAACCACCTGCTTGTCGCGGTTGGGAACCTCGATGCCGATGGTTCCCTTGCCCGGAATCGGCGCGATGATGCGGATACCCAGCGCCTTGAGGCTCTGCGCAATATCGTTTTCGAGACCCTGCACCTTCGAGATCTTGATCCCCTGCGCCTGCACGATTTCGTAGAGCGTCACCGTGGGACCCACCGTGGCCTTGATGCGCTGGATGGGAATGCCGAAGTTCTTGAGCGTATCCTCGATTTTGGTCTTGTTCTCGAAAATCTCCTCGTCCGAGACCTCCGAATCGGAAATGTAGTCCTCCAGCAGCGTCACGGGCGGCTTGCGGTAGTTCACCAGGTCCTTCAGCGGGTCGTAGCTCTCCGTGGGGATCGCCTTCTCGTCGAGAAGTTTCGCCTCGTTGGCCTCGACCGTCACCACGACGCCCTCCGGCTCCGCGGCGGGCGCGTCGTCCAGCACGGTGATCTCGGTAAAGGGCGCATCGGGATCGGACTGTGCGGCCTCTCTCTCCGGAACCTCCTCCGGGGCAGGCTCCGCAGCCACGGCGTCGCGCACCGCAGGGCGTTCCAGCTCGACCAGCCCGCTGCGGCCGATCACCACACGGCCCTCGGGACGCGAAAGGTCCACCTCGATGAACTCCCCGTCCTCCGCGGGAGGGGGCGTCTGCTCCGCGGCAGTCTCCCCGGCGACGGGTTTCCCGTCGGGCGTCAGTTCGAGGAAGGGATTTTCGTCCTCTTCCGGCACGGACTTCCGAGCCGCAACGGGCTCCGACGGACGTTCCACACGGATCGGGGCGGGTTTTTGCGCCGCGGGTTCCGCCGCTTTCGACGGCGCGGGCTGCGGTGCGGCCGCCTTCGGCCCGGGTTTCGGAGCCGGTTCGGGAATATCCTCCGCAGCCCCGTCCTCCCCGGCCGCACGTCCGTGCAGCACGACTTTGTGCTTGAGGATCTCGACGACCTTCCCGCTCTTGTCGACCACCACGTTGCCCGCCTCGTTGACCTTGTTGATGAAGTTGCGGTTGATGAAAACACCCGTCAGTATCCAGCCGCCGACAAGCAGGATCAGCGTTCCGAAAGCCCCGATATGCGTGCGCAGCAGGGCCGAAGAGGCGATGCCGAAAGCGCCGCCCCACCCCGTCGAGCAGCAGAGGCTCCAGCGGTTGGCGAAGGCGAATCCCAGCGTCAGCGACCCCAGGATCATAATCAGAAACAGCGAAAGGATCGAATGGTTGAACAGCAGCGGCCGCTGACGGACGATCCGCACGCCGACCAGCACGATCATCGCGGGAATCAGGATGCCGAAAAGCCCGAACGAATGATCGACCAGCAACATCCCCAGCCGCGCTCCGGCCCAGCCGCAGAGATTTTCCGGTTCGATGCCGAGCGTCACCCGTTCCTCGACCGATTTTTGCAGCCCGCTCTGGTCGGCGGCCCAGCTGAAAAACGAAAAGAACACCGCAGCGGCGGCGAACAGACCGATGAACAGCAGCAGCAGTCCGGCGATCCAGCGCGCACTGTCGCTGTTGGAACGCTGAACGGCCTGCCGGCTGTTGGAGGATGTATTTTTAGATGCCATTCCAGAATGTCGCTATTATCGAGCGAAGGTACGAATTTTTTCCGACAATTCCGAAGGCGCCGCAAACTTTATCAATCGCCCGGAACGATTCCGGCCGGAAGCGTTCCCGCCCGCGAATGGGGGGGGGGCGGAGCCGGGAGCGTCTTACAGGTACGCCGCAACCTTCCGTTCGAGACGCAGGCGGTAAAGCTCGTCGGCGAAGGTGCGGAACGTGAGCGCGGGGCGGTTATCCGCCGAAGCGCGCAGGCCGTAGCGGTCCAAAAGCTGCCCGACGCGGCGGGCGACGGCGGGCGACGGGTCGACGATCGCGGCCCGTCCGTCGACGATGCGTTCCATCACGGGCGTCAGAAAGGGATAGTGCGTACACCCCAGCACGATCTGGTCGGCGCCCCGCGCCAGCATCGGCTCCACGGCGGCGCGCACCGCGGCTTCGGCCTCGGGCGTATCCTCCCGGTCCCCCTCGACCAGCTCCACGAAACCCGTGCCCGGGTAGGTCAGGACTTCGATGCCGCTGCCGTACCGGGCGGCCGTGCGGCGGAACAACTCGCCGTCGAGGCTCCGTTCGGTGGCCAGCACCCCCACCACCCCGCTGCGGGTCGCCAGGCAGGCCGGTTTCACGGCCGGCTCCATGCCGACGATGGGCATACCGGCGTATTTTTCGCGCAGGAAGCCGATGGCCGCGGCCGTGGCGGTGTTGCAGGCCACAACGACCATCTTGCAGTCCAGCTCCACGAGCCGCGCCACGGCGGCGTCGGCCAGCGCCTGCACCTCCTCGCGGGGCCGCGAGCCATAGGGGCAGTTGGCGCCGTCGCCGAGGTAGGCGAGCGATTCGCCGGGCAGCGCACGCCGGATCTCGCGCCAGACGGTCAGTCCGCCCAGCCCCGAGTCGTAAATGCCTATGGGTCTGTTGTCAGCCACGGTCGGAGAAAGTTTGCACGATATGTTCGACCAGCTCGTCGTCGGACATCGGGTCGCAGTCGACGACGAGCGAAGCCTGCGCGTAGAACGGTTCGCGGGCCGCCATGTCGCCGCGCATGAAGGCCACCAGCTGTTCGTCGTCGAGACCTTGCAGACGGGGCCGCTTGCGGCGTCCGTAGGGGCTTAACCGCCGGGCGATCTGCTCCGGCGAGCGGCGCAGGTAGACCGTATGCCCGACGGCGTTCATGCACGGCATGTTATCGCGCCACGTGGGCAGCCCGCCCCCCGTGGAGACCACGGCGAAGGAGGCTCCGGCGATCACCTCGTCGAGGACCCGGCGCTCCGCCTCGCGGAAACGCTCCTCGCCCTCGTAACGGAAGACGTCGGCCACGGAGGCGCCTTCGCGCTCCTCGACCAGCGCGTCGGTGTCGATGAAATCGACGCCCAGACGCCGCGCCAGCTTGCGTCCGAGGGTGCTCTTGCCGCAGCCCATATATCCGACCAGAAAGAGAGGTTTCATCGCAGGCGGTTCGTTAAAACAGGTTCAGCTGTTCGGGGTCGATCATCTCGCCGGCGTCGCCTTTCGGACGCTCCACCTCGAACTCCACGCCTCCGACGATCGTTCCGGCCGAGGGCTGGCCCGCCGAAGCCTTTCCCGGGGCGGGCTTGGCGCCGAGCGGCTCCTTCAGGGCGGATTTTCCGGAAGCTTTCCCCTCTGCCGCAGCGCGTTGCGCCGCGTCAGCTGAAGCGTCCGTCAGCTGACCGTCGTCAAGCGACTCATCCTCCGAAGGTTCCGGTTCGGGAGGCAGTTCGGGCTCGATCATCCGCAGCCGGTCCACGTCATAGGTCGTCAGGCGTTTGCCCTTGGCGCGGTGGCTCTTGACGCCCACGAACTCGTCGACGTCGATCACATCCGCGGGCCGCGAGGCGTGCGCCCCCTTGTAGGTGATCTCCAGTTTGGCCCCGGCGCGGTCCGTCACGCAGATGAAATCGGCGTCGGCGTCGAGGAAATCCTGAATCTTGTCCGACATCTCGGCCGTGAAACGCTTCATGTAGTAATACTTCTGGCCGCGGTCGTAGTAACACAGGCTGTAAACCCGGTCGGACTCGTAACGCGCCACGAGGACCGTGTCGTCGGGGAAGTGCTGCATCAGGTCGTAGCCCGTGATGTAGTACTGATTCTTCGAGGTCCAGACGATCAGGCGGTCGTCGCCCTTGAACTCGCCGAGCAGCTTGCCGCGCCCGTCGGCGTTCAGCCGGCGGACATCTTCGTCGAACCAGATGTCCTGCCCCCCGAGCGTCGAGGTGCCGCGCTCCTTCAGCACGATCTTGTGGATGCCGTAGCGCGAGAACAGATTGCCCTGGCTCTGGCGCCCCTTGATGGCGAGGGTCGAGAAATCGAGATCGACGATCACCTTCTTCAGGCGCGGACGGGGCTTGAAGTAAACCTTCAACACCTCGGCCTCACCGTTCGGATTGACAGACATATACAGTATCTCGCTCTTGGCGGTTCCCTTGGTGATGTCGTACTCCTTGTCGCGCGTGATGCCCTTGATGGCGCAACGCTTCATCATAATCGCGCCGTTCTTCCCGTCGCGGTAGAGAACGTTGTAGATCGTGCGGTCGTCGTTGCGCTTGAAGACCCCGATATAATAGATGTTTTTATCGAAGAAGGCCTTGTCCGAAACCTTGGTGATCACGTAACGCCCGTCTTTCGTGAAGACGATCACGTCGTCGATGTCCGAGCAGTCGCAGACGAATTCCGCGTCCTTCATGGATTTGCCGATGCCGAAGAACCCTTCGGCCCGGTCCACGTACAGCTTGGCGTTCGTGACGGCCACCTTCGTCGCCTCGATCGAGTCGAATTCGCGCAACTCGGTGCGACGCTCCCTGCCCTTGCCGTACTTGTCGCGGATGCGCTCGTAGTAGGCCACGGCGTATTCGGTGAGGTGGTCCAGGTCGTACTGCGTCGACTTCAGGTCCTCCTCGATCTGGCGGATCTCGTTGTCGGCCTTCTCGCTGTCGTAACGCGAAATACGGATAAATTTCAGCTCGGTGAGCTTCTGCACGTCTTCAAGCGTCACTTCACGTCGCAGCCGCATCTTAAAGGGTTCCAGACCCTTATCCACGGCGGAATAAGCCTCCTCGCGGCTCTTGCACCCCTCGATCAGCTGGTAGAGCCTGTTCTCGATGAAGATGCGTTCGAGCGAGGCGGCGTGCCATGCCTCGCTCAACTCGCCCAGCCGGATTTTCAGCTCCAGCCCCAGCAGCGACTTGGTGTGCTCGGCCGAGCGGCGCAGGATCTCCGAAACCCCGAGGAAGTGCGGCTTCTCGTCCCAGATGACGCACGAGTTCGGGGCGATCGACACCTCGCAGTCGGTGAAGGCGTAGAGCGCGTCGATGGTCTTGTCCGACGACTCGTCGGGCGAGACCTGAATGACGATTTCGACCTTGTCGGCTGTATTGTCGTCGACCTTTCGGATCTTGATCTTGCCCTTGTCGTTGGCCTTGATGATCGAATCCTTGATCGACTCGGTGGTCGTGGTATAGGGAATCTCGGTGATGGCAAGCGTCCGTTTGTCGATCTTCGAAATCTTCGCCCGCACCTTCACCGTGCCGCCGCGAAGGCCGTCGTTATAGCGGCTCACGTCGGCCATGCCGCCCGTCGGGAAGTCGGGGTAAAGCTGGAAATCACGTCCCTGGAGGTGCGCAATGGCGGCGTTGATCAGCTCCACGAAGTTGTGGGGCAGGATTTTCGAAGCCAGTCCCACGGCGATGCCGTCGGACCCTTGGGCCAGCAGCAGCGGGAACTTGATGGGCAGCGTAACGGGTTCCTCCTTGCGGCCGTCGTACGACAGCATCCACTCCGTCGTCTTCTTGTTGAAGACCACGTCGAGGGCGAATTTCGAAAGACGCGCCTCGATATAACGGCCCGCGGCGGCCTCGTCGCCCGTGAGGATGTTGCCCCAGTTGCCCTGACAGTCGATCAGCAGGTCCTTCTGCCCCAGCTGCACCAGCGCGTCCTTGATCGACGCGTCGCCGTGCGGGTGGTACTGCATGGTCTGGCCCACGAGGTTGGCGACCTTGTTGTAACGGCCGTCGTCGACGACCTTCATCGCATGAAGGATACGCCGCTGGACGGGTTTCAGTCCGTCCTCGACATGCGGCACGGCGCGTTCGAGGATCACGTACGAGGCGTAGTCCAGGAACCAGTTCTTATACATGCCCGTGAGCTTGCGGACGCCGCCCTCCTCCTGCGTCAGGCGGTCGAATTTGCCCGCCTTGGCCGGAGCCTCGGCCACAGGCGTTTCGTCCGTCGCGTCGTCCGCGGTTTCGGGAGTCGAGGCGTCCTCGTTGAGCGCTTCGTCGCGCCCCGTCTTATCGTTCTCTTCCGCCATGAAATCGGAATTTTTAATTTTTAATTCTTAATTTTTAATTAATCGCAAGGTCCTGCTCGACGATGTCCTCCTCGATGCGCAGGTTGTCGATGATGAAGCCCTGACGCTCATACGTATTCTTGCCCATATAAAACTCCAGCAGGTCGTGGATCGGGTCGTCCTTGGTGATGCGGACCTTGTCCAGGCGCATGTTCTCGCCGATGAACTCCTTGAACTCGTCGGGCGAAATCTCGCCCAGACCCTTGAATCGCGTGATCTCGGCGTTCGCGCCGCACCGGGCCACGGCCTTCAGGCGCTCCTCCTCGGAATAGCAGTAGAGCGTCTCCTTCTTGTTGCGCACGCGGAACAGCGGGGTTTGCAGCACGAACAGATGCCCCTGGCGGATCACCTCGGGGAAGAATTGCAGGAAGAAGGTCATCATCAAGAGGCGGATGTGCATGCCGTCGACATCGGCATCGGTGGCGATGACGACCTTGTTGTAGCGCAGGTTGTCCATGTCCTCCTCGATGTTCAGCGCCGCCTGAAGGAGGTTGAACTCCTCGTTCTCGTAGACCACCTTCTTCGTCAGTCCGTAGCAGTTCAGCGGCTTGCCGCGCAGCGAGAAGACCGCCTGCGTACGCACGTCGCGGCTCTTGGTGATGGAGCCTGACGCCGAGTTGCCCTCCGTGATGAAGATCATCGACTGTTCGGCCAGCTCGTTGCGATCCGTGCGGTGGATCTTGCAGTCGCGCAGTTTCTTGTTGTTCAGGCTCACCTTCTTGGCCGTCTCGCGGGCCTTCTTCTGGATGCCCGAGATCGCCTTGCGCTCCTTCTCGTTCTCGACGATCTTCCGCTGGAGAATCTGCGCCGTCTCGGCGTGCTTGTGCAAGTAGTCGTCGAGGTGCTTGGTGAGGAAGTCGGCCACGAAGTTGTTGACCGAGACCCCCGGTTCGACCTCCTTCGAACCGTACTTGGTCTTCATCTGGTTCTCGAAGATCGGGTCGGTGACCTTGATCGAAATGGCCGCGATGATCGACGTGCGGATGTCCGAGGGGTCGTAGTCCTTGTGGTAGAATTCCTTGACCGTCTTGGCGACGGCGGCGCGCAGGGCCGTCTGGTGCGTGCCGCCCTGCGTGGTGTGCTGGCCGTTGACGAACGAGTCGTAGCTCTCGCCGTAGCCCGTGCCGTGGGTGATCACCACCTCGATGTCCTCCCCCGTGAGGTGGATGGGCGGGTAGAGCGGGTCCTCGGTCATGTTGTCGTTCACGAGGTCCAGCAGACCGTTTTTCGAAACGTAGCTCTTGCCGTTGAAATTGAGCGTCAGACCCAGGTTCAGGTAGCTGTAATTGCGGATTTTCTGCTCGACGTATTCGAGGTTGTAGGCATATTCGCCGAAAATCTCCTTGTCGACGCGGTACGAGATGAACGTGCCGTTCTTCTCGTTGACGCCGCTCTCCCACCTGTCGCTCACTTCGAGACCCTTGGCGAAGGTCACCGTACGGGCCTCGCCGTCGCGGACCGAACGGGCCGTAAACTCTTCGGAAAGCATGTTCACGGCCTTGACGCCCACACCGTTCAGGCCCACGGTCTTCTTGAAGGCGTCGCCTCCGTACTTGCCGCCCGTGTTCATCTGCCCGACGGCCGCCGCGAGCGACTTGAGGGGGATGCCGCGGCCGTAGTCGCGCACCGTAACGACGTTGTCGGCCAGCGTGATGTCGATCTGCCGGCCCGCGCCCATGATGAATTCGTCGATCGAGTTGTCCACGACCTCCTTGATCAGCACGTAGAGCGCCTCGTCGGGCTGCGAACCGTCGCCCACCACGCCGACGTACATGCCGGGGCGCAGGCGGATGTGCTCCCTCGGCGAGAGGGTCACGATGGCATCGTCGCCGTAATTGTTTGCGTTCGAGTTGGTATTATTGAGTAAATCTGCCATAACTTAATTAAGGTGAAAAGTGAAAGGTGAAAGGTGAGAAATTAAAAAATCGGCGGGAAGTTCAACGCAACTTTTTTTGAATTTTTCGTGTTCCAACCTTTATTTGCGACATTTCACTTTTGATCTTTCACTTTTAACTTTTCGTTTCTCACTTCTCCCAGCGCCGTGCACATCCGTTCATGCACCTCCTGCATCAGTTCATGCGTCTCCAGCGCGGCGACCCGTTCGGCCGGAACGGGAGGCAGCACACGGACGGTGATCCGGTTGCCCCAGTTGAATGCCAGGTTCTTTTTGATCAGCGTCTTGGTTCCGTCCAGCACCACGGGAAGGATCTCCGCGCCGGCCTCCTTGGCCAGCGTGAAGGCCCCGGCCTTGAAGCGGTGGATCTCACCGTCCTTCGAGCGCGTGCCCTCGGGAAAAATCGCCACCGAAGCCCCGCGCGAAATCCACTTTTTCCCGTCGCGGACCAGCTGTTCCAACGCCTCGGCGGCGTGGCCGCGGTCGATGCAGATGTCGCCGTGCAGCAGGAGGAACTGGCCGAAGAAGGGCGTTTTGAAGACCTCGCGCTTCGACACCCAGCGGAAATTGAGCGGAATGTAGTAGAGCGCCGGGATGTCGATCACCGTGTTGTGGTTGATGACGATGACGTAGCGCTTCTTCCGGTCGATCAGTTCGCGGCCGATGACCCGCTGCCGCCAGAAAGGCGGCAGAAAGAAGAAAATCCGCACCAGGATGCGCGACAGTTCATGCACCGTCCGGCGCCCCCGGTCGAAGGGATAGCAGACGACCAGCGCAAGGGCCGACAGAATCATAAAAAGCGTGCACAAAAGCACCAGCAAAAGGTAGTATAAAGCACTTAACATACGATCATCGTTCTATTACAGCATTTGTAAAACAGACTGTCCGAACCCGCGGCCGCGGGCCGCGTCCACAAATCCGGCCCGCCCCGGATTCCCGCCTCCGGGAGGGACCCGGCAAAGGGCGCAGCCGGTTGAAAAAAGCCCGTATCAGACATCCGGGGACAATTAGCCACATTAATTCAATCTGCAAATTTAGGAATTATTTCCCGGGATTCCTACCCCGCCAGTCGGCGAATTTTCAACAAAATATTCACTGCACCTGTTTTCAGGAGGAGAAAAAGCGGGACCGCGAAAAAAAGTTGCGGAAAAATTTGGTTCGCAGCCGGGGGGGGGTATCTTTACACCCGGAAAACACCCCCGCAAGAACCGCGGGCCTCCATATACATAAGTATCGAAAATTTTCTGAAATTTACAGTACTATGTCTTGCATAGTATAAATATTATTACATATCTTTGCACTGACAAATAAAGTGCAAAACAGAATATTATGAAAAGACTGATCCTCCTTATCGTAACGCTCGCAGCGGCCGCGACCCGGCTCTTTGCGGCGCATCTCTGCCCCTCGACGGGCCGCGTGGTGGACGAACAGGGAAAAGCCGTCGAATACGCAACGGTCGTCCTGCTGAAAGGAACCGAGCAGGTGGCCGGCATGGCCACCGACGCCGAAGGACGTTTCGCGCTGAAAGCAGCTCCCGGCGAATACACGCTTCTGATTCAGTACCTCGGATTCGACCCCGTGAAAAAGCCGGTGCGCGTGGAGCAGGAGAACCATCTGGGCGATTTCGTGATGCGGACCTCGGCGACCGGCATCGAAAGCGTGGAGGTAAAGGCCCGGCTGGTGCGCCGCGAGGCCGACCGGTTCGTGGTCGACGTGGCGAACGCCCCGGCGGCCATCGGCAAGGACGGCATCGAACTGCTGGAACGCGCCCCCGGCGTATGGATCGACGGGGAGAAAATATCAATCAACGGCAAGAGCGGCTCGAAGGTCTACGTCAACGACCGCGAACTGCGCATGGAGCCGGAACAGCTGCTGACCTACCTGCGGTCGCTCCGGGCCGAGGAGATTCAGAAAATAGAGGTCGTGCCCACCTCGGGCGCCGACTACGACGCCGACTCGGCGGGAGGCATCATCCGCATCACGCTCAAAAAACGCCGCGAGAACGGCGTCAACGGCTCGGTGGCGTTCAACACGACGCAGGGAGAGATCGTACACAGGTACAATCCGTCGGCCAACATCAACCTGCATTCGGGCCGCGTGGACTTCTACGCCTCGGCATGGGGATCTTTCGGAAAGGACGAGACCACCACCGGCGAGCAGACGCGCTACGAGGCCGCGGACAAGGAGCTGAACGCACATTCGTCGATGAAAGGCCGCAACCGCAGCCTCGGGGCCAGCGCCGGCGCGGTGGTCGAGATCGACGGCAGGAACAGCGTCGGCGCGGAGTTCGAGTACTGGCGCAACCGGAACGGGGAGCCGAACGACACCTACACGGATTTCCGGAACGCCGGCACGGTGACACGCACGGACAGCCATTTCGACAAACTCGACATCCGCAACAACTACTCGGCGACGTTCAACTACATCCGCAAGATCGACACGCTCGGCTCGACGCTCAAACTCCTTGCCGACTACACGCGCCGCGAAACCGACTCCGGAAACGACAACTTCAGCCGCATGACGGCTCCGGGAGCGACGGCGGATTCGACCTACCGCGACAACACCGAGAGCGTCTACAACATCGCCACGGCGACGCTGGCCCTCGAAAAGAGGTTCTCGCCCCGCTGGACGCTCAAGGCCGGAGCCAAATACACCTACAACGACATGCACAACGACGCGCTCTACGAATACCTCAAGGGCGACGCATGGACGCGCAACGACAACCAGAGCTTCACGATCGACTACACGGAGAACATCGCGGCGGCCTACGCCGTCGCCTCGGCGCAGCTCGGCCGCTGGGGCCTCGTGGCTGGTCTGCGCGGCGAATACACCCACACGACGGGAAAAAGCGTCGGACAGGATTATTTCTCGCTCTTTCCAAACGCCAACGTCTCCTTCGCCCTTTCGAAGGAGAAAGGATGGTCGCTGATCGCCCAATACGCCCGGACCATCGAACGGCCGCGCTTCTGGTGCCTCAACCCCCAGCGGATGCAGATTTCGGACTACACCTACCAGACGGGAAACCCGTCGCTCGACCCGGCGTTCAAGCAGGACGTGAACCTCACGCTGGTGGCCGCCCACAAATACACCCTCACGGCCGGCGTGCAGCTCGTCAGCGGCGAGATTCAGCAGACGATACAGGCCGACCCGGAGAATCCCGACCTGCTGCAACTGGCATGGGTCAACTACGACCGCACCAAAAACTATTACGTCTCGGTCAATCTGCCTTTCCAGCCCGCGAAATGGTGGCAACTGAACGCCAACTTCACCTACATGCGCCACGGTGAGCGCGTCGAGCAGCACGGCGCCGAAACTTTCTACAACTGGGCATTCGGCAGCATCTCGACGACCTTCACGCTCCCGGCTAAATTCTACATCGACCTCTCGTACAACTATCAGAGCCGCATCGACCTGGGCAACTGCTGGGTCGAACCCGACCACCGGTTGCAGGCCGGCGTGAAGAAACGCTTCGGCGACCGGTTCACCGCCTCATTCTCGGTGCAGAACCTTCTGGACCAGGGACAGGTGATCGGAGCGCACGGCGACGGATTCGTCCGCACGATGAACGCCCGGCAGACGTGGAGCAACCGCTCGTTCCGAATCGGGCTGACCTACAACTTCAAGTCGGGGAAGGCCTTCAAGCGCAAAGCCGTCGAGGCGGGGTCGGCCGACGAAAAGAGCCGGCTGTAACGGTACGAAGACAAACGCGCCGGCGTCGGAGGAGATTCCTCCGGCGCCGGCGCGTTTTTGCAAAATCCGTCAGCGGGTACGGCGGATACGCGGCAGCGGCAGGCGGCGCGCCCAGCGCACGGCCCAGCGCGGCAGGCGCGGACGGGCCATCCACCGGGCCAGGTGCGTGACGGAGGTGGGGATGCGGATTGATTTGCCGGCGATGATGAGCGTCACGGCGACGAGGATCAGCAAAACGCCGGTTCCGATGCGCAGCGTGAACCGCTCGCCGAAGACCGCGACGCCGAAAAACAACGCCGTGACGGGTTCCAGCGCCCCGAGGATCGCCGTGGGCGTGGAGCCGATGCGGCGGATGGCCCCGGCCATCGCGACCAGCGAAACGATCGTCGGGAAAAGCGCCAGCGCAACGGCGTTGACCCACATCAGGGGCGAAGGGACGGGTTGCAGATCGGCACAGCCCCGCAGCCGAACGACATAGACCAGCGAGCCGAAAACCAGACAGTAGAAGGTGAGTTTCTCGGTCGGAAGGTCCTTGAGCGACGAGCGGTTGACGGCGACGATCCAGACCGCATAGGAGAGCGCCGAAAGGAAGACCAGCACGACGCCCGCGAGGTTGAGCGTCGCGCCGTTGCCCCCTTTGTAGAGCAGCGAGATGCCCCCGCACGCCAGGGCGATCGAGACGACCGTGGCGGCGGTGACCCGCTCGCGGAAACCCACGGCCATGATGACCGCGACCATCACCGGATAGACGAACAGGATCGTCGAGGCGATGCCGGCGTCCATGAGGTTGTAACTCTCGAAAAGCAGCAGCGACGAGACGGAGAAGAGCACGCCCATAGCCGCAAGCGGCAGGACGTCGCGCCGCCGCAGGGCGAACGACTGCCGCCGGAACAGCATCAGCGCACCCAGCATCACCACAGCCAGCACATAGCGGTAGAACAGCACGGAATCCACTCCCAGGCCCGCGCCGTAAAGCGGCAGCGCAAAGAGCGGATTCAGTCCGTAGCTGGCCGCGGCTATGGCTCCCAGCACATAACCGCGGGAACGTTCCGAGATCATTTAGAAGGTGACCTGCGGAGCGGCCGCGGCCCCTTCGGCCGACTCGAAATAGGGCTTCTGGCCGAAGCCGAACATCCGCGCGACGAGGTTGGCCGGGAAGCGGCGCACCGAAACGTTGTACTGCTGCGCCGCGGCGTTGAAGTCCTTGCGGGCGACGGCAATGCGGTTCTCGGTCCCTTCGAGCTGGGCCTGCAATTCGAGGAAATTCTGGTTGGCCTTCAGGTCGGGATAGCTCTCCGACACGGCGATCAGGCGGCCCAGCGCGGAGCGCACCTCGGCCTGCGCCCGCTGGAACTGTGCGAGCCGCTCGGGCGTCAGGTCGTCGGCCGAAAGGTTGATCGACGTGGCCCGGGCGCGCGCCTCGGTAACCTCGTTTAGGGTCTGCGTCTCGTGGGCCGCGTAGCCCTTCACGGTGTTGACCAGATTGGGAATCAGGTCCGCACGCCGCTGGTACTGCGTCTCGACGTTGGACCAGGCGCTTTTAAGCCCCTCCTCCCTGTTCACAAAACCGTTATAGGTCGCATAAAAGAAGATCGCCACCACGGCGACTACGCCGATCCAAATCCATTTTTTCATAACAGAAGCTATTTATATATTTAAACTCATTTCGCATCAAACCGCTGCAGTCGCAGCCTCCGGCGCCGTTTACAAGCCAGACCCCGTCCCAAACCCTTCCTTCAGGGGAAGGGCTTGTCGCGACGCAACCGAATTGCAGACGCTTTTCAGCCCAACATGCAACGCCCCGGAACTCTGCACCTTAAACTACCAGCGCGAACCGGCTCCGCCGCCGCCGAAGGAGCCTCCTCCGAAGCCGCCGCCCATGCCGCCGCCCATGCCGCGTCCGAAGCCGCCGCCGATGATCGTGCCGCCCCCGGCCCCGCCGCCGAAATTGTCGTCGCGCAGGTTGCGCGAACGCCGCTTCACGACCGCACCGCAGTTCGGGCAGACATACGTATATTCGACCAGCCGGTAGTTCCGCGTGACGCTCAACACCTGCTGCGACTGCTGTTTCAGCGTCAGCTTACGGCACTTCGGGCAACGGCGGGAGAAATAGTAGTTCGCCAGCACCATGCCCAGCGGGAAGATCACGAAGCCGAAGACGATCGTGAAGATCATCCATGCCGGAAGGTCCTCGTCGGCGTCGCCGCCCAGATCGACCTCGCCGCCTTCGAGGATCGTGGCCGCAGCCCCCACCCCGGCGACCATGCCCGCGCTGTAATTCCCCTCGCGGAAGGCCGGAAGCATATAGTTGAGCTGAATGCGTTTGCAGAGCGCGTCGGGAAGGATGCCTTCGAGGCCGCCGCCCGTGACGAAGCGTATCTCACGCAGGTCCTTCACCAGCAGGATGCCCAGTCCGTTATTGCTTTTGGCCGAGCCTACGCCCCAGCTGCGGAACAGATCGACGGCGAACGAGAACGTATCGCCGCCCGCGATGTCGTCGACGGCGACGACGGCGACCTGCGCGAGGCCCCGCTCACGCAGCGAGGCGCAGACGGAGTCGATATGCGCCACGGCGGCAGGCGACAGGATACCGTCGGGATCGGAGACATAGCGCCGCCGGTCCATACGCTGAACATTGGGAATCTCGTCCGCGCGGTAGGTTCCCGCAAGGGCGGGCAGCGTGCAGGCGAGCAGCAGGCAAAGGATCGCAATGTTTCTCATGCGGCAAAGATAAAGAAAATGAAGAATTAAAAATGAAAAATGAAAAATTATAACGCAGGCTGCATCACAACGGCCCGAACAGTCGGGCTGCAAAGAGCATTACAACAGCCAATCATTCGCAAATAATAATTTTTAATTCTTAATTCTCAATTTTTAATTACACAATATCCGGTAGCTCCACGGGGCCATATCCTCCTCGACGCGGCCGCGAAGCTCGTAAGGCTCGCCCGTCATGGCGTCGGTGTACATCCCGGCGTAGATGCCCGTATAGTAATCGGCATGGATGGCGTAGGGCGAGAGGTTCATCACCGCAACGACGCGGTTGTCAGCCGTCTCGCGGACCAGCGTCATCAGGCAGTCCTCGGCGTTGTTGCGGATCTCGGTCATCGCGCCGCCCCGCTCCCCCGCCGCCAGGGCCGGGTTGTCGTGGCGCAACGCCGTGAGGCGGCGGTAGAACCCGGTGAAAGCGTTGGCCTCGTAACGGGGAATCGGATCGCGGTCGAAGAAGGCGAACGAATGGTCGTAGCCGATCTCCTGCCCGGTGTAGATCAGCGGCAGGCCGCGCGGCACGACGAACGTGAAGACCGCCATGATCTCGCGCGCATCGCCCAATCTGGAAAATTCAGAGCCGTTCCACGAATTCTCGTCGTGGTTCGACGTGAACGCCAGCCGCATGGCCGAGTCGGGATAGTCGTCGCGGTCGGCGTAGATGTAGTCGCGCAGGGCCGTGACGCGGGTGCGCTGCCGGGCCACGTCGTTCATCAGGTGGTGCATCCGCCAGGCGTAGCAGGCGTCGAAAGCCCCCTCCTCGAAAAGATTCCGCTCCTCGGCCTCGGCCAGCATGAACAGATCGGGCTTCACACGCCGCAGGCGCAGCGAGGTCTCGTTCCAGAACTCGATGGGAACCAGCATCGCCATGTCGCAGCGGAATCCGTCGACGTCGTGCTGCGTGAGCCAGAACTCCATGGCGTCGGCCTGCGCGCGCCACACGTCGCGGTCGGCGTAGTTGAGTTTGGCGGTGTCGGACCAGTCCCACGGCACGGCGGGACGGCCCGCGGCGTCGCGTTCGTACCACGAGGCGGGCTTTTCGGCGATCCACCGCGCGTCGCGCGCCGTGTGGTTGGCCACCCAGTCGAGCAGGACCCGCATGCCGAGGCGGTGGGCCTCGGCGACGAAGGCGTCGAAATCGGCCATCGTGCCCAGCTCGGGGTTCACGGCGCAGTAGTCGCGGATCGAATAGTAGGAGCCGAGCGAGCCTTTGCGCCCGGCCTCCCCGATCGGATAGACCGGCATGAGCCACACGGCGTCGACGCCGAGGTCTTTGAGGAAAGGCAGTTTTGAAGTTGCCGCGCGCAGCGTGCCTTCGGGCGTGAGCTGGCGCACGTTCATTTCATACAGGACAGCCTGCGGCCAAAAACAATTCATAATTCACAATTCATAATTACCTTGTCCGCGATCAGCCGGCGCACGCCGCGGATTTCAAGTTCGACGGGGGCACCTTCGTTCGCCACCTCGACCGCATTGCGGGTGATCCGGACCGTCAGGACCCGGTCCCGGAAATTGACCTTGAACGAGAGGGACTCCCACGCGGCCGGCAGCTGCGGGTCGAACGACAGCACGCCGTCGCGGACGCGCATGCCCCCGAAACCCTCGACCACCGAGAGCCACGAACCCGCCATCGAAGTGACATGGCAGCCCTCGCGGACCTCGCGGTTGTAGTCGTCGAGGTCCAGGCGCGCCGTGCGCAGGTAGAGTTCGTAGGCCTTGTCCAGATCGCCGATACGCGCGGCGAGGATGGCGTGGACGCAGGGCGAGAGCGACGATTCGTGGACCGTGCGCGCCTCGTAGAAGCGGAAGTTGCGGCGGACAGTGTCGAGGTCGAAATCGTCGCCGAAGAAATAAAGCCCCTGCAACACGTCGGCCTGCTTGATCAGGCACGAGCGCAGGATGCGGTCCCACGACCAGCGCTGGTTGATGGGGCGATCCGCAGGGTCGAGGTCTTTGGCCAACGTCTGCTCCTTGTCCAGATAGCCGTCCTGCTGGAGGAAGATGCCCAGTTCGCGGTCCTCGCCGAAGTACATGCCGTCGGCGATTTCGAGCCACCGCTTCGTCTCGGCCGTCTCGTCGAAACGTCGCTTCGCGCAGATGCGCGCGTAGTCCGCAGGCCGGTTTTCACGCACCCACGCCGCCGACTCGGCGGCATAGCGCATCGACCAGCAGGCGATGTAGGAGGTATACCAGTTGTTGTCGACGTTGTTCTCGTACTCGTTGGGACCCGTGACGCCCAGCATGACATATTTTCGCCGCGCCCCGGACCACGTGATGCGCTGCGCCCAAAAGCGCGCCACGGACAGCAGCACCTCCAGCCCGCAGTCGGCCAAATACGCCGTGTCGCCGGTATAGCGGATGTAGTTGAAAATCGCGTAGGCGACGGCGCCGTTGCGGTGGATCTCCTCGAAGGTGATCTCCCACTCATTGTGGCACTCCTCGCCGTTGACGGTGACCATCGGGTAGAGCGCCGCACCGTCGCGGAAGCCCAGCTTCGCGGCGTTTTCAATGGCCTTGTCGAGCTGGTTGTAGCGGTAGACGAGCAGTTCGCGGGCGACGGCCCGCCCGGCGGTGGCCAGGTAGAACGGCAGGCAGTAGGCCTCGGTGTCCCAGTAGGTCACGCCGCCGTATTTCTCGCCCGTGAAGCCCTTCGGACCGATATTCAGACGGGTGTCCACCCCGGTATAGGTTTGCAGCAACATGAAGATGCAGAAGCGGATGCCCTGCTGCGCCCGGGCGTCGCCCCCGATTTCGATGTCGCAGCCGTGCCAGCGGGCGGCCCAGGCGGCCGTCTGCTCTTCGAGCAGGGCCTCGAAGCCCGCCTCCTGTCCCGAAGCCGCGACGCAGCGCGCCGCGGCGATAAGATCCGCCGGAGCGTGGTTGAGCGACGAGCAGATGCCCGCATATTTATATAAGACGGCGGCGCAGCCCTTTTCACGGCTGACCGCTGCGGTGGCCCGGACCTTCTCGGGGCGGGTTTCGCAATGCCACTCGGCGCCGTCCAGCTCGACGGCCTGCGCCCAGGCCGCCTCGAAACCGCTCTTTTTGGTACGGCTCTGCGTGGCGTCGGCCTCGGTCGAGACCTCCTCCCAGAACTTTTCGTCGTAGTTGGCGTCGGCATTGCGCACGTCGGCGTCGACATGAGGCGAGAAGGTGATCCGGGCCGCCCGGTTGAGCGGCGTGACGGCGTATTTCACGACGCCCAGTTCGCGGCGCGCCAGCGAGAGGAAACGAACCGTCTCGACGGCCACCTCGACGCCGTTTTTCAGCACGACCCTCATGCGGCGCGTCAGCACCGAGCGGCGCATGTCCGTCTCGCGGTAAAAGCTCTTCACCTCCGCGACGGTCGCCAGGTCGAGCGGCTCGCCGTCGACCGCGACATCGACCCCGATCCAGAACGCGGCGTTCGGGACCTTGGCGAAATACTCCGGGTAGCCGTTCTTCCACCACCCCACGCGGGTCTTGTCGGGATAATAGACCCCGCCGATATAATTGCCCTGAAGCGTCTCGCCCGAGTAACGCTCCTCGAAATTGGCCCGGCCGCCCATCACGCCGTTGCCCAGCGCGAAGAGCGACTCGGAAGAGAGCGCCCGCGAAGGGTCGAAGCGATCCTCGACGAGGCGCCAGGGATCGGTTTTTACATATCCGTCGTTCATAATCTATACTCTTTATCGCTCGTTTCACCGCCCCGGCCGCAGCCTTTCGCGGCGTTGCGCCGGGGTTGCAATCAGTCCCGGTCGATCTTCATCGCCAATTGTTCAAACGTAAACCCCGCGAAGGTTTCCAGCCGCATCGTGGCGGCCGAAAGCGACGCACCGCCCCCGACGCCCACCGAACGCATGCCCGCACGCGAAGCAGCCTCGATACCCGCGGCGGCGTCCTCGAAGACCACGCACACGGAAGGCGCGGCGTCCACGGCGGCGGCACCCTTCAGGAAAACCTCGGGATCGGGTTTGGCCCGCGAAACCTCGTTGCCGTCGACCACGGCGTCGAACAGCGGCCGAAGGCCGCACCGGTCGAGGATCGTCCCCGCGTTCTTCGACGCCGAGCCGAGCACCGTCCGCACGCCGCGGCTGCGCACGTCGTGCAAAAACGCCGCCACGCCCGGAAGCACCTCGGCGGGTGTCATTTGCGAAACAAAACGCAGGTAACGCGCATTCTTTTCGGCGGCGAGACGCTCCCTCTCGGCGGCGGAAAAACGCCCCTCAAGCCCTCCGGCGCGCAGGACGATCTCCAGCGACGCCATGCGGCTCACACCCTTGGTCGCTTCGCCCTGCACGGGCGTGAATTCAAAGCCCAGTTCACGAGCCAGCGCGGCCCACGCCAGATAGTGGTAGCGGGCCGTATCGACGACAACTCCGTCCAAATCGAATATGCAGCAGTCTATCATTTTTTGAATTTCGGATACCAAAGATACGATTTTTTTGCAAAAAAACACGTATCCGGCAACGCATTACCTACATACTTGTAAAATATCACCTTCGAAAAGCGGCTGTTTTTCAGAATTAATTTATATCTTTGCGCACGTAATTACAATCAACGCCTTATTAAAAATGAAGCAACTCTGCCTTCTCATCGGGACAGCGGTCCTCGGCATACTGCTCGTTTCGTGCTCCGCACAGAAGCGTGTATGGTACCTGCAGGACGCCCAGCCCTTCACACCCGAACAAATCGCCGAAAACGGACAGATCCGCATCAAGCCGCTCGACCGGCTGACGATCGTCGTCAACAGCAAGGACCCCGAACTGGCAGTGCCGTTCAACTCGGCGACCTCCTACAATTCGCTCACGGGAACCAACGTCTCCAGCGCGGCAAACTCGCAGGCGCTCCAGATGCGCACCGTCGACGAGAACGGCATGCTCGAAATGCCCGTGATCGGCAAGATCGAATGCAAGGGCAAGACCCGCAGCGAACTGGCCCAGGCCATCGCCAAGAAGATCATCGACGGCGGATATATCAACGACCCCACGGTCAACGTACAGTTCGCCGACATGAAGATTTCGGTCATCGGCGAAGTGGCCCGCCCCGGATTCTACGATGTCACACGCGACAAGGTTTCGATTTTCGACGCTCTGGCGATGGCCGGCGACATGACCGTATACGGCGTGCGTTCGGAGGTGGCCGTGACGCGCGAGGTGGACGGCGTGCGCACGATCGAATACCTCGACCTCACATCGACCGACATCTTCAACTCCCCGGCTTTCTACCTCCAGCAGAACGACGTGGTATACGTGAAACCCAACAAGTACAAGGCGCAGACGGGCGAGATCAGCCAGAACCGCAATTTCTACCTTTCGCTGGTGGGAACGGCGATTTCGGTGGCGACACTCATCGTAACCCTCACCAAATAGCAAGGCTCCATGGCAGAACAACAGATCAATTCACAGATACAGACCAACAACGAAGAACTGACGAACACGATCACCCTGCACGACATCATCCGCATGGTGATCGCCAACTGGTATTGGTTCGTGCTTTCGACCGTATGCTGTCTCTGCGCGGCCTACTACTATCTGGCCAGCACCCCGAAGATTTACAGCCGCACGGCGACCATTCTGGTCAAGGACAGCCGCAAGGGCGGAGACGTGGATCTCACGGCATTCAGCGATCTGGCGGGATTCCAGAACCGCCGCAACGTCGACAACGAAGTATTCATCCTCCAGTCGCGGCGTCTGATGACCAACGTGGTCAAGCAGCTCAACCTGACGGTCAACTACTCGGTGAGCGAACGGCTCCGCCGGCGCGACCTCTACGGTCAGGCCCCGATCGACGTGAAGTTCATCAACGACAACGACAACCAGTCGCTCGCAATGGAGATCACGCCGATCGACGACGACAAAATCCGGTTGAGCGAATTCAAAGACCAGTTCGTCACCAAGCACGAGAGCCGCAGCGTCATCACGGCGGCTTACGGCGACACGATCCCGACTCCCGTGGGCCAGGTCGTGGTGCAGAAGTCGCTCTACATGGCCCCCGACTACATCGGGGTTCCGATCCGCGTGACCAAGAGTTCGCTGGGACGGACCACCAACGCCTACCGCGCAGCCGTGAAAAGCGACGTGGCCAACAAGCAGGCTTCGGTGGTGACCATCTCGATGAACAACACCGTCCCCCGGCGCGCCGAAGACGTGATCAACACGCTGATCGAGGCCTACAACGAAGACGCCATCGAGGACAAGCGCCGCGTATCGGTCGCCACGGGCAAGTTCATCAAGGCCCGTCTGGACGTTATCGGACGCGAGCTGGGCGACGTGGACCGCAATATCGAGGACATCAAGAAGGACAACCGGATGGTGGACATCACCTCGGAGGCCGCGCGCAGCGTGTCGGAAAGTTCGCGCTACAAGACGGAAGGTCTTTCGCTCGAAAACCAGATCAACGTGGCGGAGTACATCCGCACCTACCTGAACGACCCGAAAAACGTCGGTGAACTGATTCCGGCGATGGCGGCCGCAGGAACCAACACGGCCATTGCCAAGCAGATCGAAGATTACAACTCGGCGATCCTGCGCCGCGAGAAACTGCTGGAGAACAGTTCGGAGCGCAGCCCCGTCATTCAGGACCTCGACAACCTGCTGGCCGCCGTGCGGCGTTCGATCATCTCGTCGCTCGACTCCAACATCTCGACGCTCGAAATCCAGCGCGACGCCATGCGCAAGGAGGAGACGCAGGCCAACATCCGCATCTCGACCATGCCTTCGCAGGAGAAGGTCATCCTGGGCATCACGCGCCAGCAGAAGATCAAGGAAGAACTGTTCCTCTACCTGCTGAACAAGCAGGAGGAGAACCAGCTCAACTACGCCGTGGCAGAGAGCAACTCACGGTCGATCGACTACGCCTACGGCAGCAACGCTCCCGTATCGCCCCGACCGATGATGATTCTGGGCATCGCCCTGATCGTGGGTCTGGCCATTCCCTTCGGCCTGCTCTACCTGATCGGCATGCTCGACACGACCATCCGCGGTCGCAAGGACATCGAGGACAATGTCAACGCCCCGTTCCTGGGCGACATCCCCTACCACGAGGGCGGCGGCAAGGCCGGGATCGTGGTGCGCGAAACGGGCCGCGACGCCCTGTCGGAGGCTTTCCGCATTCTGCGCTCGAACATGACGTTTATGAGCGTCTCGGCCGGAACCGACATCCGCACCATTCTCTTCACCTCGTCGGACCCGCACGCAGGCAAGACCTTCGTGGCGACGAACCTGGCCATGACCCTCGCCATGGCCGGCAAGCGCGTGCTGCTGATCGACCTCGACCTGCGCCGCCATGCCCTGTCGTCCCAGCTGGGCCACAGCAACAGCAAAACCGGCATCACGAGCTATCTCGCAGGAACGGTTTCCGATGTGGAGAGCATGATCCAGAACTCCGGATTCCACCAGAATCTCGACGTGATTTACGCAGGAGTGCAGCCGCCCAACCCGGCGGAGATGCTCCTTTCGGACAAACTCGACAAGCTCATCGCCGAAATGCGCGGCAGATACGATTATGTCTTCCTCGACAGTACGCCCGCCATGTCGGTGGCCGACGCAATTATCACCGACCGGCTTGCGGACCTCTGTATATACATCGTACGCGAGGGTGTGCTCGACCGGCGCCAGCTGCCCGACATCGAGCGGCTCTACCGCGAGAAGAAGCTCCACAACATGTGCATCGTTCTGAACAGCACCCGCGCCCGCCGTCACGGATATGGATACGGGTATGGCTACGGCTACGGTTATGGATACGGATATGGCTACGGAGACGATTACAAGGAAGTAAGCTACCGCAAACGCATCAAGCACTTCTTCCGGTCGCTGGCACATAAAGTAAAACGGTAACGATGGCCATTCACGACGCAACAATAGCCATCGACTTCGACGGTACGGTCGTAACGCATGCCTACCCGGAGATCGGTGAGGATGCGGGAGCGGCGCCCGTGCTGAAAGAGCTGACGGACAACGGTTGCCGACTGATCCTCTACTCGATGCGGCATGGAAAACTGCTGGACCGCGCGGTGGAATGGTTCCGCGTCCGGGGCATTCCGCTCTACGCCGTGAACGAAAATCCGTCGCAGAAGCGCTGGACCTCGTCGCCGAAGATTCATGCAGACCTTTACATCGACGACTGCAATCTGGGCTGTCCGCTGCGGTTCGTCGACGGAGAGAAACATCCCGTGGCCGATTGGGCCAAGATCCGCGAGCAGCTCGTCCGGGAAGGTTTTCTGGACTGACGCGCAGAAAGTCGGGGGGGGGCTGACGAAGGCCCAAACCGGATAATAAAAAAGCGAGACTTTGGAAAGTCTCGCTTTTTTTGCAGGCGGGCTGGAGCGGCAGAGCGGCAGAGCGGCGGGCAGAAGTATACAGGCGGTGGCAAAAACAGGCAGAGGTAGGCCTATAATGACAGAGACAATAGGAGCTGGCAAGTTCCGGGCATCGCGAAGAACGGGACGGATGGGTAGCACTCGAGTGCGTCCCATTCGCACCGTTCGGAGGATGTGCGGAAAGTATCGCATCTAAAGCGGAACCGGTTTTTGATTATCGCGGAGCAGATTTTGCCATAACGCAGTTCGGCCCGGACAGGACATACCGAAGTATTTCCCGTTCGGGCCGGACAAGGCAGGGCGAAAGATGCCCGTGAGAATCGAAAACTACGCCCAGAGATTCCGGGGATATTTACCCTCGGCAATCATCTTCTCGATGGCGGCCATCAGCGCGGGTTTGTCCTCCTTGTAGGTGACGCCGTGCCACTGGGCAGCCGAACGCAGCACGCGGAGCGTAGCCGTGCCGTCGCCGATCAGCTTGTTGACCATCGTCGGGATGTAGAACTCCGACTTGATATTGTCCTTGTTGGCCTCGAACCAGACTTTGAAGTACTCCTTCGAGTAGGTGAAGAAGTCGGGCGTGAAGCCGAAGAGGTTCATCGAAACGGGAGTGTCCTCGGAGAGAGGCTCGTCGGCGCCGTTGTCGTGGAAGACGATCCGGCCGTCGGGCATCCGCTCGATCTGCGTCCGCTCGACCATCGACGTGAGGTCGCCTTTCGGATCGACGCCGCAGACGCCGCGCGAAACCGTACCGTTCTCCGAAAGCGTCTTGTTCAGGTCGTAAGCGACCATGCAATAGCTGTTGCGGCTCTCGCCGAGCTGCGCCAGGTAGTCCCCGATGGTCTTATAGGCCTCGGCGCCGTAGAAATCGTCGGCGTTGATCACGGCGAAGGGTTCGTGAACCGCATCGGCTGCCATCATCACGGCGTGGTTCGTACCCCACGGCTTGACACGGCCTTCGGAAACGGCAAGACCTTCGGGCAGGTAGTCGAGTTCCTGGAAAACGAAATCCACGGCGATGCGCCCGCCGAAACGGTCGGCCGAGAAGACCTCGCGGAACTCTTTCTCGAAGGAGTGGCGGATGACGAAGACGACCTTGCCGAAACCGGCGCGGATGGCGTCGTAGACCGAATAGTCGATGATGGCCTCGTTATTGGGACCGACACCGTCCATCTGTTTGAGCGACCCGTAGCGGGAGCCCATGCCCGCGGCGAGTACCAGTAATGTGGGTTTTACCATGTTATTTTATCTGTTTATGACATTGGTTCAAAACATCCACAAAGGTAAAAAATTAAGCGCGCCCCGCAAAGGATTTATGCAAATTTGCCTATCTTTGTAGGGTTAACAAAGAGAAATCGTACCCGGAGAGATGAAATTTCTGAAAACCATACGGGCATGGTGGCGCGGCCTGTTCCGCAAACGCCGGTTCAACATGCTCAACGCCACGGACAACACCGAAGAGTGGCACATGCACCTCTCGCCGGCGAGTATCCTCGCGGGACTGGTGGCGTTCATGCTGATGCTCTTCATCCTCACGCTGTCGCTGGTGGCGTACTCCCCCATCCTGGAATTCCTGCCCGGATACCGCACCGAGGCCGACCGTTCGCGCGAAAGCCTCGTGCAGAACATCATCCGGCTCGACTCGATGGAGCGCATGATGAACGACATGCTGACCTACAACGAGAACATAGCCCTGATCATGGAGGGGCGCACGCCCGTGGCGCGCGTGCTCGCCTCGTCGGACTCGTCGCGCATCAGCAAGGTGCTGGTGATGCCCTCGCACGAAGACTCGCTCCTGCGGGCCCAGATGGAGGGCGACGGCGAATACGCCATCGCCGGACAGGGCGGCTCGCGGCGCAAGGTGCGCGAGGCCATCGAGCTGGCGACGCCCGTCGAGGGAATCATAACCGGAAAATTCGACATCCGGCAGGGAAATTTCGGCGTGAAGATCGCCGCGACCGCCGCCGACCGCATCACGGCCATCGACAACGGCACGGTGGTTCAGAGCCTCTGGACCCCGGAGACGGGTTACATCGTGGTCCTGCAACACGCCGGGAACCTGATCTCGGTCTACAAGAACCTCTCGCAGTCGCTCGTAACGACCGGCCAGACCATCCGTTCGGGCGAACTGATCGGCTACAACGCCGAAGTGCAGGACGGAGAGGTCCGGCTCTTCGAATTCGAACTCTGGAACAACGGCAAACCCGTGGACCCCGAGGGGTACATCGTCTTCTGACAAACGCATGAAACAAAGACTCGCAATACTGGGTTCGACCGGCTCGATCGGCGTGCAGACGCTCGACATCGCCCGCGAAAACCCCGGCCGCTTCGAGGTCCGCGTCCTCACGGCCAACCGCAACTGGGAACGACTGGCCCGGCAGGCCCGGGAATTCGACGCCGACGCGGCGGTGATCGCCGACAAACAGCACTACGCGCAGCTGCGCGACGCACTCGCGGGAACCGACACCAAAGTATATGCCGGAGAGGAGGCCGTGGCGCAGGTCGCGGCCGGAGGCGGCACGGACGTGGTGGTGAACGCCCTGGTGGGCTACGCCGGACTCGCTCCCACGGTGGCGGCCATCGAGGCAGGCAAGAAGCTCGCGCTGGCCAACAAGGAGTCGCTCGTGGTGGGCGGCGCCTGCGTGATGCCGCTGGCCCGGGAGCGGAAAGCCCCGGTGATTCCGATCGACTCGGAACATTCGGCCATCTTCCAGTGTCTCGTGGGCGAGCGCGCCCCGGTCAGAAGGCTGATCGTCACGTGCAGCGGCGGCGCATTCCGCGACTTCCGGGCCGAAGAGCTGGCGAACGTCACGGTGGAGCAGGCCCTGCGCCACCCCCAGTGGGACATGGGTGCGAAGATCACGATCGACTCGTCGACGCTCGTGAACAAGGGGTTCGAGGTGATCGAGGCCCACTGGCTGTTCGGGACCCCGGCGGAACGGATTTCGGTGTTGCTCCACCCGCAGTCGATCATCCATTCGATGGTCGAATTCGAGGACGGCGCGATCAAGGCCCAGCTCGGAACGCCCGACATGCGCCTGCCGATCAGCTTCGCGCTGCTGTACCCCGACCGGGCGAACCGTCCCGGCGAGCGGTTCAACTTCCTGAACCATCCGCAGCTGACCTTCGCCGAAGTGGACCGCGCGAAATACCCGGCGCTCGACATCGCCTACGACTGTCTGCGGCGCGGCGGCACGGCGGCCTGCACGATGAACGGCGCAAACGAGGTGGCCGTGGCGGCGTTCCTCGCCCGCAAATGCGCATGGCTCGACATCGTGCGCGCCATCCGCTACGCGCTGGAGCACGCCGCATTCGTCCCCTCGCCCACCCTGGCCGATTACGCCGAGGCGAACGCCGAAGCCCGCGCGCTGGCGGCGGAGTTCCTACAATTAAAAAATTAAAACTTAAAGCTTGTGGACATTCTTGTAAAAATCATTCAGTTCTTCCTCTGTTTCACCATCCTGATAGGCATTCACGAGATGGGTCACTTCATCATGGCGCGGGTGTTCAAAATCCGCGTCGAGAAATTCTACATCTTCTTCGACCCGTGGTTCTCGCTGTTCAAATTCAAACGCGGAAACACCGAGTACGGTCTGGGATGGCTGCCGCTGGGCGGATATGTCAAGATCGCCGGCATGATCGACGAGTCGATGGACACGGAACAGATGAAACAGCCCGTCAAACAGGACGAGTTCCGCGCCAAACCCGCCTGGCAGCGTTTTCTGGTGATGATCGCCGGCGTGGTGATGAACGTCGTGCTGGCCGTGGCCATCTACATCGGCATCTGCTACACGTGGGGCGACACCTATTTCTCGAACGCCGACGCCAAGTGGGGCTACAACTTCAACGAGGCCGGGCACAAACTCGGATTCCACGACGGAGACCGGCTGGTGAGCATCGACGGCGAAGAGGCGGACGACATCAACAAGGTCGTAAACTCGCTGATCATCACCGAAAGCGACCGCAGCATCGTGGTCGAACGCAACGGACGGCAGGTGGAACTGATCCTCCCGCTCGACGAGCTGATCTCGATGCGCCAGCAGAAGGGATACGAAAATTTCCTCCTGCCCCGCATCCCCTTTCTGATCGACAGCGTCGTAAACCCGACCGTCGCACAGTTGCGGAAGGGAGACGAGATCGTAGCCATCGACAACGTTTCGGGTCTCGACTTTGCGGGCTACGGCCAATACCTGAAGGCGCACGCCGGAGATTCGGTGCTGCTGACAGTCCTGCGGGAAGGGGACATGCTCTTTGAATTCAAAGCGCCCGTCTCGGAGAACGGCACGCTCGGAGTCATCCGCAAGGGCCTCGCGCTGCGCACGCAGAAATATACGTTCCTGGAGGCAATTCCGGCCGGTATTCAAAGGACGGGCAAGGTGATCTCCTCCTACTGGGACCAGCTGAAGATGATCGTGCAGCCCAAAACCAAGATGTACGAGGAGCTGGGCGGATTCATCTCCATCGGCAGCATCTTCCCCTCCACGTGGGACTGGCAGGACTTCTGGATGAAGACCGCCTTCCTGTCGATCATCCTCGCGGTGATGAACATTCTGCCGATCCCGGGACTCGACGGCGGGCACGCGATCTTCACTTTCTGGGAGATGATCTCGGGCCGCAAGGTGAGCGACAAGGTGCTCGAAGCGGCGCAGTATGTCGGACTGATCATCATTCTGTTCCTGCTGCTCTACGCCAACGGCAACGACATTTACCGGTTCTTTATCAAATAAATGCGGAGCCGATGGCAAACCGAACTGCGGAAAAAACGGAAGCCTGCGCCGCGGCGCTGCGGAGACACCGTTTCGAGGCCGAGGTGGTGAAGGACGCCGAAGCGGCCTTCGCCCTGATGAAGGCCGTCGTGGAGGCCGAAAACCCGCAACTCGTGTCGTTCGGCGACTCCATGACGATGCGCGGAACGGGCATCGTCGAGTGGCTGCGGAGCAACGGGCGGCTGACGCTGCTCGACGGGTTCGACGCCTCGAAGCCCTACGAGGAGCGGCTGGAAATCCGCCGCCGCGCGCTGTTGTCGGACCTTTTCATCACGGGCGTGAACGCCGTGACGGAGCAGGGAACACTGCACTGGCTGGACAAGGTGGGCAACCGCATCGCACCGGTGGCATTCGGTCCCCGAAAGGTGATCATCGTGGCGGGACGCAACAAGATCGTGGCCGACCGCGACGAGGCCGAGGAGCGCATCCGCCGGATCGCCGCCCCGCAGAACGTAGCGCGACACCCCGGATTCCGCACCCCCTGCGCCAAAACAGGCGTCTGCGCGGACTGCAACTCGCAGGACCGCATCTGCAACACCCGGATGGAAATGCTGCGATGCTGGCCCGACAAACGGGTGTTGGTAATACTGATCGACGAAGATTCCGGATTATGATGAAACAACTGAAATACGGCACGACCTGCCTGCTGTTGCTGGCAGCCGCCTGCGGAGACGATTCCGACGCATTTTACACGGCGGTTTATCCCGTCGTGCGCGTCGAGGCCGAAATCACCCTTCCGGACCCCGAACCGGGCCCAACCGATCCCACCGACCCCACTGATCCCACCGATCCCACCGATCCAACAGACCCAACAGACCCAACAGACCCAACAGACCCCACGAACCTCACCGATCCCACGGAACCGGAGACGAAGGCTGGGGAAAACGAAACGGACCCCGTGGTCGAACGGATCAGGGAGGAGATCGAAGCGGCGGCTCCCGTGAAGGCGGGCGGAAGCTACGTGCTGGAATTCACCAAATACAACGGCGGGCGCCTCCGGATCAGACAGACGGCGGAGGCGGACCGGGTGCGGGGCGTCTTCTTCAAGGACCCGGGCGCAACCGACATCCTCGTCTACTGTCCGGAACCGGCGATGAAGTACACCTGCGTCGTCTCGGCCTACAAGGCCGAGGACGGCACGAGCAAGACCCTCCTGACGGTCGACCTGACCGAAGAGTACCAAGCTCTCTACCCCGAGGCCGGAATCACGAAGGCCGTGCGCCGGGAGTACACCTCGGCAAACGCAAAATAGGAGGACGTATGGCAAAGGTCAAAAAGGCATTTTTCTGCAAAAACTGCGGGTTCGAAGCCCCGAAATGGCTGGGACGCTGCCCCTCGTGCGGCGAATGGAACACGTTCGCCGAGGAGATCATCGCCCGCGAGAGCGGTTCGGTCCCGGCGGTCGCGGCGGGTCCCCTGCCCGCGGCGAAGCCTCAGCGCGTGAGGGACATCCGCGAAAGCGAGCACGTCCGCCTCGATCTGGGAAACGCCGAGGTAAACCGCGTGTTGGGCGGCGGGATGGTCCCGGGGTCGCTGGTCCTCGTGGGCGGCGAGCCGGGAATCGGCAAATCGACCCTCTCGCTGCAAATCGCGCTGGCGGCGAACGGACTGAAAACCCTCTACGTCTCGGGCGAGGAGTCGGCCGAGCAGATCAAGATGCGCGCCGCGCGCATCGGCATCGGCAACGACGAGTGCCTGATCTATCCCGAAACGCTGCTGGAAAACATCGTGACCCAGATCGCCGAACACCGGCCCGACCTGGTGGTGATCGACTCGATACAGACGATTTACACCGACCTCCTGGACTCGTCGGCGGGAAGCGTGTCGCAGATCCGCGAATGCGCGGCGACGCTTCTCAAATACGCCAAATCGACCGGAACGTCGATCTTCATCATCGGCCACATCACCAAGGACGGCTCGATAGCCGGTCCCAAGATACTCGAACACATCGTCGACGTGGTGTTGCAGTTCGAGGGCGACAGCAACAACATCTACCGCATCCTGCGGGGCATCAAGAACCGGTTCGGAGCGACGTTCGAAATCGGGGTCTTCGAGATGCTCGACGCCGGACTGCGGGGGGTTGACAATCCGTCGGAAATCCTGCTGACGCACTATGAGGAGCCGTTGAGCGGCATCGCCGTGGGGGCGTCGGCCGACGGCGTGAGGCCCTACCTGATCGAGGTGCAGGCGCTGGTGAGCGGTGCGGCGTACGGCACGCCCCAGCGTTCGACGACCGGATACGACGCACGGCGCATGAACATGCTGCTGGCCGTGCTGGAGAAGCGCGTGGGGATGAAGATGTTCCAGAAAGACGTTTTCCTGAATTTCGCGGGCGGATTCAAGGTCGCGGACCCGGGGCTGGACCTCGCGGTCGTGGCGGCGGTGATCTCGTCCTACTACGACCGTCCCGTGGCCGAGGGGGTCTGCTGCGCCGGCGAAATAGGCCTGTCGGGCGAAGTGCGCCCCGCGCCCCGCACCGAACAGCGCATCAGCGAGGCCGCAAGGCTCGGATTCAGGCGCATCATCGTGTCGGGCTATCTGGCCAAAGGCGGCAAGCGTCCCAAAGGCATCGAGGTAGTCCCGATAAACAGCGTCGACCAGCTCCCGAAGGCGCTTTTCACAGAATAGGCCGACATCAAAAACAACAGATAAGGAAAGGAGCGGCTTCTGGCAGCCGCGGCCGGAAGATTTTCGATTCGCCTCGGGTGAATCGGCAGGCCGCAGCTCTGCCCTGCGGAGGCCTGCTCGTAACTGCCCTTCGAGCGGACCACCGCAAGCTGCCGCCTGAAAACGCGACAGAAGTTCCGGAGAGCGAATCTTCCGACCTCGCATGGGCTTCCGGCCGGATTGCCGCCGGTATGGAATGGATTTTGCTTTTTCCCCAGTAAAAGGGAAGAAAATGCAAAAGAGAATAGTCGTACTGGGCGGCGTGGGATTCATCGGCTCCCACCTGTGCCTGCGTCTGTTGAACGACGGGCACGAAGTCTTCTGCGTGGACATACGCGACACCGCCGATTCGCCGCTGCTGCGCGACATGCCGCCGCACCCGGAATTCCGGTACGTCCGCCACAACATCGTCAACGCATTCGGCATCCGCTGCGACGAGATTTACAACCTCGCGGCGCCCTCGCGCGTGCGCTACAACAAGGCGCTGCCCGTCGAGTCGCTCAAGGTCAGCATACTGGGGTCGATAAACGCCCTCGACACGGCCCGTTCGGAGCACGCACGCATCCTCTACGCATCCACCGGAGACATCTACGGCACGGGATACCGCGACACCTCGGTCGAGGCGGCGGACGGTTGTCCGACACACCGCACCCTCGCCGAAGGCAAACGGGCCGGAGAGGCCCTGCACCGCGCCTACCAGTATGAATTCGGGGTCGACGCACGCATCGCGCGCATCTTCAACACCTACGGCAGCGGCGCCGACCTGATGGACCAGCGCGTGGTGATGAAGATGATCGTGGCGGCGTTGCAGAACCGCGACATTCCGATCAACGGCAGCGGCGAGCAGCTGCGGACCTTCTGCTGGGTGGAAGACGTGGTCGACGGACTGGTGCGGCTGATGGAGGCCCCGCCGGCCGAGACGACGCGCACGGCCAATTTCGGCAGCAGTCACGAGGTGACGATCCGCTCGCTGGCCGAGAAGATCATCGCCCTGACGGGCAGCAGCTCGCACATCGTCCACGCCGAAGCGCGCATCGACGACATACGCCGCCGCACGCCCGACATCTCGGCGACACGGCGCGAACTGGACTGGGCGCCCCGCACGCCGCTCGTCGAAGGCCTGCGGCGCACGATCAGCTACGTCGAAAAGGAACTTGCGGAGAAGAACTATGCGGGAATATCGTGGGTGGAAATAAACTGATCGGAAGATATGACCATGACGGACTTTGACAAGATCATTTGGCGGGACGCGCTGACGTTCGTAGACTTCTTCGCCACCTGGTGCGGGCCGTGCCGGATGATGATGCCGGCCATCGACAAGTTTCGGGAGCGGATGAACGGCCGCGTCGACGTCTACAAAGCGGACATCGACGACCCCTCGATGCGTGAAATCATACGGCGCTACAACATCATGTCGGTCCCGACGCTGATGTTTTTCTGCCGCGGAGAGGTATTGTGGCGCGAGAGCGGCCGCGTGGGGTACGAACACCTGATCAACGTGCTGAACGAACTCGAAAAGCGCGAACAGGTGATGCAGCCCTAAACCTCCAGTCGCCAGGCCAGCTCCTCGTGGACGCAGTCTTCGGCAGGGAGCTGACCCAGAGAGCCGGCCGCGCGGAGAACCGCCTGCCGGTTCTCTTCGTTTCGCGTCCCGAGGGCCGTGAACAGCGCCACGGCACCATGAGCCAGCAGGTGCGCTTCCGGGATGCTGGCCGCAGCGGCCCCGTGCACGACGGCCGCAGCCGGAACGGCCCACGCCGGAGAAGGATGCGGAACGCGGGCCGCGGCCATCAGGGCCGCATACTGCCGCAGCCACCCGGCATCGGGCGCAATCCACGCCGCGAACAGTTCGGGGAACGCCCCGATGCGGCTCAACAGCGCGAAGGCGGCCTCCGCGGCGATTTCGGAATTGAGAAGCCCGTCGCCCCAGAAGGCGAACTCCCCGGGCGTAAGGCGCGCCGGATCGGCGATGTGCAGCGCGGCAAGGCGCAGGCAGCGGACATCCTGCCGCCAGAGGTATTTGGCGAAATCGTGATCGGCGGCCTCGGCACGCGCCAGCGTGCGGAGCGTCGGCAGGCTCACGCCGTAGTTCAGGCCGCAGGGTGCGCCGTAGAAGCGCATCGAATCGGCAACGGCGCCGTTGCGCTCGCGGCGGAATGCCCCGAGCAGCGCCGCCATGCGGGAGGTGAAATCCATCGGAAGGTTATTTGCGGCGCGGCAGGGCGACGTTGATCGTACGGCCGAATTCGAAAACAGGAAGCACGGCGCGGGCATACTCGCGGCCTCCCGAGACGACGATGCAGGTCGAGGGATCGGCCACGCGGCACGCCACGACCTGCGTCTCCTTCGGACCGGCCTCGAGGTCGCTCTTCGCGACGCCCGAAGGTTCGATCTGCAACAGCACGATGTCGCCCGAAAGGTCCGTGTCGGGAAGCAGTCCGGCCGCAGGGCTGAAGCGGCAGACGATATACTGTTTCTTGTCGGCCTGCGGGCAGACCACGTAGCGGCGGGTCTCGGTCGAGACGATCCGCTTGCCGAGGAACAGCTCCAGATAGCTCTGCTCCAGACGGTCGATCTCCTCCAGCGCGGCCTTCAGGCCCTCGCCGAAGACGTTCTCGCCCGCTTCGCCCGTGACCAGCTCGATGCGGTGGCGGCGCAGCGAGAAGATTTGCGCGGCGGCGGTGCGCGCGGCGTCCTCCAGCGCGGGCGTCGTCATGTCAGTCTTGTCCGGCTGCAAGCGCGCGAACTCGTTTTCGGAGGCGGTGTGCGACAGCACGCGGGTCGAGGCCGGAGCCGGAGCCGCGGCATTGAGGTAGGTGTCGCCGTCGAGCAGGGCGATCTGCGCCCCGGTAACGCTCCACACAGTCTTGTCGGTGAGCGGAGCGCGCACCCCGAGGTATTTCTGCGCATAACGCGCATAGGGTCCGCTCAAGGTGACGTCGTGTTCGACGGTGACGTCGACGGCAAGGATCGTGCGCGGCTGGGCGACGGTAAGGCCGCCGGCGGTTTCGTTCGCGCCCTGAAGGGAGATGTATGGGTTCTGGGCCGAGACGCCGCCCGAAAGCAGCAGGGCAAATGCCAAAAGTCTGAATTTCATGGTCCGAAAATTTTATTGCGGTTTCACAAATGTAGCTTATTTTCGCGTGCCGTCAAAATTTCAGGTAAAAATCACGGGTCAGGGCGCGGTATTCGGGCGTGTAGCATTCGTGCTCTCCCGTGCCGACGACCAGTTCCGAGACCTCGGGCACGGCGGCGGAACAATCGGCGGGAGGGTCGGCGGGGCGGTCGGCGGAACAATCGGCGGGAGGGTCGGCGGGGCGGTCGGCGGAACAATCGGCGGGAGGGGCGGCGGGGCGGTCGGCGGAACAATCGGCGGGAGGGGCGGCGGGGCGGTCGGCGCGGACGAACTCCATCAGCGCCCGTTTGGCCGGGCGGCGGGGCGTGGTGCGCACGTCGGTGCGGCGCACGAGGGCCAGTCGCCCGGCACAGACCGCGAGGAAACGCTCCGCTTCGGCCGTGGGAAGGATGACGGCAAACCGGCCTCCGGGAGCCAGCAGGCGGAGGACGGCGTCGCGCAGGTCGCCGAACGGCAGGTGCACGGCATGGCGGGCCGCGGTGCGTCCCCCGTCGGGGCAGGTGAGCGAGTCGACGAAAAACGGCGGGTTGGAGACGATCAGATCGAACGGCTCCGGGGTCTCGAACTCCTGCACGGGGCATTGAGCGAACGCCACCCTGCCGCTCCAGGGCGAAGCGGCGGCGTTCTCGCGGGCCTGCCCGACATCGTCGATGTCGACGCCCGTGACATGCGCCTCCGGGGCGCGCTGGGCCAGCATCAGGGCGATCAGCCCCGTGCCCGTGCCGATGTCGAGCATCCGCCGGTCCTGCGGCCGCACCGCGGCCCATGCACCCAGCAGAACGCCGTCGGTCCCGACCTTCATCGGGCAGCGGTCCTGACGGACCGTGAATTGTTTAAACCGAAACCCGCTTAAGAAGCGGGATTTATGAGTATTATTCATTGTTCATTCAAATAGCCGTCCATGCCTGCGCCGAACAGCGAGAAATCGTACCGCGCAGGATCCTCCGCATCGAATGCGCGCAGGGCGTCCGTCAACTCCTCGACGGCCCGCCAGTCGTTCTGGCGGCGGCCAAGCAGTCCCAGCGCACGCGCCGTCTCGCCGACATGGACGTCCAGCGGCAGGTAGAGGGCCGACATCGGGATACGCCGCCACAGACCGAAATCGACACCCCGGTCGTCGCGGCGCACCATCCACCGCAGATACATGCACAGCCGCTTGCAGGCCGCGCCGCGCTCGACGGACGAAACATGCTTCTCGCAGCGCGGAGCGTGCTCCCCGGCGAAAAACTCGCGCCGGAAGTCGGCCAGCACGGCGGGCATGCTCTGCGCGGCCTCATAGCGCGTCTCGAAGAAATTCCCGATGCCGCCGTGACGCTCCTCCATACGCCGCAGGGCCAGCACGAAATCGCGCAGGTCCCCGCCGTTGAACGTGCGGTGGACGTAGGACGAAAGCAGCGCCAGTTCGCGCTGCGAGGCGTTGCGCACGAAATCCGCCGGAGCGTCGTCCATGAAGTGCATCATGCGGTGGCCGCTGCGGACAATGGCCTTACGGTTGCCCCAGGCGATGGTGGCGGAGAAAAATCCCGCGATCTCGCGGTCGGCGCGGTCCGTATAGCGGTGCGGTACCGAAATCGGATCGTCGGCGATGAAGTCGGGGCTGTTGTATTTGTCGTGGAGCGCGTCGAGCAGCTCCTTCAGATCGGTGTTCGTCATGGCGTGCGGAGCATTCGGAGCAAGACATCGGTTTGCGGGATGCCGTAACCCAGTTCGCAGCCGGGAGCTGCGGCCCGCGTGCCGGAAGCGTGCAGCAGTCCGATGAGTTCGCCGCGTTCCATAGGACGGTATTCGAGCAGGCAGGCGCAAAGCCCCGCGATAACCGGCGTCGAAAACGAAGTTCCCAACGGCGAGGCTCCGGCGACGAAATCGGGCTTCACATAGCCGACATCTTCGCGTCCGACACCACTGGAGCGGGAGCGGGAAACACCGTCGGAATCGCACGAACCGACCGTGATGACCTGCCGGACATCGGCCGGAAAGGAGACATTGCGCCACGCCTTGTCGCCCTCGTTGCCGGCGCTCTGCACGAAAACGAGTCCGGGGCGCGCCGTGAGCAGGCTGTCGAGGTAGCGCGAGAGCGTCGAGGTGCAGCCGTCGAGCATCGCGGGCGTATAGCCGCTGAAATCGTCGAACGTCGTATAGCCCAACGACGAGGAGATCACGTCGACGTCATGCGCCAGGAGCCACTCGATGCCGCGGATCAGCTGCCGCTCCTCGGCGCGAGGCTCCACTTCGGCACGGTCGGTTTTCGCAAGATAATACTCCGCACCCCATGCCAGCCCGCGGATCGTATCGCCCGAACGGCCTCCGAGGTTGGTGCAGACCCTCGTGCCGTGGTCTGTGGCGTCGTCGAAGAATGCCGTCTCGTCGCCGCCCGTGAAATCGCGCCAGGCGGCGACGTGCAGCCCCCGCGTCCAGCGGTCGGTGCGGAAGCCCCCGAAACCCGCGTCCAGCACCCCGATGCGGACGCCCCGTCCGGAAAGGTTCAGCGAATCGAACGCCCGGGACATCGTCTGCCCCACGGCGCGCGAATAGGTCCGGGAGTAGTCCGAGGTCCACGCCCCGCGCACCTCGCGCACGAGGTCCCACGCACCGTAGGCGGCAAGAGCCGGAAGAAGCAGCCAAAGCAGTTTTTTCATGTTACCGGACCGTTTCGCAGCCGAGGATCAGACCGTCGGACATGGTGATCTTCCGGTCGGCCATTGCGGCGAGGTTTTCGTCGTGGGTGACGATCACGACGGTCTGGCCGAGCCGTTCGCGCAGGTCGAAGAACAGGCGATGGATCTCGTCGCGGTTGTGCGAGTCGAGGTTGCCCGAGGGTTCGTCGGCCAGCAACACGGCGGGCGAATTGACCAGCGCACGGGCGATGGCCACGCGCTGCTGCTCGCCGCCCGAAAGCTGTCCGGGCTTGTGGTCGCGCCGCGCCGCGAGGCCCATCATGTCGAGCAGTTCGGCGGCACGGCGTTCGACATCGGCGCGCGGACGCCGGCCGATCAGCCCCGGAATGCAGACGTTCTCGAAAGCCGTGAACTCCGCAAGCAGGTGGTGGAACTGGAACACGAAGCCGATGCGCTCGTTGCGGAACTGCGACAAGGCCCGATCGCCCAAGGCCGAGACATCGCGGCCGTCGATCTCCACGCGCCCGCCGTCGGGACGCGACAGCGTGCCGATGATCTGCAAAAGCGTGGTCTTGCCAGCGCCGCTGGCCCCCACGATGGAGACCACCTCGCCCTGCGCCACGTCGAGCGAAACGCCTTTCAGCACCTCCAGCGTGCCGAAACTCTTGTGTATGTCGGTAGCCCGTATCATTGGCGGAACATATTGAACAGTTTGACCGTGTCCACAGCTTCCCGCACGTCGTGGACGCGGAGTATCGCCGCACCCTGGCGCAGGCACTCCCAGCCCAGGGCAACGGTTCCGGCGAGCGATTCGGCGGGAGTGGCGTCGAGGACCTTATAGATCATCGACTTGCGCGAAAGCCCCGCCAGCACCGGGTAACCCAGCGCGCAGAGGCGGTGCAGACCCGCGAGCAATTCGTAGTTCTGCTCCGTGGTCTTGGCGAAGCCGAAGCCGGGGTCGAGGATGATGTTTTCACGCCGGATGCCCGCGGCGAGCATCTCGTCGGTGCGGCGGCGGAAATAGCCGACGACCTCGGTGACGATGTCGCGCCGGTAGTCGGTCTGCGACTGCATGGTTTTCGGATCGCCCTTCATGTGCATGGCGATGTAGGGTACGCCGCAGTCCGCAACGACGGAGAGCATCGCAGGGTCGAGTTCCCCGGCCGAAATGTCGTTGACGACGAGCGGCCCGAACGTTTCGACAGCCTTCGCCGCGACTTCGCTGCGGAACGTGTCGACCGAGACGGTCATGCCGGGCGCCAGCCGACGCACGGTCCCGACACCCAGCCGGACGCGACGCCACTCCTCGTCGGCGGGGACTTCGTCGGCCCCGGGACGCGAGGAGTAGCCCCCGACGTCGATCAGCTGCGCCCCTTCGGACACGGCTTCGCGGACGCGGCGCTCGACGGATTCGACCTCCGGAGTGCGGCTGCCGGCATAGAAAGAATCGGGGGTGACGTTAAGAATCGCCATCACCTGCGGCGAGGAAAAATCAATGTTCATGGGCTTCATGGCTGAAAATTCGGTGCAACTCCGCGACAGCGGGTTCAAGGTCGGATTCGAGGATGTTGACAAGGGTGTAGTCGGCCTTCGCGCTCAACGTATCGTCGTCCGTCTGGGCGGCGATGCGGAGGCGGACCTCCCCGGGTGTGCGCCCGTCGCGGCGGCAGGTGCGTTCGATGCGCAGCGCCTCGGGGGCGAGGACGGCAACCGTGCGGTCGACGCAGGCATCGAACCCCGCATCGAAAAGAAGGGCGCTTTCGAGGATCACGTAGTCGCCCTCCTGCTGTTCGGCCCACGCCGCGAAATCGGCCCGGACGGCCGGGTGGACGATGGCGTTCAGGTCGGCGAGGGCCTGCGCCTCGGAGAAGACCCGCCCGGCAAGGTAGGTACGGTTCAAGGTCCCGTCCGCATAGGCTTCGGCCCCGAAACGGTCCGTGATGCGCCGGCGCAGCTCCGCATCCTCCGTCATCAGCCGTTTGGCCCCGGCATCGGAGTCATAGACCGCGACGCCCAAACGCGCGAAAAGACGGCAAACGGTGCTTTTGCCGCTGCCGATGCCGCCTGTGATTCCGACCTTCATCATGGGTTACGGGGAACGTCGATTTCGGGAATGTCCCCGATGGAAATGATCTTGATGTCGCTGAACCGCGGCGCAAGGGCGTTTTGCAGCGACTGGGGGTCGATGATGAGTTTACCCTCGTGCCCCTCCTCATACGAACGCTTCGTCTTGAGTTCCGCAAGCGGAATGCGCAGCGTCTTGTTCATGTAGACCCGGTAGCCGAAAAGGTTCGTACCGACGCCCTCGACCACGCAGGTAACCTCGAAAGGCTGTCCGTCGACACTCACCCTCACGGTCTGCTCGGTGGTGTACGTATAGCTCAATTTCGCGATATACCAAAGGATGAACGACGCGACGAGCAGCGCCAGAAAAACCGGCGACACGTAGCGGTGCATCCATTTCAACCAATTTTCCATCATGGGAACCTATAATATCCGTATGACAAAGATAGTGCAAGGCGGGGCAATATCAAATTTATTTTGCACATTGCCGAGCCGCAGCCTGCCCAAGCGGGCGTCTGCTTGCCCGCAAAGATAGTGCAAGCCGGCCGCAATGCCAAATTTATTTGAAAAAACGGACCGCACCTCTCGGTGCGGTCCGTTTTTGTCGGATCGGGAGTCTATCCATTACTTCTCCACGTCGGTCTTGGCGCGCTTCGTCATCAGATCGTAAGCGATCGGCGTCGCGAGGAAGATCGTGGCGGCCGTACCTACGACCACGCCGATGATCAGCGCGAAGATGAAGCCGCGGATCGTCTCGCCGCCGAAGAAGAAGATGGCCAGCAGCGTCACGAGCGTCGTGCCCGAGGTGTTGATCGTACGCGACAGCGTCGAGTTGATGGCGTTGTTCACGGTCTCCTTCAGGTTGCGCTTCGGGTAGAGACCCAGGTACTCGCGGATTCGGTCGAAGACGACCACCGTGTCGTTGATGGCATAGCCGATGATCGTCAGGATCGCGGCGATGAACGCCTGGTTGACCTCGAGGTTGAAGGGCAGCAGACCGTAGAACATCGAGAAGATGCCGATGATCAGCAGGGCGTTGAAGGCCAGGGCCGCCGTGGCGCCCGAAGCCCACTGCCAGCGCTTGAAGCGGAACGTAATGTAGAGACCGATGGCGATGAGCGAGAAGAGCACCGAATAGATGGCGTTCCACGTCATGTCCTTGGCGATCGAGGGACCGATCTTGTCGGCCGTCAGGATACCGTTGGCGTCGGTCTGCGTATTGCGGAACTGCTCGAAGGTGATGTCATACGAGTAGAGCGGTTTCAGAGCGTCGTAGATGATCTGCTCGACCTCCGAGGTAGCCTCGTCCGACGTGTCGTCGTAGCGATACTGGGTCACGATGCGCATCTGGTTCTCCTTGCCGTACTGCTTCACCTCGGAACTGATCGACGAAGCGTCGGCATCGGCGAACTGCGAGAAAGCCTTCTCCACATTCTGACGAACCTCTTCGGCCGAAACGGGCTTGTCGAAACGGATCACGTAAGCGCGGCCGCCCGTGAACTCGGCGCCGAGGTTCAGACCGCGGGCGAAGAACGAAACGCACGACAGAACCATCAGGGCAACGGCGATGCCGTAAGCCAGTTTGCGCTTGGCGATGAAGTCGACGCGCGTGTTATTGAGGAAGTTCTCCGACCAGCGGCGCGAGAAGGTGATGTGACCCCATTTGCCGACGATCCACTCGATCAGCAGGCGCGTGATGAAGATGGCGCAGAAGAACGAGGTGATGATACCGATGATCAGCGTCGTGGCGAAGCCCTGAACCGGACCGTTGCCGAAGATGAACAGCACGATACCCGTGATGATCGTCGTCAGGTTACCGTCGATGATGGCCGAATAGGCCTTCGAGAAACCGTCCTTGATGGCCAGCGAAAGACCCTTGCCGCCGCGAAGCTCCTCCTTGATACGTTCGTAGATGATCACGTTCGCATCGACGGCCATACCCATCGTCAGCACGATACCCGCGATACCCGGAAGGGTCAGCACGGCGCCGAACGACACCAAAACGCCCATCAGCAGGAAGACGTTCGTGAGCAGCGCGACGTCGGACATCCAGCCCGCCGTCTTGTAGAACAGACCCATGTAGAGCAGCACGAGGATGAAGGCGATCACGAACGAGATCATACCGGCGTTGATCGACTCCTGGCCCAGCGAAGGACCTACGACCGTATCCTGGATGATCTTGGCCGGAGCGGGAACCTTACCCGAATTGAGCACGTTGGCCAGGTCCTTGGCCTCCTGGATGGTGAAATCGCCAGTGATCTGCGACTGTCCCTTGTCGATCTTCGAGTTGACGCGGGGAGCCGAATAGACGTAGCCGTCGAGAACGATGGCGATGCACTTGCCGATATTCTCGCCCGTCATGCGCGACCACTCCTGCGTACCTTCGGCGTTCATGGTCATCGAAACCTCGGCCGTAGCGCCGCGCTGGGCGTACTGCTCGGTGGCTTCCGTAACGACCGAACCGTCGAGCGGTGCCTTGCCGTCGGGCGTCGAAACCTTGATGGCGTAGAGGTAGAAACGACCGTCGATCTTGTCGTCGCCCTTGACGCCCCACTTGAACATGATGTCGGCGGGGAACAGCTCGCGGACGGCCGGCTGGGCGAGGTACTCGTTGACGGCTGCCATGTCGGCCTTGTAAGCGGCTCCGATGGAGGCGCCGCCTGCGAAGCGGGGATTGAGGACTGCAAAGAGCGGGTTCTGCGAGTGGTCGAAGTTGCCTTCCTGAACGGCGGTCTCGGCCGTGGCGGTCGAATCGGCGGCGCCGACCTCGGCGATCAGGCCCTCGGCCTCGGCGGCGGGAGTCCCGGCGGCAGCGGCAGCCTCGGCGGCAGCGGTCTCGGGCGCAGCGGCGGGAGCCTGCGCCAGTTCGGCCTTGATGAGCTTGTCGGCAGCGGAAAGCGCGGGGAAGATCTCATTGGCGTCGTAGGTGGTCCAGAACTCCAGCGAAGCGGTTCCCTGCAACAGGTCGCGGACGCGCTGCGGCTCCTTCACGCCCGGAAGCTCGACCAGAATGCGGTGCGAGTTCGGGAGGCGCAGGATGTTGGGCTGCGTAACGCCGAAGTGGTCGATACGGCTGCGCAGCACGTTGAACGATGCGCCGATGGCAGCCTCGGTCTCCTTCTTGAGGATCTTCTCGACGTCGGCGTCCGAGCTTTCGAGCGTGATGTCCTTGCGGTCGGGGCTTACGAAAAGCTCGGCGATGGGACGGCCGTTCGAAAGGCGCGAATACGCCTTCACGAAGTCGGAGATATAGTCGGTCGAAGAGCCTTGCTTCATCGCCTCGTTGGCCACGCCGATCGCCTCGATGAAAGCCGGATCGTTCTGGCTGTCGCCGGCCAAAGCCTTCACGACATCCTCGACCTGCACCTCCAGCATGACGTTCATACCGCCCTTGAGGTCCAGACCCAGGTTCAGCTCCTTCTCCTTACACTCCTTGTAGGTGAACTTGCGGAAGCCCAGGTTGTAAACCGGCAGGTTCTGCACCGAATCGAGGTAATGCTGTTCGGCCTCGCCCTGCTGGTCGAGGGGGAACTGCGCGGCATAAGCGGCCGCCTGCTTCTCTACGCCACGCGTCTTGAACGTAAACGAGAGCTGATAAACACACGCGAGAGCCAGCAGGACCGCAATGAGTTTAATAAAACCTTTACTTTGCATTTGAGTGAAAAATAGTTATTGTTATTTGTTGTAATTATTGTCATTACGCACAATAGCACGCAAAGATAGAAAAATAAAGTGAAAAGTGAAAGGTGAAAGGTGAAAAGTAGTGCGCCGGCGCAAAAAAATCCGTATTTTTGGAGCCGTATGATAAAATACACGGAATACAAATACCACCTCGCGGCGTTGTTCACGGTGACCGTATGGGGCGCGACGTTCGTTTCGACGAAGGTCCTGATCGCCAACTCGCTGACTCCGGCGGAAATTTTCCTGCTCCGGTTCGCTATGGCATACGTCTGCATCCTGCCCTTCGCCCGCGGACGCATGTGGGCCGCGAACCTGCGCGACGAACTGCTGCTGGCGGCCGCGGGGCTGAGCGGAGGGTCGCTCTATTTCCTTACCGAAAACATGGCTCTGGAGTATGCCCCGGCTTCGAACGTTTCGCTGATCGTCTGCACGGCGCCCGTGTGGACCGCCGTGGTGATGAGCCTCTTCTATCGCGGCGAGCGGATGTCGCGGCGGCAGATCGCAGGCTCGGCGCTGGCATTCGCGGGGATGGTGCTCGTGGTGCTCAACGGGCATTTCGTGCTCCGCCTCTCGCCGCGGGGCGACATGCTGGCGCTCTCGGCGGCGATGCTATGGATGGTTTATTCGCTGGTGATCAAACGCCTCGGAGGCCGCTACCCCGCTATCTTCATCACCCGGAAAGTCTTTTTCTACGGACTCGTGACGATCCTCCCGGTCTTTGCGTTCCGGCCTTTCGGCGCGGACTGGGAAGTGCTGTCGCGGCCCGTCGTGTGGGGCAACCTGCTCTTTCTGGGCGTCGTGGCCTCGATGCTCTGCTACGTGCTCTGGAACGCCGCGATGCACCGTCTGGGAGCCGTCAGGACAACCAACTACATCTATTTCAACCCGCTGGTGACGATCGTCGCGGCGGCACTCTGCATCGGCGAGCGGATCACCCTCGCCGCTTTGGCCGGAGCGGCGCTGATCCTCTACGGGATGTGGCGGGCGGAGCGGGCCTAATGCACCATCTTCAGGCCGACGATGCCGACGAAGACCAGCGACAGGAAGAACATCCGCCAGAAGGTCACGGCGTCGTGGAAGAAAACGATGCCGAGGACCACGGTTCCCACGCCCCCGATACCGGTCCAGATCATGTAGGCCGTACCCATCGGGATCGTCCTCTGGGCCACGTAGAGCAGCCAGCCGCTCACGCCCATAGACACGACCGAAAGGGCCAGAAAAAGAAAATGGTAACGCGGGCAGAGGTTCGCAAGTTTGAACCCCAGCGGCCACCCCATCTCGAAAAGTCCTGCCAGAATCAGATACAGCCAAGCCATCGGAAACGATTTTTACGGACGAAGATAGCAAATTTTACATCCCGGGCAAAATAAAGAGCGCGACTCCCGCAGGAATCGCGCTCTTTCGCGTCGAATTAATTCTTAATTTTTAATTGGCGAAGCCCTACTTCACCTCTTCGAACTCCACATCCTCGGGCTGCCCGTCGCCGCCGCCCTGCTGGCCGCCGGCGTTCGACTGCGACTGCTGACCGGCATCGGCTCCGGGCTGTGCGCCCTGCTGTGCCTGCTGCTGCGCGTAGATGTCCTGCGAAGCGGCCTGCCATGCGGCATTAAGCTCGGCCATCGCCGTGTCGATGGCGGCCACGTCGGCGTTCTTGTGCGCCTCCTTCAGCTTGCCGAGCGCCGTCTCGATGGCGGCCTTCTTGTCGGCGGGAAGTTTCTCGCCGTACTCCTTGAGCTGCTTCTCGGTGGTGAAGATGTTCGAGTCGGCGGCGTTGATCTTGTCGATGCGCTCCTTCTCGGCCTTGTCCTTCTCCTCGTTGGCCTTGGCCTCGTCGCGCATGCGCTGGATCTCCTGCTCGGTAAGGCCCGAGGAGGCCTCGATGCGGATCTTCTGCTCCTTGCCCGTGCCCTTGTCCTTGGCCGAAACGTTCAGGATGCCGTTGGCGTCGATGTCGAACGTAACCTCGATCTGCGGAACGCCGCGCGGTGCGGCGGGAATGCCGTCGAGGTGGAAGCGGCCGATCGACTTATTGTCGCGGGCCAGCGGACGCTCGCCCTGGCAGACGTTGATCTCCACCGAAGGCTGGTTGTCGGCAGCCGTCGAGAAGGTCTCCGACTTGCGCGTCGGGATCGTCGTGTTGGCGTCGATGAGTTTGGTCATCACACCGCCCAGGGTCTCGATACCCAGCGACAGCGGCGTAACGTCGAGCAGCAGCACGTCCTTCACCTCGCCCGTGAGCACACCGCCCTGAATGGCGGCGCCGATGGCCACGACCTCGTCGGGGTTGACCGAACGGTTCGGGGTCTTGCCGAAGAACTCCTCGACGATCTTCTGGATCGCGGGAATACGCGTCGAACCGCCCACGAGGATCACCTCGTTGATCTGCGAGGCGTCCAGACCCGCGTCACGAAGCGCCAGCTTGCAAGGCTCGATGGTCTTGCGGATCAGGTGGTCGCACAGCTGCTCGAACTTGGCGCGCGTGAGCGTCATCACCAGGTGCTGCGGAATGCCGTTGACGGGCATGATATACGGCAGGTTGATCTCCGTGGTGGTCGAGGACGACAGTTCGATCTTCGCCTTCTCGGCGGCCTCCTTCAGACGCTGCAAGGCCATCGGGTCCTGACGCAGGTCGATCTGGTGCTCGGCCTTGAACGACTCGGCCATGTAGTCGATCAGCACGTGGTCGAAGTCATCGCCTCCGAGGTGCGTATCGCCGTTGGTGGACTTCACCTCGAAAACGCCGTCGCCCAGTTCGAGGATCGAAATATCGAACGTTCCGCCGCCCAGGTCGTACACGGCGATCTTCTGGTCGCTGGACTTCTTGTCGAGACCGTAGGCCAATGCGGCGGCCGTCGGCTCGTTGATGATGCGGCGGACCTTCAGACCGGCGATCTCGCCCGCCTCCTTCGTAGCCTGACGCTGCGAGTCGGAGAAGTAGGCCGGAACCGTGATCACGGCCTCCGAAACCTCCTGGCCCAGGTAATCCTCGGCCGTCTTCTTCATCTTCTGGAGGATGATGGCCGAAATCTCCTGCGGGGTATACTGACGTCCGTCGATGTCCACGCGCGGGGTGTTGTTGTCGCCCTTGACGATGGCATAGGGAGCGCGCGCGATGTCGGCCGAAACCTTGTCGTAGGTCTCGCCCATGAAACGCTTGATCGAAAAGACCGTGCGCTTGGGGTTGGTGATCGCCTGACGCTTCGCGGGGTCGCCGACCTTACGCTCGCCGTCGGCCGTGAAAGCCACGACCGAAGGGGTCGTGCGGTGTCCCTCGGAGTTGGGGATTACAACAGGCTCGTTGCCCTCCATCACTGCCACGCAGGAGTTCGTGGTTCCTAAATCAATACCGATAATCTTTGCCATAATAGTAATATGTTTTAATTGTTTATTTTTTCGGTTTCGTATCCGCCGGTCCGGGCTTTTTCCGACTCCGGCCGCCGGTTACGCCCTCGAACCGAACAAAGGTCGTGCCGATCGGCAATCCCTGCCAAATTGTCAGCCCGATGGCAGAAAAATGCCGTGCAACGTCATGGCGCACGGCATTTTGTCACCCGCCTGAAAAGCGGTTTTTGAGGGGCGCGGCGCACTCGGGGGTGTTCGCAGTCCGGCGACTTGCGTTTTTTGCCGCTTTTTGGTCAGCGGTTAACCGCGGTCTCCGCCCGCGGAAGCTTATGTACTTTTTGACCGCAAAAAGTACCAAAAACTCCCCGGCAGATGCCTCCGCCTACTTCGTCCCGTCTAACGTTCGAAACGGGCGCCTATTCGCGGGGGCGCACGCGCCCCGGCCCCGTTTCTTGCCACTTTTAGCCGGGCCTTCGTTTCACGGCTCCGGCATCGGGCCGGAGTCGTTCGCCGCGAAACGCGGCGGGAAGGATGCGTCCGGGACAAGCAGAAAGCACAGAAGCCTACGATCGCCCCCAAGGGGGGGGGTGAGGCGAACGAAACGGCAGCAAAAGACCCGCAGGTTGCCGGGCTGCAAACAACCCGCGCCGCTCAAACCCCGCCGCTCAAGCGGACGCTCCCAAGGGCTGGGGCGAACGAAAAGACTAAAAGGACCCGCCGTCGCCGGACTGCGAAGATCTTTGCCACCAAAAGGCAGCGATACCTCGCGGGCGAGGACCGCGGAATGTTTCATGTACTCTCGGTGACAAAAGCACAAACAAAAAGGCCTGCAAAACGCAGGCCCTTCTTCCGGCGGATGCCGGACAAATCGCTATAACTCCGTTACTGCTCGCTCAAGATGCGCATTGCAACATCGAGAATCGTCGTATCGTCCAACGTAACGACACCCCCGTCCGGTCCCGGTTCGAAGTGCACGCCGACGCACTCCTTCGATTCGTGCTTACCGCCGAAGTAATTGCGGACAGTGTCTACGTCGATTCCTAACTCATCTGCAATGCGCTGCGAGCTGCCGCTGGGCAACCGGTCCTTGATACGGCGCAACTCGTTAAATGTGATAATCATATCCGTTGAATTTTTGGTTGATGGTTCTACACAACTAAATTAATACAATTTTACGGAACTGCAAAATTTCTGCCTGAAAAAGTGTAATAAAAATGCAACGCGAAAGAAAAGAAGCGAAAGTCCCCTGTTCCAAAACAAAAGCCCCCGCCGAAGCGGAGACTTTTCAGATTTCACGGTGCATTCCGCACCGCCGGAAAAGCGGATCATTCGCCGTCAGGCTCGATGTAGATCTGGAAAATCAGCGGCGAGAAGGACGGAATGTCGGTATAGACCTCGGTCGTGGTTACGGTCTCGCCCGAATCGTAATTGCCGCCGTAGCTCCCGTAATAACCGCCGTAATAGCCGTAGTTGCCCAGACCGCCGTAGCCGTAGTAATCGTTGTAATAACCGCCGTAATAGCCGTTATTGCCGTAATACATCTGCGAATAGTTCAGGTAGTTCAGGTAATCGTAATAGCTCGACGTGTAGCCGTTCGAGGAGGTCGACGTACTCGAACCGCCGCTCTTGCCCGTCGTGCCGTAGGCATTGGTCGACGTGGTGACCAGCGTCGCCCACTGCCCGTATTTCAGATGCGGGACGATGTAATAGAACGCGGTTATCAGATCGGGATTCTGCACGTCGTACGAGTGCGCCGAACCGGTTTTGCGCACCTCGCCGTAGATGATCTGCTTCACCTCGTCGATGTTCGTGTCGAAGATGAACCCGTCGAGGAAACGGCCGATATACCAGATCTTGGCCGTACCTTCCATGCCGACCGAATCGGCGTCGAGGTCCGCAACGCCCTTGTAGGCTTCGTAGTCGTCGCCCTCGCCGTGGAAACGCTTCACGAGCGCCTCGGCGATCTTCTTCTCCAGATCGGAGCCGTTGTAGGGTTCGAACCCGACGTTATACGGCTCGTTGCGTTCGCTGCCGACGGGAAACGAGAAGGTGAACCTGTCGCCGGCAAGTTCCTTGGCCGGGTCGTAGCGCACGTCGACATAGAGCTGCGCCACGGTATCGCAGGCGCTCACCCACCGCTCGGCACGGTTGTAGGGATGTTTCGCATCCTCGGGATCGGTCGGGCGTTTCTCCGAATCGTCCTCGCCGTCCTTGGTGAACATCACCATTCCGCCGTTGGCCTCGCAGAAGGCGTCCACCAAGGAGCCTTCGGCCTCCAGCGGGTTCTTCACCGTATCGCAGATCTCCATATCGACGATGAGCGGACGCTTGGCGCTCAAGTCGAACTGCCCCTCGTAGCCGCCGTCGCCCTCCACGCCGTTGCCGACGATGCGCGAGGGAAGGTAGAGCCGCACCCTGGAGCCTTCGCGCAGCAGGAACTCGGGATCGACACCCTTGCCGGCGGCATAGTCCGGATCGAGGTGCAGCGTATTGCGCATGGCCAGGAAAGTGCCCTCCATCAGGCTCGTATTCTCCGTGCCGCAGTAGCGGTAGAAGGGAACGTAGTGGGTGTATTTGGTGAACGTGCCGAGCTGGCGGGCTTCATTGGCACGGCGCGTAAGCACGATGTTGCCGCTCAAATCGCGGCCCGAGAAGTCGAACTTCACCCAGCAGGCAGTGTCGTTCACCGGCTTGGCGTCGGGATTCCCGGCAGCGAGGATTTCGACGTAATAGCCGCCTTCGGGCTGGTAATTTTTCAGCAGCTCCCGGCGGTTCTGCGTCATCCACGCCTCAAGGGCCTGGTTCTCGAATTTGTCATACGACTCGGTCTGCTCCTTGGCGCAGGATGTCAGCAGCATGATGCCGGCTGCCGAGAGGTAGAGAAAACGGGTGATCAACTTCATATCTTGTTATACAATTCTATAAATTCGGTGTTCTGTCTATTCGTCGTACTCCACGCTTTCGACCGTGAAAAACCACGCGACGGGGCTTTCTCTCGGAATCGTGCTCACATATTTGTCCCCGTAAGCCATATTGTAGGTCATGTAGGCTTCGACGACGTCGCCTTCGCGACAACCAAGTAACGCATGCCGCAGCCCGTTTAGTATGTCGCCGCGCATATCGAGCGTCAGCGGTTCGAACGACCACGCTCCGGGCGTCAGCCCCATGTCCTCGTAGGCCTGCTGCAAGGCGGGATCGTTTGAGTAGAACGGAAAGGTCGAATCGGTGATGTTCGAGAAGGCGAAGACGTAGGCCCGGAAGATGATGGTCGCTTTCGCGGCGGCGGTGACCTCCGGAAGCTCGCTCCGCCCGTCCCGGTAGAAATTGTCGATATACCGGTAAACCGTGCTGCCCGACATGGTGTAGAACCGCTGCTGGCTCCCGGTCTCGACCTGCGACTCCGGGATCAGCGCCGGGGAGTGCGTCCTCTCAAGATACGAGACGATCTTCTGGCGCTGTTCGGGAAGGATGTCCTCCTCCTCCGAGCAACCGCAGAACAGCAGGGGCAGGGCGAAAATCAATGTGGCGAATATTCGTTTCATCGGCATATAATCGTGCAAATTTACAAAAACAATCCGATTTACGAACAAGAAACGTAAAAAATCGCCCGCTTTGCATGCGGGCGTACTTGAAAAGATCAGAAAAACCGGCTATCCCTTTTTCCGGTAATAGTCCTTGTGCGGGTCCTTAAGCCGCTGCAACCTGCGCTGCTTCCACACGATAACGATGGCTGTCAGCACAATAGCCGCGACAAAGAAGCCGAACAGAATCAAAATGAATCCAAGCGGAATGTCTTCCATAGAGGCGAATTAAAATGAGGCGTTTTGTTAGGCGATGTAAATATAAGACAAAAATAGATCCAAAACAAAATGCCGGGAGACTTTCAGACCTATTTTCCAAAAGTTTACGATTTCCGACCACACATGCGGCATATCCGCACTTCCGGAATGGCGGATTCAGAGCTTTTTCAACGCCATTCGGATCAGCTCCTCGACCGGAGCCGCGGGAGATTCGCGCAGAACGCCCCGCAGGACCTTCTCGGCCGGGGCGCGGGCGAAGCCCAGCATGGACAGCGCCGCAAGGGCCTCGTCAAAGCTCCCGCCCGTCCCGGGCTGGGTCCCTCCGTCGTCGGCGCCCGGCGCCATGAGTTTGCCGCTCAACTCGACGATGATCTTCTGCGCCGTCTTGAGGCCCAGCCCCTTGACGTTTTTCAGCAGCACGGCGTTGCCCGCCGTGATGATTCCCTGCAACTCGCGCGGCGAATAAGTCGAAAGGATCATACGCGCCGTGTTGCCGCCCACGCCCGAAACGCTGATCAGCAGGCGGAACAACTCGCGCTCGGCTTTGGTCGAGAAGCCGTAGAGCAGCTGCGCATCCTCGCGCACGACGTAATGGACGTAGAGCCGGGTCTCGGTCTCGTGTTCGATCGCGGAGTAGGTTTCGAGCGAAATATGGAGGTAGTAGCCCACCCCGCCGACGTCGATAACTGCGTAAGCGGGAGCCACTTCGGCGACTGTGCCCTTGATGTATTCGTACATGTGTTTCAAATTTTGCTGCGGGTTGGGCAAAAGTAAAGATTTTTTTTTACCTTTGTGTCTCAAATGCTGAATAATTAACTAAACAAACCAAAAAACGATATGAAAAAAACTCTCTTTCCGGCGCTGGCTGCGGCTCTCGTCCTCGCGGCCTGCGGCACGAAGACCACCGGGCAGGCCGAAGTTGCGGCCGAGGCGGCGGCGCAGCAGGTTGTTTCGAGCGACATCGCATACGTTCAGGTCGAAGCCGTGCTGGCCCAGTGCGACCTCTACAAGAACGAAGGCGTAGCGCTTCAGGAGAAGACCGAGAAGGCGCAGAAGAGCTGGGCGCAGCGCGAACAGAACCTCCAGGCCGAAGCCGCCCAGTTGCAGCAGAAGTACGAAAAGGGACTGATCACCTCGCGCGACGCGCAGGCACAGCAGGAGAGCATCCAGAAGAAGGTGGCCTCCTACCAGAGCAACGCCCAGAAGGAGGCCCAGACGCTCGACGAGGAGAACTACGTGTTCACCAACCGCGCCCAGGACCTGCTGCACCGCGCCGTGCAGGAGATCAACAGCGGCAAGAAGTACAAACTGATCCTCAACGCCTCGGCGCTGATCGACGCAGACACGACGCTCAACATCACCCCCGCCGTGCTGGCGAAGGTCAACGAGCTGTATGCCGCCGACAAAAAGGCCGAGAAGAAGTAGCCCCGCCCGCGAAAAACAAAAAAACCGGCTTCCCCGCACGGCGGAAGTCGGTATTTTTTATATCTTGGGCGTCGTAACGACACTGTCGGGAAGTCGCGGCGTTTTGCCGAATCGCATGCGGTCCGGTTTTGCAGCGGCCCAACTTTTTCGTATCTTTGTGCGATAACTGAAACCTGATAAATTTTCTGATACACGATGGGATTCGTTCCGTTCACATTCGTCGACCTGATAGACATCATTCTGGTGGCCGTGATCATGTACTGGATTTACCGCATGACCAAGGGAACCAATGCGCCGTACATTCTCTCGGGAATCATCGCCGTCTACCTGCTGTGGGTGGTCGTCCGGGCGCTGAACATGGAGCTGCTGTCGACGATCCTCGGACAGCTGATCTCGGTGGGAGCCATCGCGCTGATCATCGTCTTCCAGCCCGAACTGCGGCGCTTCCTGCAGATGATCGGCATGCGCCAGAAACATTTCAACTTCATCACCCGCATCTTCTCGACGGGCGAGGACACCGTGCAGACCAACGTCGTGCCGATCGTCACGGCCTGCCGCGAGATGTCCGAGACGAAGACCGGGGCGCTCATCGTCATCGGTCAGCAGAGTGACCTGCGGCTGATCGCCGAAGGCGGCATCGCCCTCGACGCCAAGGTGTCGACGTCGCTGATCAAGAACATCTTCTTCAAGAACGCCCCGCTGCACGACGGCGCGGCGCTGATCGAGGGCGACCGGATCGTGGCGGCCAAGTGCATCCTCCCGGTGACGCAGAGCGACGTGCCCAAGTCGTTCGGCACGCGGCACCGCGCAGCGATCGGCATGAGCGAGATTTCGGACGCCATCATCGTCGTCGTCTCGGAGGAGACGGGCGACATCTCGATCGCACAGGGCGGCGAAATCCGCCTGAACATCGACCCCGTGCGGTTGCAGCAGACCCTGCAACGCTACCTGACGATCAACACGCGCAAACGCTCGAAAAAGGAGGTCGCCGAATAAGCGGCGCCGGCGCAAGACGCCGGATTCAGGGGCGGCGGAAGGTTTCCGGACCGGCGATTCCGTTCCGCGCTTCCGCGACACTCCCCGAACACCCAAAACAAGCAAGTATGCTTTACCCGTCCCGAACGGCCCGCCTCGCACTGCGCGCATGGCGGGAGAAAGACCGGCCGGCTTTCGCCGCCATGAACGCCGACGAGCGGGTCATGGAGTATTTCCCCGCGACGCTCACCGCCGAAGAGTCGGCCGACCTGCTCGACCGCATCCGCGACGAGTTTTCGACCGAGGGGTTCGGTCCGTATGCCGTCGAACGTCTTTCGGACGGAGAGCTGCTGGGATTCACCGGACTGCACCGCGTGACGTTCTCCGGCGGGCTGGAGGGCCAGGTCGAGATACTCTGGCGGCTGCGGCACGACGCCTGGGGCCAGGGTTACGCCACCGAGGCGGCCCGGGCATGCATCGCACACGCCGCGAAACTCGGCATTCCGGAACTGGTCGCCTTCACGTTCGTCGGAAACGGGCGTTCCCGGCGCGTGATGCAGAAGCTCGGCATGACGTGCGTCGGAGAGTTCGACCACCCCGCCCTGCCCGAGGGGCATCCCCTGCGCAGGCACGCCCTCTATCGCATCCGGACCGAACAATGAAAAAGTCCGCGACCTGTCAGAGGTCGCGGACTTCTCCTTTCCGGCTGCGGAATCATTTCAACTCGAATTCCACCGTGCCGCGAATATCGTCCGACGCGGCGCCCACATAGGCCGTGAACGCGCCCGGCTCGGCCACCCACGCACCCTTTGCGTCGTCGTAGTACTGCAACATCCCGGGGGTGATCTCGAAAGTCACGGTCTGCGTCTGCCCGGGATTCAGCGAAACTTTCTGAAAACCTTTCAGCTCCTTCACGGGACGCGGCAGCGACGACTGCTCGTCGCCGATGTAAAGCTGCACGACCTCGGCGCCCGCACGGTCGCCCGTGTTGGTCACGTCGGCCGAAATACGGATGCTGCCGTTCGGGGCGAGCGTCGTACGGTCGGCCTTCACGTTGCCGACGGCGAAGGCGGTGTAGCTCAACCCGTGGCCGAAGGCGAACAGCGGCTTGAGCTGCTCCTTGTCGTGCCAGCGGTAACCGACGAAGATGCTCTCGTTATACTTCACCTTGTCCGCGCCCGGGTATTCGCCCAGCGCATGCGCGCCGTTGTCCTCCAGCCGCACGGGGAACGTGAAGGGCAGCTTGCCCGAAGGGTTCACCGCACCGAACACCACGTCGGCAAGCGCATTGCCCGCCTCGGAACCCGAGAACCACGCCTCCAGCACCGCCGGAACACGGTCGATCCACGGCATCGCCACGGCGTTGCCCGAGACGATCACCACCGCCAGATTGGGATTGGCTTCGGCCAGCGCCCCGATCACTTTGTCCTGCGCATACGGCAGGCCGTATTGCAGGCGATCGTCGCCTTCGCAGTCCTGGTGGTTGCTCTTGTTCAGCCCCCCGACGAAGATCACCGCGTCGGCCTTGCGGGCCGCGGCCGCGGCATCGGCGATCAGCTGCGCCTCGGAACGGCTCTCGCTCAAATCCTGCCCGGTCTTCACCCCGTTGTAGTCGCCCGTCACGTCGCCGACGTAGCCGCGTTCGTAGATCACCTCGGCTTTGCCGGCCGCAGCGGCGCGGATGCCTTCGAGCGGCGTATATTCGTGCCGCACCTTGAGCGACGAGGAGCCGCCGCCCACGGTCATCATCTTGATCGCATTCTCGCCCACGACGGCGATGGTTTTCGCACGCCCGAGGTCGATGGGCAGCACCCCGCCCTCGTTTTTCAGCAGCACCATGCCCTCGCCGGCGATACGGCGCGCAGCGGCCAGATGTTCGGGCGAATTGAGCGACCCGAACGGTTTGCGGGTGTTCATCGCCGTGCGGAAAATCAGCCGCAGCACCCGGCGCGCCTTGTCGTCGAGCGTCGCCGTCGAAGCCTCGCCCTTGCGGAGCATATCGAGGTAGGGGGCGGCGAGGTAATAGTTGTCGTAGGCGTTGCTGGCACCCCAGCTCAGGCCGTCGGTCCACGAACCGAACTCCATGTCGAGACCGTTCTCGGCGGCCTGCTTCGTGTCGTGCGTGCCGCCCCAGTCGGAGACGACCACGCCGTCAAAGGCCCAGTCGCGTTTCAGAATGTCGTTCAGCAGGTAGCGGTTGTGGCAGCAATGCTCTCCCTTGTATTTATTGTAGGCGCCCATGACGGCCCATGCGCCGCCCTCCTGAACGGCGGCTTTAAACGCCGGGAGGTAGATCTCGTTCAACGCACGGTCGTCGACCTCGACGTCGATGCCGTGACGGTGGGCCTCCTGGTTATTGAGTGCGAAATGTTTCACGCAGGCGGCAACGCCGTTCTTCTGCACCTCCTCGATGTAGGGAACGACCATCCGCGAGGAGAGGTAGGGATCCTCGCCCATGTACTCGAAATTGCGGCCGTTGAGCGGCGTGCGGTAGATGTTCACGCCGGGTCCCAGCAGGATGTCCTTCTCGCGGTAGCGCGCCTCCTCGCCGATGGATTTGCCATACAGCGCCGACATTTCGGGATTCCACGTCGCGGCAAGGCACGTCAGCGCCGGGAAAGCCGTGCAGGAGTCGTTCGTCCAGCCGGCCTGGTCCCATTCGTCCCACAGGACCTCGGGGCGGATGCCGTGAGGGCCGTCGGTGCACCACACCTCGGGAATGCCCAGGCGCGGAACGCCCGCCGACGAGAATTTCGACTGCGCATGCAGGATGGCGACCTTCTCTTCGAGGGTCATGCGCGAAAGGGCGTCTTCGACCCGCTTTTCGATCGGCTGCGACTCGTCGAGGTAGACGGCGACGCTGCCCTGCGGCCCCGGCCCGCCTCCGCAGGCGACCGCCGCCAGGGCGCACAGCCCGGCGAGACTCTTCAACAGAATTTTATTTTTCATGTCTGGAATGGATTAGTGCATATTCACAAACGGAGTGCACAGTCGAGAGGCCGCGCACTCCGTTTGCAAAATTAACGATTATTTCTTAACCAGCGACAAAACGGGGTTGTCTTTTCCCGCCGTCACGTCGAGTGTCAGACGATAGGTCGCGCCCTCCTCAAGGGTGACTCCCGAGGCGATCTCGATGTTGCCGTTCCCGGCGATCGAGAAGAACGCCTCGGCGCCCGGCGCCAGCGTGAAGGCTCCCAGACCGTCCCAGCCGCGGTTCCGGAAGAACTTGCCGCTCCAGCCGCTCACGCGGAAACGCTGTCCGAGGGTCGTGCTGCCTTCCAGACCCGCCTGGGCCGTCATCGTGTAGATGCCGGGAGCGGATTCGGGCACGCAGACGCCCTTTTCGGTGGTCCAGCCCGGTTCGTTCACGGCCGCGGGCGAACCGATGCCGTAGCCGATGAAATAAACCGCCCCGTGGCCGTCGTCGCTCAACGTGGCAAGCCCCGAGCCGTCGGCGTTGAGCACCAGCGCATCAATCACCCGGGTCGCCAGATTGGCCGTGATGCGGTATTTGCCCGTGACGGGGACCAGCTTGACGCTCGTCGCGGAGGCCGCCTCGAAGAAGTCGGGATTGATCCACGCCGGCGTGAAGGCGTCGGCGCCGCCCAGCGTCAGCGTCTGGCCCTGCGTCAGGTCGAGGTCCAGCTGGTAGTTGTCCACGTCGAGTTGGGTCATCGGCGTTCCGTTGACAGTGATGTCGGCCGGCGGAAGCTGTTGCTCGCCCACCTTCTCGACGGTCAGCACGGCCGCCGTATTGCCGCCCGTGATGTCCACCGTGAAGCGGTAGATGCCGCCCAGGTCGAGCGTCTTGCCCTCCACCAGGCCCAGGTTGCCCGAATCGCTGATCTTCACCAAATCGCTCGCGGTCGAAATGTCCTTGCCGCCGAATTCCCCGCCCCAGGTCTTCTGGTGGAAGAACTTGAAGTCGAACGAAGAGGCGTTGAGCGAGATTCCCGCAACGAGCGTCAGCTGGTACTTCTTGTCGGCGACGCGCGCCAGACACAAGCCCCCGTCCTCGGGACTCCAGCTGGCGGCGTTTTTCAGCGTCGGCTTGCCGACCTCCATGCCGCCGATGGCCCAGATGGCTCCCGAACCGTCGTCGTTGAGCGTGGCAAGCTCCGTCGCCGACTTCATGGCCTCGATCTTCAGGTAGCGGTGCTTGAAATTGGCCGTCACCTTGTACATGCCCGTCATCGGCAGGAAGGTCAGCGTCTCGGGATCGGAAACATCGGCGCGTTCGAAGAAGTCGCGGTCCACATCCCAGTCAGCGAAGTCCGAAACGCCCGTCAGCGTGTAGGTCCGGCCCTCGGTCAGCGTGGTGACGATGCTGTAATTGTCATTGTCGACCATCGTCATCTCCGTCTCGCCGAAGAGCAGCTTGATGAAAGGAGACCCCTCGAAGGTCAGCAGGTTGAAGGTGATCGTGAACTCCCCGGCATTCGAATTGGCGAAGGGAATGGCGTCGGTGGAATCGGAGACGATGCCGCCGGCCCCGGAGTCGTAGCCGAAGGTCACCACCGAGCCAGCGGCGTCGAGTTCGGGCGTCGCGATGTAGCCCTGCGGCTTCTGCGGGAACTCGTCCGTCACGGCGTATTCGTAGTCGTTACCCGTAGGCTCCATGCGGTACTCCGCGTCATCGAGGAAGAACGTCAGGTAGGCGGGCTTGGGACGCGATACGGCGAGCGGCCGGTCGACGGTCGTAGTTCCGAAACGCACGTTCTGCCCCACAAAGCGCAGCGTGGCCTCGCCGTCGGGAATGTTCTTGTAGAAGGGAAGCGTCACAGCCCCCGTGTAGGTTCCGTCGCTTTTGGTGCGGATCACCTCCTCGGCGACCATCTCGTCGTCGAAGAATACCTGCGCCTTGAGCGTCGAGAGCGCATAGCGGTCGGTCATCGTCACCTCGAAGTCGACCTTGCCGCCGTAGACGCCCGACGCATCGGCCGAAACGACGGTCATCTCGGGACCGACGTCGGTGGTGAGCAGTTCGGGATCGTCCTTGCACGCCGTCGTCGAGGCAGCGACGAGCAGCGACAGTGCGATGTATTTCAGCGTTTTCATGTTCTGCGAATTTTAAAGGTTAGTTTTCGGCTCCGGCGCCCCAGCGGAACGAGGCGATCGACTTGGCCGGGATGGTGTATTTGAACGAACGGTCGGCGTTTTCATACACGGCGACGGTCTGTTCGCCGGCGCTCCTGTTGAGCGCCACGAAGGCTTTCGATCCGTCGGGATTCCGGAAGGCCAGGTAGGTCAGCCCCGACGCCGTGTAACCCGACGCGCCGATGCGCACGGCACCCGGACGGATGACCTTGGCGCACTGGGCCAGGTCGTAATAGTGGCTGTTGTACTTGAGCGTCTTGTAATCCGACGAACTGATCTCGATGGCCCCGTAGCAGGTCGTACAGCCTCCGGGGCGGTTCGGAGCGCCCTTGTCGTCGAGCATCAGGTTCCACAGCAGAACCCCTTTGCCGTAGCGGCTCAACGTCCCCAGGAAGATCGACTCGAAGTCGTCGATCACGCAGCTCTCGAAATTGTAGTTCCACGTGCCGATCGAAGCCTCGGTGAAGTAGATCGTCTTATCGGGCGCGGCGGCGCGGATGTTGTCCAGCTCGCTCACGCTGCCCCCGTAGTTGTGCCAGGCCGAGCCATCGACCCACTGCGCGGCATCGGCGTCGGCGTAGATGTTGAGCGGGTAGTTCTGCTGACCGGCGACGTTGTCGTAGTTGTAGTTGTGGTCGTAGCAGAGGATCTTGGTGTTGATGCCCGCCTTGCGGAATGCCGGGCCGAGCTTCTTGACGAAGGCCAGCTGATCCTCCCACGGCATGTAGAGCGACATCGAATTGCCCTTGTTCAGCGGCTCGTTCTGCATCGTGATGGCGTAGATCGGGAATCCGTTTTCCTCCATCTCGGTCACCCACTGCACGAAATACTCGGCGTAATCGTCGTAATAGGCGGGATTGAGACGACCGCCGGTCCACGAATCGTAGGGTTTCGAGGGGTCGGCGACCGTGCCCTTCATCCATTTGGGGCACGACCACGGCGAACCCATGATCTTGATTTCGGGATTGATCTCCAGAATCTCTTTCAGCACCGGAAAGATGCCATCCTTCTCCACGGCGGGAATGGCGAAGAATTCGATGCCCTCCCGGTCGCAGCAGGTGTATTCGTCCATCGAGAAGTCCGAGCCGCCGATATGCACGCGGATAAAGCTGAAACCGGCTCCGGTCTCGGGGTCGAAGCACTTCCGGAGGATCGCCGTGCGGTCGGCCTGCGACATTTGCAGCAGGTTGTAGCACGTGGCGCCGGTGATGGCCGGGCCGAAACCGTCGACGGTCTGGTAGGTCGTCGAGGGGTCGATCGTGACCCGGTAGGGCGACATCGAGACCTTCGAGTAGTCGAGTCCCTCCTCCGTGAACAGGCGGTTGCCGTCGGCCGAGGTGACGTAGGCGAGAACATCGCCCGTCACGGGCGAGGGATCGGGGCCAGGACCGGGAGCCGGCGTGTCGCCATCGTTCCCGCTGGAACAGCATACGGCTCCGGCGAGCAGCAGCGGGCAGGTCAGCAGGCGCAGGTTGTTATTGATCGTAAATTTCATGGCAGAATCGCAATTTTAAGGTTAATAGCCCAGGTTTTGTTCGATGTTGGTGTTATCCTCCAGCACTGAAGTCGGCACCGGCATCAGCACGCGGTTGTCGTTCATCGCGCGGCGGGTCTGGAAGTAGGAGTCGTAGGACGCCGAGCCTTTGATGTTGACGCCGTCGCAGATTTCGAACAGTTTCGAATAGTCGTCGCCGTAACGCATCAGGTCGAACCAGCGGAAGCCCTCCATGGCCAGTTCCAGACGGCGTTCGTGGAGCACGGCTTCACGCATCAGGTCGGCCGACGCGCGCTGCGCCGCAGTCAGCTTGCCAATGCCGGCGCGGCCGCGGATCTCGTCCACGATGTCGGCGGCGCCTCCCGGATCGTCCATATTGGCCAGCGCTTCGGCATGCAGGAGCCGGATCTCGGCCAGACGCATCAGGTAAACCGGGGTCACGTTGGTCGGGAACTTGTGCATGAAAGCGTATTCGTCGCTCGGATAGTGGTACGACCAACCGCATTCGTCGTAGACGACCGACGCATTCTTGCGCTCGGTGTCGCCCTCGGCGTCGTAAGCCTTCGTCAGGTTACGCGACGGCGTGCACCACTTGGCCCACGAGAAACTGTCGCCCGGGACATAGGCGTTGCGGTGGAACATCATCCACATCCACGAACCCGAGGTCTGGCTGGTCCACTGCACCTCGAAAATCGACTCGCGGGTGTTCATCGCAGCCATGCCCGTATCGCCGGTGGTGTAGGCCCACAGGTCGCCGTACTTGTCGCAAAGGCTGTACCCCATCCCTTCGACCGCTTCGCAGGCCGAGACGACCTTCGACCAGTCGCGGAACTCGCGCATGGAGTAGAAACGGGCCATCAGGCCGTAGGCGAAGCCCTTGGTGATGCGGAATTTGTTCGAAGCGTCCATGTCGGGGGCGTATTTGCAGGCATACTCCTCGATGTCCTTGACGATCTGCTCGCCGACGGTCTGCTTCGACACGCGGGCCGGGAAATATAGCGGATAGACCTCCTCGACGTTCCCGGCGTTGATGGCGGGCGGGATTTCGGTCAGCATCGGGATTTCTCCGAAAAGCTGCATCATGTTCATCCAGATATAGGCGCGCCAGCAGAGCGCTTCGGAGAGCCACTCCTGGTACTCCTTGTCGGTGAGCGACGGATCGTTCTCCTTCACCAGATCGATGTTGCAGATGACCTGGTTGGCATAGTCCACGGCGTTCATCGAGTAGTTCCACAGGTTCGAGGCGAATTCGTTGTCGCTGTCGATGTGGTTCGACTCGACGCTGACGACCTTCGTCTCGGCCATGTTGCCGCCGTAGGCATTGTCGGCGCGCGCCTCGGCGAGCGTGGTCAGCTGATACCAGTAGGTCTGGAGGTCGCCCTTCATGTAGTTGTACATGGCCGTAAGCTGGCCTTCGAGCAGTTCGCGGGTGTTGATGGCCGTCTCGCTGTCGCCCGTGCCGGAGGTGTTGTTCTCGGCATACATCGTCTCGGGGAATTTCTCAAGGCTGCACGACGTGGTGGCAACCCCCAGCGAGAGACCCGCGGCAATTAAAAATATCTTTTTCATAATCGGTTCTTTTTTCAGCGGTTAGAAAGTAAGATTCAGACCCACGACGACCGTGCGCACGTTGGGATAGGTTCCCCAGTCGATGCCCATTTGCGTGGCGCTTTCCGACTGGCTCACCTCGGGATCGTAGCCCGAATAGCCGGTCCAGGTGATGAAGTTCTGGAGCGAAATGTAAGGCTGGATGCGCGTGATGTTGATGCGCGTGAGCTTCGGCGAGGTGATGTCGTACGACAGGGTGATGTTCTTCACCTTGAGGTAGGAGCCGTCCTCGACCCAGTAGGACGAATTCTTCACGTTCCAGGCGGGGTTGTCCGAGCGGAACACGTCGGTCTGCTGGCCCGGAATGCGCCAGCGCCGCAGGACCGTGGTGGTCTGGTTGTTGGCCGAAGCCATGCCCTCGGTCTCGATGCGCGAGGCGTTGAAAATGTCGTTGCCGTAGGAGCCCGTGATCAGAATGTTCAGGTTAAGCCCCTTCCACGAGAAGTTGTTGGTCATGCCGAAGGTGAACTTGGGATTGGCGTTGCCGATCCAGGTCTTGTCCAGCGGCGTGATCTCGCCGTCGCCGTTGCGGTCCTCGTAAACCAGGTCGCCCGTCTCGGGATCGACCCCCTTGGAGACATAGCCCCAGAACATCGAAAGCGGGTGGCCCGGGGTCATGCGCACGACGTTGTCGTTGGTCGCGTCGGAGGTCGTGGCGTAGTAGTATACCTGCTTCAGGTTGAGTTTTTCGACCTTGTTGCGGTTGAGCGAAACGTTCAGGTCGGTCGACCAGTTGAAATCCTTCCGGGCGATGTTGACCGACGAAAGGGTGATCTCGAAGCCCTGGTTCGACATCTCGCCGTCGTTGCGCGTGATGTTGGGATAGGGCGAGGGCAGAGGCACGCTCATCAGCATGTCCTTGGTGTACTTGTAGTAATAGTCGAGCGAGAGGCTCAAACGGTTGTTCAGCAGCGCGAAATCGAGTCCGACGTTGGTCTGCGAAGAGGTCTCCCACGTAAGGTCCTCGTTCTTGATGTTGCTGCGACCGCCGACCGTCGGCACGGCCTGCGCGTTCTCGGTCAGCGTCCAGTCGTAGTAGTTGGTGCTGTACTGCTGCATCCAGCCGTACTCCGCCAGACCCGCCTGGTTACCGGTCTGTCCCCAGCCGGCGCGCAGTTTCAGGTCGTTGATCCACGACACGTCGCGCAGGAACTTCTCGCCCGAGATACGCCACGCGGCCGAGAACGAGGGGAAGTAACCCCAGCGGTGGCCGGGAGCCAGCTTCGAGGAACCGTCGGCGCGGAAATTGGCCGTCACGAGGTACTTGCTGTCGTAGTTGTACGACACGCGCGCCAGATAGGACATGATCGACCACTCCGATTTGCCGTAGCTCTGGCCGCGGACGCCGCCGTTGTTACCGCCGTTCAGATTGGGAATGGCGTTGTTGTTGGTCGAGGAGAAATAGGAGCGCGAGCCGCTCAACTGCTCCCACACGGAGGTCGTGGCCGACGTGCCGGCCATCACTTCGAGGCTGTGGCGGTCGAACGATTTGTTCCAGGTCAGGATGTTGTCGTAAATCATGCGCATATCGTCGGAACGGGTGTCCGAGGCGGTTCCGTGCTGCGTCCGTCCGTAGGAGGTGCGGATCGGGTCGAGGAACGACGACGAGTGGACCCAGCGGCGGTCCATCGAAACCGTCGACTTGAAGGTCAGATCCTTGGCCAGGTAGAACGTCAGGCCGCCGGAGAGCAGCAGGCGGTCGGTGACATCCTGGTTGTAATCCGTGCGGGCCATGTTCTCACGCGGCGAGGTGAGGTTGGCGCCGTAAAAATTATTGTAGAACTGCTGGGGATTCTCGGGGTCCCAGATCGGCGCGTAGGTCGGGGTCGTGATGGCCGACACCACCACGCCGGCGCGGTTGGCGCCCTGACCCGAGATGATCGTGCCCTTGGTGGTGTAGTGCGAGAAAGTCGTCGAGGCGTTGGCCGAAACCCATTTGAAAATCTTCTTGTCGAAGCTGGCCTTCACGTTGTAACGGTCCGAAGAGGTGGTGTTGATGATGCCCTTTTCGTTGGTGTAGCCGCCGCCGAGGTAATAGGACGAGTTTTCATCGCCGTTGGAGACCGAGAACTGGTAGTTCTGGTTGACGCCCGTCGAGTAGGTTTCGTCGAACCAGTCGGTCCGGTCGGTCAGATCGGCCGGAAGCCCCGACACGGCGCCGTTCTCCTCCATCAGGTCGCGGTACTGCCGGGCATTGAGCACGTCGTAGCTCTTGGTCACCTTCGAAATGCCGACGAAGGTCGAGAACGAAATCTCGGGGCCCCGTTTCCGGCTGCCCTGCTTGGTGGTGATGAGCACCACGCCGTTGGCGGCGCGCGAACCGTAGATGGCGGCCGACGAGGCGTCCTTCAGCACCTGCATCGACTCGATTTCGTTGGGAGAGAGGTAAGCGATGGCGTAGTTTCCTTCGCCCACGGGAACGCCGTCGACCACATAGAGCGGGTCGTTGCTCGACGAGATGGACGAAGCGCCGCGGACGCGGACCACCATGCCCTGTCCGGGCGAGCCGTTGGGCTGGATGACCTGCACGCCGGCGGCTTTGCCCTGAAGGGCGCCCGAGGCCGAGGTGATCGGGCGGCGGGCCAGGTCGTCGGTCTTGACGACCGAAACGGCCGTCGTGAGGTCCTTCTGCTTGACCGTGCCGTAACCGATCGCCACCACGGCGTCGAGGGCCACGGCGTCTTCGGCGAGTTTCACGTCGATCTTCGTGCGGCCGTTCACGGCGACCGTCTGCGAAACGAATCCGAGCGACTGGAAAATCAGGTTAGCAGAATTCCCCCCCCCTCGCAGTTTGAGGGAATAAGAGCCGTCCACGCCCGTCGTAGCGCCGTTCGTAGTTCCCTGCTCGATGATCGTGGCTCCGATAACGGGCTGTCCCGACTGGTCGGTGACCGTTCCCGTCACTGTCGGCGCCGACTGGGCGAAGGCCGCCGGCGCAAAGACGATCAGCATCGCCGTCAGTGCCAGCATCCACCCTCTCCGGCAGTCCGCTTGCAGTTTCTTGCAAAAATGTGCCATAGGAATTTAAGGTTTTTAAGTTTTAAGTTAATATTATAAATAGGTAAGGCGCAGTTCTTAAAAAATCGACACTTCATCGCCTTATTTCCGTTTAAATAAAAGTAACTATCCTCCGCGACATGAAAAAAATTTAAACAGCAAATTGTAAACTCAAAACCCGTTTATAAAAATATACCTACTTGATATTCAATATATTAATTATTTAACGATTGCAAAAAAAAGTAGATTGATCGGAATTTTCACAACCGCCTCGGAACCCTGGAAACGGCATATAATAAAATATTTTAAATAAATCCGGCTCCCGGAGCACGTTCCGTTCGCCGGGCCGGCCGCCTGTCCTGCCGGGAAAAACGGCCGGACGGTCCGATCGGCGGAAAGCGCGCCGCCCGGCATTGATTTTCCCGGGATTATTCCTATCTTTGGTGCCGTAACGACACTTTTATCAGCCGGAAAGTACCGCACCGTACCCGATTCGGTCTTGGAACCATCCGTCCTTTTTCCGATCTTTGTCAGGAACAAACCGTGAACCGTCCGCACATGAGAAACCTTCTGTCAACCGTACTGCTGCTCGCCGCAACGCTCGCCGCCTCGGCCCAAAACGACCTGAAAAGCGTGCTTTCACAGCTCGACGCCACCCTTTCGCACCGGGACTCCTACATCGCCGGACGCGAACAGCGGATCGAATCGCTGAAAAACATCCTCCGGAAATCGGATTTCTCGGACGCCCAGCGCTACATCCTCAACCAGCAGCTGATCGACGAATACACCCCCTACCAGGCCGATTCGACCATCGACTACCTCTACCGCAACATCGCCCTGGCGACACGCATGAACGACGCGGGGCACCTCAACGAGAGCCGTATCCAGCTGGCCTACCTGTACAGTTCGGCGGGTATCTACCTCGAAGCGGCGAACATGCTGAAACTGGTCGACACCACGGCGCTGGACCGCAGGCAGCTGGTCGACTACTACATCGCCCGCCACAAACTCAACGACGAACTCCAGCTCTACTCCCACGACTCGGCGCAGGGACACGAATCGTGGCGGCTTACGGTGATCTACGCCCAGCTGATCGTGGAGAACACCGAACCGGAGTCGGTCACGCACCTCAACTTCCGGCTCCGCCAGGCGATCGGCGCCCGCGACTACCCGCAGGCCGTGGAGATTTCCGAACGGCTGTGCAGCACCCTGCAACCCCTTTCGCGCGAATATGCCGAGGCGTCGTACATGCGCGCCCTCGTGGCGGACCTGATGGACGACACGCCCACGGCGCAGGTGTGGTTCGCACGCTCGGCGATGACCGACATCCAGCTGGCGATCCGCGACAACGCCGCACTGAAAAGCCTCGCCAACACGCTGCTCGACGACGACAACATCCAGCGCGCCATGCGCTACATGCGGATCGTGATGGACGACGCACGGTTCTTCAATTCGCGGCTCCGCCCGTGGCAGGACGCACTGGCGCTGCACGTCATCGAAGAGGCCTACCGGGTCCGGCGGCAGCGGATGGACGCCATGTACAACATCTTCGTCGTGTCGATCGGCTGCTTCATGCTGCTGGCCCTCGGGGGCGTGGTCTTCGTCCTGCGGCAGAACCGCAAGCTGAACCTTGCGCGGCTCGAATTGCAGCAGGCCAACAACCGGCTCAACATCTCGAACAAAGACCTCCAGCACATCAACAAGCGACTGGCAGGACTGAACAGCCAGATTTCAGAGGCCAACGAAGTGAAGGAGGAGTATATCGGCATCTTCCTGACGATGTGCTCGGAGTACATCGACAAGATCATCGACTCGCGCCGCCACGTACGCCGCCTGCTGCGCGACGGCCGCGTCGACGAACTGCGGAAGGAGTACTCCCCGACCGACGGCGACAGCCGCGAACTGGAGGAGTTTTACCGCAACTTCGACACGACGTTCCTGCAACTCTACCCCACGTTCATCGAGGATTTCAACTCCCTGCTGGACAAGGAGGCGCGCATCGAGCCGAAAAAGGGCGAGCTGCTGACGACCGAGCTGCGCATCTTCGCGCTGATCCGGCTGGGCATCAACGACTCGTCGAAAATCGCCGCGCTGCTGCGTTACTCCGTGAGCACGATCTACAACTACCGGTCGAAGATCAAGGGGCACACGCTCGTCTCGCGCGACGATTTCGAGGAGCGGATCAAGACCATCGGGGCTTTCAGTCCGCAGCATCTCTGACCGTTTTCGCCCAAGGGGGGGGGCACCCTCCCGGAGCGATTCGAAGCGGCACAAAAAAAGCCCGCGGAGCATCCCGCAAACTTTTCCAATACATGAATCGGAGAGGTTCCGGCCGGGCGCAAAACACGGGCGGGAATTCACCGTCCCGTTCCGGGAGGCAAACAACCTCGGAATTTCCATTGCAAGGCGCCCCTCCGGGGTCTCTGCTGCGGGACCGTTCCGGCCCCCCCCGATGAATCGTCCCATGCGGGACCTCCTCCGGACGGGCGAAAAAAAGACCGCGGAAAGAATCCACGGTCTTCTATAACGGCGAGGTCTCCCCCCCCTCCGGCGTTTCCGGACGGAGCGCGGAGGCTACTCGGCCTGCTGCTCGGTCTGTCCGGCAGAGGGAATCTCGGCCTGCGGCATCGTAGCGGCGGCCTCGGATTCGATGACCCGCTCCTGAAGCGCCTTGGCGTCCTTCGAAATCTCCAAATTGCTGTCGGCGACCAGACCGCGGTCCATGGCCAGCGTAGCCGCAAGGCTCAAAACCACGATGGCAATAGCCATCGACCAGGTGAATTTCTCCAGGAAGTTCGTAGTCTCGCGCACCCCCATCACCTGGTTCGACGCGCCGAAATTGGCGGCCATGCCGCTCTTGGGGTTCTGCACCAATACCGCCAGGATCACCAGTACGCTCGCAACGAGTATCAGGGCAATGCAAATCGTGTATAACATATTACCTTAAATTTTAATATTGTTTTCTATTTTGCCAATAAGTTCGGCAAAGTAAACACTTTTTTCGGGATTTCGCAAACTTAATTTGCGATAAATCGCCACGGACTTGTCCCGAAGGCCTTGAGCGAGATAGATTTCGGCCAGCTCCTCGGTGACCACCTCGTCGTCGTCGTCCAGTTCGGGCTGCAGAACGACCTCCTCCTCGGGTTCGCCCTCGCCGGCGACGATGCGCAGGTCCTCTTCCTGAAGGAAACGGTCGATGATCTCCTCCGAGGAGAGCTGCGTGAGCGCCGAGGCGTCGACGGCGGCCCTGCGCAACGAACTCTCGGCCCGCCACGGGGCCGTCAGCGCCACCCGCGGATCGGATTCGCCCGTAAGCGTCTCGCGCAGGATACGCCCCGGAAGGAACCACGGGAAGCGCACCGCAAGGTCCCCGGCTTCGGCAGCGGAAGGCGTCTCCGCCCGGCCGGGCGCCGCAAAGTATGTTTTCAGGTCGGACATCGCGCGTCGGAATTACCAGTTGGAGGCCGCGGCCTGGAAAATGTCGGTCACGATCTTGTCGACGATCTGGGGGATCAGCTCGCCTTCGACCTCCGTAAGCAGTTTCGTGGAGTCGTAGTCCTCGTAGGCCTGGAAAGTGCGGTTGAACGACATCTTCTCGTCGAGGGCATTGGTGAAGCGCACCTTGACGGTGATCGTCAGGCGGTTGAGCAGGGCGTAGTCGTCACTCGAAACCGAAGCCGTCGTCGAGGTATAGTTGACGATCTCACCCTCGAAGGCGAAGTCGCCGCCCTCGTCGACCTGCATCAGGCGCGTGCGGCGCGTGAACATGTCGACCAGCGCCTCGGTGAGCGTGGAACTCAAAATCGGCGACACCATCGTGGCGTTGTTGGGGAAGTAGGCCACCGAAAAGGTCTTGGCGTCGGGCGGAATCGAGGCGCCCGACAGCGAGTATTTGATGGACACGCCGCAACCGGTCATCACCGCGGCGATAGCCAGCAATGAAAAACGGAAAATGAAAAATGAAAAATTATCTCGGAATCTGCGCATTCTTTTAATTCTTAATTTTTAATTGGAGTCAGGAATTGTCTTCAATTCCTAACTCCTTTATCTTGCGGTATAGTGTGCGCTCCGACATGAAAAGTTCGGCAGCGGCCTCGCGGCGGCGGCCGTTGTTGCGGCGCAGGGCGCGGATGATCTGCTCGCGCTGCATGTCGGCCTTGGTCATCTCGCGGGGCGGCTCGTCGGTCACCTCCTCGCTCTCGGCATAGACCGGAGGCTGGGGATAGGAAGCGACGGCCGGAACGTAGCTGCTCTGCGCCGTGGTCGGCAGCAGGGCCTTGACGTCACGGACCGGCTCGGGGCACGGCACGCCGCCCTTCATCAGTTCGGAGATCATCCGCTTGAGGTCGTTGATGTCGGCGCGCATGTCGAACAGCACCTTGTAGAGCAGTTCGCGCTCGGTCGACATCGTGTCGTCCATGCGCATCGTCCCGGCGGCCATCGGCGCGCCCCCGCCCTGCGGGGGCAGGTATTTCGCCAGCACCTCGGAGGTGATCACCCGGGTCTGCTCGATGGCCGAAATCTGCTCGGCGACGTTCTTCAGCTGGCGGATGTTGCCCCGCCAGTAGTAGTTCTTCAGCATCTCGCGCGCCGCATCGTCGAGCGTCACGGCGGGCATGCGGTACTGCACGGCCACGTCGGCGGCGAACTTGCGGAACAGCAGCGGAATGTCCTCCGGGCGTTCGCGCAGCGAGGGAACCGTGATGGGGACCGTCCCCAGACGGTAGTAAAGGTCCTCGCGGAAACGCCCCTGGGCGATGGCCTCCTGGAGGTTCATGTTCGTGGCGGCGACCACGCGGACGTTGGTCTTCTGCACCTTCGACGAACCGACGCGGATATACTCGCCCGTCTGAAGCACGCGCAGCAGGCGCGCCTGCGTCGGATGCGGCAGTTCGGCCACCTCGTCCAGGAAGATCGTACCGCCGTCAGCCTCCTCGAAATACCCCTTGCGGGCCTCCACGGCGCCGGTAAAGGAGCCTTTCTCGTGGCCGAACAGTTCGGAGTCGATCGTACCCTCGGGAATCGCCGCGCAGTTGACGGCGATGTATTTGCTGTGCTTGCGCGCGGAATAGGCGTGGATAACCTGCGGAAAAAACTCCTTGCCCACACCGCTCTCGCCCGTAACGAGCACCGTCAGGTCGGTAGGGGCCACACGCAGGGCCACCTCCAGCGCCCTGTCCAGAAGCGGGGAGTTGCCGATGATGCCGAAGCGTTGTTTTACGGTGGTGATCTCTGTCATTTATTCGAGTTGTTCGGGTTGGGACGCGGCGGACGGGAGTTCCGCCGCCTGCGGAAGTTCGATGTATTCGTTTTCGGCCTGCTTCTCCCGGGCGTCGCGCCAAAGTCCGAAGGCGATGGCCGCCACGGCCAGCAGGGCGGCGATCACGGCGATCCAGATGAACCGGTCGGCGCGGCGGCGCGGCACGCGGTCGACGTAGCGGTAGGCATCGGTGTTCTTCGGCGGCTTGCCATAGCGCAGCCCCCGCACCGAAGGATCGGGATTCATCTTCGCCGAAGTCGACACGCGCGGCTCCGTGAAAGCCGTCTTGACGGCCTCGGCCACCTTCTCGGGTTGCAGCGGCTGACGTTTCCCGGCAGCCGGTTCTTGCGCGGGGGATTCCGACGCGGGTTGCGGCTCGTAGACGAAGGCGATGGTCGCATTGGGACCGGGTTTCATCACCCCGAAGCCCTCCAGGCGGTACTCCGAGCCATGCTCCACGGCGTGGCGGATCTCGAAAACGAAGCGGTCGATCTCGCCCGCGGCCTCCAGTTCGCCCATCCCCTCGGCGCGGAGAAGCCCCCGCAGCACGCCGTCGTCGCGCTTGAGCAGTTCCGAAAAGACGACGCTCCGGCCCGGCTCCTTGACGATGAACGTTCCGAGTTGGGGTACGACGAGCCGCCTGTGCGACTCCAGATATTGTATCAGGGTATGAATCAGCACGGTTGAAAATCCTTTAAATCCGGGTTCAAAATTACCCTTTTTCAGCGGAAAAAGCAATATTCCGGAGGGCTTTTTCAAAATAATCGGGCAAAGTGTTGGTTATCCGAAAAATATTCGCCTATTTTGCATCCCGATTTTTTCCAAAATCCGGGCGAGCTACTTTCGCCCGAAAATTGCAAAGTAACCGGGCCGGATTGTAAAAACTTTACCGAACGAGCCATGAAAGACAAGTACATCGACCTGATCGAACAATCGTTCGATTTCCCGCAGGATGAGTTCTCCGTCGAGGACAACGAGCTGAATTTCCACGACATTCCGCTGATGGAACTGATCAAACAGTACGGAACTCCGCTCAAAATCACCTACCTGCCGAAGATCTCCCAGCAGATCAACCGCGCCAAGCGCATGTTCAACGTGGCGATGGCGAAGGTCGACTACAAGGGTTCGTACAACTATTGCTACTGCACCAAGTCGAGCCACTTCTCGTTCGTGCTGGAAGAGGCCATGAAGAACGACATCCATCTGGAAACCTCGTCGGCCTACGACATCCACATCATCAACGCCCTCTACGACGGCGGCATCATCGACAAGGACCGCTACATCATCTGCAACGGTTTCAAACGCCCGCAGTACGTCGAGAATATCGCCCAGCTCGTCAACGACGGTTTCTCGAACACGATCCCCGTGCTGGACAACAAGGAGGAGCTGGAGCTGTTCGAGGACTCGTTCACCAAGAAGTGCAAGGTCGGCATCCGCATCGCCTGCGAGGAGGAACCCAAGTTCGACTTCTACACCTCGCGGCTGGGAATCCGCTACAACGACATCGTCGATTTCTACAAGGCAAAACTCCGCAACAGCAAGAAATTCCAGCTCAAGATGCTGCATTTCTTCATCAACACCGGCATCAAGGACACGGCCTACTACTGGAACGAGCTGTCGAAGTGCATGAACGTCTACTGCGAGCTGAAGGCCATCTGTCCCGAGCTGGACAGCCTCAACATCGGCGGCGGTTTCCCGATCAAGAACTCGCTCAACTTCGAATACGACTACGAGTACCTCACCGAGGAGATCGTGGCGCAGATCAAGAACATCTGCCAGCGCAACGGCGTCGAGGAACCCAACATTTTCACCGAATTCGGTTCGTTCACCGTGGGCGAAAGCGGCGCGGTGCTCTACTCGATCGTCAACCAGAAACAGCAGAACGACCGCGAGAACTGGTACATGATCGACTCGTCGTTCATCACCACCCTGCCCGACACGTGGGGCATCAACCAGCGTTACATCATGCTGGCCGTGAACAACTGGGACAAGGAATACCAGCGCGTGCTGCTCGGCGGGCTGACCTGCGACAGCGAGGACTTCTACAACTCGGAGTGCCACACCAGCGCCATCTTCCTGCCCAAACTCGAAGCGGGCAACACGCAGTACATCGGATTTTTCCACACGGGAGCCTACCAGGAGTCGCTCGGCGGCTTCGGCGGCATCCAGCACTGCCTGATCCCCGCACCCAAGCACGTGATCATCGACCGCGACAAGTCGGACAACGAGTATTACACGCGCCTGTTCGCCAAGGAGCAGTCCTACCGCTCGATGCTGCGCATACTCGGGTACTAAATCCGAACGCCCCGACGGGCGCGTGTAATACACCGCACAGACAATCCCCCCCCCTAAATCCCCCTTTGAGAAGGGGGACTTACACTTCGGGCGACCTGTTCGCCAGGGAGCAATCCTACCGCTCGATGCTCCGGATACTCGGGTATTAAGCCGCATATTCCGCCACTAAAGAATCCACCTCTTCCAAGGTGGATTTTTTAGTGGCATTCGGCCGGATCGCTACCGCAAATAACGCCAGGCAATCAGCAGTAATGCAATGACGAAAAACGAGAGAAAGACGACATTGCCCATCACCTCCCGGAAACGAACCGACCGGGCGGACTCCCGCGACAATTCATCACCCCGGCGGACACGGACGATCACACAGCCGATCCGGATCGCCACAACCAGCATAAGCCCCGTAACGATGAAATCAACCAAGAAATCCACCGTATTCCGCGGAACGAACCAACTCGCGATGAGCAGGAGAAACCCGACGCTCACGCCCCAATCGACCCACTTGTCCCCAAAAATGGCTTGCAGGTATTTATACGACTGCATAGTATCCGTCTCTTTCATCTTGCTTCCCGATATTTTGCACTGTATGAAGCGACACCCACGCCGATACATACAGCATATTTATCTTCTGTAAGAATAACTGTTAGCGGGATGTCAGGCTCGCCGTCTCCCTCCCGGTCTCCAGTTGGATCATCAAAACCCGTACAGGCGCTTATACAAATATAAATATTCAATTACACATTTCAACTAAAAATAATCCGTTATTTCACATAATAGATAAAAAACTTCGCGACAATTCCGGCCGAAACGGTCTCGATTCCGGGGAAAATTTGTATATTCGCCGAAACTTTCGAACTTCTACCCTGCTATGAAATTTGCCTTGCGGGCCCCGATTCTGAAATATACGCTCTTCGGCATGTTGTTTCTGAACAGCCCGGCACAGGCTTCGGAACCGCGTTCGGAGCGAATGGAAAAAACGGCGGCCGAAGTGATTGCGGCGGACAGCGCAGCGATCCCCAAAGGCTGGGACAACGACTACCGCGCAAGCTACAAAGCCGGATACGAGGCGGGATACCGAGCCGGATACCTCCATGGGCGGCGGACAGCGACGCAACCCCACAGTTCCGGGCGGGCGTCAGCCACCCGCTACGCCGACGGATCAATCGTCCCGACCCGCGACACGACCGCTTCCGGGCGTCGTTTCATGCACCGCATCGGCGCGGAGTTCCGTCCTGAATACATCTTCCCGACCAACCCCTTCGTCGAAGGCGAGAACCGCGCCGGACAGCCCATCGACCTCTCCCTCTCGGGACACCTCCGCTACTCGTTCCAGTTCCGCCCCGGATCAATCCCCGACCAAATTTACGGCGGCGCCTATCAGGGCATCGGGGCCGCTTACTACGACTTCGGAAACCCCGACGAACTCGGAAACCCGATCGCCGTCTACCTGTTCCAGGGCGCGCGCATCGCACGGATCAGCCCGCGGCTGTCGTTCAACTATGAATGGAATTTCGGCCTCTCGTTCGGCTGGAAACCCTACGACGACGCCGTGAACCCCCTCAACAAGATGATGGGTTCGAAGATGAACGCCTATCTCAACGCCGATTTCTTCCTCGACTGGCGCGTCACGCGCGAGGTGGACTTCACGGCGGGCTTGAGCCTCACGCACTTCTCCAACGGCAACACCAAATTCCCCAACGCGGGACTCAACGCCGTGGGACTGCGCGCGGGCCTGACCTACAATTTCGGACGGAAGTCGTCCGAAATGGCCCCGCGGACGGTCTGCCCCGCATTCCCGCGCCATTTCAGCTACGACCTCACGTTCTTCGGCTCGTGGCGGCGCAAAGGCATCGAAGTGGGCGACAAGCAGTATGCCGCGCCGGATGCCTACACGGTTCTGGGATTCAACTTCGCCTCGATGTATAACTTCGGCTACAAGTTCCGTGCAGGCGTGTCGCTCGACGGCGTGTACGACGGCAGCGCCAACGTAGCCATCGCCGACCAGATCGTGGAGATGGGCAGCAGCGCCGACCTGACGGTGGAGAAACCCGGCGTCGACAGGCAGCTGGCGCTCGGCGTCTCGGCCCGTGCCGAGTTCGTGATGCCCTATTTCAACATCGGGGTCGGTCTGGGAACCAACTTCCTGCACAAGGGCGGCGACCTGAAGGCCTTCTACCAGATGCTCACCCTGAAGGTGGCCGTGACGCGCAGTTCCTACGTCCACATCGGTTACAGTCTCCGCGATTTCCACATGCCCAACTTCCTGATGCTGGGCGTCGGATACCGGTTCAACAACAAATACCCGCGGCACCGCTGAACAATTCACAATTATTTAGTTTGCTGACGTAAATATCGTGCAATTGTTTCAGCGAAGCCGAAATTGCGCATTTTACGTTCCCCCTAAACTCCGAAAAGAAAGACGAAGGGCTTGGCCGATTTCCGGAATTTCGCCGTGGCGTCGCCCGCATAGGTCTGCCCGCCGGCAAGCGTGAGGGTGCGCTCGCCGCTGCCCTCCGAAAAGTCGATCGCCGCCAGGTCGACCCAAAAGGTCTCCATGGCCAGCGTCGGTTCGAAATAGTAGACCCGGTTCTTCTGGTCGCAGACCGTGCGCCAGCGCGTCGAGGCGATGTGCGGCTTGTCGGGCGTGGAGATGCCGTAGGGAACCGAGACGTTGCGCATGACCGACATCACGGCCGGCACGGCGATCTTCGGGTCGGAGGTCTGCACGACGGCGTCGATGTAGAACGACGCCCGCACGAAGCGGTCCGAAGCGCGGTTGGTCCCCGGCAGCATCGTCAGGCCGCCGATCTGCCGCCAGTAGCCGAGAATCGCCAGCTGGTCGTCGTAAAAGGGCGAATTGGTCATCACCTGACACTGCCGTCCGTGGTGGATTTCCAGTTTGCCGTCGCGATACTCGAAGATCGCGCTGTCGCCCGAAGGATCGGAAATCGCCAGGTGGAGCCGCGACTGCACGCCGTTGGGCAGGTCGGGAGCGTCGATGCGGAACTTCTCCTTCGAAAGTTCGGCCACGGCCTCGTCCACGGTGGCGAAATTGTCGAGCACATACTGCGTCCAGACGCTCAACCCCATGACGGGGCGCGTGTCGCCGGGACGTTCGTAGACCGACTCGGGCAGGAACAGCAGGTTGGCGACCAGCCCGGCTTCGTTCATGCCGTCGGTGATGCCGATGTCGTAACCTGCGGCCGAGAGCGACCCGTATTTCGAGGTCCAGAAGACGGTCTTGTCCGTGTTCGCACCGCGACGCACGACGCCCCGCGGGAAGATGTAGAGGTTGGTGAGCGGATCTTCGCGCCAGTCCATCGTCCGGCCCGTGACGGTCATGCCGTCGGGTCCGAGGTAAACGGCGCGGGTGCAGGCTTCGGCCTGCGGAGGGAAGACGGCCAGCGCAGCGGCGCACAGCATCGTCAGGAAGGGTGTTTTCATAGACTGCGAAAATTTTGGAATCACACGTCGTCCGCTTCAAATCGGATGCTAAACCCGCATTTCCGGAGGAAATAAATTTGATCTTTCGCGCAGGTTGCCTTATCTTTGTGGAAAATTGACTTTCCCGACATGAAACCCTTTCTGCGCATTCTCCTGCCGGCCGCCGTGTGCGGCCTGCTGCTGGGCGCCTGCACGCAGCGGCAGACGACCCTGAAATTTATGAGTTACAACATCCGCAACGGCCGCGGCATCGACAATGTTCAGGATCTCGGCCGCGTGGCGGAGATCATCAACCGCACGGCCCCCGACATCGTGGCCCTTCAGGAACTGGACAGCGTGACCGGACGCATGGCCGGACGCTTCATCCCCGGGGAGCTGGGTGAAATGACGGGCATGCACGCCCGTTTCTGCCGCGCCATCGACTACGACGGCGGCGCCTACGGCGTCGGCCTGCTGTCGCGCGACGAACCGCTCGCCGTGCGCCGCATCCCGCTTCCGGGACGCGAAGAGTCCCGTGTACTGTTCGTCGCCGAGTTTCCCGACTACGTGGTCTGCGTCACCCACCTCTCGCTTACGCCCGAGGACCAGCGCGCGTCGCTGCCGATCATCCGCACGGTCACCGACACCTGCCGCAAACCGGTGCTGCTGGCCGGGGACTTCAACATGAAGGTCGCCAAAACCGTCCTCGACGGGCTGGGCGGCGCATTCCGGCCCCTTTCGGACACCACGCAGATGACCTTCCCGTCCGACAAGCCCTCCATCCGCATCGACTACATCCTCGGCCGCGGACTGCCCGAATCGGCCGTCGTCACCGAGCGGCAGGTGGACACCTCGACCGTCGCCTCGGACCACTGTCCGCTGTGGGTGTCGCTCGCGTGGAAAAAGTAGCCGACCCCTGCGTTACGCAAATCGCAGGCGCAATCCGGACTTTTCCGCGGCCTTAAGGAGGTAACGCCCCTTTTATCAGCCGGAAGGTTTTACGGAGCCGCACGCAACCCAGGTTTGCAGCCATCCGGCTTTTTCGTACCTTTGGGGTCGTAACGACCCTTTTAGCAGCCGGAAGGTTTCACAGCCCCGCACGCAACCCAGGTTTGCAGCCATCCGGCTTTTTCGTACCTTTGTATAAAACCAGATACCGATGCAGATCACCAAAGCCGAATTCAAATGCTCGTCCGAGCGCATTTCGCAGGTCCCGAAGGACGACCTGAAAGACATCGCCTTCATCGGGCGCAGTAACGTCGGAAAGTCGTCGCTCATCAACATGCTCACAGCCCGCACAGGGCTGGCCAAGGTGTCGGGGACGCCCGGAAAGACACGTCTCATCAACCACTTCCGCATCAACGATGCCTGGTATCTGGTCGACCTGCCCGGCTACGGCTACGCCCGCACGTCGAAAACACAGCGCAGCGAGTTTTCGAAACTGATCACCGACTACGTCATCAAGTGCGAGAAGATGCACTTCCTGTTCGTGCTGGCGGACATCCGCCTCGAACCCCAGAAGATCGACCTGCGGTTCATCGAGATGCTGGGCGAAAACGGCATCCCCTTCGGCATCATCTTCACCAAGGCCGACAAGCTCTCGAAAACCCAGCGCGAAAAGAGCGTGGAACGGTTCCGGACCGCACTCGCCCAGCAGTGGGAGGAACTGCCGCCGATGTTCGTCTCCTCGTCGGAAAAGGCCGTGGGGCGCGAAGAGATCCTCGACTTCATCGGCGAATGTCTGCGACAGAACTGACCCCTGCCGTCACGCAACGGGAAGAAACGTCCCGGGGCTACGGAATGAAAACCGGGCCGCAGCGGAAAAGTTTAACCGAATGTTGAAAAAACACGCCCGGGCGGGCGTGTTTTTTCATCGTATTGTTCTATATTTGCAACGTCAAAAAAATCCTCGAAATCTATGGCTATCCACAAAATCAAAATTTTCACCGGTCGCGATTCGGAGTATCTGGCCAAAAAGATCGCCGCGAGCTTCGGCACGACGCTCGGACAGTCGGAAGTCCTGCGCTTCAGCGACGGCGAATTCCAGCCCTGCTACAACGAGTCGATCCGCGGCTGTACGGTCTTTATCATCCAATCGACCTTCCCGCCCTCGGACAACCTGATGGAACTGCTGATGATGATCGACGCCGCGCGCCGCGCCTCGGCCCATCAGGTCGTGGCCGTGATGCCCTACTTCGGCTGGGCGCGTCAGGACCGCAAGGACCGTCCCCGCGTGCCGATCGGCGCCAAGCTGGTAGCCAACATGCTGATGGCCGCAGGTGTCGACCGTGTGATGACGATGGACCTGCACGCCGACCAGATCCAGGGATTTTTCGACGTTCCGGTCGACGCCCTCTACGCCAGCGGCATCTTCGTGCCCTACATCAAGAGCCTCAACATCGAGGACCTCTCGATCGCAGCGCCCGACATGGGCGGCGCCAAGCGGGCAAACACCTATTCGAAACTGCTCGGCACGCCGATCATCATTTCGCACAAGGAGCGCGCCAAGGCCAACGTCGTGGGCAAGATGACGGCCATCGGCGACGTCGAAGGCCGCAACGTGCTGATCGTCGACGACATGATCGACACGGCCGGTACGATCTGCATGGCCGCCGACATGCTCATGTCGCGCGGCGCAAAGAGCGTCCGCGCGGCCATCACCCACCCGGTGCTCTCCGGCCCGGCCTACGAGCGCATCAATGAAAGCGCGCTGGAGGAGGTGATCGTGACGGACACCATTCCGCTCAACCCCAACAAGGACCTGCACAAATTCACCGTCCTGTCGGTCGCCGACCTCTTCGCCGACGTCATCGAGCGCGTGCACAACTACAAAGAAATCTCGTCGATCTTCTCCAAATAGGAGAACCGGCTTCCACCCAAAAATTCCCCGGAACCTTTCCGCAAAGGTTCCGGGGAATTTTCCGTTCACGGAAGAAGGACTACCCCGCCTTCTCTCCGCCCTTGGTGCGGCTGCGGACATACTCCGTGGGCAGGCAGCCGACGCCCCGCCCGCCGAAAAACGGGTCCCGCGGAAAGGGTGCAAAAAGGCGGGAACCTTTCGTAAGTTCCCGCCCCTGTCATCCGACTTCCGGCTACTTGAAAGGCGAATCCGGCTCGCGGGACATCACCAGGTAGAACATCCGGTCGAGGAACGCCGGGGCGAACTTCTTGACGAAGTGCGTGGCGCGTCCCTCGCTCTCCATCAGGCAGAGGCGCTTGCGCCGGAGGATGCCCTTCGCCACGATGCGGGCCACCTCCTCGGGGGTCATCATCTTCGACTCGTTGCGCGGCGTGGCGCCCTGCTGCTTCCCGTCGGCCGTGAGGGCCGAGAAGCGGACGTTCGAAGCGGTGAAACCCGGACAGGCGATCATCACGTGCAATCCCTTTTTGAGGTTCTCAATACGCAGCGTTTCGAGGAATCCCGTCATGGCGTATTTCGAAGCCGAATAGCCCGTGCGGCCCGGCAGTCCGTGCAGCCCGGCGACGGAGGAAATGCCCACGACGGAGCCTTTCGACGCCTGAAGATACGGCAATGCGAACTTGCAGCAGTTGACCGTACCCCAGAAGTTGACGTCCATCAGCCGGTGCAGCACCCCGAGGTCCACGTCGTCGAAAATGGCGCGCATCGAAATACCCGCATTGCAGATCAGCACGTCTATGCCGCCGAACTCCCGCACGGCGGTTTCGATCAGCTCCCGGCACTCCTCGGGCTTCGTCACGTCCACCCCGCAGTAGGCCGCCTGCCCGCCCCGGGCGCGAATGTCGCCCGCAAGAAACTGCAATTTCTGCACGTTGCGCGCTCCGAGCACCACTTTTGCGCCCTGCGCGGCGTATACCTTCGCCATCGCCTCGCCGATACCCGACGATGCGCCCGTAATGACGATTACCTTATTTGCCAATGTCTTCATATCTTTTTTATTCATGTTTTGCATCTCCGCCCGCCGTTTTCGCGGCGTTCCGCCGCATCTACAAGTCCGGCCCCGCCCCCGCCTTGACGGGAACTTACCGCATGCGGCCGGAATGCGAGCCTAAATTTCCACCTCCAACCCGTCGTAAGCCAGGTGCACGCCCGGCGGGAGCGTCGCCTCCGTCTCGGCATGCAGGCCTATTTCGTGGGACATATGCGTGATATAGGCCTCGCGCGGCCCGACGCGGCGGATCAGCGCCAGCGCCTCCGCGAGGTTGAAATGCGACGGATGCGGGGCGAAACGCAGCGCATTGACCGCCAGCACCTCCGTACCGCGCAGTTTTTCGGCCTCGGCGTCCTCGATGGTCTTGAAGTCCGTCAGGTAGGCCAGCGTCCCGATGCGGAAGCCCGTGACCTCGAAGCGTTCGGAATGGTGGCCCGACACGGGCACGATCTCCACATCGCCGACACGAAACGGCCTTGCGGTGTCGATTTCGTGCAGTTCGATCTCCGGCACGCCGCGGTATTTGTCCTGCGCGAAGGCATAGTCGAAATCCTTGCGCACGCACTCCAGCGCCCGCGGGGCGGCCCAGATATGGACCTTGTGGACGGTCGGCGGGTAATCGACGAAATTGAAAGCCCGCACGTCGTCCAGACCGCCGATATGGTCCTTGTGCTCGTGAGTCAGCAGAATGGCGTCGAGATGCCGCACGCCCGTGCGGAGCATCTGGTAGCGGAAATCGGGTCCGGCGTCGATGACGATGCGCACGCCCCGCGTCTCGACCATCGCCGAGGTGCGCAGACGGTTGTCGCGCCGGTCCGCCGACGTGCATACCTTGCAGCGGCAGCCGATGACGGGTACGCCCTGCGAAGTACCGGTTCCCAGAAAGGTGAGTTTCATGGATGCAAATGTAGAAAAAATAGCGCAATTCCCGGCACTTTGTGATGCATTGCTTCATTTTTCGCACCGCATTGCCGCATACGTTTCAAATACGGCTTCCGGTCTCCGAATATCGCGGAACCGACGAAACCGGGATTCCGGTCCGTGCGGGGCAGATGCCGGGCGTCGTGAAAAACGGGGCGAACGGATCGTACCCGAGTACGATCCGTCCGCCCCGCCGGAGGGGTGTGCGGCAGGTGCGCCGCAAGCAGCGGAATCAGAATCCGCTTTCGATATTCCAGACAAACGCCCGGGACCCCTGCATCCTGGTCGCAGCGTCCATTTCACGGAAGGCGTCCATCAGCGGAGCCACCTTCTCGTCGTCGACGATGGCCAGGATCGAGGCGTTCATCGAAGGCCACGCATGCGTGCCGTAGTGGGGTTCGCCGTCGACCGAACCGCGGCCCTCGGTCAAGGCCCATTTGGTGAAGCCGCGGATACCCTGCTTGTCGAGGATGGCGTTCACCCGGTCGGTCAGCGCCTGGTTGTATGACAAAAATACTGCTTTCATAGTACCGATCAATTTTAATTCAGCTTTTCACTTTCAATGCTTGCTTGCCTGGTGTTCGGCCGAGAGGCGCGCCAGTTTCTCACGCTCCTTGCGCTGCGAACGGTTCACGAGGATCGAGTAGAGCACCGGAACGATGAACAGCGTGAGAATGGTCGAGAACGTCAGACCGCCGATCACGGCAATACCCATCGGCTGCCACGTCTCCGAACCCGCTCCCGTGCCGATCGCCAGCGGCAGCATGCCCAGAATGGTCGTGAACGAGGTCATCAGCACCGGACGCAGACGGCTCTTGCCGCCGGCGATCACCGCGTCGAAGACGCCCGAGCCGCGCTCGATCAGGAGGTTCATGTAGTCGACCATCACGATACCGTTCTTCGTCACGATGCCCACCAGCATGATGGCGCCGATCAGGGCGATCAGCGACAGCGGCGTGGAGGTCATCCACAGCGCGAGGAACACGCCCGTGAAGGCGAACGGAATGGTGAACATGATGATGAACGGGAACTTGAGCGACTCGAACTGCGTGGCCATCACGATATACACCAGAATGACGATCAGGATGAGCAGCGTTCCCAGGTCGCCGAAGGCGTCGCCCTGATCCTCGACCGTACCGCCCACTTCGAGGTCCACGCCGTCGGGCGCGGGATAGTCGGCGAGGAGCTTTTCGACCTCGGCCACCACGTCGCCCAGCGCGACGCCGGCCCCGAGGGTCGACTGGACCGAAATGACGCGCTGACGGTTCTCGCGCTCGATCATCGGCGCGGCGTACTCCTCCTCGACGGTTCCCACCTCCTTGAGCTTCACGGGGCGGCCCTGCGCGTTGTAGAGCGTGATGTTCTCGACATCCTCGATGCGGTTGCGGAACGGCTCGGCATAACGCACGATGATGTCGTACTCGTCGCCGTCCTCGCGGTATTTCGAGGCCACGAGGCCGTCGATGCGGTTGCGCACGGCCTGCGACGCCGTGGCGCTGCTGATGCCGTAGTACGACAGCCGGTCGCGGTCGAAGACCACGTTGTACTCGGGACGCAGGTCGTCGCGCGAAAGTTTCACGTCGCGAACGCCCTCCAGACGGCGCATCTTCTCCTTCAGGTCGTTGGCAACGGCGTTCGTCACGTCCATGTCATAACCGAAGACCTTGACGTTGACCGTCGCCGAACCGCTCATGCTGCCCGACTGTCCGCCGGGAGTGACCGTGTACTGGCGGATCTCGGGAATCCGGTCGAGATCACCGCGCAGCAGGTCGGAGATGACGTAGATCGACCGATCGCGCTCCTCCACGTCGGTCAGGCGCACGTTGTAGTTGATGATGTGCGAACCGGTGGTCTGCATCGCCGCGAAGGCGTTGTCCGACGAGTTGGCGCCGGCCGACGCCGAGACGAGCACGATCTCGGGGTATTTCGCATAGATGATGCTGTCGATCTGCCGGGCGATGCGCGCCGTGTAGTCGACGCCGACGTTCTGCTCCAGCTCGACCATGGCCGAAATGCGGCCGTTGTCCGAGGGCGGGAAGAACTCGGTGGGAACCCGCGTCAGCAGCCCCAGCGACACGACGAAGACCGACATCATCGAGAAGAAGGTGATCCGGCGGTGGCGTACGACCCAGTCGAGCGAACGGGCGTAGGCGTCGTCGAGCCATTCGAGCGCCCGGTCGATCGGCTTGTAGATCACGCCGAGGCCCTTGTAGTCGTGCTGGCCGCCTTCGAGTTTCAAGAGGTAAGCCGACATCATCGGGGTCAGCGAAATGGCCGCCGTAGTCGAAACGCAGACCACGATCGTCACGATCCAGCCCAGCTCGCGGAACAGGATGCCCGCCATGCCCGGGACCATCGTCAGCGGCAGGAACACCGCGACGACCACCAATGTCGTGGCGATGACCGACAGCCACACCTCGTTGGTGGCGTAGATGGCGGCCTCCTTCGGGTTCGAGCCGCGCTCGATATGCGTCGTAATGTTCTCCAGAACCACGATGGCGTCGTCGACCACCATACCGATGGCGATGGAGAGCGACGAGAGCGAGATGATGTTCAGCGTGGAGCCGGTGGCGAAGAGGTAGATGAACGAACAGATCAGCGACACGGGGATCGTCATACAGATGATCAGCGTCGCGCGCCAGCGTCCGAGGAAGGCCATCACCACCAGCACGACGAAGATGAAGGCGTAGAGAATGGTCTCCGAGAGCGACCCGATGGCGTCGGTGATCTCCTGCGAGCCTTCGAAAATCAGCTCCATCTTGACATCCTTCGGGAGGGTTTTCTGAATCTCCGGCAGGCGCGACTGGATTTCGTGGACGATATTCACGGTGTTGGCGCCCGACTGTTTCTGGAACATCACGCGCACGCCCCGCTGGCCGTTGACGCGCTCGTCCATCGTGGACTTTTCGAGCGTATCGCGGATCTGGGCCACGTCCGAAAGTTTCACCGTGCGGCCCCCGGCGTTCGACACCACGACCTTGCGCAGCTCGTCCGAGAGTTTGAACTCGCCGTCGGCCTTGATGTTGAAGGTGTTGTTGCCCACGTCGATCGTGCCGCTGGGGATGTTGACGTTCTCGGCGGCGATGATCTGCCCCAGCTGCTCGACCGTGAGGTTGTAGGCCTCCAGTTTGGCGGGGTCGACGTTGACCTGCACCTCGCGTTCGGGTGCGCCGATGATCGACACGGCGCCCACGCCGTCGACGCGGTTGAGCACGTTGACCAACTTGTCGTCGAGAATCTTGTTCAGCGCCGGATAGCTCTCCTCGGCCGTGACGGCAAGCATCATCACGGGGATCATCGAGGTCGAGAACTTGAAGATCGTCGGATAGTCGATGTCGTCGGGCAGCTGCGACTGCACGCGCGACACCACGTCGCGGATTTCGTTGGCCCCTTCGTTCAGGTCGGAGCCGTATTCGAACTCGACGGTGATCATCGAGACGTTGTCCTGCGACTTGGAGGTCAGTTTCTTGAGGTTGCTCACCGTGTTGAGGTTGTCCTCCAGCACACGGGTGATGTTGGTCTCGATGTCGGCGGCGTTGGCGCCCGGATACATCGTGATCACCGAGATCTGGGGTATCTCGATCTCGGGATACTGGTCTACGGCCAGGTTCATCAGCGAGAAGAGTCCGAAGACCATCACGCCGACGAACAGCAGGATCGTTGAGATCGGTTTGCGGACCGCGCTTTCGTAAATTTTCATTGGAAAGGGGCTGTTTTAGTCTTTTTTAATATCCACTTTGGCCCCGTCGAAAAGTTTCGACAACGCCGTGACGGCCACCGGCTCGCCCGCTTCGATCCCCGAGAGGATGTCCACGCGGTCGCCGACCTGGCGTCCCACCTTGACCGAGCGGCGCTCGGCAACCGAGTCGCCGACGATGACGTAGAGGTAACGCTCGGCCGAGCCGACCTGCTTCTGCACGGCCACGTCGGGAACCATCACGCCCTCCTTGCTGCCCATGTCGAAGGTCGTTCGGGCGTACATGCCCGGGCGCAGCGTGCGTTTGGCGTTGGGGACCTTGACCTCGACCTTGAAGGTGCGGGTCGTGGGGTCGAGCGCCGGATAGATCAGCGACACCGTGCCCGTGAACTCCTCGTCGGGGAAGATGTCGACGGCCAGCTTCACCGGCATGCCCACCTTCACGTTGGGGAAGTACTGCTCCGAAATGTTGGCGATGACCTTCAGCGGGTCGATCTGCATGATGTGCAGGATCGGCTGCTGGGCGAACAGGTCGCCGGACTCGTAGTTGCGGGCCGTGACGACGCCCGAAATGGGCGAACGCACCTCGATGTTCTTCTTGAGGTTGGCGACCACCTCGCGCTGCACGTCCAGCTGGGCCTTGGCCTGCTCGATCTGCTGGGTCGAAATGCCTCCGGCCTCGTAGACCGGCAGCAGGCGGTTGTAGTCGTCCTCGACGGTCTTCAGCTGCACCAGCTGCTGGGTGTACTGCGTGGGATCGAGCGTCACGACGAGCTGCCCCTCGCGCACCGGATCGCCCACCTCGACGTAAATCCTGTCGATGTGCACGCCCGAAGCCGCCGGAGTGATGTCGTTCTCCTTGTAAGGCTCGATCTCGGAAGTGAAGACCTCCGTAAGCTGCACCGAAGCCTCTTCGGCAACGGCGCTTTTGGTCAGCACGCCTTTGTCTTCCGCAACGGCGGTCACGCCCTTCTTACCCGTGCAGCCGGCGAAAGAGACGGCGGCGATGCACAAAATCACGATTTTTTTCATACGTTCTTTATCCTGTTTTTTATTTATTTCCGTGTTCGCGGCCGACGATGCGGTCGTACTCGGCCTTGGCCGAAAGGTAATCGTAGATCGCCTGCGAGAAGTTCAGCTGCGCCTGCGTCTGCGAGAGCTGCGCGCTGTTGAGTTCGAGGATCGTCCCCGCGCCCGCCCGGTAACGGGTGTCGGAGATCTTGTAGGCCTTGCGAGCCTGCTCGACGGTCAGCTCCTGGGCGTACATCGTCTCGCGGGCGGTCAGCAGGTCGTTCAGCGCCGAGCGCACCTGCACGTCGATCTGCTGCCGGGCGTAGCTGCGCTGGAGCGACAGCTGCGAAATCTGGTTTTTCAGCTCGCGCGACCTGTTCATCTTCGTCAGGCCCGAAAAGATGGGGACCGACAGTTGCAGGCCGACCGAAATCGGATGGGTCCAGAAATACCGGGAATCGTCCGTCGCGGCGGCGCCGCCGAAATTGAAAGGCTCCATGTCGTTACCCGTATAGGAGGCCGACCCGAAGGCTGCGAGCGTCGGCATGCGTCCCGCATTGGCCGCCTTGAGCGAACGCCGGAGAACCTCCTCCTGCAATTCGAGCGAGCGCAGGTCGGAGTTGTCCGTCACGTCGGTGGTCAGCCCGTCCGTCCCGGCCAGCACGTCGTCGCGCAGGGCGTCCAGCTCGCCCACCACCTCGATCTCCACGTCCTCGGGAATCGAGAGGTACATCTTGAGCATCAGCTTGGCCAGCTTGATCGAATTCTCGGTCTGGAGGATCGTGGGCTTGAGGTTGCTCAACTGCACCTGCGCGGTCAGCAGGTCGTATTCCGAGGCCAGCCCGTGCTTGTACTGCACCTGCGTATCGTCGACCGTGCGCTGCACCGTGGCCTCCGACTCGCGGAGCACCGCGAGCGACTGCTCGGCGAGCAGGATGTTGTAAAAGGCCTTCTTCACCTCGGCCGTCAGGTCGATGCGCGAGGCGCGTGCGGCCTCCACGGCCGTGGCCATCTGCGCGTCGTTCATCTTCAGCGTGCGGTAGACCGACGGCGCGAAGAGCGGCAGTGACAGGTCGCCCTGCACGGCGAAGGTGTTATCGGCTCCGAACGAAATGCCGCCGCGCATCTCGGACTTCACGATCGAACGGGTGTAGCTGCCCGACGCCGAAATCTGCGGCAGCAGGTTGCCCCACGTCTGGCGCTTCACGTAGTCGTAACGCTGCACCTCCATCTCCGCGACCTTGACGGTCGGGTTTTCGCTCAAGGCGAGATCCAGCGCCTGGGGAAGCGTCAGCCGCATCTGCGCCGAAGCGCCGGCGACGCCCGCCGCCCAAAAGGCGATGATCAAAAAAAGTCGTTTCATCATTATTCGGTAAAATTATGTTGTCATTATCATTTATGCGGACGAACGGAACGGACGGATATTTCAGTCCCCGCCCCTTCGCGCCGGCTATTGCATCCGGTGAACGGTTTTGGCAGGCTCGTAGCGTTTCAGGTAGTCGTCGACGAGCAGCAGCCCCTTGGTCGTGGAGATGCCGCGGAAAAAATTGCTGATGATCTGCACGAACGCCTCGCGCTCGGTCATGCCCGCGGGCAGAATGAGGTCCTTGCGCACGGTGATGGCCGAAGCCGTGTAGTAAAGCACCGAAATGGCCAGATCGAGATTGATCGTGTCGACGAACAGCCCGTCGGCAATCCCCTTTTCCAGCATCTCCTGCAGGTCGCGGCGGCTCTTGGCGGTGCCTTCGCGCGTCATCTTGTCGTGCACCGCCGGGTAAAACTTGCGCAGGTTGTTCAGCAGCCGCTGGATGACTTCGGCGTTGTCCATCACGCCGCCCAGCACCATGAACATCGCTTCGAGCACGTTGCGCGCATGGGCGCACACCGCGGCGCGCTCGATGCGTTTCTTTTCGAAATAGCGGTCCATCGCCAGGTAGAGCAGCCCCTCCTTGTCGCCGAACAATTCGTAGAGCGTCCGTTTCGATACCCCCAGCTGCTGCGCGATGTCGTCCATGCGCACCGACTTGATGCCCTGCGAGACGAACATGTGCATCGCCTGTTCTATGATTCGTTCCTTCTGATCCATGATCCAATCCGATTGATACGGATACAAATATACGCGCCAAAACTTATAAAACAAAAAAAGTTTTCTGTTTTTCCCGGTTTTCTGACGAAAACAACAAAAAAGGAGCCTATCAGGACTCCTTCATGCAAAACCGGACGCGGGAAATCGCCCTTCGGCGGGCAGACCGCACGACGCTTCGGGGATCATGCGGCGGCCGTCCGCATAACGAGCATGCCAGCGCAGACCGGAGCAAAAAAGCCGCCGCAGAAATTCTGCGGCGGCTTTGTCCAAAACGGGAATGCCCCGTCTATTTCGTGACCCGTTCGAGCCATTTGACCATGGCCAGCATGGCGAACATCGAGATGGCGCAGACGATGACGAAGATGCTCCACGTCGCGGAGATCGAGATGCGCTTGTAGAGGATCGGGCCGATGAACAGCAGGCCGTTGCCCAGCGCCGTGGCGCCCAGCCAGCAGCCCTGCATCAGGCCCTGGAGTTTCTGCGGAGCGACCTTCGACACGAACGACAGGCCCAGCGGCGAGATGAACAGTTCGGCGATGGTCAGGATCAGGTAGGTGGCCACCAGCAGCCACGGAGTGACGCGCTCGGCGAACGAGAGACCGCCCTGCGCCTGCACTTCGGCGAGTTTGGGAAGGCCCAGCGACCCGAAGACCATCAGCACGTAGGCGAATGCGGCGATGCCCATTCCGATCGCGATCTTCATCGGAGTCGAAGGCTCCTTGCCGCGGTTGCGCAGCCAGGCGAACACGGCGATGATGACCGGCGTGAGGAACACCACGCAGAAGGGGTTGGCCGACTGGAAAATCTCGGCCGTGATGGGCATGCCGAAAATTTCGAGACGGGTGTAATCCTGCGCGAAGAGCGTCAGCGTCAGACCGTTCTGATGGAACGAGAACCAGAAGAAGATCACGATGGCGAACACGGCGAACAGCGCATAGAGACGCTGTTTGATCTCACGCGCATCCTGCTGGATTTCGGCCTTCGAAGGCGTCGTCCTGGAAGCGGCCGCAACCTTGGGATCGGGCAGCTTCTTCTTGTTGGCAAGGAAAACCACCAGCGAGAAGACCAGCGCCACGATAGCCACGCCGAACGCATAGTGGAATCCGGTGTTGAAGGCGTTGAGATAGCTCTGCGCGAAAACGCCCATGTCCGCCGGGACGCCGCCGAGGCTCACTTCGGCAGCCAGCTCGCTGAAACGGCCCTGGGCCACTTCGGGACTCATCGTGCCGCCGATATACTGGTGGCAGAGGGCCGAAAGGTCGGAATTGTAGAGGAATCCCTGCGTACGGAGCCACCAGTTGCGCACGCCCACGGCGGCGAACGGTGCGAACATCGCGCCGATGTTGATGAACATGTAGAAAATCTGGAAGCCCGTGTCGCGCAGTTTGGCATACTGTTCGTTGTCGTAAAGCTGCCCCACGAGCGCCTGGAGGTTGCCTTTGAACAGACCGTTGCCGAAGGCGATCACCATCAGTGCGCCGATCACCACGGTCTTCGACGTAACGGTGGGAACCATCAGCGCGGCATACCCCGCCGTCATCACCAGAATACCCGCGATGATCGTCCCCTTATAGTTGCGCAGCCGGTCGGCGATCAGGCCGCCGACGAGCGCCAGGATGTAGATCGAGGTATAAAAAAACGAATAGATTTTCCCGGCCTGCTCGCCGTCGATACCGAATTTCGACATCAGGAACAGCGTCAGAATGGCCATCATGGTGTAGAAACCGAAACGTTCGCCCGTATTGGCGAGAGCCGCGGCAATCAAACCTTTAGGTTGCTTGAGCATAGTAGAATTGGGTATTAGTAATGGATACGTTTTTTTGTTCGTGGACAAAGATAGAAAAATTTTTCATATATTTAGTGTCGCAACGGCACTTTTATCAGTCGGAACTCATAACCGGACCCGGGTGCGATTCGGTTTTGCTCCCATCCGACTTTTTATTACCTTTGTAGAAAATCGACTCCCCTATGGAAAAAACGACCCGAAGACTTCCGATCGTCGAACGCGACGAATGGTTACAGCCCGTCGAGGCGCAGATGAACCTGCGCCACGAGCGTTACGAGCGGAAAATGGCCGACATCGGACGCTCGGCGGGATCGCTCGTCGACTACGCCAACGGCTACCGCTATTTCGGCTGGCAGTGGGACGATGTGCTGGACGGCTGGTGGCTGCGCGAGTGGCTGCCGGGGGCGCACGACGTCTACGTCTTCGGCGACTTCAACAACTGGCAGCGCACCGAAATCCGCATGCACAAGGATGCCGCGGGGGTCTGGAGCGCCTTTTTCCCCGCAGCGATGTACCGCGACCGGCTGCGGCACGGCTCGCTCTACAAGATCCACGTCCACGGCGACAACGGCTGGCTGGACCGCATCCCGGCCTACGCCCGGCGCGTCGTGCAGGACGACGAGACCAAAAACTACACGGCGCAGTTCTGGAACCCCGCGGAACCGTTCGACTGGCGGGGCGACGCGTTCGACGCCTCGAAGATCGGCAGCCTGCTGATCTACGAAGCCCATGTGGGCATGGCCCAGGAGCGCGAGGGCGTGGGAACCTACCGCGAATTCACCGAAAAGATACTCCCGATCATCAAAAAGGACGGCTACAACGCCGTGCAGCTGATGGCCGTGGCCGAGCACCCCTACTACGGGTCGTTCGGTTACCACGTGTCGAGTTTCTTCGCCCCCTCGTCGCGCTGCGGCACGCCCGAGGAGCTGAAGGAGCTGATCCGCCGCGCCCATGAACTGGGGCTGGCGGTGATCATGGACCTCGTGCACGCCCACTACGTCAAGAACCTCAACGAGGGGATCAACTCCCTCGACGGCACCGACCATCTCTACTCGCCGCCGGGCGACGCGGGCTACCAGCAGTACTGGGATTCGAAACTCTTCGACTACGGCAAGGAGGAGGTGCAGCACTTCCTGCTGTCGAACGTCAAATACTGGCTCGACGAGTTCCATTTCGACGGCTACCGCTTCGACGGCGTGACGTCGATGATCTACCGCCACCACGGCTACGTCACGTTCGATTCGCGCGACCGTTTCTTCGACGAGGGGGTCAACGGGGACGCTCTCACCTACCTCACCCTGGCCAACCGCCTCGCGCACGATTTCCGGCCTTCGGCCGTGACCATCGCCGAGGACGTGAGCGGCATGCCGGGGATGTGCATCCCGATCGCCGACGGCGGCATCGGATTCGACTACCGCCTGGGCATGGCCATCCCCGACTTCTGGATCAAGCAGCTGAAGGAGGTGCCCGACGAGCAGTGGGACATCCGGGAGATGTGGTCGGTGATGACCGACCGCCTGCCCGAAGTCAAGACCGTGGCCTACGCCGAGTCGCACGACCAGGCGCTCGTCGGCGACAAGACCATCGCCTTCCGGCTGATGGACAAGGAGATGTATTTCCACATGGACCGCGCTTCGGAGAACATCGTCATCGACCGCGGCATGGCCCTGCACAAGATGATCCGCCTGATGACCATCTCCACGGGCGGTCAGGCCTACCTCAACTTCATGGGCAACGAGTTCGGGCATCCCGAGTGGATCGACTTCCCGCGCGAGGGCAACGGATGGAGCTACGCCCACGCCCGGCGGCAGTGGTCGCTCGCAAAAAACGGATTCCTGCGCTATGCGTGGCTGGGCGATTTCGACCGCGCGATGATCCGGCTGGTGAAAAAATACAAGGTTCTTGCCGACGGTTACCCGTGGAATCTGCTGATGGACGAGCGCAACAAGACGATGGCCTTCTCGCACAGCGACCTGCTGTTCGTCTTCAACTGGCATCCTTCGGCCTCGATCCCCGACTACGAACTTCCGGTGCAGGCCCCGGGCAAGTACGTCCCGGTGCTCTCGACCGACGAAAACCGCTTCGGCGGACAGGAGCGGCAGTCGATGGCGGCCGAACACTTCTCGTTCGACGCCGAAAAGGGCGACGGACAGCGGCAGCCCCATATCCGCATCTACAACACCTCGCGCACGGCGACGGTCTACCTGCGAAAAAAGTAGTTACGCAACGACTATATTTTCCTTTTTATTCACCAAGACAGATTTACCATATTTCTTTAAAGGAGTTGAGAGAAGGATTCTACCAATGCCGGCGGTTCGAAGCCACGAACCTGTGGCGGAGATCGTTCCTTCTTTCCATTTTTCTGGTCTTTTGTTTCGCCGTCTACGGAGCGCTGGCGTCCGAAATCCTGACCGCCGGACCCGGAGCGGCCAATTTCCTGGCGCTGAACGAAGCCGCCTGCGCGGTGGCGCTGCTCGGAACGTCGTTCGCCCTGATCTGGATCATGATGGCCAAGGGGTCGAAAGCCTGGTACGAGGTCTACGAACGCTACATATTCGAGATCGAACAGGAGGAAGCCGAAGGACTGAAAATTCCGGAGCGCTATCGGCTGGGAGCCTTGTGCCGCCCCTGGGAGATGAACGGCAACCTCTTTTCGAAGAAGGCGGGCCGCTACTCCCCCTCGCGGCTCAACATCACGATCGGGTCGGTGACGCTGACGGCCTGGCTGACCGTCGGACTCATCCACTATGCCGCCAGTGTCATCCTTTACGCCGAAGGCCCTGCCCTCTGCTGGCAGCCGCTGATCCTCGCGCTCATCCCCGCCTCGTTCCTCGCCGTTCTCGTCACGGCGGCTCGCAACATGTGGGGCCGGAGCCGGTCGCTGGTGAAGCCCTGACCCCGGATTTCCGGAAATGACAAAAGCGGACCCGAGAAAGGGTCCGCTTTTTTTCGGCCGTCCCGGCGGCTTACTTCGCCAGTTCGCGCGCCATGGCCAGCGCCTTTTCGTAGTCGGGCTCGTGGGTGACCTCGGGCACGTACTCCACGTAGCGCACCACGTCGTCACGGTCCACGACCACCACGCCGCGCGCCAGCAGGCGCAGGGAGTCGATCACGAAGCCGTACTTCATGCCGAAATCCAGCTCCCTGTAATCCGAGAAGACATGCACGCGGTCGATGCCCTCGGCGGCGCAGAAGCGTTTCTGCGCAAAGGGCAGGTCGACCGACAGCGACACGACGACCACGTCGTCGCCCAGTTTCGACGCCTCGCGGTTGAAGCGGATGTTCTGCAACGAGCAGACCGGAGTGTCGACCGACGGAAAGACGCTGTAAATGCGCACCTTGCCGTGGAAAACGTCCGACGACACGGGTTGCAGCCCCGCATCGGTGACCGTAAATACGGGGGCCGTCTCCCCCACTTTGCAGCGATTGCCGACAAGCGTCACGGGCTTGCCGCCGAAAGTTACCTTGTGATCCATAATTCGATAGTTTTTATAATCAGGTGGTTCAACGCAATTCCGATGCCACCCGGCTGCGAGCCGGATCTGCGGGACGGGACGCCCCGCACCGCGCCCCTCCGCATCTGGTCATCGGCCGGCTTTAATTCGCGCGACGGCCGCCGCAACCCCGGCATAGAGCGCCGGCAGGTCGACGCCCGCCACGCAGCGGTTCTCGACGACGATCCGTCCGTCGACGACCACCGTATCGACATCCGAGGCCTTGCCGCAGTAGACCAGATTCGACACCACGTCGTTGACGGGCTGCAAATGGGGTTTCTGAAGGTCCACGACGATCAGGTCGGCCAGCGCGCCCTCGCGGACGACGCCCAGTTCGCCTTCGGCATAGCCCATCGCCCGCGCGCCGTTCGCCGTCGCCAGCCGCAGCGCCTCCCAGGCCGGAAGGGCCACGGGATCGCCCGTCGCGGATTTTTGCAGGAAGGCCGCCGTGCGCACCTCCTCGAACATGTCGAGATCGTTGTTCGAACAGGTTCCGTCCGTGCCGACCGTCACCAGCGCACCCGCGGCGCGCATCCGCTCGACGGGCGCCACGCCGCTCGATATTTTCATGTTGCTCTGCGGGTTGTGCGACACGGCGACGCCCCGCGCGGCGAGTGTCTCGATGTCGCTGTCGGTCACGTGGATGCAGTGCGCGCCGATGGTCTTCGGCCCCAGCAGTCCCAACCCGTCGAGGTGTTCGACCGAGGTTTTCCCGTACTTTTCGCGCACGATGCGCACCTCGTCCTGCGTCTCCGAGATATGGGTCATCAGATGCAGGCCGTATTTGTCCGCCAGCCGCTTGCCGCGCAGGAGGTTCTCGGGCGACACGGTATAGGGCGAATGGGGCGCCAGGGCGATCTGCACCCGGTCGCATCCGGCGGCCAGCCGCACGGCCTCCTCCACCTGGGGCATCACCTCGTCGACATTCGAATCGAAGTAGTTGCAGCCCAGCATGGCGCGGATGCCCAGCCGTTCGACCGTCTCCACGCAGCGGTTTTCGAAATAGTACATGTCGACGAACGACGTCACGCCACCCAGCAGCATCTCGACCACGCCGAGCGTCATGCCCAGCGCCACATCGTCGGCTGTCTGACGCGCCTCGAAGGGCCAGATATAGTCGTGGAGCCACTCCATCAGGGCGATGTCGTCGGCAAGGCTGCGTTGCAGGGTCATGGCCGCATGGCAGTGGGTGTTCACCAGCCCCGGCATCACGAGTTTGCCCCGGCAGTCGAACTCCCGAAGCCCGGGGTGCGCCGCGCGGAACTCCGCGGCGGCCGTTTCCGACTCCGTGACCAGCGCGATGCGGTTGCCGTCGACGCCCACCCAGCCCGCAAAGGTGCGGGGGGCGTTCCCGACGGCCGTCATCGGCAGCACCGTCGCGTTTGAAAAAAGAATTGCCATATTTCGGTTCATTATGTCATTCGGTCCCGGGCAGCGCCCTGCCATAAGCCCCCGCCGAGGCGGGGGTTTGGGGGTGGGTCAGACTTGCCAACGACGCCAAAGGCGGCGAAAGCGGCAGTCGACAGCACTGCGGGATGCCGATGACTCGTTCATATTCTTACTTATACTTCACTTTCACCTTTTCGGTCTTGACCTTTCCGCGGGGCTGCCCCTCGATCGAGTTGCCCTGCACGGTGATCACGTCGCGGCCGTCGACCGAATTGGAGTAGACCTGGATCACCTTGTTGAAGGCTCCCGGCTCGCTCTTGTGGGGTTCGTAGGTGATGCGGATCACCCCCGAATCGGCCGGCTCCACGGGACGCTTCGAGAACGACGCCTTGAGGCACGAACACGAAGTGATGACCCGCACCAGCACCAGCGGGGCCGTACCGTCGTTGACGAACCGGAATTCGCGGACCAGGTCGCCGCCCTTACGGGGCACGTCGCCGAAATTATAGGTCGCGTTCTCCAGCCGGAGGTGCGCCCCCTTTACGGGTTTTTCGGCATAGCCCGCAGCGAACGCCAGGCAGGCGAGGATTGTCAGCAGTAGTATTTTCATCGTTCAAATTCTATTCCGCTTTAAGTCGGAAAATATAGGTTATCGTACCGCCCTCTATCGGAGTATTTTTTTCAGTAAAACGAGCCTTGAGAGCCGCGGCTTTGGCATCCTCAATCAGGTAACCATCAGTTATGGTCGAGCCTTTGGGTTGATATGAAGCGCCGGTCACCTTACCTGTAGCGTCGACCGTCACATCAATAATAATTTTACCTTCTTTTGCGCCACGATATTTAGGTTTGGGCAAGTCGCCTACCAGTCCGCGCTTTTTCAGCCTCTGGTCCAGCTGGTCCAGTCCGTCGGGATTCAGTCCCGGGCCCGTGCCGCTGGCCTTGTCCTCGCCCTCGGGAGCGCGGGGATTGCCCGCATTGTCGGGTTCGTCGGCCCCGCCCTTGTTCATCTTGAACAGCGCCTTGGGGTTGGGCGTCTGCGTCACAGGGTCCTTGCCCGCAACCTGCGCCGTCTGCTCCACGGGTGCCGCGACATCGTGCACGCGCGGCTCGTTGGCCACCTTCACGGGCGGTCTGGGCGGCTCGGGAACGGGCGGCTCGGTGAAGTCGACGAGAATCGTGTCGCCCGGCTTGTCCGTCACCGGCGAGAAATCGAACGACACCAGCGCGAACGAGCCGGCCAGCAGCACGCCGTAGACTGCCGTCGCGATCATCGCCCACCGTCGCGGGGATTTATTATCGGGATCGTAGTAATACATTGGTTTCCCAATTAAAAATTAAGAATGAAAAATTAAAAATTGCCCCTGCGCCAGGGTGGCACGGATTTCATTTTTAATTCTTAATTTTTCATTTTTCATTTTTCATTGAACTTATTTCGGCGAAGTCGCCAAAATAAGTTTATAATTATTGTCCTTGGCGATGTTCATAACCTTCACCACCTCATCCACCGCAACGGTCTTGTCGCAGTGGAGCGAGACGGTAGCGTCCTTCTGCCCGTCGAGCCGCGCCTTGAGCGCCCGCTCCACGCCGCCGATCGAACCCACGTCCTGCAATTCGACATAGTAACGATACTTGCCGTGGCCCGCATCCTGAACCGACACCGTGGTCATCGCCTTGTCCTTCAACTGGTTCGAACTCTTCGGAAGCATCAGTTTCAGGGCGTTGGGGTTGATCAGCGTCGTGGCGATCAAGAGGAACAGCAGCAGCAGGAACATCAGGTCGGTCATCGACGAGGCCGAGAACGATTTATCGACTTTCGATCCGTGTTTGATTGCCATAACGCGCTATTTTTGAACGGGTTGATTCAGAATGTCCATAAACGCGATCGAGTTGGCCTCCATCTGGAACACCAGCTTCTCGATGCGCGCCACGAGGTAGTTGTAGCCGAAGTAGGCCGGAATGCCGACGATCAGACCCATCACGGTGGTCACCATCGCCACGTACATGCCGCTCGACAGCAGCCCCAGGTCGACCGTGCCGCCCGCGGCGGACATGTCCATGAAGGTCTGCACCATACCTAACACCGTGCCGAGGAAACCGATCATCGGCGCGCCGCCGGCGATCGTGGCCAGGAACGGAAGGCCGTTTTCGAGTTTCGAGACTTCGAGGTTGGCGACGTTCTCGATGGCGGTCTGCACGTCGCTCATCGGGCGTCCGATGCGCTCGATGCCCTTCTCGATCATGCGTGCGATGGGCGTGTCGGTCTTCTTGCAGAGGTTCACGGCCGTCGAGATCTTGCCGTCGGAGATGTAGTCGCGGATGCGGTTCATAAAGTTCATGTCCAGCACCGAAGCCTTGCGGATGGCCATGAAACGCTCCACGAAGATAAAGATCGTCACGCCCCCCAGCGCCAGCAGCGGCCACATCAGCCAGCCGCCTTTGGTAAACAGGGTCCACAAGCCCATACGGGTCTCCTCACTTACGGCCACCGCCTCGGCAGCCTGCAAAAATGTTGTCATAATGGTTTAGAAATATTTAAGTTTACAAATTTTATCCTTCCAATTTCGTTTTCGAGCGCCGGTTTTGCAGTCTGCGCCCGCGGGGGCGCACGCGCCCCGGCCCCTCCGCCCGCGCTTTTAGTCGGGTCGTTGTTTCACGGCTCCGGCATCAAGTCGGATTCAATCACCGCAGGGACACCTTTCACTTTTCAAGCAGTCTCTGCTCTCGCTTAACCGCAAAGTTCACCTTCTATTCATCCTCTTCCTCTTTAACGTATCCGAACGGCGAAAGCGTATCCGCCGGTTCGCGCAGACGGTTCCGTTCCGCATCTTCGGCCGCCTTTTCGGCCGCGCGGGCCGTACGGCGGGCGATGCGCCGCGCCTTGCGCTTCTTGTTCGTAAAACGCTCCTTGATCCGCTGCCGCAGGTCGCGCAGGTTGTCGAAATCCTCCTTGAAGTAGACGCCGATGCCGGTCTCCTGCAAACCCTGGTTCTCGTCGAAGCGGTCGATGGTCTGCGTGAAGGCTTTCAGCTTGAGCGTCCCGGCCCGGTCGATCAGGTAGGTGATGTAGGCCTCGCCCATGAAGTTGGACATCGAACTGTTCACGGCCTGCTTGTTGTCGATCAGGTAGTTGCCCTCGACCTCGACGAACAGCCGGTTGTTGATCAGGCTCTTCGACAGCCCGAAATCGACCTCGTCGCTCGTCAGTTCCGACTTGGGCCGGTAGCGGATCACCACGTTGTAGTCGGACGACGAAAGCCAGTTGCTGACCATGTTCGACACGAACTCCAGTCCCGTGGCCGCCGACACCGAGCTGCCGATGTTCGACGAGGCCTGCGACGAGTTCTCGGACATGAAGCTGTTGAACAGCAGCAGGTAGAGGAACTGCGTGTCGACCGTCTCGGGGGTCGAGAGAGCATTGGCGATCAGGCTCTGCGTCTCGGGATCGGAGCCGGGAACCCGCACGTCGAAGGTGATCGTGGGGTTCGAAAGCCGCTCGCCGAGGTGAATGACGCACTCCACGGGAACCGAACGGTCGCCCCCGAGGTCGGCCGTGCCCTGCAGGAGGGGTTGCAGCGACGCCTTGACCTTGTACACGGCGTCGATGTCGAGCATCGCGTTCATCGGCGACCCGGTCCACTGGATCGACGAACCGCTCTCGATGGTGAAGCGTTTGTTGATGATCTGCTGGAGCGACAGCATGAAACTGCCCTCCGCGATCGTATAGTCGCCGTAGATCTCGAAAATATTGGCCTTGGGGTTGATCTGGAGGTTCAGCGCGCCCGCGCCGCGCCCCTTGACCGTGTTGCCCGCCACTTCGAGTTCGACTTCGGCGTCGGGCCGCACGTCGAGCGCGAGGGTGATCTTCATCTGGCTCCCGGCGTCGGATTTCTGGCGGTGCTTGCGCTCGAAGGAGAGTTTCTTGCGCGCCACGTCGTCGAGCGTATCGGCCTGCTCGGGCTGCTCGAAGACCACGAAATCGGCGTTCGAAATGTTCGACTTGCTCGACAGCGGCATCACGAACGAGGAGTTGCCGTCGGTCGAGGCCGTTATATCCATGTTCACCGCCCCCTTGTCGCCCGAGATGCGGGCCGTGCCCGTGGCGAAGACCCTGCCGTAGAACATGTCGTTGTCGTCGGAGTCGGTGTCGAGCACCAGCATCTGCTGCGGGGCCACGCGCACGTCGTAGGAGATATTCGAAAGGTGCTGGAGGTTCATGTCGAAATCGAACCGCCCCCGGTTGCCCCGTGGGTCGAAAATCGGGACGTTCGAAGCCCTGAACCGGTTGTTCTTCACGTTCAGCACGGCCTCGGGCATCGAGTAGGTCACCTGCGTGAAATCGACCGTGGTTTTCAGCCCCGCGACCCGGATTTCGCCTTCGAGATCGGCCTTGCGGCCCTGGCCCTGCAACGTGAGGCCGGCCGAGGCCATGCCCTCGGTCGAGGAGACGACACCCGCGAGGATCGGGTCCAGCAGCGCCATGTCGAGACTGTCGACGTCCAGCCGGGCGAAATAGCGGTTGCGGTCGGGGGCGTAGAAACCGCGGATCAGCGTGTCGCGCCTGATACGGTCGGAGACCGTCACTCCGGCGCGGCTGCGGGCGAAGTCCCAGCGCGAGGCGAGGCGCATCGGCGGCGCGGGAATGTCGTTGACCTCCACGCTGTCGAGCAGGATGTCGGCCGTGATCTCGCCGCCGCGCAGCACCGACTTCATCGCCGCCGAACCGTTCGTGCGCCCCTCGATGTAATAGCCCATGCGCTCGGCGACCTGCGCGAAGGGTGCCAGATCGAAATTGTGCAGCGAGAGCGTCACCGAATCCTCGCGGCTGCGCGAGGCGACGCCGTCGAGCAGCAGCTCCTGCTCGCGGTTCATCACGTAGAACTTGTCGATCACGACCTGCGCGGTGTCGAGCAGGATTTTGCGGGCGAAAATCTGCCACGTCTTGTCGCCGCGGGTGATGTGCGAGGGAAGAATCCGCAAATCGACGACGCGGCCGTTGGGTCCGTGCTCGTCGGCCACCGCGGCGCGGAACCCGACGAGTCCCGAGACGCGGCGCAGGGTGTCGTCGAAGCCTGCCGAGAGCTGCACGCGGTTCTGCCGCGCGCCGCCCGTCAGCGAGAGGCGCGGAAGGTGCAGCACCCCTGCATAGAGATCCTCGGCCGAGGCGTAGACCGCCAGCGAGTCGCCGCGGTTCGAGGCGTTGACCGAAAGGCGCGTGGCGAGCATGCGCCGGCGCTCGATGTACTCCGACGCTGCCTTGAGCGACAACTGGTCGCTGGCCGGATTGAACAACAGTTGCAGCGACGAGCCGTCGGCGATCTGAAGTCCCGTCGACACGGCGTCGGCCACGGGGTTGAAATTGCGGATGTTGACCGACAGCAGCGAGAAGTCGTTGGCCACGGCGGCCTTGCGTTCCGAAGGCGTCTCCTCCCACTTTTCGCCGCCCAGCATCGGCAGGTATTTCCACGCGCTCCGGCGCAGGTATTCGAAGACGGTGCGGTAGCTGGTTTTCGACCGGAACGTGACGTCGGCGAAGTCCGAGCGCAGTTCCACGAACTTGCTCCGCTCGGAGTTCTCGCCCGTGACGGTCATGCTGGCGGCCGCGATCTCCTTGTCGTTGTAGCGGTAGCGGGCGTCGGTCACCTGAATGCGGCCGTTCAGATCGTCGAGCGAACGCCCTCCGGCGGCAGCGACGATGCGGCCCGAGAGCTGCGACACCGAGTCGCGGCGGTTGACGTGCAGCCGGGCCAGATCGGCGTGCCGCAGGTCCATCGTGAAGTCGTAGCGCGGCACGGAGTCGTTCAGGTCGACCGTGCCGAAGAAGTCGAAGTCGAGGTTGGGATCGCGGGCCGTGATGCGTCCGTCGAACTCGCGGTTGCGCAGGCGGCCGTCGAGCCGCAGCGAGTCGTAGACATAGCCGTTGAATCCCAGCTGCGTGACGTTGCCCACGACGTTGGCGTCGGCCACGCCCCTGCCGATCACGCCGTCGACATAGGCCGTGAGGGTGGCGTTGCCCAGCAGATCGCGGCGGTCGAGCAGCTCGCCCAGACGCAGGTTGCGCGTCTCGACATCGCCCCGCACGCTGCTCAGCCCCCCTTTGACCGGGGCCATTTTCAGGTTGCAGGAGACGTTGCCCACGCCCGTCGCGGCGCCCAGCTGCATGTCGAACGACGAGAGCAGTCCCCGGAAACGGGCATTGAGGTCGATCTGCCCGGAATTGCCCAGCACGCCGACCAGCTTGTCCGAGAGTTTGCGGCCCGCGATGCCGAGGGCCAGCTCGTCCACGGCCCGGGCCGTGGAGCGCAGGCGGGGAACCGACAGGTCGAAACGGGTCTTCCGGATGTCGGGAAGCCCCTTCACCGAGGCGTCGGCCACGAGCGTCGTCCCCTCGCCGATCTGCATGCTCCTGATCCGGCCCGTGAAATCGGACACCACGCCGGCGACCTCGACGTTTACGTCGGTGAAATCCACATGCCAGTCGCGCAGCTTCGGGGCGAAAAAGGCGATGTCGTCGGTCGAAACGGTCGTATTGCGCATCGAGGCGTCGATGCGCACCTCGCCGATGAAATCCTTGTACTGCGCCCACGAGTCGCCCGCCAGCGAGACGAACGGAAAGTTGACGTTCGAACGCGGCGTGATGATCGAGGCGTTCTCGAAGCCCAGACAGCCCTGCGTCATGTAGAACCGCCCGGCCAGGTGGTTCAGCACGAAGCCGCTGCGTTCGCGGGCCGAAAAGGCCGCAATGGAGGTGTAAATGGCCTGCCCGTCGATCGTGAAATCGTCCACGCGGGCCGTGATGCCGTAGAGGTGCATGTGCGAGAAGTCGATGCCGTGCTCCGGATCGCGATGGTCGAGCCGTTCGAGGCAGAGGTCCATGTTCTCGATCGAGGCCTTCTTCAGCGAGAGGCGGAAATTGCCCTTCTTGGGTTTGTCGGGGTCGGAAATGCGGTCGACGATCTGTTTGATGTTCATCTCCCCGCCGGGCGTCTGCCGCAGGTAAAGCCTCGCGTCGGCGATCTCGCCGCGGCTCAGCTCCAGCCCGCCGCCGAAGATGCCGAAACTCGTGATGAAGGCGTCGAGCTTCCCGACGTAAAGCAGCGTGTCGCGCTGGTAGTCCTCGACATAGAAGCCCTTGACCCTGACCTTCGAGAAGATGCCGATGTCCACGCGGTCGATCGACACGGTGGTCTCCAGCTTGCGCGAGACGAAGCACGCGGCCCTGTGCACCGCGTAGTTCTGCACGGCGGGAATGTCGAGCAGCAGCGAGAGCGCCACGGGAACAATTATCAGCAACAAAACCGCCGCCGAGAACACCTTTCCCAATATTTTTATACCTTTGCGCATCAGGACTCCTATATAACCTGCAAATTTAGCGAAAATAGTTAAAAAACAATTATAATTCCGGATGGATATTACAATTCTCGGCATCGAATCCTCGTGTGACGACACCTCTGCCGCCGTGCTCCGCAACAACGTCCTGCTGTCGAACGTCATCGCCTCGCAGGCGGTTCACGTCAAATACGGCGGCGTGATCCCCGAACTGGCCTCGCGGGCCCACCAGCAGAACATCATCCCCGTCGTGGACACGGCGCTCAAGGAGGCGGGCGTCGCCGCCGACCGGATCGACGCCATCGCCTTCACCCGCGGCCCGGGGCTGGTCGGATCGCTGCTCGTGGGCGTGTCGTTCACCAAGGGGCTTTCGATCGCCCGCAACATCCCGATGGTCGAGGTCAACCACCTTCAGGGGCACATTCTCTCACACTTCATCGACCTTCGGGACCGCACGCTGCCCCATCCGGACTTTCCGTTCCTGTGTCTTCTGGTGAGCGGCGGCCACACGCAGATCGTGCGCGTGGACTCCCCGCTCGAAATGGAGATCATCGGCACGACGATCGACGACGCCGCGGGCGAGGCCTTCGACAAGTGCGCCAAGGTGATGGGACTGCCCTACCCGGGCGGCCCGGTGATCGACCGTCTGGCCAAGGAGGGCGATCCGAAGGCATTCCGCTTCGCGCATCCCCGCGTCGAGGGCTACGACTATTCGTTCTCGGGCCTGAAAACCTCGTTCCTCTACACGCTGCGCGACGCCGTGGCCGCAGACCCCGACTTCATCGAGACGCACAAGGCCGACCTCTGCGCCTCGCTGCAAGGGACCATCGTCGAGATTCTGCTCGACAAACTCATCCGCGCCTCGAAGGAGACGGGCATCCGCGACATCGCCATCGCGGGCGGCGTCTCGGCCAACTCGGGCCTGCGCGACGGCATCGCCGAAGCGGGCCGCCGGCGCGGCTGGCGAACGTTCCTTCCGGAGTTCAAGTTCACGACCGACAACGCGGCGATGATCGCCATGGCGGGCTACTACCGCTACCTGCGGGGCGACTTCTCGTCGCTCGACGTCTCGCCCGTGGCGCGGCTCGAGGAGTTGTAAGCTACTCACTCACAAAAAAATAATTTATGCAAACATCCAGATTCATGCGGGTCCTTTCGGGGTTGCTGCTGTCAGTTTTCGCCGTCACCGGCCCAACCGCCTGCAACGACAACAACGACAAGAACACCGCGACGCTGACCGTCAGCACAGACGACCTCGTACTGGGCGGCGAGGCCGGGGAGTCCGAAACCTTCACCATCACTACGACCGCCGCGTGGAAGGCCGTCCCCTCGGGCGAAGGCTTCACGCTCGACAAGACCGAGGGCACGGGTGACGCTACCGTCCGCGTAACCGCCGCCGCGGGCAACTGGGACGGCTATGTGAAGCAGCTGGGCAGCATCGAGATCGCGGCCACGAACGTCGACGGAGTGAAAACCGTCAGCGTCAGCCAGGACGAAATCACCCCGGTGCTGCCGTCCGAGGTAACCCTGGTGGCCGATTTTACGCTGGGAGCTTCGGTCGCCACCCCCGAGCTGCCGCCCTATTCGACGGATAACTTCACGACCGGGCGCCATGAGTACACGATCGGCGGCTACACATTTGCCATTTTCGTCGATCCGGACGAGGGCGGCAAATTCTACTGGCTCGACAACAAACAGTTCAGCCCCTCCATTCCGGATCCGGCCCAAGGACTGTTTTTCAGCAAATTAGGCGCATACGTCGAATTCCCGGCCATCGCCGGCAAAGTTCTTTCGGAGGTTCACTACCTGCCCACGAGCCAGCAGAACGACGTCAGCCTCGACCTGTTCGGCGCCGACAATTCGGAACCGCAGTATACGCTCGATTACGGCGACGACGGCACATGGTCCTACACACTGATCGACGCCCGAGAGAACCTGCGTTACCGCATTGAGATCACCAACAAGAAAAACGCGCAGCTCGCCAAACTCAAACTCGTCTACGCCGCGGCGAAATGACGCACGACATCCGGCAAAGACAAACCCCTCCCGGCCAAATGGCCGGGAGGGGTTTGTCTTTATCGGGAGGCGACGCTTACTTCGCGCCGAAGAGTTTTTCCCGGAGCGAGAAGCCTTCGCATTTCGCGGCGAAGCTGTCGTACTCGGTGCGGAGCGATGTCATCAGCTCCCGGACCGACTGAATCTTCTCGGCACGCCAGGCGTTCGAGCCGCAGAAGGCGTAGCCGTTGCGGAGCTTGCCCTTGAAAGCGTTATAGAGGGCCAGCATGATGCAGTAGGGGCTGTGCGTCACGTCGCACGTCTTGATGCAGTCGAACGGGCACGCCTTGGGGACCTTCAGGCCCTCCTTCACGCGGTCGAGGAACGAGTTGCGAATGGCCCGACCCGGCATGCCGACGGGGCTTTGGATGATCTCGATGTCCTCCTCGTGCGCCTCGATGTAGCTCTGCTTGAAAGCCGGATCGGCGTCGCACTCGTCGGTGGTGACGAAGCGCGTCCCCATCTGCACGCCGTCGGCGCCCAGCGCCATGATGCGGTAGATGTCCTCGCCCGTATAGATGCCGCCGCCGGCGATCACCGGAATGCGGCAGTTGTGCTCGGCCTCGAAGGCACGGACCTCGGCCACGATCTGCGGAACGATGGCTTCGAGCGAATAGTGCTCGTCGGCGATCTGGTCGGCCTTGTAACCCAGGTGGCCGCCCGCCTTGGGACCCTCGACCACGATGGCGTCGGGGATGTACTTATATTCCGAGAACCATTTCTGGCACAGTACCTTCGCGGCGCGCGCCGACGAAACGATCGGAGCCAGTTTGGTCTTGGCGTCTTCCGTGAGGAACGACGGCAGGTTCAACGGAAGCCCCGCACCCGAGAAGATGATGTCGGCCTTCTCGGCGATGGCGGTCTTCACCATGTCGGCGAAGTTGGACATGGCGACCATGACGTTGACGCCGATGATGCCCTTCGTCGCTTCGCGGGCCTTGCGAAGCTCCTCCTTCAGCCCCCAGATCGAGGCGGCGCGATAGTCCTTCGAATAGTTGTTATAGATCGCCCCGAGACCGGCCGACGAGATGACGCCGACACCGCCCTGATTGGCCACGGCCGATGCCAGGCCCGCAAGGGAGACGCCTACGCCCATACCGCCCTGAACGATGGGCATGGAGGCGCATAAATTTCCGATTTTCAATGATTTCATGCTGTTTACTTAAAAGAATAAGTGACGTAACGGGGTACAAGGTACGGAAAATCGGAGCGTTTGGTTCCGCGCGGGAACATATTTAACGCAGACTTCACATTGTCCGCTCACAAAAACCGGATGCCGCGGACCCGTTTCTGCCCCCGGCCGGCGGCCTCGCGCTCGACGATGCCCGTCACGACATCCGCCGCGTCGTGCCATCGGTTGGCGCGAAACTTCCGGCGGTAGGTCGTCAGATGGGCGTAGAGTTCGGGCCAGCGGAGGTTCCAGCCGCGGGGAAAACGCACGAGGTGGAGCGCCGTGGCCGAATTGGAGAGGATGCGCGCCTCCTTGTTGCCGCTCTGGTGGAACCACTCGACGCGCACGCCCGGCGCAAGTGCCTGCACGGCCCGGGCGAAACCGCGGCCGCCGTTGTTGCTCTCGATGGCGGCCTGCCGCGTGTCCGAGCGCACGAGCATCTCCCCCACCAGCGGCTCGGTCGCCTCCATCGGCTCGCGCGAATAGACCGCGTCGGTAATGTAAATCACCCCGTCGGCATCGACCGCATAGGAGAGCGAACAGAGGTAGTCGTCTCCCGTGTCGGCGGTGTCGGTGTAATTGGCGCGGCGGACGATCTCGTGCGGCAGACAGTCGTACTCGGCGAAATTCAGCCCGTACAACAGCCCCTCGCGGGCCGACGGACGCCCCTGATACATCGCCTCGAATTGCAGCGGGTCCAGCCGCCGCTTGGCCTCCAGCAGCGCAGCGCCGTGCTGCCGCTCCCACAACGCCTCGCCCGGCTGGCGGGGGTCGACCTCCGTGGGCGGCGCGGTTTTCAGGGCCTCGAAATTGAGGTGCAGCCACCGGTCGGCAGGCAGCGTGTCGAGCTGCGACCACGCGCGCAGCTCCTCGACCGGCTCGCGGACCGCGAGGGCGCCGATCAGGTCCTCCTCGTGCCAGCGGGTGAAGACCACCAGCTCGCGCGAGGCGTTGTGCATGCGGGTCCGCACGACGGAGGTGTACCACTCCCAGCAGTTGGCGCGGACGAGCGGCGAATTGGCTTCAAGCGCGTCTTTATATAAATCGTCCAAAACAAAGCAATCCACGCGGTTACCCGTCAGCGACCCTTCGCGGCCGACGGAGAGCAGCCCGCCCCGGCGGCCGATGATCTCGACCTCGTCGGCCGTGCGGATGTAGCCGGGCGGTTTCGCCCCCCGCTTGATGGAGGTGTCCGGAAAAAAGGCCGCGTATTCCTGCGATTCGAGGATGCGCTGCACGCGGCGGTTGAACTTCGAGGCCAGCGTCCCCGAGTAGGAGGCGATCGCCACCCGGCAGTCGGGGTCGAGCCCCAGCACGTAGGCCGGGAGCAGGGTCGTGGCCCCGACGCTCTTACCGTGCTGGGGCGGCATGGTGACGATCAGCCGCCGGACGCGCCCCGCGGCAAAGGCCTCCAGCACCCGGTAATAGGCCCGGTGGAAGGGTTCGAGTTCGAGAAAGGGATAGACCCCGAGGGCGAAATCGGCGAAGGACGGGGGCGCGGCCGTCTGCGCGTCGTCCGGAAGCACCAGCCCCTCGGGAAACGGCGAGCCGCCGGAAAACAGCGAAAAGCCCGCAAATACGGCTTCGCACGCGGGAGCATCCGGAGAGGCGTTCCCGCCGGTTACGAAAACCTCTGCGGAGGAGCGCTCCGCAGAGGTCGGTTCGGTTGGTTTGAGCATTTTACTGAAATTTTTTGAAAAACCCATGCGCGGCGCCGCGGCGGGCAGGTTTTTTGTCGGGGTGCGCTCCGGCGGCAGCGCCGTGCCGGAGAAGGAGGGCCGGAGCGCGGCGGTAGGTCAGAGGAGCGCGCGCACCTCGGAAAACGAGAAGTCGTTCAGCGCTTCGCCGTCGCTGCCGACGGTGTGGAACTCCCACCAGACGGGAACCAGGTCCGCAATCGCGTCCCGGTCGCCCTCGGGGAGCCGCTCGCGCCGCCGGTAGACGATCACCGAGGCCGTGAGCCGGCACTCCATATCGCCGAAAGGAAACGTGAGCGAGCCTGAAAAGTAACTTCCCCCGCCGATGGCCTCCGCAAGACGCGCGGCCACTTCAAGGTAAAGTTCCGATGAAACCGAATACATCATTGATAATTAATCGTTTTTTCGCAAAAGAGTTTGCAGAAGAAAATAAATTGTTTAACTTTGCAGAACAAAGATAAGTTCAAAATTTGAATTTTCTGCAATAAAGTTCAAATATTTTATATAAATAATTCCGATAACAAAGCGATGAACGAACGGGTAAAACTGATACGCAAGCAGCTCGGCATGACACAAGAGCAACTGGCACAACGACTTGGAATCGGCAAAGCGGCGCTGTCGATGATCGAAACCGGCAAGGCGGGGCTTTCGGCGCGCAACCGCAACATATTGGTTCAGGAATTGAACGTCAATCCCGACTGGCTCGAAACCGGCAAGGGCAACATGTTCAACGCCGAACCCGATCTGACGGCCTACATGCACCGCACGGACAACTCGCTGCCGCTGCAAAGCGTCCCCCTCTACTCGATCGAGGGCACGGCGGGCCTGGTCCCGCTGTTCACCGACCAGGCGCAGAGCAAGCCCGTCAACTTCATCCACATTCCCAACCTCCCGAAATGCGACGGGGCGATCTATATCGTCGGCGACTCGATGTACCCGCTGCTCAAGAGCGGCGACATCGTGCTGTACAAGCAGCTGCGCGACATAAACGACATCTTCTGGGGCGACATGTACCTGCTGTCGATCGACATCGACGGCGAGGAGTACGTGACGGTGAAGTACATTCAGAAATCAGACCGCGCAGGCTACGTGAAGCTCGTGAGCCAGAACCAGCACCACGCCGACAAGGACGTGGAGATCTCGCGCATCCGCGCCATCGCGCTCGTGAAGGCGAGCATCAGGATGAACTCGATCCGTTAGCAGGAACAGCGGAGGCAGACCGAAGGGGCGAAAAAACGCAATCGGACAAAGCTGCGCAAATAAAATCCGGTTTTGGGTAACCAATTCCGAATTTTTTATTATCTTTGCAAAGGTCGAATTGGTTTGCCAATTTCGACCGTGTCAAACTCCGGGCTGCGGCCCGCCGTTCCGGAAGACAACGAATGCAACAATTATAACTATGAAAACCAATTACGAAATCCGCTATGCGGCGCATCCCGAGGATGCGAAAAGCTACGACACGGCGCGTCTGCGCCGCGATTTCCTGATCGAAAAGGTATTCACGGCCGATGAGGTCAACATGGTCTACTCGATGTACGACCGCATGGTCGTCGGAGGCGCCATGCCTGTCGCCGAGACGCTCCGCCTCGAAGCCATCGACCCGCTGAAGGCTCCGTTCTTCCTCACGCGCCGCGAAATGGGCATCTACAACGTCGGAGGCCCCGGCGTGGTGAAGGCCGGCGACGCCGTGTTCGAACTCGGCTACAAGGAGGCCCTCTACCTCGGTTCGGGCGACCGCGAGGTGACCTTCGCGAGCAAGGACGCCGGGAATCCCGCCAAATTCTATTTCAACTCGCTGACCGCACACCGCAACTACCCCGACAAGAAGGTCGCCAAAGCCGACGCCGTGGTGGCCCACATGGGTTCGCTCGAAGGGTCGAACGACCGCAACATCAACAAGATGCTCGTGAACCAGGTGCTGCCGACCTGCCAGTTGCAGATGGGCATGACCGAGCTGCTGCCCGGAAGCGTGTGGAACACGATGCCCGCGCACGTGCACTCGCGCCGCATGGAGGCCTATTTCTATTTCGAAGTGCCCGAGGACCAGGCCGTGTGTCATTTCATGGGCGAAGTCGACGAGACGCGCCACATCTGGATGAAGGGCGATCAGGCCGTGCTCTCGCCCGAATGGTCGATCCACAGCGCCGCAGCCACGCACAACTACACCTTCATCTGGGGCATGGGCGGCGAGAACCTCGACTACGGCGACCAGGATTTTTCGAAAATAACGGACCTGAAATAATTCATAATTCAAAATTCATAATTCAAAATTATGGTAAACTTTTCACTGGAAGGTAAGGTCGCGCTCGTGACGGGCGCCTCTTACGGCATCGGATTCGCACTGGCAACGGCTTTCGCACGTCAGGGCGCAAAAATCGTCTTCAACGACATCAAACAGGAGCTGGTGGACAAAGGCCTGGCCGCCTACAAGGCCGAGGGCATCGAGGCCAAAGGCTACGTCTGCGACGTGACCAGCGAGGAGCAGGTGAACGCCATGGTGGCGCAGATCGAAAAAGAGGTCGGCATCGTGGACATCCTCGTCAACAACGCCGGCATCATCAAGCGCATCCCGATGGTCGAGATGACCGCCGCGGAGTTCCGCCAGGTGATCGACATCGACCTCAACGGCCCGTTCATCGTCTCGAAGGCCGTCATCCCCTCGATGATCAAGAAGGGCAAGGGCAAGATCATCAACATCTGCTCGATGATGTCGGAGTTGGGCCGCGAGACCGTCTCGGCCTACGCCGCAGCCAAAGGCGGACTGAAGATGCTGACCCGCAACATCGCCTCGGAGTACGGCGAATACAACATCCAGTGCAACGGCATCGGCCCGGGTTACATCGCGACGCCCCAGACCGCACCGCTGCGCGAGCGTCAGGCCGACGGATCGCGCCACCCGTTCGATTCGTTCATCGTGGCCAAGACCCCCGCGGCACGCTGGGGCACGCCCGAAGACCTGATGGGACCCGCCGTGTTCCTCGCATCGGACGCTTCGGATTTCGTCAACGGACACATCCTCTACGTCGACGGCGGCATTCTGGCCTACATCGGCAAGCAGCCGCAGTAGGTTCCGCACACCTCCGCATGAAACAGCCCCCGCTAACCGAAGCGGGGGCTGTTTTCGTTTTCAGGGCCGGCATGCCGCGCGTTTCAGGCCCAGAGGGCCTCCAGACGCCGGGCGACGACCTCGTCGGTGATGTAGTCGTCGTACTCCATATAACGGTCGACCATGCCGTTGGGCGTGAGTTCGATGATGCGGTTGGCGACCGTATTGACGAATTCGTGGTCGTGCGAACTCATCAGCACGTTGCCCTTGAAATTGATCAGCGAGTTGTTGAACGCCTGGATGGATTCGAGGTCGAGGTGGTTGGTCGGAGAGTCCAGCACGAGCGTATTGGGCTGCTGGATCATCATCTTCGCCACCATGCAGCGCACCTTCTCGCCGCCGGAGAGGACGCTGACCTTCTTGTAAATCTCCTCGCCGCTGAAGAGCATCTTGCCCAGATACCCCCTCAAATAGAGCTCCGAGGTGTCGGACGAGAACTGCGCCAGCCAGTCGACGATCGAGAGCTGGCTCTCGAACCAGGGGGCGTTGTTGAGCGGAAGGTAGGCGTAATTGATCGTCGTGCCCCACTCGACGACGCCCGAATCGGCCTTGTCGTCGCCGACCAGAATGTCGAACAGCGCCGACACGGCACGCGGATCGCGCGCCAGGAAGGCGATCTTGTCGCCCTTCTCGACCGTGAAGCTGACGTCGCTGAAAAGCCGTTCGCCGTTCACCGTCTTGCTCAACTCGTCGACCCCGAGGATCTTCGTGCCCGCCTCGCGTTCGGGCTGGAAAATGATGCCCGGGTATTTGCGCATCGAGGGCTTGATCTCCTCGATGTTGAGCCGTTCGAGCATCTTCCGGCGCGAAGTCGTCTGCTTCGACTTGGCGACGTTGGCGCTGAACCGCTGGATGAATTCCAGCAATTCCTTTTTCTTCTCCTCGGCCTTCTTGTTCTGGTTCTGCTGCTGGCGCAGGGCGAGCTGGCTCGATTCGTACCAGAAGCTGTAATTGCCCGAGAAAAGGTTGATGTCGCTGTAATCAATATCGACCGTATGCGTGCACACCGAATCGAGGAAGTGGCGGTCGTGCGAGACGACCAGCACCGTATTTTCGTAGTTCGACAGGTAGTTTTCCAACCACGCGATCGTCGTCCGGTCGAGGTCGTTGGTCGGCTCGTCGAGCAGCAGGTTGTCGGGTTTGCCGAACAGGGCCTGCGCCAGCAGCACGCGCACCTTCTCCTTGGCGCTCAAATCGCGCATCAGCTGGCCGTGCAGGGCTTCCCGGACCCCGAGGCTGCTCAACAGGTTGGCGGCGTCGCTCTCGGCGTTCCAGCCCTGCATCTCCGCGAACCGCTCCTCCAGCTCCCCGGCCCGGAGACCGTCCTCCTCCGAAAAGTCGGGCTTGGCGTACAACGCCTCCTTCTCCTTCATCGTCTCCCACAGCGGCTGATGCCCCATCAGAACCGTGTCGAGGACCGTAAACCCGTCATAGGCGAAGTGGTCCTGCTTGAGCACCGACAGGCGTTCGCCCGGGCCGAAGGCCACGTTGCCCCGCGACGGGGTCACCTCGCCGCTGAGCACTTTGAGGAACGTGGACTTCCCCGCCCCGTTGGCCCCGATCACGCCGTAGCAGTTGCCCGGGGTGAATTTGAGATTGATATCCTTGAAAAGAACCCGTTTTCCGTATTGTACCTCTAAATTCGAAACTGTAATCATCCTTAAAATCTGAATTTGAAACTGCAAAAGTAGCCCAAAAGAACGAGGAAACCGCACCGGAATGAAAAAAATCGGCCGGATCGCCGCTTTTCGGCCCGAAATTCCGGCGGCATGCGGAGCGCATCCGAAAGAACGGAGTCCGAAAAGGTTTTTCAGCGACGATCGCAACAAAAAGTTATCTTTTGAATTACAGCGAATTAGCGATCCGGGACGCAAAAAACCGACAGACACGGAACGGAAAGCTAAAAAATCGCCCGAAAAAGTCCGATATGACAATTTATTTAATATATTTGCATAACGGACAGGATCGGTTCGGCATGGACTGCGAACAAATTCGCCGTTTTGCCCCAATCAGTCACTGTATATTTGCGAAATCGTTGTTAACCCATAATCTGAAACCAAAATCATGGAACAATCAAAAGTGCGGGAGTTGCAGGACGTCGTGATCCGCTTTTCGGGCGATTCGGGCGACGGCATGCAGCTCACGGGCACGCTCTTTTCCGACACTTCGGCGCTGTTGGGAAACGGCATCTCGACCTTCCCCGACTACCCCGCCGAAATCCGCGCCCCGCAGGGAACCGTTGCGGGCGTTTCGGGCTTCCAGGTCCATTTCGGCGACCACCGCGAGCTGAATCCCGGTGACTACTGCGATGTGCTGGTGGCGATGAACCCCGCGGCGCTCAAGGCCAACCGAAAGTGGCTCAAGCCGGGCGCGACGGTCATCCTCGACGGCGATTCGATCACCGAAGAACATCTCAAGAAGGCGGGATTCGCAACCCTCGATCCGCTGGCAGAACTCAAGCTCGACGAATACAACGTCGTCGTTCCCGACATCACCTCCATGACGCGCGAGGCGCTGAAAGAAACCGGACTCGACAACAAGGCCGTCGTCAAGTGCAAGAACATGTTCGCACTGGGCATCTGCTTCTGGCTGTTCGACCGTCCGGAGGATTACGCACTCAAATACCTCGACGGGAAATTCGCCAAGAAAAATCCCGCCGTGGCCCAGGCCAACAAGCTGGCCATAGCGGCAGGCTATAACTACGCCGCAAACACCCACCAGTTCGCCAACAACTACACCGTGGCCCCGGCTCCCCGCGAAAAGGGCACCTACCGGTCGATCAACGGCAACGTCGCCACGGCGTGGGGACTCTGCGCCGCGGCCGAGAAGGCGGGCCTGCCGCTCTTCTGCGGTTCGTACCCGATCACCCCGGCCACGGTGATCCTCGAAGAACTGGCCAAACGCAAGGACCTCGGGGTGAAGACCGTGCAGGCCGAGGACGAGATAGCCGGCATCTGCACGGCCATCGGCGCGGCCTTCGCGGGCAATTTCGCCGTGACGACCACCTCGGGACCCGGACTGTCGCTCAAGAGCGAGGCGCTGGGACTGGCGGTGATGACCGAACTGCCGCTGGTCGTGGTGGACGTACAGCGCGGAGGACCCTCGACGGGCCTGCCGACGAAAACCGAGCAGAGCGACCTCCAGCAGGCGCTTTACGGCCGTAACGGCGAGTGCCCGGTGATCGTCGTGGCGGCATCGTCGCCCAGCGACTGCTTCCACTACGCCTTCGAAGCCGGACGCCTGGCCATGGAGCACATGACGCCCGTGATCCTGCTGACCGACGGATTCATCGCCAACGGCTCCGAGCCGTGGCGGATCCCCGAGATGAAGGACTACCCCGCCATTCAGCCCCCGATCGTGGACAAGGCTCCCGAAGGAGGGTTCATGCCCTATGTGCGCAACGAAAAACTGGCCCGCGGCTGGGCGTTCCCCGGCAAAGTGGGTCTGGAGCACCGCGTGGGCGGACTGGAGAAGGACTGCGTGAAGGGCTGCATCTCGCACGACCCGGCCAACCACCAGAAGATGACCGACACCCGCGCGGCGAAGGTGGCCAAAGTCGCCGACGACATTCCCGCACAGGCCGTCTGGGGCGATGCGGAAGGCGACCTGCTGGTCGTAGGCTGGGGCGGCACGCGCGGCCACCTGCAAAACGCCGTGGACGAAATGCGCCGCGAGGGCAAAAAGGTCTCGTTGTGCCATTTCAACTACATCAACCCGCTGCCGAAGGGGGTGCGCGACATCTTCGCGAAGTTCCGCAGGATCGTCGTCTGCGAGCTGAACGAAGGACAGTTCGCGGCCTATCTGCGCCAGAACTTCCAGGAGTTCCCCTACGAACAGTACAACAAGTGCGAGGGACTGCCCTTCACGGTCGCAGAACTTAAACAGAAATTCGAATCCTTACTGAAGTAACCATGGCAGACTACAAATACACCCCTGCGGATTTCAAGAGCGACCAGGAGGTACGCTGGTGTCCCGGATGCGGCGACCACGCGATTTTGAGCGCCGTGCAGCGCGCGCTGCCCGAAATCGCCGACGCGCTCGACACGCCCCACAACCTGTTCACGTTCGTGTCGGGCATCGGATGCTCGTCGCGGTTCATCTACTACATGAAGACCTACGGGTTCCACTCCGTGCACGGGCGCGCCAACGCCGTGGCGACGGGCGTCAAGACGGCCAACCCGCGCCTCTCGGTGTGGGTCACCACCGGCGACGGCGACTCGCTGGCCATCGGCGGCAACCACTTCATCCACGCCATCCGCCGCAACGTGGACCTCAACGTCATCCTGTTCAACAACGAGATTTACGGCCTCACGAAGGGCCAGTACTCCCCCACTTCGAAGCTGGGCAAGATCACCAAGACCTCGCCCTACGGAACGGTCGAGAAGCCGTTCAACCCCGGCGAACTGGTCATAGGCGCCAAGGGCACGTTCTTCGCCCGCACGATCGACATGGAGGTCGCCCTCTCGAAGGAGTGCATGATCGCCGCGGCCAGACATACGGGCATGTCGGTGATCGAAGCGTTGCAGAACTGCGTGATTTTCAACGATAAGACCCACGCCGACTTCGCAGCCGACAAGGCCACGCGCGCCGAACGCACGGTGACGTTGCGCCACGGAGAGAAAATGCTCTTCGGCGCCAACAACGAAAAGGGCATCGTGTTCGAGAACATGAAACTCAAGGTGGTGACCGTGGGCCAGGACGGCTACACGCTGGACGATGTGCTGACGCACGACGCCCACGAGCGCGACACCACGCTGCACTCGATGCTGGCGGCGATGAAATACCCCGACTACCCGGTAGCGCTGGGCGTAATCCGCTCGGTCGAGGACGACTCGGTCTACGACCGCGCCGTGGAGAAGCAGGTCGAGGAGGTCAAAGCCACGAGCAAAATTCACTGCGTGGACGACCTGCTCCGCTCGGGAGCCACCTGGGAGGTGGAATAGTCCCGCAGCCGGGAAGCCGGCATCCGGACAACGAAACGGCGGACCCTTTCCCGGGGTCCGCCGTTCGTTTCGGCAGGAGAGAGGGGTTTCGGCAGGAGAGAGGGGTTTCGGCAGGTGGAGGCCCCCCGCAACCGGGAATCAATAGACATTGGCCGATTTGCGGACGATATTCTCCAGCAGGCGCTGCATATTGGCGATCACCGGACTGCCAGCCATGCCGTATGCCGCACCCAGCCGCTTCATCTGCGGCCGTTGTCGAGCGTCGTGGCGGCATAGATCATCGCCCGGTTCCCGGGTTTGGCAATCAGCACCCCGCCAGCCAGCCTGATGTCCCAATGGCTGATGTTCTCGGCCGAGGCCCAGATGTCGGAGAAACCCTTCAGCGACGGGCTTCCGGAAGCGTTCCGAAGAGCTTCGGGATGTTTTTTCGAAAAAAGTTCAATTCCGGAGCCGATTTTTCGGGCCGAAAATTGTGGAAATAAAAAAATCCGATTATCTTTGCATCCACAACAAGGGGGATTAGCTCAGCTGGCTAGAGCGCTTGCATGGCATGCAAGAGGTCACGAGTTCGAATCTCGTATTCTCCAC
>ENA-UESG01000029-UESG01000029.1-human-gut-metagenome-genome-assembly--contig:-NODE-29-length-165467-cov-33.067658_pt1 | contig 165467 bp, 135 predicted proteins | sample MGYA00243002_ERZ508003 | MGnify/ENA primary metagenome ERZ508003 (study PRJEB26167, sample SAMN06115514) | human gut metagenome | host: Homo sapiens | place: China:Shanxi | collected 2015-12-02... | reverse complement strand
TAATACATTAAATACAAACGTTATGAAAGCTCTTAATCAAATTTCAAATCTCATCATTCTTACCTTAGTAAATTACGTTGTGAACAAGCTATCTGAACATCATGGAATTTTGTTTAAAAAAAGAATGGCGGCGTAGCGTCGCCTCTTCTCTTTTCTTATCTTTACTAATATACTTATATATAGTCGTGCGAAACGCAGTGCGAAAAAAGATAACCATTTTTATCCAATACGCTACAAATCAAACGGTTGGTCATGCGAAACGTAGTGCGAAATGCGGTGCGAAAATAGAAAAGGAACCAGACAACGCCCCTTGGGTATAATCCTATCGACCTATGTCTAAACTATTTAGCCCTGACGATTTGCGTCGGAATGGCTACACCCGATACCCCAGACAGTTCCTGAGTATCCTTATCAAGGATTATTGCAAGGACAAGAAATCCTCGGTGAAGACCGGTATCATGCTCTACCTGTACAGCAAGGCCAGCTATAGCGGGTACTCGTATATGTGGAATGGAGAGCAGTATGCCATCAAGGAGGGACAATGCATCGTAAAGATACCCGAGATGGCAGCCTTTTTGAACTGCTCGGTCTACGCCTTGCGCAAGAACCTGAACGACTTGGCGGAAAAGAAAGTGATCACCAAGAAGAAATTCACCTGCGGACTTGCCGTGGAGATCATCAATTATACAAACTTATTTATCGATCGACATGAATAACACTTCATTCAAACAAATCCCCGCCAGCCTCACGCTGCCACAAGAGCGGAAAGCGGAGAAAGCCCTGCTTTTCGGGCTGCTGGCCTCACGCAAGAGCCTTCCCGAGATCGCCTTCAGGATAAGGCCCGAGATGTTCACCCACCCGGATATCGCCTTGGCGATAGAGGCCTACCTCAACCTTCACGAGAAGGGGGAAGGAACGGATATACTCTCGGTGGAGAAAGAGATACGGAGGCTCTCGCCAGAGAGGGCCGGGCAGTTGCCCGACCTCTTCGAGCTGGCCCGGCAAGACGGCTACATGGAGATAGGCGGAGAGTTCGTACGGCAGCATTGCCAGTACATAAGGGAAGCTTTCGTGGCAAGGCAGCTCATCCTGAGGTGCCACGAGCTGGCACATAAGGCGTCGGCCGACGACCGGGATACGCAAAAGCTGATATCGGAGCTGGGAACGGTGGCCGACGAGCTGGGCGAGCAGCTCTCCCTCACCCACGAGATACCGGACATGCCTACCGCTACCGCCGAGGCCATGGCACGGGTACGGGAGATACGCGAGCGGGTAGCCCGGAGCGGTACGGCGGGTATCCATACCGGGCTGGGGGGACTGGACAGGCTTATGGGAGGGTTGCGGACAGGCTCGCTCCACGTGTTCGCCGCCCGCCCGGGCATGGGAAAGACGGCTTTCGCTCTTTTCATGGCGGTGAACGCCGCCAAGCAAGGGGTACCGGTTTGCGTCTACAGCCTGGAGATGTCGAGGGAACAGCTGATCTTCAGGATGCTGGGCCAGATAGCCAACGTGGAGCCTTCGAAGATCGACAAGGGAACCGCCACCGAGGAGGAGATGAGGGCCTTGGAGGAGGCGAGCCTCCTCTTGAAAGAATTGCCGATATGTATCAACCAACGCTCGGACATCCAAATAGACGAGATACGCTGCGATATCTCCCTCAGAAGGCGACAAGGGAAGTGTTCCCTCGCCATCATCGATTACTTGCAGCTGGTAAACCGGGACGACAAGGGGCAAACCCCGAACGAGGCCATCTCGAACATCACCCGCAAGGCCAAGATTACGGCGATGGACGAGGAGATACCGATCGTGCTGCTTTGCCAGCTGAACCGCAACTGCGAGACGAGGGGGACGTACTCCTTCAAGCATCAGCTATCCGACCTCAGAGACTCCGGGTCTATCGAGCAGGACGCCGATACGGTGGCCTTCATCAGCCGCCTCTTCGTGGTGAACATACACGAGGACCCGGATACGCACCTGCCTACCCGGGGGAGGGGCACGATCCTGCTGGCCAAGAACCGCCAAGGCGAGCTGGGGCACGTGCGCTTCATGCACAACGAGGGCGTGACCTCCTTCTGGGACGATACCCAGCCGGCGTGTGTCCGCAAGGCCCGGGCGGCGGAGCCTAAACCGAAGGGAAAGGGCCTCTTCGAATGCTGACGGACGATACGCTGCGCAAGGTGCGGGAGACGGCCCGCATCGACGAGGTAGCCTCCGACTACCTCACGCTACATCGCTCGGGGAAGGACTTCGTGGCGCTGTGCCCGTTCCACGACGAGCGACATCCCTCCTTCCGCGTCTCCCCAGCGAGGAACATCGGGAAGTGCTTCAGTTGCGGCGAGGCGGCGGACCCGATACGGCTCGTGTGCCACATGGAGGGATGCGGCTTCGAGGAGGCGGTACGCCTACTGGCACGCAAATACAATATCGAGGTGGAAGAGACCGCCGCCGCTGGTCGTGAGCGGCGGCGGGACGAGCGGGAAGCGTTGTTGCTGGCGAACGCCTCGTTCGCCGGCGGCCTGCTACCGGGCCACCCCGTAGGTACGGCACGTACGATAGAGGATCGCCATGGGCTGGAAGAGACCTACCGCGGCTTCGGCGTGGGACTTTGCCCGCCCGACGTCCCCCAAGTGTTCCGCCCCTTCCTAGGCCGGCTCATCTTCCCGATACACACCACCGGGGGACAGGTGGCCGGGTTCGCCGGACGGAGCCTTACCCCGTCGGAGAAGGGGCGGAAATACGTCAACTCCCCCGACAGTCCTGCCTACCACAAGGGGCATATCCTCTACGGCCTGCACAAGGCGGTGAAGGCCGTTCGCTCCGAGGGGCGAATCCTGCTTTGCGAGGGATACAAGGACGTGCTCGCCTTCCACGCCTGCGGCATACGGTACGCCGTGGGGCTATGCGGCACGGCGCTCACCGAGGAGCATATCCGGGCGATACGGAGGCTGGCCGGGCAGGTGACGCTCTCTCTCGATCCCGATCCGGCGGGACGGCAGAACACGGTCCGGTGCGCCCATATGCTCCTGTCCGAGGGATGCGCCGTCAGCCTGCTTCCCCTGCCCGACGGCATGGACCCGGACGAGGTGTACCGCCGGAAAGGGAGCGACGAGCTGGCACGCCTAGCACGGGAGGGTACCCTCGATTACCTCTCCTACCGCATCCGCCAAGCGGCTTCCCGCCCTCACACGGACACCGCCGCCATCAACGAGACGTTGGGCGAGATCGGCCTCCTCTCCTCCCCGCTGGCCGTGTACCGAAGGATCGGGGAGCTATCCGGAGCGACGGGAATACCGATAGAGGTACTACGGCAGGAAATCTCCGTCGCCACAGGCCCGAAAAACGTACCGGTACCGGTGCCGAAGAAGGAAGCCGCAGGCCTCACGCCCGCCCTGCCACGAGAAAGGACGTTACTGCGTTTTTGCCTCACGCACCATGACCGGATGTTCTACGACCCCGACGGAAACGGGATTTCCCTGCCCGCATGGGTCTCCGGCGAACTGGCGGACAACGAGCTTCCCCTAGAAGACCCGGAGCACGCCCGCTTGCTCCACCTCCTCGCCGAGGGCAAGCACCCGGACGGGATAGCGGACGAGCGGCTCTCCGCCCTTGTCCTCTCCCTCCGGGCCTCCGCACCGCAAGATACCGGGCCGGTACCGGACGAACGGCTTCCCGGCGAGACCCGCTTCCAAGTGCTCCTCTACGGCGAGTCCTTCGCACGCCGGAAGTTAGCCCGGGCCTTGGAGTCCGTCCGCACGGCGGCGACACCCGAAGAGCGCCTGCGCCTACAAGCCACGCTCGAGAATCACTTCGCCCTAAGCGACCGTATCGCCCGGGAATTGCAAAGCCAAAGTATCCTGCCGGAGGGGATATAGGGGGGAGACAAAAAAAACTACCGTGTTTGGCGCCGAACACTATTGCGTTGGGAAGCCAACACAGTAGTATCCGGAGCCAAACACAGTAGTGTCCGGACCGGAAATACGATAGTCCTTTTATTTCATGCTATCCAACCAACGCTTGCCGGATGGCGTGTACATCCAAACGATAAACACCACAAGTATCAATAGCATTACCCCGAAAAGAAATGTCAATGGATTCATAGCTCTTTATTATTTCAAGATTTTATTACCACAGAAAGCTAACCCGACAGAGAACAAGATCCCTACCATGAACATTCCAATCATACTTATCTCTATCTTTTCCGATTGGAATAACATAGCTATTCCACCCAGCACCAACGCCGTGAACGTCAGTTTTGACAAATCATAAAAATATTTGCCCAACGTCTCACGCTGGCACTTCGCCCGTTCACGGGACTCACCTCTCACGTCTCGCCGCTTGTCTTTCTCTTTCATACCGTAAATTTTTCATGTCAATCGAATTTTGATTGAGCAAACATACGCTTATTTCGTTAGAAAACCAAGCGTTATTCACTCAAAATCCACCTCTTTACCCCCATTCACCCGACCTCGCCCCCCTTCGTCCCCGTTGACCGGAATCCCACCGGCGGCATGTCGTACCTTTACAACGTAATCAAAAAAACACCAGACATTATGCCGATCAAGTACCGATTAGTCTTACGAAAAGACATGACCAAGGGAGCCGCCGCCGACTCCAAGTTGTATTACGCCGTGAACAAGTCCACCGGCACCTGCGATTTCGAGGAGCTGTGCGACCAGATCGCCGACCGCAGCACCGCCTCCCGGGGCGACGTGCACGTCGTGGTAGACGGCCTCCTCTACATCCTCAAGCAACGCCTCCAGAAAGGGGAGACCGTCCAGCTAGGCGATCTCGGCCACTTCCAAGCCGTGATCGGCAGCAAGGGCACCAAGCTGGAGTCCGACTTCAACGCCTCCCTTATCAAACGTCCCCGGATCGTCTTCCGTCCGAGCGTGACGCTAAAGAGCGTCACCAGCCTCGTCAAGTTCGAGAAGATCGTGCCCGACGCACCCGCCCCGGGAGGAAGCGACAGCGAATCCCCCGACGAAATCTAAATCAGGGCTCCCCTAGGTGCGACACGATGCACTCCCGCTGGCGGGGCGATAAGATCCGTTGGCGGGGATGCCATCCGCACTCCTCCAGCCGCTCCATCAACTTCCCGCTGACACGTATCCACCGGGACAGCTTATCCGAGGCTTTCTTCTTCGACAATAAGGGAAAATAACTCATCGCTATATCACAAAAATAATAGGCGCCGACACCGGTCTCCCGCTTTTCCATACTGATGCTGTTTATTTATTAACTTATTCAAAGATAGTAATTTAAGATTAATTTTCCAAGAAAAATCAAATCATAATTCATCGTATATATCATGAAACAAGCCTATATCTCCACCCACCTTGCCGACGCCCAGTCCGCCGGCGACCGCTTCCACCTAAACCCCATCATCCTCCTTGCCCAAGCCGCCCTAGAAAGCGGCTGGGGCACCTCCCGCCTAGCCCGGGAGGCCAACAACCATTTCGGCATCACTGGCTACGGGGCGAGCAACGCCTTCTGGCACGGGGGCCGCGTCACCGCCCGATACAAGCGGGGCGAGTTGCTGTTCCGCCGCTACGACTCGGCACGCAACTCCTACCTCGACTTCGCCCGCCTCCTCGTCTGCTCCTACCCGCAGGCCGCCGCCATGAGCCGTTTCCCCGCCGACTACGCCAAGGCCATCGCCTACAGCCCCTACATCAGCGAGCTGAACGGCGACAACCGGGAGCGCTACCGGGAGACGCTGGTACAGCTCTGCCGCGAGATCGAACCGATTTACTCATCCCTAAAAAACAACAATTGATATGAATAAGATACGACAAATACTAGCCTTCGTCCGCAGCCTGCTGAATTTCTTGCTAAACCTAGGATCTCACACGCCCCAAAAACAACCGCCCCATGACACGACCGACACTCCCACGGAGCCCACGCCCCCCTTTCCCCCACTTCCGCCTGCTCGCCTTGGCCAGCCTCTTCCTGCTGGCGGCACTCTCCCTCCTGCTAGACATGCGGGAGGCGGCGTTGGCGGCTATCGGGGCGATACTCTCGCTCTCGTCCACCCCTCGCCCGGCCCCTTGAACCTGCTGGGATGGGGGCTGATACTCTCGGCGGCGCTGAGCAGCCTAGGAAAAACATATGGCATACTCTTTTAGCGACCCTAAGACCAAGAGATAATCCATGAAAATGAACAATTCTTGGTTTTTATTTATTACTTTTGTTTGTTCAATGAGAATGACATAGTATCAATCATCGCAGCTATAAAAAGAATGACACAGACAAATAAGAACTCGCATATCGAGACCCTCCGGGGAATCGCCATCCTTCTCGTAGTCATAGGTCACGTGATAGGCTCTACCCCCGAAGGTGGGATGAGAATAGATTTTCCCTCGCCTTGGCGTTACCTGTATCTGTGGATCGACTATATCCAGATGCCGCTGTTCACGGCGATAGCCGGATGGGTATATGCGCTCAAGCCTGTCAAGGCGGGCTTCTCCGGTACGTTCATGACGAGAAAGGCATACCGCTTGCTCGTACCGATGGCTGTGGCCGCCACGCTCTATTTCTTGATCCAGTACATAACGCCGGGTACCAACCAGAAAGGAAACCTAGCGGATATATGGAGAATATACGTATTCCCATACACGATCTACTGGTATCTGCCATCCCTGTTCTTGATGTTCGTGGCCATCCGTATGATAGATGCCAACAAATGGATGGATAAGATTGGCGGTTGGGCCATTTGCCTCGTATGCGCCTTTGCCGGCTTAATAGCGCAAAAGGTATTCTTGAGCGACGGACAGGTACCCAACCTATTCAGTTTCATGGGAGCGATGGCCCAGTTTCCCTATTTCGTAGCCGGAGTCGGGATCAGCAGGTTCTCTAAGCAAATAATCACCCATAAGACAAGTGTCATCTTATCTTCGCTCGCTATAGTGGGTGTCTTCTCATTGCAACTCGAATGGTTTTACCCAGCGGTATCGAAAGATTTCCTCTACAGCCTCACACGGCCTCTATGGATCATGGCTACCCTAGCCTTGCTATTAAACCAAAGCTATTCCAGCCGCCTATTCACGTGGATAGGGAGTTACGCTTATATCATCTACCTATATCACGGTTTCGGTACTTCCGGAGGCCGGATTATATTGAACCGACTCGGGGTAAGCTCAGAGATCCTCATATTCATGTTCGCTACCACCGTGGCCATATTCATCCCCGTCATTCTCCAGCGAATCGCAAAAAGGAACAGAATCTTGAATTTCCTCACGTCAGGAACGTAGGTGCCACAAGACATCCAAGGCATAAGGAGCCTACAGCGATCACGCCCACTTCTTTCTTTTTATTAACGACAATAAAAAGTCGAGTTCCCGATAACGAAAAAGATAAGAAAAAAGAATATAGTAAACGCCCCCGGCAAATGAGCCTACCAGCAAGTGAACGAACGGGGGCAGGTCTAGCCACGCCATCGCATAAACGCCCCCTCCCATGGAGAACGAAAGAAGTACGACGGGTATCAACGCACGAACTTGCATACCTAACCCCAAGCCTGTAAGCTTACGGACATAAAAGGTTATGATCGTTATATCTACCATGGAATACAAGATAAGCCCGGCACACATCACTTTTACCCCAAACGGAATCGTAGCGAAAAGGATCAAGAAAGCCATGATCTTCTTCAAGATCTCCGCATACAGGAAATAATCCGAGCGTCCTTTGACATTCAGCATATTATGGTTTATCTTCATCACCGGGTCCCACATATATGCCACACAAAGTATCTGTAGCAAAGGTACGGCCCCCAGCCATTTATCCGTCAGCAACAAGCGTACCAAAGGCTCCGCTAAGGCGCAAAGCGTGATCATGACCGGAAAGACAACATAGCAAGTCATTCTCATATACTTCAAGAATATGCCATTCAACGCCTCGGTATCGTCTTGCAAACGGCATTGTATCGGATACACCGCACGCACGATCACGTTTGTCAAGTTCATCGAGGGGAATTGGGCCAACGTAAAAGCACGGTTATAGTATCCCAGCTCGGCCGCCGAGAATTTCTTCCCGATCACCAACGTATAAAGATTCATATATAAAGTATGTAACAACGAGGACAGCAACAACTTCGAGCCAAACGAAAATAACGTACGGAACGACTCCAAGGAGAAACTCCTGCCGGGCATCCACCCTGAGAAAAACCAGACAAGGACGACACGCAAGAAATTATTCAGCAAGGACTGGTAAACCAACGCCCAGGCCCCATAACCGGAATAAGCCAGCCATACACCTACACCGCCACTCAAAACCACGGCCGACAAAGAGGCCATGGCTTGCCGCTTAAAATCCAAGGATATCGTCATCTTGGCCTGCTGAACGATCCCAAAGGAGTTGATAATGAGCGTAAACCCGACGACCCGAGCGATCGACGCCAACTGATTTTCCTCATAAAACTTAGCGATCCAAGGAGAAGACATGTATAAGATCAGGTAAATCAAGACGGAAATGACAATATTGAAATAGAACACGGTACTATAATCCACATCCGTCCTATCCTTCTTCTGGATTAAAGCATTCGCAAAACCACTATCGATAAAAGTCTGGGCTACCGACATGAATATACTTAGCATAGCGATCAAGCCATAATCGGTAGGTAGAAGCAAGCGGGCGATTATTATACTCAATATAAATTGGACTCCCTGCACAGAGAATCGTTCTACCGCACTCCAAAAAACACTTTTAGTGACTTGCTGCTTGATCGACATATCATTTTAATATTAAAAGCTTAAACAATCCTTATTCCCTATAAATCGCTCCCACCAGATCGCCAATGTCAGCAAATTGAAATATTGTATCGCCTTATTTTGTCTATACCAAAACCAATAACCCTCGTCATGAGCCTCCAAGTCATATCTTCTCACGAAACGCTCCACGGCCTCCCTGTTCAAGTAGCCGCCAACAACCGAGGAGCTAAGAATAAAGTCCGCCATACGAGCCCTTTGCCTGTCATCCTTGAAGAACAGGGGCATCGGGGCAAAGCCTCCTTGCTTTTTCCTCGAGGTGATCGCCTCCGGAAGCGATGGCTTATAATGATACTTCAACAGATATTTTGCCGTAGCATGGCCTCTGGCGATCTTGACGGCACTGTCGCCCTTGCACTTATAGCAAACAGGCAATTCCGACAAGAAACGATACAGGTCAAGATCCATATACGGGAAAGCCAAGTTGTTGCCAAACATATCGGCCATCTTGGATGCCTTAAATAAAATAACTTGATCAATGACCCTCTCCACATCGCTCTTATAGAGATGCTGCGTGTAAAGGGCCTCGAAGCTTCGCGTATCGGGACAGAGCCGACCCGGTTCCGGCAAATAGTCCGGATCAAGCATCAAATCCTTTAGCCAAAAAGAGGGAAAACCGAATAAATCACCTTGCAATATATGCAATATCTTACCCAAATGGAAACGAAGCCTATAAAACAAGTTATTCGTATCAAAGCAGGATTGATCCAAGAACCCGTATAATACGCGCATCAATGGCTTCATCCCGAGGCGGGAGATCAAATAGTGCAACGCTACCTCCCTGCCGGAAGTCCCGAAATATTGATCACTGCCATCCCCTCCCAACAAAATATCGGGCTTGGCCTCACCAACCAGACGCATGACCGAGTAATTTACCATTAAGCCTCCTTCAACGAACGGATCACCCAGAAACTCCACGATATCCGGCAAAGAAGAGATTTCGCTTCCATCTATCTCATATTCCGCATGAATCGTATGAAACGTATCGGACATACAACGTGCCAAAGGCAACTCGGTCCAGTTATCACCTTTGAACCCTATGGAATAGGAATGGATGTCTCCATTATAGATTTTTCGCAAGGCTGCTAAATTACAGCCGGAATCATATCCTCCACTCAGTAAGATACCGACATTGGCACTAGCGCCGATACGTCTTTGGATAGCCGCGGAATGCAATCCGGCATATTCTTCCGCATATTCTTCCAGACTTTTCCGGGGAGTAGCCGGAGCCATGGTGTAGGAAGGAAATAAAGACATACTTCTCAAATCCCCATCCCGCCATAACAGGAGCTCTCCGGCACCCAGCTTACAGACCCCTTCCAATGCGCACATAGGGGTCTCTATATAGCCTATGGAAAGAAATGAACTCAAGGCCTTATAATTAGGTACCGCCGTAAATCCGTCTATGTCTTTTAGACGAATAAGCGAAGAGGAAAAATATTGATTCGTATAGTAAACCTGATAGGATGTACCATGATGGTCCCTGAATATCATCGCCGAATCCGGAGTTCTCAACAAGCAAGTGAATGAGCCGTCTAACCGGGCGAAACCTGTATAACCTTTTTCTCGATAAATCTCAATGATTATTTTAGCCTCATTAACGGCAGGATCATAACCTAATGCCTTTTTATTATAAAGTATCCCAAAGAACCAAACAGATATCCCATCGACCTTATGAATCCGACAAGAACCCTCATAAAGGAAATCTTCCTTTCTCTCAACATCCCATTTACCGATAAACATAATCACACCTAATTTATTGTTTTACCCCATGTTCCGTATGTATGAATTTCTTGTTCGCCCCCTTTAACCGGAAAAGATTCAAGAACATTCCCCAAAATGACCCGGGCAATGAGATCAACGCCTCACAAAGCCTTCTCGTATACAATTCCTTGGGTATAGCCAACGCCAAGGATGACAACAGAAAGCCAAGCAGTATCCACCATTTAACCGAGGCAGGCCAGCATATAAATGACAACACGACCGACATAATGAATATAACCCCCATTATAATGATCCTCGGAAGGCTCATTTGCTGGAATATCTTATCACAAAAATCCCATTTACCCGCTTTTATGGCAGAAGGAAGATCACCGAGGGACTCGCCTAAATAATGAAATTGAGCAGATAGCCAACGCCTGCGTTGATTGGCGAAATCTTTCTGATTCTGGATCTTCTCATCCCATACATAAGCGTCCGGCAAATAACCGATCCGCTTGTTATCTTTAAACAGGGAAAGCTCTAAAGCACGATCAAAACCGCCTACCGCATGAATGCCGGCCAACTCGTTCTTTATAAAATCATACTGAAAGGCCATGCCTGACCCGATCAAGGCCGAGGAAAATCCGAGATTCACATGCCCTTGCCGGAAAATACTATTATTAATCTCCTCACTTACAGCATCCAGATAAGCTAAATTCGTATTCAAATTCTTTGCCGTACGGTGCGCTTGGTAAGCTACGGTCGTATCCGTAAAAGCCGCTTGGTTTATCTTTCGCAAGAAATCTGGCCCTATCGTATTATCCGCATCCAAAATCAAAGCAATATCATAACCTTCCAAATGACTCATGGCCAGATTCAATGCCTTGGCCTTGGTACTATTCTCAAAATGAACGATCTCTAATTGAATAGGCAACGATGATAAAGTACGGTTCGTATCATCACTCATCTTATCGGAAATCACCACCGCATCATAATGGGTTGAGGGATAATCTTGGCATAAACAAGACTCGACACACTCCATGATTACTTTATCTTCCTTATAGGCCGGTATCAAAATCACGATCCTGCGCATACCGTGTTCACGACGCTCTTCCTGTTTCGCTACACGGAGACGGGAAGCGACACTAAAAACAAATAGATATAGTACCTTGATAGAAAACAAGGTAAACAAAGCAATTTCTAACCCCTGCAGAATAACCATATCGTGAATTTACAATTTTCGACAAAATTAGTAAATTCAAACTAGAAGACAGGTAACTTCCTAAGATTATCATAAAGAATTTTGTTTTTCATATTAAAAAGATGTTTCTTTGCCTATGTGTGGTTAACATATATTTATAGTCACATTATTATATTATGATAAAAAATTATTCAGCCATCATTGAGATCCTCTTCTGGATCGGCATCGGGATCGTTTTCTATACCTATCTGGGGTATGGGATCGTATTATACCTTATGGTAAAGATCAAGGAGCTGTTCGTTAAACCCCGGCTCCCCCGCCTTCCCGAGACACTACCGGAGGCCACGTTGCTGATAGCCGCCTACAACGAGGAGGCGATCGTGGCGAGCAAGATGGTGAATTGCAGACAACTGGATTATCCGGCGGATAAGCTGAGACTGGTCTGGATCACCGATGGAAGCAATGACAACACGAATGAGAGACTGAAAGAGTACCCGGAGGTCACCGTACTGTACCAACCGCGGCGACAAGGAAAGACCGCCGCCTTGAACCGAGCCCTCCCCTACGTCAATACCCCCTACGTCATCTTCACCGACGCCAACACGATGCTGAACAAGGGCGCCATCAAGGAGATCATACGCCAGTTCAGCGACCCACGGGTAGGCTGCGTGGCCGGAGAGAAACGGGTAGAGATACAAGCCGAGCAAGGAGCCACCGCCGGAGAAGGCATATACTGGAAATACGAGTCCGCCCTCAAGCGACTGGACTACCGCCTATACTCCGCCGTCGGAGCGGCAGGCGAGCTCTTCGCCATCCGTACCTCCCTCTTCGAGCAGATGCCCCCGGATACCCTGCTGGACGATTTCATCCTCTCCCTGCGCATAGCGATGAGAGGCTACAAGATCGCCTACAGCAAAGAGGCGTACGCCCTCGAGAGCGCCTCCCTGAACATGCGGGAGGAGGAGAAACGTAAAGTACGCATATCGGCCGGAGGATTGCAATCGGTATGGCGGCTACGGGGATTATTGAATATCTTCCGGTACGGGATACTGAGCTTCCAATACATCAGCCACCGGGTACTGCGCTGGACGCTGACGCCGGTCGTGCTCTTCGCCCTCCTGCCCCTCAACCTGCTCCTTGCCTGTACCGGGCATACCCTTTACACGGTCATCCTTGCCCTGCAATTAGCGTTTTACCTGCTGGGATACTTGGGGTATAAAATGGAAAAACGGAACATCCGGAACAAGCTATTATTCATTCCTTATTACTTTTTATTCATGAATATCAATGTCATACGAGGATATAGCTATCTCGCTAAGCATAAAGGCACAGGCGCTTGGGAAAAAGCCAAACGAGGCGCGGGATAAAAAAATAAAAAAATAGATGGATAAATAGTCGTTATATGTCGACTTTAATTAATACTTTTGCGCTATTGATACTATTTGAATATCAAGAAAACTAGAACACAATTTAGATACAATGGATAAATTGGCCTCAGAGTATAAAGTTCTTATCGTAGATGATGTCCCTACAAACGTCATGCTAGTACAAGCCATACTGAAGAAAGAGGGATATACGCTTTTGACTTGCGACAGCGGGACAAAAGCGCTACGCATAGCTAACGAGAAACACCCAAATCTGATATTACTCGATATCATGATGCCTGAGATGGACGGATATGAGGTCCTCCAGCATCTGAAAAGCAATCCCGAGACTACGGATATACCCGTGATTATCATGTCCGCCCTAAGCGATATGCAAAGCATCGTGAAAGGTTACCAATTGGGCGCCACCGAATACGTCACAAAGCCTTTCCAACGTGAGGAGCTGGTGAAGAGGGTGGCCCACCGCTACGAGCTTTACAGCATCAAGCGCATCAAGGCCGAGCTGGAGAACACGATCGAGTCTAGGGATACGCTATACTCCGTTATCGCCCATGACCTGCGTTCCCCGCTAGGCTCGTTGAAAATGATGAATAACGCCATCTTGATGATGGTGGACAAGGAGCGGGTAGGCGACGAGGTGTACGAGATGATCCAGATGATGAACAAGACCTCCGAGGAGATCTTCCTCTTGCTGGACAACCTGCTGAAATGGGCCAAGAACCGCTTGAACAAGCAGCACGTATATAAGCAACAGACCGACATAAACAGTATCATCGACAGTACCGCCGAGATGTATATCCCGATGGCGGCGCAAAAAGGCGTGAAGATTATCCTAGAAAATCTGGATAAAGAGCTGGTAGGCTTGGTCGATATCGATATGCTCAAGACGATTATCCGTAACCTGATCTCTAACGCCATGAAGTTTAGTTTCGAGGGGGGCACGATCACCTTATCCTCACGCTCCGAGGGGGATTTCGTAACCGTTAGCGTGAAAGATACCGGCAAGGGCATCAAGAAAGAGGATCAAGACAAGCTCTTGAAACAAGACTCGCATTTCACGACTTACGGGACGAAGAACGAGAAAGGCTCCGGTCTGGGATTGATGCTTTGCAAGGACTTCGTGGAGCTTCATGGAGGAAAGCTTTGGTTCGAGTCCGAGGGCGAGGGCAAAGGAACGACCTTCCTGTTCTCGATGAAGGCGCTGAACCAAGAGGCATAGCCGATCGACATACCGCCTGTCCCTACCGATCGTAGACAAGTGTCGTACAAACAAACTAAATATTTCGTATATTTGCATCCCGGATTAATATCCGGGATTTTTTTGTGTGCCGAGGTGACATTAGGTACATTATTATTTATCGTATAAACATTATTATCGTATGTATACCGTAATTAAACGTATGGAGATCTCCGCTTCCCATAGCTTGAGATTGTCCTACCCCAGCAAATGTGAGAATCTGCATGGTCACAATTGGATGATCACGGTTTATTGCCGCTCCAAGGAATTAAACGCCGATGGCATGGTAGTCGATTTCAGCCATATCAAGAGATCGGTGAAATCCCTGTTGGACCACCAGAACTTGAACGATATCCTGCCTTTCAACCCGACGGCGGAGAACATAGCCTTTTGGGTATACGAGCAGATCCCGTCTTGTTTCAAGGTAGAGGTAAAAGAGTCTGAGGGTAACACGGCGATCTATGAGGAAGATTAACGAGATATTCTACAGCTTGCAAGGCGAAGGGTTCCATACGGGGACTCCCGCCGTATTCGTCCGCTTCTCCGGTTGCAACCTGAGATGTAGCTTCTGCGACACCCGCCACGAGGAGGGCGTAATGATGACGGACGAGGAGATCGTGGAGAAGGTATCTTCCTTTCCCGCACGGATGGTGATCCTGACGGGAGGAGAACCTAGCCTGTGGATCGACAAGGCGCTTATATCCCGCTTACGTGAGGCGGGGAAACAGATCTGTATCGAGACCAACGGCACACGCCCCTTGCCCGACGGCATCGACTGGGTGACTTGCTCGCCCAAGGAGAACGCCCCGGTGGTATTGGAAAGAGTCGACGAGATAAAGGTGGTTTATACCGGGCAAGACCTGTCCGCATACGCCGAAATCCCCGCACGGTACCATTTCCTGCAACCCTGCTCCTGCCAAAATACGAAAGAGGTAGTGGATTACATCCTCCGGCATCCCCGGTGGAGACTAAGTCTGCAAACCCATAAACTGATCGATATCCAATAGATAGGATGAGACGGGGGCATGCCCCGTCTCTACTGCTATAGATAACGGACTTCTTTACCTCTCACGGCGTCATTCACCTCTCCATCGCCATAGGCCAACTCGCCATTCACGAAAGTCTTCCATACGCCATGGTGGAACGTATAGCCCTCGAAAGGAGACCAGCCGCATTTGTACAAGATATTCTCCTTCGATACCGTCCAAGTCTGCTCCGGATCGATCAATACGATATCGGCGTAGTATCCGGGACGGATGTATCCCCTCCTATCGATACGAAACAGCTCCGCCGGCATATGCGCCATCTTCTCGACCACCTTCTCGTACGTGAAACGGCCTTCCATCGCCAGCTCCAACATCGTGATCAAGGAGTGCTGGATAAGCGGTCCTCCGGAAGCCGCCTTCAAGCAAGAGCCTTGCTTCTCCTCCGGTAGATGCGGGGCATGGTCGGTAGCCACGATATCGATCGTATTGTTATTGACCGCCTCACGCAGCGCCGCGCGATCCTCGATCGTCTTGATAGAAGGATTCCACTTGATACGATTACCGAATTGGGCGTAGTCGCCGTCATGAAACCACAGATGGTGCACGCAGACCTCGCCGGTTATCTTTTTCTCGCTCAAGGGAAGACGGTTGCCGAGCAACGATAATTCCTTCTCCGTGGAGAGATGCAGGATATGCAAACGGGAATCCAAGCGGGTAGCCAGTTCAACCGCCTCGGCCGAGCATTGGTAGCAGGCCTCCTCGCTACGGATCTTGCTATGGAAAGAGATATCCAGATCCTCGCCATGCAGGTTCGTGTAATACTGGATATTACGCCGGATCACCTCCTCTTTCTCCGCATGGATGGCGATCAGCATACCGGCCTCGCCGAAGATACGCTCCAACGAGTCTTTCTTGTCCACCAGCATATTTCCCGTAGACGAGCCGAGGAAGAGTTTCAGTCCCGGCACACGGCTACGATCCAGCCTGCGGATCTCGTCCATATTATCGTTTGTCCCACCGAAGAAGAAGGAGTAATTCGCACGGGAGACCTCGGCGGCACGGTTGAATTTCCATTCCAGATCGGCGATCGTCGTGGTCTGTGGCTTCGTGTTCGGCATGTCCATGAAGGTCGTCACGCCACCGGCCACGGCCGCACAGCTCTCGGTCCCGATATCCCCCTTATGGGTAAGCCCGGGGTCCCGGAAATGCACCTGATCATCGATGACGCCCGGTATCAACCATTTCCCCGTAGCGTCGATCACTTGGTTCGCCTCGGCACGCACGTTCCCGGGAACCTCCCCCTCGAACACCGCCGCGATCTTATCTCCCTCCACCAACACCGAGCCGATAAAAGAACGGCCCTCGTTGATGATTCTCGGATTTTGGATTAATATTTTATTCATCTTTCTTATCCTATTATAAATTGTCAAACTCTGTTTTCATTAGGCATGGCTCGCATGTTTCCTCGGATACTTCCTGAAGAAACTCCACCATTTCAATTGAAGGACGCCGAATAAAGCCTCCCCGAATATCGAAGAGTTCATCTTGGAGACACCCAAGGCACGGTTGATAAAGATGATCGGCACCTCCACGAGCTTGAAGCCGCACTTATAAGCCGTAAACTTCATCTCCACCTGAAAGGCGTATCCCTTGAAATGGACACGGTCCAGATCGATCGTCTCCAGCACCTCACGGCGGTAACATTTAAAACCCGCCGTCGTATCCTGTATCTTCATACCCGTGACGATACGGACATACACCGAGGCGAAATAAGACATCAACACACGGCCCAACGGCCAGTTCACCACATTCACCCCGTTGCAATACCTCGACCCGATGGCTACGTCGGCACCCTGCCCGGTACAAGCGGCGTATAGCTTCGGCAGGTCATTGGGATTATGACTGAAATCGGCGTCCATCTCGAAAATAAAATCATATTTATGCTCGATAGCCCATTTAAAACCCCGGATATAAGCGGTACCCAATCCCAGCTTCCCCTTACGCTCCACGATAAAAAGACGCTCCGGGAACTCCTTCTGCAAGCCCTTCACGATAGCCGCCGTCCCATCCGGAGAGCCATCATCGATCACCAAGATATGAAACACTTTCTCCAGCCCGAACACGGCACGAATGATATTCTCAATATTCTCCTTCTCGTTGTATGTAGGAATAATGACGATACTGTCTGACATATACTTTAATCAATTAATTTTTAGCTCATTATATATACGACTGTAAACCATTTGTAAATTACTCTCCAAAGTTACATATTTTTTCTGTGTAAATCTATCATCCAGTTAGCCCATTCGTCTGTTCCATGATAAGCAAATGTATTTTGGCTTTTCACCCAACTTCCCCGATTTCCCCCTAAATGCCTAATACTCAAATTAAGTTGCTTTATTCTTCCACTTTTATTCGATTATTCCAGCGTTTTTCCGTAAGTTTGTCTTCATTAATTTCTAACGCTTGTAAAATTAAGTACTATGAATATACAGCAACTCGAATATATCCTAGCGGTGGATACTTATCGTCATTTCGCAAAGGCAGCAGAGCATTGTAGGGTGACACAACCGACATTGAGTATGATGATCCAAAAGCTGGAAGACGAACTAGGTATTAAATTGTTCGATCGAAACCTGCAGCCCGTTCGCCCCACACCTGCCGGACGTAAGGTTATTGAGCAAGCGAGAAATGTCCTCTATCAGGCTTCCCTTATCAAAGATATCGTGAACGAGGAGGAACAGTCATTGAAAGGTACGTTCCGCTTAGCGGTGCTACCGACTATCGCCCCTTATTTGCTACCTCGCTTTTTCCAGCAATTATCGGAAAAGCATACGGATCTTGACATCCGTATGCTGGAAATGAAAACCGCTCCCACTATGGCCGCCCTGCAAAACGGGGAAATCGATGCCGCTATCATAGCGAACCAACCCACAGAATCCTATTTACAAGGAGACATATTATATTATGAGCAATTCTTCGGATACGTGGCTCATAATGAATCTATCTTCAAAAAGGATTTGATCCGTACCGCCGATATCAACGACGAGCGGTTGTGGCTGCTGGACGAGGGACATTGCTTCCGTGACCAGCTGATGCGTTTCTGCCAGATGGAAAAGGTAAAGGTTCGCCAAGCCGCTTACCGTTTAGGTAGCCTAGAGACATTTATGCGTATGGTGGAAAGCGGTAACGGTATTACGTTCATCCCGGAATTGGCTACCCTGCAATTAAGTAAAGAGCAGAAAGAATTGGTACGTCCGTTCGCCATTCCCAAGCCGACACGGGAGATCGTCTTTGTCACCCGTAAAGATTTTATCCGGCATACCGTAGCGGGTATTTTAATAGAGAGCATCAAGAAAGCGGTACCTAAAGAAATGTTGACTTTGCAGCCCGGACAAAAGGTTGTGTGATTTTTTCGATAAATCCCATAGGGTATTTCTTTTCTGAGCGATCCTATAAGTACAAAGTGATTATTTACCATTAAAACAATACAAATATGAAAGCGCTCTGTAAACAAACTATGGGATTTATCCTGATGATACTGTTGGCTTGCGGTGTAACCTCTATAAAGGCACAGGATAGCGCAGACGATGAGTTTATCACTGTCAGCGGTGTAGTAAAAGACAAGCAAACACGAAAAAAACTGGAATACGTAAATATCTCTATTCCGGGAACCAACGTGGGAACGATCACCAATAATGACGGTGAGTTCTCTATCAAAGTGAAAAACGGCCTCCATGCCAGACAAGTAGAAGTATCGCATATCGGATATTTGAATGGCTTGATCCCCGTGAACGATAAGGACATATTAGAATGTACGGTATTACTCGAACCGAACATGAATACGCTTAGCGAAGTCATTATCCGGGCCGGAGATCCTCGATATATCGTAGAGGAGGCGATTGAGAAAGTAAATAAGAATTACATCGCCACAGGTAGCATGCTTACCGGGTTCTACCGGGAGACCGCACAAAAAGGCCGTCGTTACATCAATATCTCGGAAGCGGTTATCGATGTTTACAAAACTCCCTATAAGGACAGGAACGTGGAACGGGATCGGGTACAGATCTATAAAGGACGTAAATTATTGAGCGAGAAGGCTAGCGACACATTAGCCGTGAAATTATTGGGAGGCCCTAACCTATCCGTTTACGTGGATGTGGTGAAGAATCCGGATTTATTGCTCGACCCGAATATCTTACCTTATTACGCCTTCCGTATGGAAGAAAGCGTGATGTTAAACGACCGACCGCATTACGTAATCAGTTTCCAACCTCAAGCGATCTTGCCTTACGCTTTATATTACGGCAAATTATATATCGATAAGGAACGGCTTTCCTTCAGCCGTGCGGAATTCGCCCTCAGCATGGATGACCGGAATAAGGCTACCGAGGCCATCCTCCGCAAAAAGCCTTTTGGCTTGCGATTTAAACCCGTGGAGGTAGCTTTCCTCGTAACTTACAAAGAACGTGACGGCATGAGCTATCTGAGTTATATCCGCAATGAGGTTCGCTTTAAATGCGACTGGAAACGAAAACTTTTCTCTACCAACTACACGATCGTATCCGAGATGGTCGTTACCGATGGTAAAGAACAAAATAACTCCATCCCCTACCGGATGTCTTTTAAAGCGGATCAGTCTCTATCCGACAAGGTATCGGACTTCGCCGACGAGAACTTCTGGGGAGCTTACAACATTATCGAGCCTACCGAGTCTTTGGAGAATGCGGTATATAAATTAAAGAAGCAACATAAAAATTGACCGTGTAAATATACTATCGACAATGATATGGACAAATCATTATCTTTGTCCATTATCAATTATCTGTTGAAACCAAATTATTATGGATTTGTTCGTACTCAAAAAGATCAAGGAAGGGGATATTAAAGCATTCGAAAGTATTTTCAGGCTTTATTATACCCCTCTTTGCCTGTACGCAACCAGTATAACAGGTGAGCAGGAAGTCGCGGAGGAGATCGTTCAGGACTTGTTTTATGTATTCTGGAAAGAAAGAGAATCTCTTCCAATCTTACGTTCCATCAAGAACTACCTTTATGGAGCTACCCGGAACCGGTCCTTACAATATCTGGAGCATCGGGAAGTACGATACCGATACCGGAATACGGTTTTAGCCGGAGAGAATCCGGAATCCGAATCGTATACCCCGCAAGATCAACTTGAGTACAAAGAATTGCAATCCTTGGTCAACCGGGCATTAGGTAAATTGCCCGAACGCCGCCTCCGGATCTTTCGGATGCACCGTTTCGAAGGAATGAAATACGCGGAGATAGCCTCCAGCCTCTCATTGTCCATAAAGACAGTAGAAGCGGAAATGACCAAGGCACTACAAACACTAAGAAAAGAAATCGAGAATTATACCTAACAGTTATGAATCAAATAGAAAAAAATAAATCGAAGACAGACCAAGCATGGGAACAATTATACACTCGCTTGGAGCAAGACGGGTTGCTGGATAAGCCAATTTCCGGTACACAAATCCCATACCGGATCGGACTTATGAAATGGGCCGCCGCTATCGTTATACTCTGTGTATCGGTAGCTACGGCTATTTTCCTTGGACAAGAACGGACACCGGAAACCACTCTGCTCACCCTGCATAATAACGAGGCTTCCACCACCTTGGTCACGACTTTGGAAGACGGGTCTATCGTTTATCTGGCCGATAACAGTCAGTTAAGCTATCCGGAACATTTCCAAAGAGAAAAAAGAGAGGTGTCTCTACTAGGAAACGCCCTTTTTGATGTAAGCGGGAATAAGGAACGTCCTTTCCTAATCGAGACAGAGCAGGCCCGGATCGAGGTATTGGGAACCTCATTCAATATCAAAAGCTCGGATAAAAGCGCCTTTGAATTGGCCGTTCGCCGGGGATTAGTGAAAGTGACACTCAAGAAGAACGGAGAACAAACGCTGGTAAAGGCCGGCCAAACCGTATCCTTATTCTCCAACCGTTTACAAGTAGCTCCGACTCAAGATAACGAACAATTTTCCGATTACACCCGCCGTATCCAGTTTAAGGATGAGCGCTTAGGAGATATCTTGCATGTAATTAATCTGGAGTATCCGATGATGCCATTGAAGACAACGGCTGATTTAGAGAATAGACGGCTGACCGTTAGTTTCTATAATAACTCACCCGCGACGATGGCTGAACTGATCTGCGCAGCGTTAAAACTAAAATGTACGCAACAAAATAATATATGGATGATTTCCGAACCTTGAGACAGCTGGTCGTAGGATGGTTGCTGTTACTCGTAGCTCTCATCCCTATGAATGCCCAGAATGGTAACGTACTGGGACAGGTCATACGATTGCCTAAATCAAAAGGAAATATCTACCAATTGCTGGGACTCGTCACGGAACGTTCCGGCTATCTTTTTATATACGACAGTAAGATTATCGATAATGAACAAACAACATCGATAAAAGGTGGAGATTATACGATACAAGAAGCTATATACGCTATTACCGGTAATAAAAATCTGGCGATCCGTGCGATAGAGAACCATCTCTTGCTTTATCTGCCAGAGAGTCTCTCCGCTCCCAAAAGTGTATCCGTAACTCCCGATCCCATACAAACCTATTTCTCGATAGAAGGTTCTTTACAGGATCAATATACCCATGAGCCAATCGCATTCGGATCGGTAGGAATCGGTGAGGCCGCTATTGGCACCATCACCAACCAGAATGGAGAGTTCCGATTGAAATTACCGGACTCACTCCGATTATCCAAGGTACGTTTCTCTCATATCGGCTATCTTCCCCAAGAGATAGATGGTCGGGAGTTAATAGATAAACATACCGTCTTATCCCTAGAGCCTAAAGTAATCTCCATCCAAGAAGTTATCGTGCGTCTAACCAATCCGAAACGCTTATTACAGGAGATGCTGGACGAGAGAAGAAGCAATTATTCCCAGCACCCGATTTACCTTACCACATTTTACAGAGAAGGCGTTGAACGTAAAAAAGGACTCGTAGGACTGACCGAGGCTGTTTTTAAGGTATATAAGGCATCTTACCACAGCAATGCCTTGGCCGATCAAGTGAAACTACTAAAGATGCGCCGCATCAGTAACGAGCAGGAAAAGGACACATTGATCACAAAAATGAAGTCGGGTATCCACTCCTGCCTTGTCTTGGACTTGATGAAACAGTTACCGGAGTTTCTGGATCCTAGCCCGAATTCACCCTATACATACGCCCATACCGACATCACGGTAGTGGATGATCGACTTGCTAACGTCATCTCTTTCGAGCAACGAAAGAGTATCAATGAACCGCTTTATCGGGGACAGATATATATCGACATGGAAAATAATGCCTTATTAAGAGTGGACTTTGAGGTCAATCCCCAATATATCGAGCAAGCGGCCGGCATGTTCGTCGAGAGAAAAAGCCGGAATTTACGGATCACGCCCCAGAAAGTAGCCTATACGGTATCTTACAAGCAATGGAATGGCACCTACTACATTAACCATATCCGGGGAGATCTGCATTTTAAAATTAAAAAAAGAAGACAACTTTTTAACACAAATATTTTACATACTTGGTTCGAAATGGTTACCTGTAAGATAGATACAGCCAATGTGAACCGCTTCTCACGCATTGAATCCCTTCCCACCCGCACGGTTTTCTCGGATACTCACTTCAACTACGACGAGGGTTTCTGGGGAGATTTTAACGTAATATTACCCGAAGACAAACTGAATGAGGCTATTAGCAGAATCACCTCAAAGATAGAGGAAACGAACTACTAATCCCTTGAAAATCATAAAGAGAGCCTTTTCGCAAAGGCTCTCTTTATAGGTTTTTAATAGGTATTAGTCTTTAAGGCAAAAAGATTGTTTAGGTTATCTGCATGCAAAGATGGGCTAATTAATATAATTGAGCAAATAAAAAAAGATATTGTACAACACATTTTTTTAAGTTTATCGAAATTTCTTTGCAGCTTGTGTTACTTTTTAACAATTACAGACTCCAATAGATCATCTGATGGATGCTACCTCGATAGACTCCTTTCACGTCCGCCAACACGGCATGTTCGTTCGTGATCGACATGAAGTAGGACTCATCCAGCTTCAAATAAGTCGTATGAGCGACAGCTACCACTACCGCGTCATATTTCTTCCCGGGCCTCTCTACTAACCGGATACCGTACTCTTGCAATACTTCCAAAGGGGAAGCGAACGGATCCATCACATCGACCTCGGCTCCGAAGTCCTTAAACTCATTGATAATATCGGCTACTTTCGAGTTACGTATATCCGATACGTTTTCCTTAAAAGTCATACCCATCACCAACACATGCGCTCCTAGGATATTTTTCCCCTGCGAGATAATCTTTTTCACGACCTTCTTTCCGATATACCGTCCCATGGAATCGTTCACGTAGCGACCGGAGTTGATCATCTTCGTGTGATATTGCAATTCTTTGGCTTTATGCACCAGATAGTAAGGATCTACCCCTATACAATGCCCACCTACCAATCCGGGAGAGAAAGGCAGGAAATTCCATTTCGTCCCGGCGGCTTTCAAGACATCAAACGTATTTACCCCCATTCGATCGAAAATAATGGAAAGCTCGTTCATAAGGGCTATATTCACGTCACGCTGGGTATTCTCGATAATCTTGGCGGCTTCGGCTACCTTGATACTAGGCGCACGGTGCAACCCCGCTTGAACGACCAGCTTATAGACTTCCGATATCGTTTCCAAAGCTTCGGCATCGCAGCCGGAAACGATCTTCACGGTATTTACCAAGGTATGTACCTTATCACCCGGATTGATTCGTTCCGGTGAGTATCCAACCTTAAAGTCCTCTCCTACTCTCAACCCTGAAACCTCCTCCAAGATCGGGATGCAATCCTCTTCCGTACATCCCGGATATACGGTAGATTCGTATACTACATAATCGCCTCGTTTAAGGACTTTGCCTACCGTGCGAGTCGCACCCAACAAAGGGGATAGATCCGGCTCGTTATGGCTGTCTATCGGGGTAGGAACAGCTATCACGTAAAAAGAAGCCTCCCTTAGTTTCTCTATAGAAGAAGTAAATGTGATGTCCTTATGTTCAAATACCTCAGAGGAAAGCTCACCACACGGATCTATACCGTTCCGAAGCTTGTCCAAGCGATCCTCGTTGATATCAAATCCGATAACGGAAACATGTTTAGCGAATTCCATCGCGATAGGAAGCCCGACATATCCTAGTCCGATTAGGGCAAGTTTTGTTTGTTTATCTAGTAACTTTGTATACATCTTATTATTTCATCATTCTACTTAAAAAGTCCGGATTCCGACGAGTATCCCAAACAGACAAGATTGTATGCAAATGTAGCAATCTTCAGTTTACCTAACGGAATAAAGGACGTTTTATTTCATAAAGAAGGTCCCTTATCTCGTTTCCAAAATAAGGGACCTTGTCTTCTAAGTATAAATATGTTTCTTTTACTGCAAACGGCGGATACCTATAGCCTTGTTATATTGGGCTAAAGAAGCCTTTTGCTGATACCAAGTCTGGATCAAGCTACTGTAAGACTGAATCCATGACAATTGGGCGGAGAGCACATCCAAGATCGGTAGTTTACCCTCGTTGTAGCTGAAGGTATTCAAATCAAGGTTCTCCTCGGCAATCTTACAAGCCTCTTCCGCGACGGTAATTTGTTTCGTATACTCGGTTAGGCTTGTCCATGCGTTCGCTACCTCTTGAGCGATCTTATCACGCGTATTGTCCAAGGCGTATTCCTTACTACGAAGGATGGCCTTCTGGGAATTTACCTCCTTGAAACGGGCTCCCCAACGGAACAAAGGTATCTTCAAGGAAGCGAAGACGGCCGGAGTCCACAACTGGTCCGAACCTTTCACGTTCAACATCGGCGTACCCCAAGTACCTTGAAAACCGATCGCCAAAGACGGGTTATATTTCGCCTTCGACAAATTGATCTGTCTCTTTTGATACTCTATGTTCAACTCGGAAATAGCGTAGTCCGGACGATTCCGAAGAGCTACATCCTCTCCTACTTGCAACGGCAAGGCCAGATAGGTCGTAATGGAATCTTCCACCTCGATCGGGTCTAACGGAGACACACCCATCAATGAGTTCAAGTTCTGTAACGCGATCTGATATTCCTTATAAGCCGAGCTTTTATTCAATTCCGCTTCTTTCAAGCGGGACTCCACTTGCAATAAATCGGTCTTGCTGATCTGGCCGTCATTGAAACGGATCGTCAACACGTTCGCCAACTCCCCGACAATGTCTACATACTGACACATCACATCGTACATACCTTTACGTGCGGCGGCCGTCCAATAGTTCAAATCGGCGGAATAAACGATATTATCCGTTGTCAATTCTTCCGCTTGCTCGGTGATCTTGCCTTGTACCTGAGCTGCCTTATAGTTATTATAGATCTGTCCGCCGGCATAGATGGGCTGGCTCACCGTAGCGCCTAGGCTATACGTATTATGGTCCATCTCTACGGACATGCCCGGTCCGAAATCCAAATCATATTTATTGATACGGTACTGATAACTGCCGGAGAAGTCCACAGAAGGGAAGAAACCGGTCTTAGCGGCCTTGATCGCATGCTGCATAGCGATACGCTCCTCAGAGCTTTGCTTGATCTGACGGCTGTATTCAAGGACCCGTTCCTTATATTCCACAGCCGATAGCCGGGCGTCTTGCGCTTTAGCGGACAAGGCACCCAACAATAAACAACCTATGATTATTTTATTTCTCATACCTTTTACTCTGATTTAATCTTAAAGAAAACACAATAAGTAACCGGAAGCACGAAGATCGTCAAGATCGTAGATACGAACAGACCACCCATGATGGTAGCCGCCATACCGGCGAACATAGCGTCACCCAACAACGGCAACATACCTAAGATCGTCGTACCGGAAGCCATCGTCACCGGAACGATACGGGTTTTCGTTGCCTCTATCACGGCATTCACCGGAGACAAGCCCGCGTTCAATTGCAAACCGATCTCGTCCACCAGCACGATCGCATTCTTGATATTCATACCGATCAAGCCCAACAGACCCAGCATAGCAAAGAAGTCGAGAGACTTACCGAACACCAACAATCCCAATACCACACCAATGAAGATCAACGGCAGCATCGCCATGATCAATACCGGTTTCCGGTAATATTTCGGGAATAAGAATAACAAGGTGACATAAATCAAACCGAACATCAACGGGATATTAGCGGCGATCGCCTTATTACCTTTATCTTGCTCGGATTGCTCACCGAAATACGTCATCTTATATCCTTCCGGCACCTGAATCTTCTCCTGTACCTCTTTCCACAAATGACTGAAAGCAGCCATCGTATTGGCGCCACGCTTCGGCTCACACTGCATAAGCATACACGGCTCACGGTTGAATCGTCTCACTACGTTAAACTCATAATCCAGCGAGAAATCATCGATCACCTGCTCCACTTTTACCGAACGGCCTTTAGCGCTATAAACCGGCAAAGTCTTTATATCATTCAGACTGATAGAATCCTTATCCGCATCTTTCAGTAAGATCGGCATAAACACGTCGCCCTCACGATACTCACCCAAAGGTACGCCATTCGTAGCCGAACGCAAGGAATAAGCCACCTGCTGACGGGTAATACCCAGACGCAAACCTTTCTCTTGGGAATATAGCGGCTTCCATACCGGAACCTTGTTACCCCAACTATTGCGAACCTCCATCACCTGATCATAATTCCGGGCGATCTCCTGCGCCCTTTGCGTCAAGGCAACCAACGTATCTACGTTATCGCCGATAAAACCGATCTCGATCGCCGCATCCGGAACCGGAGACAAGGCGAACAAAGCCGAACGGGTCAATATATTCGGATAGTTAGCGACCATATAATCGTAGAACTTACCCTCTTCCGCTTGCGCATCCTCCGGATCTTGTGTCTCGATCAACACATTGGCGAAGTTTGGCTTCGGACCGATAGAAGAACTGGCCAAGTAATAACGCACCGGCGAACCTCCCAAGGTAAACGAGTATGATTTGATATTCTCATTCTTGCTGAGATATTCCTCCTCTATCTTCTTCACGTTCGTCTCCACGTCGTAGATGCTATATCCTTCCGGGAAGATCAAGTCCGCACGGAAATAAGGCTTGCTCATGATCGGGAAGAAACTCTGCGGCATGATGCTCATCACGAACAAGGAAAGGAATAACGTAGCTACCACGGTAGAGATCGTTACATATCTACGCTTGATCAAACGGCCCAATACCGACTCAAATTTATGATACAGCTTCGTATCGTACGGGTCTTTGCTCTCACCCGGTTTCGCCTCTTTCAAGATAAAATTACCGAAGGTAGTCGTTTGCGTCAAGGCCAAGACCCAGCTTAATCCCAAGGATACCGCCAATACGATAAACAACGGTTTCACGATCTCGGCCACGGATGCCGGTGCCAAGTACATCGGCAAGAAAGAACATACGGCGATAAAGGTAGCGCCCAACAACGCCCACTGCGGTTTCGTCGCGCCATCGATCAACGCCTGATAACGGGAAAGTCCCCGCTTGATACCGACTTGGGCATTATCCGTCACCACGATAGCGTTATCCACCAACATACCCATAGCGATAATAAAGGCCGCCAACGAGGTTCGGTTCAAGCCGACACCCCAGATCAACATGATCAATAAGGTACCACCTACCGAGAACAACAACGAACTACCGACCAACATACCGGCACGGGACCCCATCACGATAAAGATAATCACGATAACGATCAATAACGACTCGATCAAGTTCAAGATAAAACCGTTGTTCGCCTCATCCGCGATCTTGTTCTCCGGATAGATCGTTTTCAGGTCCATACCCACCGGGAACAGCTGCTCCATCTCCGCTAAATGATCCGCCACGGCGTTACCCACGGCAACCACATCGTCTTTCGAACCGGTAGCGACACCGATACCGATGGCACGCTTACCGTCCACACGCATCAGGTTCGAGGGAGGGTCCATATAACCACGCTCTACCGTAGCGATATCTCCCAAACGAACCTCACCGCCACTTTTCGTCACGATCAATTGGTCCCGGATATCTTGTATATCCTTATACGTACCTTCCGCACGCAAACGCAATTGATAATTACCGGTATTGATATCTCCCGTATTCACCAACAAGTTCTGCGTTTGCATCACCTGCTGGATAGCGTTCGGGTCGATACCTAGGTTAGCCAGTTTCGGGATAGAGATCTTTACGTTGACAACTTGTGTCTGTTCACCGAATAGGTAGACCTTCTGTACACCCGGTACAGGAGATAGCTCCGTCTTGATCTTTTGCGCCCAATTACGCAGGTCGTCGTAAGTATATCCCTCATCGGCCGTCAAGGCATAATAAATTCCGAATACGTCACCGAAGTCATCACTAACGGATATCGAGGAGGCGCCAGACGGAAGGCGGGGCTGTATATTCGCCACCTTACGACGCAACTCGTCCCACTTGACCGGCATATAATCCGGAGACAAGGTAGGCTGCAACTCAATAGAAATCTTGGACATACCGAAATAAGACTCAGATTTGATCTGGAACACATCCGACATAGCCTGAATCTCCCGTTCGATCGGCTCAGTCACCAGCTTCTCCACCTCCTGAGGTGTCGCTCCCGGATATTGGGTAACCAAAACCGCTTGCTTGATTACGAAGGGAGAATCTTCCTTCTTCGGCAATTTAAAGAAAGAATATATACCTCCTATCAGCATGACCGCTAGGAAAAAGTATATAATCTTCTGATTCTCTAAGGAATATTTTGGAATATTCATTGTTTATCTCTTAATCTGTTAATACTTTTACCTGTTGTCCATCCACCAAACGAGTGGCTCCGGCTGAGACAACCTGTTCGCCGGGTCGCAAGCCATCCGTTACGATCACGCCATCCTTGCCGATCAGCATAGACTCGGTAATCTTGCGACGCTCAACCTTTTGAGACTGCCCATTATAAACGAACACATACTTATCGCTATTGGCATCGTCAGCCACGACAGCGGCTAGCGGAACCAATACGGCGCCTTGCGTGAAACTCTCGCTATCCACGTTCAAGATCACACGGCAAGAGAAACCTACGGCTACCTTATATTTCTCTAAATTAAAGTTCGGATCGTCGATATACAGATACACGGGAACGCCGGAACCATCCGGAGAGGCTTCCACGTATTCTTTCACCTTCGCCTTGAAGCGAACGCCCTTGTAATTATCGAATTCCACATAAACAGAATAAGGAGAAGAGAAGTAATTGATATTACTCTCCGGCATCGTAAACACGACCTGTAACTTATTCGGGTTGATCAAGCAAACGATTCCTTGTCCGGCCTGTACCTTCTGGTAATTCTCCACATATTTCTTCTGGATAAATCCATCGAACGGCGCACGAAGCTTTGTCTGGTTCAATGTATTTTGCGCATACTCGAAAGCCGCCTTGGCATTTGAGTAAGAGGCTTCCGTAGACTCATACTCTTGCTTGGAGATAGCTTGTTTGGACAATAACTTCTTCGCACGTTGCAATTGCGCCTCAGCGGTCTGGAAAGACGCTTTCTTCGCCTCATATTCCCATTTAAAGTCCAGCGGATCAATCTCGGCCACGATCTGTCCCGTACGGACCTTCTGGCCTTCATCCACGTTTAATGAGATCAGCGGGCCGGACATCTTAAACGCCAAATCACTGAATTGATCGGGCGATACCACTCCACTGAATGATTTCTCAACCATGTTCAGAGAAGTAACGTCCGCCAATTTAACTGGACGAGGACCTTGCTCCTTAACGGGTGGTTGACTACAGGAAACCAATGCTGCCAAAACAAACACAGGGATTAATTTTCCTTTCATGATAACTTGCATTTTGTTATTTAATTATGATTTCTTTTTCTTCACAGTAAATATAAAACATTCTCGCCTAGAGATTGTTGAGCATAACGTGCCTTAAAAAGACCAACTACCATCATTCACGTATGCTTCCATCGGATTTTCTATCGAATCAGGCAAAGAAGGGAAAAAATCAATTCCGGTAACCTTCTCAACGCTATCGATAGGGATCATCATCGATTTCAACGGAGTCTTTCCATAGTCTTTATTATCAAACAGAAAACCTACCCCTTCTGGTTTACCGTTCGTTATCGTACAGATTACCTTATAAAAGGTCTTTGGGATTCCCACCCGATTCTTACCTAACCGTTTCAGGTCGTCCGTGATCACCGGGCCGGTCACGATCAACAAAGAACCATTCTCTTTCGCCCACAAACGAGCCTGCTCTTCCAGATCTTTCCAGATACCTCGGTTCAAGCCGGGCTTTTGCGGACAGATATTACTTAGGTAGAACGATTCCCGCATGGCCTTGGCGGACCATTTCATATCGCCGGCAGGCGCCATATGTCCTCGGTCATAGCCGGAACGGGTATAGTCCTCGTTCGTGGCGCTAACCCCTTTCACCATAGGGTCCGAGACGAACTTATTAGACCGCTCGTTCTTCTTACTTGTCGCCTCTTTCGAGGTCAGTTCATAGGCTACCCAATTGGCGATCTTATAATCGGAATTATAAGAAACCGTATAGCCCTCATGCTTTATAACCTGCTCTTTTTGTTTATTCTTTAGTCTCGGTATCTCAGCTCCCTCTTGAAAAGTATAAGCGGAGGTCCCTTTCTTTGGGTTCGTCGTTTGCTTGTTTTTCGTCGCTTGCGCAGCTTTCTTACCCGATGTTCCGGAACCGCCCTTGTCCGAGATCTTCGGACGGACTATTGTCTCCGCCCGATCCTGTTTCTTCTCTACAGGCCGTGTCTTGGATACCGGATAAAACCAGTTATATATGAATAATACACCGATAAAACAAACAACTACCGCAAAAGCGCCAAGAAGCATCTTCTTTACAGAAGACATGAATGATGATGCCCGCTTCTTCTTGCTTTTCCGGGGTTGAAGCTTACCTTTCTTTTTTGCCATACCTAAAACTTCCTATTCTTAACCTTTCGTATTGGGCGCAAAAATAGATAAATCCGGCATGTTATACAACACTATTCTAGGATAGTATTGGTCTCGATTACTATAAAAGACGGCTTAATTTAATGCAGACAGCATCCGGTGCAAATTCTTAGGGAAAATCATCGGTGGAATAATAAATATCTGTAACTTTGCTTACGGTAACAGAGTGGTATTTAATTTGTCAACAAATATTTCTTATGGAAGAACTCTTTCGACTCGTACGGGATGAAAACGACATTGACAAAGCCTTGTCTATGATTCGTTCGGGCTACATGCTGGAACCGTCTTACAAGGACCAATACAATTGCAGTCTCTTGTTTCATGCCATTTATCGGAAAAGCCTGGAACTGGTCAAAACACTGGTGGAAAAAGGCTTTGACGTGAATGACAGGTTGCCCGATGGTGCGACACCCTTGATGTCTGCGGCCAAAAATAATGTCATCGACATTGCAGAATACCTGCTGGAGAATGGGGCGGAGCTGGATGCGTGTGACGAGGAAGGTTGGACTGCCTTGATGACTTCCGCTTCTTTCAAACATTTCGACATGATGCGTTTTTTGGTTGAAAAAGGCGCAAATATTCATGCAAGAGCCAACTGGGGATACACAGTCCTGTTCTATGCCGTGATAAAAGGAAGCCTTGCCGATGTCCGATACTTGGTAGATAAAGGTGCGGACGCCAACGATAAGAACGATGGCAACCGAACCGTACTGATGGACGCGGTAACAAGAAACGACCCGGAAATGGTACGTTTTCTCATAGAACGAGGTGCCGATGTGAAGATACGGACAACTGAAAACAACTGTTGCGTGTTGGGAGAAGCCGCCCGTTGGGCTAACGCAGAGATTGTGCAACTGTTAATTGAGCATGGCGCGGATGTCAATAATGTCGATACGATGGGAATGACCCCATTGTTGTATGCTGCCACACACGATAATGTCGAAGCTGCCCAAATGTTGATAGAAAACGGAGCTAACCTAGAAGCTCGCGAACGATATAAAGGTTTCACCCCTTTGCTGTATGCCTGCCATTTGCTCAAGCCGAAAATCATACCTTTGCTGGTAGAGAAAGGGGCAGATTTAAACGCAAAAGACAAGAAAGGCAAGACCCCATTGGGGAATGCCTGCAAAAAAGGAGGGCTTGAAATAGTGAAGTACTTAGTGGAACATGGAGCTGGTTTACAGGTCGGCAAAAAGAATGTAGCGGATGTGGTAAAAGACAAAGCGATCAAGCAGTATCTTTCCGAATTGCCATGAATCTCATATTGAATCAGACAATCCTTAATAAATTACTGTAGTTATGTCAATGCATGCAATAGAAAGTTTGGTGGAATATTCCGTAATAGCCGTAGCGACCGCTTCGCCTGTTCCGCCTACGGCACAAAGACTGCGGGTACACGGTCTTGCGAGTTCGTGACGAACTGGAAAAATCGGTTATCTCTCCCTGCTCTCGCCGGAGCAATTGCCCGAACCCGAGCGTTCTGAACACTGAGCCACATTCTTTCGTACGCATTCCCTACTTGTATTGGCATAACAATAGACACAGAAATGGCGGCAAGTGTTATACATACCGATATCTTTGCTTATCATGCAACCACAGGCTTTCCGTTGGCCTTTGTCTTTTAGCTCTTTGCGTTTGTCGGGTAAAGCGGGAAACGTACCAAAAAGATCCGGTTCGGGTAATTGGCCTGTTCGAAGATAATAAACCAATTCATAATCCTCCCCAAACACACGCTCCATTAAATCACCGTCGATACACCGGTTATGCTCAATGCCATAAACCGTAAGGTCAATATCCTCGGCACAAGTAGCGAGTGTCACATTCCAACCAGTAGAAGCCCAAATTTCCCTCAACTTCACCAATCCCTCTACAGTTTCTTGACGTTGCATCGCATTCATCTCAGCGGTTTCCACATCCTCTTTCGTAAAGCAATTCGTCTCTTTTATAAGATTGTTCTGTACCTTACGATACGCCTTTACATCTACGAAACTGAACACGAGCTTATCAGTATATCCTTTCAACTGATTGCCGATCTTCCAAATACGGCTAAGCAGGACACGAGGCGTGATAGATGGAGTTATAATCAATGGGTCGAATCGCCAGATCACCCGTTCCTTCCCTATCATTTCCGACAACTCCCGAAATGTCTCCACCCGTTGCGTAACGCTCGGCACATTCGGCTCAAAGCCTTCGCTCATATAGTCATTCAACGTGAACTGGAAATAATAATGGATACCCCTCCTATCCAACTCATGCAAATAAGGCAATATCGGCTTCGGGTTCTTTGTCCAAAACACGATTGCCTTACACCGCTCAAACGACACATACATCTTCCGCCGATTAAACGGATTATACCAAACACAATACCCCTTGGCCAAACGATTAAAGAACCACTTGACATAAAAGGCCGGGATATCCGTTGACCGGCTGACGGAGATAATAATGGGAGCAAGTGATCTAATACGCTTATCTAAATCATTAACAACATCCATCTTTTATTTTTTAACTTTTCACTATATTTTGTAGACATATACCCTTTCCTTCTTCTTTGACCTCATCACTTATAGGATTATCCTATTCAATATTCTACAGCACCTTTTGATACTTTAATCAAGCTAATTCAAGTAAAAATTTTATTTTTTCTTTTTCTAAAACACTTAAGCATTTATCGTACACTTTTGCATTTTCTTTCATTAAACTCCAATCAAACCAACATTTATTATCATACAACACATTTATAGACCAAGGCAAACCTTCATTCATACTTAATAATTTCCAGTAAGATTTATCACAATCATTTATTATTTTACCATTATTATTTCTAAAATCCTCTTCTCTCCAAGGGAAAGATATATTAGAACAAATTTCTTTTATATTTAAATAGGGTCTATATTTATCTACAAAGTCCAAACTCCAAGGCAAAGAAGGGTTACTACTGAGACCTCCCATACCCAAAGGAGGATACCAACATTCTTCCCAATGCAAATTACTTAAATATCTATCAATCAAACATTCATTCCACATATCCCCTGTATTTAAACTTAACTCTCCCCAATCAATAAAATCATCAAACATCTCTATCAATTCCTCATTCCAATGAATACCCGAGTTACCACACAAACCAATATTATCGGTCATTACCCAATCTGACGAATATCCCCAGATCCAGTTACATTTATACTTTTGTATAAACTCAAAGTTCCAAGGTAATGATGGATTCATACTTAATCCAGCCCAATTTAAACGATCTATATATTTAATGATTAAATCATCAGTCCAAGGCAACGACGGATTGGAACTTAACAAGTTCCAATCCCACAAATCCTCATAATATTTCAATAAATGATCAGACCAAGGCAACGATGGATTAGCACTTAAATTAGTCCAATTAAATCTATCTATATAACGATTTATAAAATCAATAGACCATGGCAACGATTTATTCAAGCTCAATAAATCCCAATTCAATTTAGATTTATACTTATTAATCATCAACTCAGTCCAAAATAGTCCCTCATTAGAAGACAACATATTCCATTCCCAACAATCATAATATTCATCAAGTAATTCTACCGTACATTGCAAGCATCTATTTTTACTCAAATATTTCCAATTAACCCTTCCCTTTCCAAAAAATTCTATCAGACATATATCCCAATTTAAAGCGTTATTTACACACAATTCATCAATATTTAGAATCTCACTATAATGATACACATCACATTTTTCGAAATTATAAAACCTACTTAATATATCAATAAAAAATTTTTTATATTCAATATATAATACCGTTAATTTCATATCATCCAATTTTCCCATAACAATTATCAAATAATAAATATTCATTATATATCATTCTCGTAACCAATAAATGCAACATAAAAATCAACACATAATCCTTGACAAAATGTACTGAATTTGCGAGATTCTTATAGCGTCAAAACCAAAGCGTTCAGTAAACGCCTTTATGTATATGCCCTCCCTCGCCCGCCGGCTTTAACGGCATCGGCGTAAGGAGACTTCGCAAATATATATAATTTCTAATATACATATTTCTTTTTCCATGGATATTTATAAAGATTCCAAGAAGATGAGTTATTGTCTATTTCCGATCTTTCGTATATTCGTTCGTGCCGTTTTCACGAAAAACATGTACATGAATTCTCAAAAACACGTACGAGTTTTTTGGGAAACACGTACAAGTTTTTGAGAAAACATCATCTTGTTTTTGGAGCACTAATTATCAGTCGTTTACAAAAGAGAGCATATCGAAGGACTTATTGTATATAACTACTAGAGAAAATAGGTATCATACGATCCGAATACATAGGATATCCTAAAACGTAATAAACAAAACCCCGATTTTACTTGTATCTCCCAGCTTTTACGTTACCTTTGCCCCAAACCTTAGCCTAGGTTTCATACTAGAACATTAATAACTTTATAAAAATTTACGCTATGAATATTTTTGATTTACTATTCGGTTGGGGCGGGCAGGCCATGCAGTTGATATTCCAATATGGATTTATCCTTAAAGAAGAAGATTTCCTTGAGCTTACCGATGAGCAATACGTGCAGTTTCACATCAAGATGGGGGAATGTAACGAAAAGATCTTTATGATCGCACCGGCAGATCCGAGAAACGCTATAGAGGCGGACTCAACGGAGCTACCGATCGTGACCGAATCCCAAAAGGACGCTTTTCTTGAGGCCGCCAAAGACATAGAGAAATATTGCGAAGGAAAGGATTTCCATACGGATGAGGAGAAGTTACGGTTTGCGGCGAGACATATGCCGGATATATTCTCCAAAGGCTCCAAGTATGAGAAATACTCTAAATTCACAGTCACCAAGCGACAGAAAGGCAAGTAGATAATGCTTTCCCGTATCGTCATCGCCTTGGGCGTAGGCGATGATGATAACCGGGATCAGCCCTTTGCTACTTCATACCGCATAAAGAGGAATATTCGTCAGGTTGCCTTGCTCCTTGTAAGGCAGCATGGAATATCGCTCCGCATGCAGGCTTGGTACCTTGTCCAATAAGTTCATCAAGGAATTAGCCCGGACATTTCCTTCGGCCTTCACTTCTATCGGGATCATTTCCGCTCCCCGCTGGATGATGAAATCAAGCTCTAGGCGCGAATTGTCCGCCGTATGATAATAAATGGGAGACACGCCTTTGCTTTTCATCTGTTGCAAAACGTATTGCTCAGTTAGTCCACCCTTATACTCCTTGAATATATCATTCTTTATTAAGACTTGCGCAGGATCGGTCTGGACCATCGCTCCCATCAAGCCAAGGTCTACCATATAAAGCTTGAAAGCCGATAAGTCCTCGTACACGGCGAGCGGCAACTCGGGTTTTGCGCATCGAGGTACCTTATACAACAAACCCGCATTGACAAGCCATTGTATGGAAAGCTCAAAGTCGTTGGCCCTCGCGCCTTTACGTAAAGCGCCATAGATAAACTTCTTATTCTCCTTGAATAATTGAGAAGGCACACTGTTCCAAACCATCCGGATACGCGGCACTTGCTCTTTGGGCGCATGTTTCGAGAAATCAAGATCGTAACCTTGGAGAATCTCCTGCTGGATACGCCTTACCTCCCGTAAAGCTCCGGTCTCCACGTATTTGGAAACAGCCTCCGGCATGCCTCCCACATAATAATACTGGCGGAGAAGATCCACATACTTCTCATGCAACAGACTCATCATCCCATAGTCACGGCTCATAAGTAGTTTACAGGCCTCTTTCTCTCCTTTCGCCATAAGAAACTCCTCGAAACTCATAGGATACAGGTTGATGACATTAACCTTACCTACCGGATATGATACATTCTCATGCAAAGAAATTCCCAAAAGCGAACCCGCCACCGCGATATGGTAGTCCGGAGCTTCCTCCTTAAAATACTTCAACGCCTCCAATACCTCCGGAATATCTTGTACCTCATCCAAAATGACGAGCGTATCACCCGGAGTAATATCCACCGAAGTCATGGCACGGAGACCACGCAAAATTCTTTCCACATCAAAGTCCTGCGTAAAAAGCTGCCGGGCAAGATTGTTCTTACGACATACGACATAAGCCTCTTTCTTATATTCAAGCCTGGCAAACTCATGGAGTAACCAAGTCTTGCCCACTTGTCTGGCACCATTAAGGATAAGAGGTTTTCTGTCCGCTCTTTCTTTCCATTCAATAAGTTCCTTTAAAACAGTTCTTTCCATATGAATACAACATTTTTACGCGGATAAATATAGCTAATCATCACATTTTTCAGCACCAATTCGCCATACAAATATACATAAATACGCGGATATAAGGTATACGGACGTACATTTTTACGCGGCATACGTTCTTTTACCTACCTGTCTACCCTCTACTCTCCTAAGCAAAAAACGCTCTACTCCTATATGAATTCTTGCTCGATAGCTTATGGATTCTTGTTCGCATACTGTATAATTCTACAAACCACGACGTGGTCTGTACAGATCAAGACGTGGAATATACAAATCACGACGTGGTCTATACATTCCACGGTGATAATTTGGAAATAGATCAAGTAATAAGTATATTTGTATATAGTAAGAAGAATGTTTTTAACTTGAAGATACGAACAATTATACCTAGTAGCAGTTATGGCAGAATATATCAAGCAAGAGATGTGCGACCTGAACGGGACGGGGGAAAAGCCGGTGTATTATCGGATGAAGATACAACGGAACATGGACATGGAGGATTTCGTGGAACGGATCACCTACCCCGGATCGGGCTTGAGCAGGGGTAGCGTAATACAGGTGATGACGACAGTAGCGGAACATCTGGCCTATTGCATGGCGGAAGGGCAGTCGGTCACGTTGGATGGCATCGGTACGTTCACGCCCCGCCTAGGCGTAGCGAAGGACAAGGAGATCGACTCGCTGGATGGTGACGAACCGAAGCGTAACGCACGGAGCATCGAGGTGAATGGTATCAACTACCGGGCCGACAAGGAACTGATACGGGAGACTAACCTGCGTTGCGATTTAAGACGGGGAGGTATCAGCCGTGTCCGGAAATCGCCCTTCACCGAAGAGGAACGCCGGACACGGGCATTGGATTACCTGGATGAACACCCATTCTTGCGCATACAAGACTACATGGCTGTCACCGGACTAAAACGTAGTAGCGCAAACCGTGAGCTACTACGCCTCAGTAGCGACCCGGCGAGTGGAATCACCCTATCGGGTTATGGAAGCCACCGGGTGTATGTCCGCAGGAAAACAGAGGGCGATCACTAATCCACTTGATGGTGTCCCGGGTCGAGATGCTTGCGGGTGCCGTTCGGTCTTATCAGTTCGGCGGAGGTGCCTTCCGGGATTTGGAGATCGAACTTCAATCGCTTGCCTTTCTTCTTGATGCTTACTCGGATGGTTCCATAATGAGTCTCTAGGCTGGCAGAGGCTTCCGATAAGGGACCCAATTGAGGCGAGATCTTAAAGGTACGGAAGCCGGGAGAGGTTGGCTCGATACCGCAGACCTTCTGGCTCAATAAGGTAAGCGGGCCACCGCTCCAAGCGTGATTGATCGTGCCGCCACCGAAGCCCTCGGCTCCGATGCCCCATCCCTCGAACAAGGTCGTGTATTCGGCATAATCCAGCATACGGGTGTAACGTTGCTTCATCCGTTCCAAGGCAAACGCCGGCTCGCCCATCTGGAAAAGGGCCTCTAGGACATACTTCTCCATATAAGGGCTGGCGTGATACTCCTTTTTAAGTACCTTCGTCAGCGCCGGATACTTATCTTTCGAGGCCAGCCCGGAAACAACCGCCATGGCTTGGGAGCGATCGTCCGTCTCCCCTTTATAGCCGGGGGAGCGATAGGCGGAACCCGTCCAGAACTTCGTGTCGAAACAACGTTCTATGCTACGCATCATCCGGGAGATCTCATCGGCATCCTTATCCTTGCCGAGTTGCAGGGCGAAGGCTCGCTCCGCTTTCAAGGCCAGATAATACCAGCAGTTGGTCAATACACCCATATCGACATGCTCGCCCCAGTCGCCCCAGCTCCAAGCGCCTTGACGCTCGATCACCAAGCCACTCTTATCGACTTGCCAAACCTCGTGCAGGTAACGGCGCATCCGGTCGTATATCACCGGGACGAAACTACTGTCGGCACTATAATAATATTGCGTATAAAAACCGTACCAACCGATAGACGCCAACATCTGTAAAGGAAGCTCCTTATCCCAATTACCCGCCGGAACCGGAGCGTAGAGCGTTCCGTCCTCCCGCTGCCAATTCATTAATTCATGGATGCCTTTTACGGCTAGTTTCTGCCCGGACGGAGAAAGGGCGTAGAAAGCCTCGCCTAGCTCATTCACCTCGTCACCCCACCATTGGGCACGTTCACGATCCGGACAGTCCATATAATTATCACGCATCGTTATGTATAAGGTGCGGGCAGAACGTTGCCAAAGCTCGTCGTAGAACGGGTCGTCACAATGGAAAGAGCCGGCGAGGTCCGTGTTGTAACCGGTCTCACGGTATTTCACATCCAGCACCTTCACACCCTCAGGGATGATGTAATAGACCTCATGGCCGTTCATCCAGCCATAGCTTTCGTATTCCTGCTCACCCTCACGAGTGATATATTCGGCACGTACATTACGCTCGCTTCCTCCCTCGTAATTATCCATCCGGATGTGGATAGTCTTCCCGGCTTCCGCCTCTACTTTTAGATACGGAGTGATCTGGGCATTATAGGGCAAACGACAGAACAGGGTATCACCTCTCAAGGATTCCCGGACGGATACATAGGATAACAGGCCGCTGTTTTTCCACTGGGGTATCGGACGTTCCACCAGCTCCCCGAAAGGAGCTTTCCCCGCCTTACCGACGCAGACCGCCCCCGGAAGGGAACCTTCGAAACTCGTACGGTTCCAGTTTGTTATCGCTTGACGGGCATCGAAGCGGATATTACTCTCCGGCATACGGTAATTCGGGAAAGGGGCCTCGGTATTTTGATAGGCCTCATACAAGGCGCACTGCCAGCTCGCGTCGGAGACGATCTCCAGTCCCGGAGCGATCGCCTCGAATAACAAAGCTGCTTTCCCACTGTTGATATGACTGAAACCGTCTTTTCCGAAATGCCAGAGCAAGATAGCGATGGTGTTCGAGCCCTTTGTCAGGTAAGGGGCGATATCTACCGGATCGTAATAAGTCCCGGAAGGAGAAGGTCCTCTTTTCAAGCCACCCTCGAAGATAACCAGTTGGTCGTTGATCCAAAGCCAATACTTGGAATCGGCGGCGATACGGGCGATGAGTTGATTCGGGACATCCGTCACAGCGAATGATTTACGGTAGATCAACCAAGTATTCGTAGCGCTTTGGCAACGCTCGGTATTGATCCATTGGGCTTTCCAAGGGAAGGATTCGGGATGAGATGAAGCTGTCGCCTTTATCCAGCCGAAAGGCAAGAGGAACAAAAAGAAGGCGATGAGTAGCTTATTCATAAATTTAATCTTTAAAGTTCAACAGTTTATAATTATCTGGTTGTAGAGACGGGGCGTGCCCCGTCTCCCACCGGCTGATAGTATCTTTAAGTTACCTTTTTTGGGGATGAGACGGGGCACGCCCCGTCTCTACAACTAAGTATATTAAGCGGGATATGTAAATGTATGCGTACCGGCGGATACGGTCTCGGTCTGATCGCCTACCACGATATCGGCGGAGCAATCAGCCGGAATCGTCACGGTAAGCATAACCTTATCCCCTTCCCGTTTCCATTCGCTAGCGATACGGCCGCGTACGGAATGGTACTCACCTTTCGCCCAATCCAGTTCTTTCACGAAATGAGGCGTGATACGGATATGACGGAAGCCCGGAGCCGAGTCGTCATGATTGATACCGGCCAGCTGGTTCATCATCCAAGCGGAGACATCTCCCATAAAGACATGGTTCAAGGAAGCGTCGGCAAACTTCGGACTAAGTGTCCACGTCTCCGGCAATGTGGAGTAACCCATCGTCTCTACCCAATATCCCCAAGAAGGTGCCTCGGTCTTCGTGATCATCTTCATGGCATCCTCGATATAGCCATATTTCGTAAGCATGGCCGGAACGGTCTTACTGCCTAATAGACCAAAATCCAAGAAATAGTTATTTCCCTCTACCACCTCACGCAGCTTATCCGCCACGAGTTGTTCCTTTCCTTCCGGTACAAGTCCCAGATACAAGGCCAAGGCTTGCGCCGTTTGGGTCCCTTCGGCATACACACCGGTCTCGGCGTTGAAGAACTTCTGGTTGATCAAGGATTTGAGCGTATTCGCTTTCTCTTGATAAGGAGCGGCGTCCTTGCCCAGCAAAGAGGCGAAGCGAGCCATCAACTTATAATCCAGATAATAGTAGGCGGTAGAGGTATATTCATTATTCGTCGTAGCTTTCCAATACACCCAGTCACCCAAGCCAAAAGGCAAGTAACCGTCTTTCTCTTTCGTCTTCAAATAATCCAGATATCGCAGCATCGTAGGATATAAGCGTTCTATACTGCGAGACTCGCCATAATAATCATACAAGGCGTTCGGGATGATGAACATGACAGCGTCCCAAACCGGACCCGGCCACTCGCCATATCCCCAACCGCTGGAAGGAATGATACCGGAAATCTCACCCGCCTCACGCTGGTTATCGATAATATCATTCATCCATTTCTCATAAAGCGTGATACCATCGAAGCCCAGCAAACCGAGGTCGATCGCGATATGCGCATCGGCTGTCCAGCCATTCTTCTCCCGTTGCGGGCAATCGGTCGGGATACTGTGCAGGTTACTACGGTAAGCCTGCATCGTAGCCTCCCATATCTTATTCAATAGAGGATTCGAACAAGCGAAGGAACCGGATGGACGGACATCGGTATGCATAAACAAGCCGGTCAAGTTCTCTTCCGTTAAAGTAACGGGACGGCTACTCTCCACCTCCACGTATTGGAAACCGTGATAAGAGAAGGAAGGCATGAAGATCTCCTCCTCTCCCGTACCTTTCAAGGTAAAGACATCCATCTGGAATACCTCGTCCGGTTTGACCGGATGATAATATACATTGATATTGCCTTGCTCCAAGCGACCGTCTTTCTTCAACAACTCACCATGTTTTAACGTGATACGGGTTCCCGCCTCACCTTTCACCTTCAAGCGGCAAAGGCCGGACATGTTCTTCGGGAAAGAATATACATATAACTGATCGGAGAAACGTTTCATCGACACGGGCCTCACCTCTTCCGTGATACGGATTCCCGGCATTTGCTGGGCTACCAACAGAGGTGCCGGAGCCTGCGCCGGAAGTGCCGCTTCCCATTTACTATCGTCGAAATGAGCGGTTTTCCATCCGGCCTCTTCCAGCCGGGCATCGAATTTATCGCCGCTATATATATTATTATAGGTATAGGCTCCAGTGGAAGTCTTCCAAGTCTCGTCCGAACCAATCACCTCCGTCGTACCATCCGTATAGGTAATACGCAACTCACATAGCAGGCTGGGACGATTCCGCCAGCGTGCCTCATGGAAATTCCAGACCGCCACGGACTGCTCGTTGTACCAGCCGTTTCCCAGAACAGCGGCCACGGCGTTGTCGCCTTGCTCCAGCAAAGAGGTAACATCATGCGTCACGTACAAGATACGTTTATCGAAATGCGTATACCCTGGGTCCAGATAATTCGTTCCGACCCGCTCGCCATTGATGAATAGCTCATGATACCCAGCAGATGCTACGTACACACGGGCATCCTTCACTTCCTTGCCTACCGGGAAAGACTTGCGGAACAGAGGGGCAGGCTCGAACTCCTTATCCTTATGATCGGTAATCCAAGAGGCGGACCAATCCGAGGGATCGAACTTAGCGGTCTCGAAAGAAGCCGTCTCCGAGGTAGCGCACGGACGCCCTTCACCATCCCATACCGTAACATTCCAGTAATAACGGGTATGAGGTTTCAGGGCCATTCCTTCCGCATAGGGCCGCAAGTCGTCCGGACTCGTACCGATCCGTACCTCATAGCGGGAAGCCTTAAAGCCCTCCTCATTTCCGGAGTATTCCCATGTAAAGCGAGGAGACGAAGTATCCAAGCCGATAGGCTCCGTAAGGTATTCCGTACGGAGATTCGTAGGTATCGTTAATTCATTATTGCTTTTACAACCGCCTAATAAGAGGGCGGCGAAAGCGTAGATGCAAATAGTTTGTTTCATATATTCTATAATTATATACATTCTACAACTAAGTATAAGAGCTATGGGGTAACTCGTATCTCTTCAGGAGCGTTGATATGGCTTATCACCTTACCGTCCGCACCTTTCTCATGCCGGATCTCGATCACCCCGTAAGGCGTGGGAAACGTACCTTCCACCCATTCGAGATCTCCCAGATGTGGGATGATACGTACCGTACGGCAACCCGGTTCCACCACTTGTACACCCAATACGTACTCGCTTAACCACGATGTGGGACCCGAAGCCCATCCATGGCACAAGCTATGGCGGAAACCTTGATAGCAATACGCCCCATAATCTCCATGAATATCTTTCTTTCCAGCGGGGACCAGCTCATCAATACGCCCTGCGTCAGGAAGCCATTCCATATTGAAATCCTCCCAAAACGTCGTAGCACCTACATCCAGCATAGCTCCCCAATACGTACGGATCACATCTAACGCACCTTGGTAATTACCAGCCAACGCCATCGCCCGTAGCATATAATACCCGTAAAACGTAGAGAAGCCTTTCGCCCCGTCCACCGCCAAGCAACGCTCGTTCGCCTCCTTAGCATCCATGATACCCGCCAGAGCCATCAAAGCGGCGGCCTGTTTGTCCCCGGGCGTAATCCGATCTTTCTCCGAAGGGAACCGGGATTTCTTCCGAAGGGAAAACTCAATAGCCTTGGAAGCTACCATACGGCATTCCGAGGCCAACGCATCCTCGCCTAAAACGGTACATAACTCCTCTCCCGCACGCATGGCTTGTATCATCAGCGATTGAAGGCCGGCATCGATAGCGGGTGTATTCTCACTGGAAGGCCAATCCAAGAAACGGTTTCCATCCAGTCTCTCTTGTCCGCTTGGGTCAACCTTCGAGATCAAGTGACGCAACAAAGCAGTCATATAAGAGCGTTGCTCTTGTAGATACGCAAGATTCCCTTGATAATAATACCAATCCCGCTGAATCAACAACCACCAGATCGAGTACGAACTGATACCGTTCATCCAACTAGGCAGCGGCGTAATATCCCGAATCAAATCCAGGCTCTTAGGAACCACCTCATTATAACCGAAGACGGTACTGACCGTCATTACCTCCGGATGTAAATCCCCCACCCAGACCAGACGATCCCGTTTTACGCCGTCCCATAGATATTCCTGCATATTCAAGTGGACCGTGTACGCACCTGTCTTCCAGATCCGGTTCAACCGCTCGTCATTACAACGGAAAGAGCCCAGATAAGGAATATCCCGAAACGTAGAGATCGCACGAACCTCTTTTAATTGCAACTCCGTAGAATCACCCAATACATCAATACGCACGAAACGGAAACCGGAATTACCGATCTCCTGCACGCCCAGCCAAGGGAGCGATACCACGAAATCCCGCATCGCATGATCGTTGCTCGCCCCGTTCGCGCCATCTATCTCGCACATAGCCTCACTAACGGACTCGCCGAAACGAACCCGCACGGAAACCGGATCGTGAGACGGCGGCATACCGGTCACCAGCTGAAGGCCGCCTTGCAACTCCTTCCCGAAATCAAGCAGCAAAGCGGGATGTTCGGTTGGCGTACTTTTCAACACACACAACCGATTATTCGCCAAATCCGACTGTCCGTTGCCCGGAACAAGCAAATGGTTCGCTCCCGTAATTCGCGAACTATCTTGCTGCCAGACAATACGGACCGGGGCGATATACTCCCGTGTCCGATGGTCTCGCTGCTGGGCGAACAACGTGAACGAACCGATCCCTATGAATAGAATGATTAATTTCTTTCGCATACGCTAGAGTCCAAAAGCCGGAACCAAGTCATCCAATTGCTGATCCGTCATACCTTCCGGCTCGTAACCGGTCATGCGGGCACTGAAATAGATCTGGGCGGATTTACTCAACGTATCAATCGCATCGAAGCACTCGATCAGGTCCTCACCGACGGCAAGGATACCGTGCTTCTCCCAGAACACCACGTCGTGCTCCTCCAACTGACGGATCGTAGCGTGCGCCAACGCCAAAGTGCCCGGTATCTCGTAAGGAACGATACCGACCCCTTTCGGCACGATAATCCGACATTCCGGGATCATACTCCATAACGTGCGGGTAATCTTCTCCGAATCCAAGAACGGCTTACAATGCGTCATGCCGATAATATCCGTCGGATGCGTATGCAATACCACCCGGTTATCCCGTCCCTTCGCACGCAAGAAATTGTGCATCAACAAATGGGAAGGCAACTCGGAAGTCGGTGGGATCGGTTGCTCCGCTAGGATATCATACGATTTCCCATCGGCGGCGATACGGATCAAAGAGCCGTTGGCGAAAGGATCTTTCGCCACGTAACGCATCCGTTTTCCGGTACCCGTCACATAAAAGACGTGCCCGCATAAGGCCGTCATCGCCTCTTGCAAGGGAATCGAGGAAACCAAAGCCGGCAACGCCTTCTCCTCCTCGCTCAATAAAGTAGTCAGGTTCACCGATATATTCCCGCCGTTTCGCTCAGCCCAACCCTTGGTCCACAAATAGCCGGCGACCTCGGCGATACGATCTATTTCCGCCATCAGGCGTTCATTGTTTCTTAGTGTTATCATGTCTATTTTAATTAAACTATATTTGGATATAATAAGGAAAGGATCAAGATACACATGCCGGTAATCAATACCACGATTGTCCGGCGATCCACGCCCTTCCATTCTTTTAATAAGATACCCCAGACATTACTGAAAATAACATTCAACGACATCAGGATACTCCACGAGAAAGCCAGCATAACCGGGGAATCCGAGAAATAGCTCTTTCCCATCCCCAGTCCGAAGAACTGCGAGTACCAAAGCACGCCTGCCAAAGCGCAAAATAAGACATTATTCAGCAATGTACCTCCCGATACCGAGAAATAATCCTTGCCCGTCCCGTTTTTCACGTTCTGGAAAATACAATACACAGCGTTCGTACAAAAGCCGCCCAAAGTAACCAACAGTATCACGGGATTCAAGGCGAACAGATCGCTAGCTCCCGCCTCTTTCGCTTTCGCCAGCACCTCGTTTCCCGATTCCAAACCCAAATTGAAGCAGGCGCTCATCACACCGGCAAGCAAGGCTACCGCCAAGCCCTTAGTCAAGGCAAAATCCTTCACCGCCGCTTTCTTCTCCTCCTCACTCATATTCCGGGCCCGCAGGCTTCCGGCGTAACCGATCACGGCGATACCTGCCAAGGTAATGCAAACACCGGTCAACAGGATCAATCCGGTTCCCTCAAACAGATTCGTTCCACCGAACAAAGCCGGGAAGAGCGTACCGAAACCGGCGCATGTACCCAAGGCGATGCTCTGTCCCAAAGCTACGCCCAGATAACGCATACTCAACCCGAAAGTCAACCCGCCGACACCCCAGAGCATGCCATAGATAACCGCTCCCAAGCTACCCGGCGAACGCCATAGTTCCAGCAAGGTACTCCCTTCCGGTACCGCCAACATCGCTCCGAGATAAGGGAAAACCAACCAAGCGAAGATACCTTGCACCAACCAAAAGCTTTCCCAACTCCAATCCCGGATCTTATTGATCGGCACGTACGAGCTACTCTGCCCGAAACTGCCGATCGCGATGATCAACAACCCGATCCCGATCTCTATCATTTCCGTCTTGAGGTAACGTCGGACTCATATTTCTCGATCTCAGCGATATAAGACTCTCCTACGGGGACCCCACTTTGCAGACAATACATATCCCAAACCGCACCCCAAGGCAGACTCTTCGCTTCCTCCTGCAAGGCAAGACGCTGGAAATACTTACCCTCATCCTCGTACTGGCGAAGCAAGGCGATCGGCTCCAGCAAAGCGAGCATAAAGGCTTTTTGCGTGGCACGGCTACCAATGACATAAGCACCGATACGATTGATGGTAGCGTCGAAATAATCCAAACCGATATGTACCCGGTCCAAGGCGTCGCAACGCACGATCTCACGGGCTAAATCCTGCACATCGTCATTCAAGATCACGACATGATCGCTATCCCAACGGATCGGACGACTTACGTGCAACATGATCTCGGGCGTAAACAGCAATAACGAGGAAACCTTGTCGGCGATACTTTCCGTCAAATGGAAATGGCCGGTGTCCAAGGTAACGATCTTGTTCTTTTTCGCCCCGTAACCCAAATAGAAATCATAGGAACCTACCGTATAACTTTCCAGACCGATACCGAAGAGTTTCGCCTCGATACAATCTTTCATCCATTTATATTCGGTAGCGAATATCTCATCCAGCGATTCCTCCAAGATACGGCGATAACGTAAGCGGCTGGCCGGTACTTCCTTGCTCCCGTCATGTATCCAAAGGTTCATCATGCAAGGATCGTTCTGGGCTTTACCCATCTCATCGCTGATCCAGCGACAACGCTTCGTATGCTCGATCCAGAAGTTACGGATATCATCGCTGGGGTTCGCCAAGGTCAAATCTCCGCTTTTAGGGTGCGAGAAAGAGGTACTGTTGAAGTCTAGCTTGAAATCATTCTCTTTCGCCCATTGTATCCAGCTCTCGAAATGATGGGGTTCTACCTCGTCACGGTCTACTTTCTCCCCTTGGAAATCCCCGTAGATCTCATGCAGACTAAGCCGATGATTACCGGGGATATAGGATTTCGCCTTCAATACATCCCGACGCAACTCGTCGATAGTACGGGCACGTCCCGGATAATTGCCGGTCACTTGTATACCACCGGTCAAGGAGCCGCCTTGGTTCTCGAAACCGCTTACGTCATCGGCCTGCCAGCAATGCAAGGATAGGGATATTTTCTTCATATCCTCTAAAGCTTTACGAACGTCTACACCTACGGCCGCATAACGTTCTGCCGCTACTTCAAATGCCTGTTGAATTAAACTGTCTTTTGTCATGGTATGATGTTTTTAAATTTATATGTAATGAATCTAGTTGTAGAGACGGGGCGTGCCCCGTCTCTACAACTGGATGAAATTCCTTGGGAGGGAATGCGGTGGCTATCAGTCTTCGCATCTCCCAACAATCCGTCAGTAATCCTGCCGACTTAGCCTGTATCAAGCAATTTCCAATGGCAGTCGCCTCAGACGGGCCTGCCAATACGGGAATACCGATAGCGTTAGCTGTCAACTGATTCAGCAGATCGTTCCGAGAGCCACCACCTATCACATGCAATCGTTCAATCGGATGTGGCGACATCGGTTTGAGTATTTCCAGCACCTCTTTATAACGATTCGCCAAGCTATAAAATATACAATGTACATAATCGGCGTCCGAAGCGGGAACAGCCTGTCCGGTTTCCTCACAATAGGCCGTGATCTCACGTAGCATATTCTCTGGATTGGCGAAACGGGGATCATCCGGATTGATCAAAGAAGTAAATTCGCTCAACTCCGCCATCCGAACCATATCATCGTACGAATAATCCAATCCGGACCGCTTCCATTGCTCCCGGCAACGTTCCAAGATCCACATACCTGTAATATTCTTCAAAAAGCGGGTCGTACCCTCGATACCCCCCTCATTCGTGAAATTATTCTTGAAAGAGACCTCGTTGATGATCGGCTTCTCCACCTCGATACCCATCAAGCTCCAAGTACCGCTACTCAAGTAAGCGAAATTAGGAGAAGAAGCAGGAACAGCGGCTACCGCCGACGCCGTATCGTGACCAGCCACGGCGATTACCGGGATTTCCCCGATTCCTGTCTTACGGGCGATCGACTCGCTCAACCGCCCGATCAACGTCCCCGGCATCACCACCGGACACATCAAAGTAGGAGATACACCCACGGCCTCCAAGAGCTTGTAATCGAATTTATGGGTTTCCGGATTCAATAATTGAGACGTGGAAGCGATCGTATATTCACATACCATACGCTCCGTCAACATATAAGCCAAAAGGTCCGGTATGAATAATATCTTTTCCGCCACTTCCTGCGGTATAAACGAGTCTTGCCCCGCCCTGAAAAGCTGGAACAAGCTATTAAACGGCATCACTTGAATACCTGTCCGCTTATAGACCTCTTCCTTGGGAATCCGTTTGAAAAAGTCCTCGGGAGCGCCGTCCGTATAAGGATCTCGGTAAGCACGAGGTAAGCCCAACAAAGAGCCATCCAAAGCCACATACCCAAAATCCACCCCCCATGTATCTATTCCGATCGAGTGCAACCGGATTCTTTGCCGGGCGCATACCGTCAAGCTTTCTATAAGAGAAGTATAAAGATGATAGATATCCCAATAAAACCGTCCGTGTAATTCCACCATCGGATTCGGGAACCGATGGATCTCTTTCATTTCAAATTTGGCATCCTTTAAGGTTCCGAGCACGGCCCGTCCGCTGGTAGCCCCTATATCAAAGGCTAGAAAATTATATTCCTTCATGGCTTAACAAAGTTATTTGTTTGACGAAAGCAAAAGTAGAAGCATTATTGCTATATTTGCTTACGAAAATGATTTTAAACCTTTCAAATCTGACATGAACGAACTGCGGAATGATTTACTACGTTACTTGACGATCAGCGCTACGGATGAGGAATGGGGAATCGTCGTCACGACGGTCGGATATCAATTCATCCCGCCGGGTTGCGCCTATCCGCTTTCCCGGCATCCGGAGAAGTATAATTTCAAGCCTCAGACCGGGCGCATCCTGAATGAGTATCAATTGGTATATATAACGAAAGGTAGCGGGTACTTTTCCTCCCAGTCTTGTAAATCGCAAAAGATAAACGCAGGGACGATGATCCTCCTTTTCCCCGGGGAATGGCATAGTTATTATCCGGACCGGGAAACGGGATGGGATGAGTATTGGGTAGGTTTCCGGGGCATTCATATCGATAAACGTGTGGAGAAGAAATTCTTTACCAAGGAAGAGCCGCTACACCGGATCGGGCTGAGCGCTACGATCGTCGGACTTTATGAGGATATACTGAAGTTCGCCTCGGAGGAGAAATCCGGTTACCAACAGATGATCTCCAGTATCGTGCTTCATATATTAGGCTCCGTATATTATAAGGAAAAGAACAACTCCTTCACGAACACCTATGTCGTAGATAAAATCAACGAGGCACGTATATTAATGAAGGAGAACATCGAGGACCCATTAAGTCCGGAAGAGATCGCTGCCCGTCTTGGTTTAGGTTATTCATGGTTTCGCCGGATGTTTAAGGAATACACCGGCGTCTCCCCCGCCCAATATCAATTACAACAGAAGCTCCTTCGTGCGAAAGAGCTTCTGACTAGTACCCCTTTGACGATCTCCGAGATCGCCTATAGCCTACATTTCGAGAATGCCGGCCAATTCTCCACATTCTTCAAGAAGAAAGAAGGGGTTACACCCTCGGAGTTCAGGGATCGGACACATTGAGCTGGAGTGAACCGCTCAATAAGGTTTATAAGGCGTACGCATGACATTCCATGTTTTTGGTAGCCACACTCTATAACGTTCTGCCTGATTCCACGTATTACCAGCTGATGCGAAATCGCACAGATGAATCGGGCGAGCCTTGCCGTTTCCTTCCAAATCCGTTCCTAAAACCATAGGAACGGTAAAAGCCATCCAAGCGAAATCGGGGGCTTGTACCGGAGTTAATTCCACATAACCATCCTTGCTGACGATCACGGAAGCCTCATCCACATCTCCATCCTTAAAGCGGCTATCTCTAGCCAGCACCAAAGGGCCTCTTACGATCGCTTGAGCCTCGTTCAGCTCCACCAAGCGAGCTCGCATATCCAACTCCACCGTAATTTCATCCCCTTTTTCCCAAGTCCGATGAATCGGTAGGTATGCTCCAGCCAACAGATCCGTTAAAGGCTCACCATTGACAGACACCACAGTTCGCTCACTCCACGCCGGGATACGCAAGGCGATCGTAAAATCACTCGTCTTCTCCGGTTCCACCACAATCCGGACTTGCCCATCTATCGGGTAGTCCGTCTCCTGCGTCATCGACACCCTCGTCTTTTTATCCAACTCTACCTCCACGCTCGAAGCCGCATATAGGTTGACATCGATACGTCTGCCGTTTACCTGATAAGCGAATTGCGGAATCATCGCGAAAGCACGAGGTCCATTCGCATTGCAACAATTGATATGCATACCGCATTGCTCCTCTCCTTCATGCCGCCAGCCCTCCAACGGACTGTATTTCGCTATTTGAGAGGCATCCGCTTTCAGCGAGGCTAGTAAAGCGTTATACATAGCCTTCTCGATCTGGTCCGCATATAAGGAATTTCCGGTTAGTCCGAGCATCCTGTCACAAATCTGCATCCACGTGAACGTCACACAAGTCTCCATCGTATGATAAGTAGGATAGGTCTGTAACGCCTTGCCTCCATACCAGCACTCGAACGCACTACCAGAACCGGCCACATTGATTTCCTCATTGATTATATGATTCATCGTTTTCTCCACCACAGATAAATATAATGGATTCTTAGTGACCTTGTAAAGTTCCAACAAGCCCTCATAACAAGACATCATCTCATATGCTTTTTGTCCATTCTCCGGAGAGAACCAAACCTTTGGATGTGGGAAACGTCCGGCGACAGGAATATCCGCAATCGCCTTACTAATCAATCGAGGGCCTTCCGGAGTCTCCCATTGCTTTACGATGTACTTGGCAAAATCCAGATATTTATCTTGCCGGGTACGATTATACAGATACATCACCGGCTCAAGTACCGAAGAGCTTGGCATTCCTATATAATTACCGGTCGTCACGATATTCACTTTTCCGGGTCCCACCTGCGTCATCAAATGGTCGATCACCCGGCAGGCGGCATCCAAAGCTTTTCGATCCCCGGATAAGTCATAATAAGCGATCAAACCTAAAGCCGTGTATTTTCGCCCCCATATATCCCACTGGTTCAACTGTGCTTCCTCGGAATAGTTACCGATATATCCATTCGGCAATTGGGTTTCCATCAACAATTCCGCTCCATTCTTAATAATCTTGTACAACTCAGGATCTTTATCATAACGGTATGAGGCGATCGCCCCTTGTATCCATTTTCCCCAAAATTCCGATTGCCAGCGCAAGGTCTCTTCCTTATGCCGGAAAGGTTCCACCAAATGATCCACATCTTGAGCTTTCACTCGATACTCGATACAAGCGTCGATCCGTTGCCCCAAATAACCGGATATCCTCAAGTGACGTACAGGATCAGTGTTTCTTACTTGCGCATTCATACAACAAACACAAAAACAAAAGAATAGACACGACATGCCTTTTGTTAATACGGATATACTCATAAACACAATTCTTAAGGTTAATAAATGTGATAAAGATAGCACATTCCACTTGTTCGGAACTTTCAGAATTGACAAAATAAATATGAATATTGACACACAAATCGTATCTTAAAATAAAATATCTATTATTTTTCCCCTGATATATTTTGTATGAATCCCAGTAAATACATATTTTTACTTCAAAAAAATTTAAGTTATGAGGGTCATTTATCTTTTACTATCTTTTATGCTTTGTTTCTACCCTGTCACACAGGCGCAAAACACGACGAATCAATTTATGACACAGGCACAAAGCAGCCTGGAAAAAAAAGACTACACCAAAGCTCGTTATCTTTTTTTACAAGCTTACAAGAGCTTATCCCAAAAAGGTGATTACAAACAGGCGATCGATGCCGGTACGCAGGCGGCTTATCTATATTATCGCGAGAATTATTACCAAGAGGCATTCGATCTTTGCCGCCAGATGAACCAATTCATCTTAACCGAGGAACAGAAGTTGCAGAAATCGCTCTATGAGCAACGCTTCCAAGTAACGAAAGAGCGGTTGGAAATGTATATTAAGCTAAAGAACGCCGCCCAAGCGCAAGTTCAACTCAATACATTAGATAATCTGGCCAGCCAAGCGGGCGATGAGAAGTTATCGAACAATTTATTATATACCCAAGCAGGTTATTATTATACGTTCGGGCAAAACGAGCAGGGGGATGCTGCTTTCCAGAAACTGATCAACCAGTATAAGGAGAAAAAAGAATACGAGAAGGTGAACGATTGCTACCGGAACCTGATCTCTATCGCTCGTAAGGCAAACAACGCCCCACTGATGGAACGTACCTACGACAAATACATCGTATGGACGGATTCCGTAAAGGCTCTTACGGCAGAGGATAAACTAGGGGCATTACAGCAAAAATACGATCAGAGCCTACAGACAATACAGGAGAAAGACGATAAATTGTCTGTTAAGCAATATATGATTGTCGGACTTATCACATTCGTGGTAATCCTGATAGCCGCCTTGCTTTTCTTGGGATTCCTTCTATTACGCTTTATTGTGCTGAACAAGAAATTAAAGAAAATCATCCAGACGACAAACGAGCATAGCGAACAACAAGCCCAATTCATCCAAAACATATCGGTTCAGATGGAGCCTACCTTGAACAAGCTTAGCGCATCCGCCAAAGAATTACAGGCGGTAGCTCCGAAGCAGGCCGAGGATGTATGGACACGGGTAGAGGCTTTGAAACAGTTTACGGTTCATATCCAAGAGCTTTCCTCCTTGGAGAATACGTTGATGGAACCGTATGAGGTTAGTTCTTTTAATGTAGGAAACTTCAGTAAGAAAATCGTGGAGAAGGTTAAAGGGGATATTCAACCGGAGGTCAATCTCGTAACAGACGTGCCCCAATTGGAGATTAAGACGAACGCCGAGCATCTGGAGCAAGTCTTATTACATTTGTTAAAGAATGCCGCATTATATACTTCCAGCGGTAACATCCGTCTGGAATTTAAACGGAAAGGCGCTCATGTTTGCCAATTTATCATTACCGATAATGGTACAGGCATACCGGATGATCTAAAAGAGAACTTATTCAAGCCATTCAATGAGGCGAAGGATCTAGCGCAAGGCGATGGTTTGGGATTACCCATCTGCGCACTGATGGTTAGTAAATTAAACGGAACCCTATCTATCGATAAGGAATATAAGAAGGGATGCCGGTTCGTCTTGGTATTGCAGATATAAAATAGATTCACCGTGTTTGTCTTTTTACCGCGATGCGGATGCAGTGACGCTGCAATCCGCATCGCGGTATCACTGCAACCCGGATTGCAGTAACTTATTCCGGTAAATGCTTCCGTAAGAACTCAATCCAGTTACCAGAGGCGATACGGTTGATAGCATCGTCCGTAAAGCCACGGTATTGAAGGATCGGGAATATCTTTTGGAGATCGGCGATCGTTACTAGGTCATACGGGCATTGCTCCGTACCGAAAGCACCATCCAGATCACTGCCGATAGCCACATGGTTCGCGTTTCCGGCCAATTGGCAGACATGATCGATATTGTTTGCCATAATCTCCATACCACAGTTCATGCCTCTTGGAGTAGACTCGCCTCGCACCCAGTTCGGTACCATCATCCAAGCGTCTAGGGCAATACCGATCACGGCGCCACGCTCTATCAACGCCTTGATCATCTCGTCGCTAAACTGGCGGTTGTGATCTACGAAGGCCCGACAGTTGTTATGGCTCGCCCAAATCGGTCCCTTATACAAATCCAATGCATCCCAGAAAGCCTCATCACATAAATGGGTCACGTCAAGAATCATACCCAAGCGATCCATGGTACGCAACAACTCTTTCCCCATGGCATTCAGATGACCGGTAGAATCCGTACCGTTGGCATATCTTCCGGGGCCGTAATGTGCCGGGCCAACCGCCCTCAAGCCATAAGCATACGCCCTTTCCACATGATTCACCGTGATGAACGAGTCGGCGCCCTCGATACTTAATACATAACCGATCGGCTTCTTGTCGGCGGGTTCACCGTCTTTCCAAAGAGCCAGATGCGCTTCCAAGGCCTTCTTATCCCGGATCATGACCATCTGGCCCTCCTCTTCCATCGCCTTATACCAAACAAGTTGGCCTTGGGTCTGCGCCCAAGCTTGTTCCGGGGAATGCCAACCGGGAAGTGGATTATCCGGCCCTACATAGCGACCGATCTGGGTGGCGACTACTAACCCGACGTTTCCTTTACGCAGTTCCTCAAACGATATAGTGGCGTTTCCACGGTCGGGCTTATCGGTCATACCGATTTCTCTCCGGTTTATTTCCTTTAGGGGTTGACGCAAATCCCGGTTCCACTCCAAAGCGTTCATGCTAAGGTCGAGATGGGCGTCGATAATAAATGGCTTATTCATTTTATTAATTGAGAGTTGATAATTGATAATTGAAAATTTGATTACCGTTAATAGGTGATGCGGCGTGAACGGGCAATGATAGGCCATTCGCCGATCGCCTCACGATCCCGGATCACATAAGCCTTGTCGTATAAAGCGACCGTAGGACAAATATGAACGGGAATGCCATAGAATACGGAACCTAATGGATAGAGCCGACTGTCCGGGACTTCCAAGACCAGATGCTCCTCGCTCTGGGAGATAGGTTTCGCCTCCGGATGGTTCAAGAAAAACACACGGGGCAAAGGACTTTCCGAGGCTACCGCCTTGTAACCAAGATCTACGCAAACATGATGCTCATCCAGCACGGAAATGACCCGAGTTATCAATAAGGCAGCTACCTTGAACGGCATATCCGGATAAGCGTTTCCATACCCCCAATCCCAGAACACAAACGTGCCGGGACTGCATTCGCAATCCTTCCGCTTCGCGTACATCGGGAATGTAGGAGTACCTCCCATCACCTTTACCAATGGATAGGCAAACTTGCGGGATATCTCCCGGAACACACGTTCGGTCAAGGCGTACGCTGCATCCGCGCCTTGGCAACGTACCGATAGCTCCGCGTCATGTATATGTCCGTCGTAGCCATGCAACCCGATAATCTGCAGAGACTTCAGCGGCAGGATGGCATCCACCAGCGCCTCCGCTCTCTCCGGGAGGACTCCGGTACGATTCATTCCCACGTTCAGATCGATAAAGACATCCAAGGTGATATTCCCGGCCTCGCAAAGAGCCGAGATCGCACGGGCATTCTCCGCTTGGTCTACCAAGCAGGAGTAATGGGTGGCGGGATATGCCTTTATCAAATCTAATAAGCGGGAAATCTTCGGGCCTACCGGCTGATAGGCTAATAATACATCGGGGGCATTCATATGCCCCAGCATCTCGGCCTCGGCAATCGTAGCGCACTTGAACTTCCGGATTCCGGCATCCAGCAACATGCGGGATACCTCAGCCGCCTTATTCGTCTTCACGTGCGGACGAAGCCGGTTCGTGTCGCCTATGATCCTCTTGGCCAACTCGATATTGCCGGAAATACGATCCGGATAGAACGCCAAGGCTGGCGAGTCTATCCGGTCTACATTACTTATGACGTACCAATCGTCCATGGCTTATTCGTATAATTCGAACAAAGCCTCTATCTCTACAGGAATATTATCGGGAAGAGAACCGAATCCTACGGCGCTACGGGTACCTACACCGTTATCCGGCCCCCATACGGCGGCGAACAACTCGCTACAGCCATTGATCACATAAGGATGCTTTCCGAAATCGGGCGTACAATTTACCATACCCAATACCTTGATCACTCTCTTTATCTTGTTGAAGCTACCAAGGTTCGCCTGGATGGTCGCCAACATGGTAAGTCCTACTTGCTGGGCGGCGAGTTTGCCTTCATCCATCGTCAAGTCCTTACCGATACGTCCGATGATCAAGGATTTATCATTCCGCACAGGCCCGTGACCGGAAAGATACAGGTATTTGCCATCTATCACACAAGGCTTGTAAACCCCGGCCGGAGCCGGTGCGGGAGGTAAGGTCAACCCTAATTTCTCAAAATTCTCATCTGCGTTAATCATGCTCATAATTTCTTTCATTTATATGTTAGTAAAAAAATATATTGATCTATTTCCTGACTCTTTCCGTTACCGGTTGATTCGTGGCGACAGAGATTCCTTGTAGCTCTACATACTCGACGCTTAAAGGATTCTTGGAGCTGGCTTTAACGTAGAGGGATTGGAGAATCGCCTGTTGGTTGTTGATCGTTATGTAGCATACATAGCGGGAATCACGTTTGGTAATCGTCAACTGGCGGGAGGGATAAGCGGTCAATGAGCATACACAAGCATTATCACTCGCCGAGATCAGTTTATACCCATAAGCCATTTTCCGTTGGATATAGCTCAAGCCATTGGTTTCCCCCGGATGCTTTTCCCGATTGACCCAATAAACGTTCAAGGGATCATGTGTATCCAGCTTACCATCCCTCAGATTCACATCGTAACAAACCAAGTTCTTATTCACGCTTCGTGCTATATGAAAAAGCCTCCCGACCGTTGGATAAGTACCTTCCTCCGGGTCCGCCGCAAACGAGGTGACGAAAGGGAAAAGCATAATAACGATACTAAGCAGCCATCTCTTTCTCATTGCTCAATCATTCTTTTATTATACAATCATATTTAAGATCATTACCCCGATCAATCCTACGACCGACACGATCGTCTCCATGATAGACCATGAGCAGATCGTATCCTTTATGCTTAGGTTAAAATATTCCTTGAACATCCAGAAGCCGGAATCGTTGACATGCGAGAACATCAAGCTACCCGCTCCTAAAGATAAAACCATCAAGTTCGGGTTCGCACCCGTTTGCGTAACTAAAGGCATCACCACGCCCGCCGCCGTCAACGCCGCCACCGTAGCCGATCCCACGCACAAACGGATCACGGCAGAGATCAACCAACCCAAGATCAACGGATGAACGGGCAATTGCTCCAGACTTGTCGCCAGCTCATTGCTTACCCCGCTATCCTCCATGATCTGCTTGAAGATACCGGAACCCGCGATGATCAAAAGGATCATAGAGATATCTTTCACGGCCTCCCCATAGACTGCCATAACCGACTTGATACTACGTCCCTGCCGGATGCCCAGCGTATATGTAGCGAACAACAAGGCGATCAGCATTACAATGGAAGGAGCACCAATAAAAGAGACTATCCCGCTCGCCATCTCGCCCATATCCTTAAAGCAATAAGGAATAACCGTCACGATAATCAGTAAAAAGACAGGCAACGTAGCGCTGATAAAACTATTCGCCTTGCCCGGCATGCTATATCTCCCGCTATCCTCTTTCTGCTCGAACAACGTGACCGGACCGGATTTTATATGTTTCAACCGACTGCCGAACACCGGCCCGGCGATAATGATAGCCGGAATCGCCAAACATAAACCGTAGATCAGCGTAAGGCCGATATTCGCGTTGAATTGTACCACCAAGGCTACCGGAGACGGATGCGGGGGCAGGAATCCATGCGTCACGGACAACGCCGCCAACATCGGCAACCCGATATAGACCGCCGGAAGCTTGTATTTATACACGATCGAGAAGATCAATGGCACCAACAACACAAATCCGATCCCATAAAATAACGGAATACCCACGACAAAGCCTGTCACCATCAGCCCCCATTGTATATGCTTAGTACCAAAAAGCGACACCATCACGGAAGCGATCTTCTGTGCCGCTCCGCTCTCGGCCACCAACTTGCCTAGCATAGCGCCTAATACGATAATCAACGTCAACCCACCCAAGATACTCCCGATACCGTTATTCACCGAGTCCGGCAGCTTCTCCAACGGAATGCCCAAAGCGATGCCCGCCAAGATAGAGGAGATCAGAAACGCAATGAAAGCATCCACCTTAAAGTAGGATATCAAGACAATCAATAAGGCCAAACAAAGTACGACAATGATAAATGACATGTTTTTTCGCTGTATTAGTTTATAATCCGTAAACGGGATACAAAGAAAACATTTATTTCCGAACTACCCCTTTTTACGATAACTAATTACCGCTAACAGATTAAAAAAAACAGCAAATAGACAGACAATCACGAAATGTCCCCGTAAATCGGCAAAGCCGCTCCCCTTTAAATAGACCATACGCATCACCTCCACGAAATAACGCACCGGGTTCGCCAGCGTGATCTTCTGCGCCCATTCCGGCATACTGCTGATCGGCGTGAACAATCCGCTTAGCAAGGCGAAAATGATCAAGAAGAAAAACGCCGTAAGCATCGCTTGTTGCTGTGTGGACGAGAAGGAGGAGATCGCCAAGCCAAATCCCGTAAAAGCGATCAAATATACGGCGGCAAACAAATAGATCACCCCGAAACTCCCCTCCGGCACCAAGCCGTAGATCAGCCAAGCGATGAGGATCGCCACCGTCAGCAGGACAAAGCCTATCACCCAGAAAGGGATCAGCTTCGACAGCAGGAACAGGGACTTGGGTACGGGCGAGACGTTTATCTGCTCGATCGTCCCTTTCTCCTTCTCGCTCACGATATTCAAGGCGGAGATCGATCCCCCGATAATCGTCAGCAAGAATACCATGATGCCGGGAACCATATAGATCTTGTAGCTCAAGTGGGGATTGAACAGGTTAATCGAAGCCACTCCCCTGCCCGATCCCATAGAGGCGAAACCTTTCTCCCTATTGAAATCCTGTATAATCGAGGAGAGGTAGGAGCTACCCAAGCCGCCCTTGGTTCCGTTCACGGCGTTAGCGGCGATCATCACGTCCGCCCTGCCCTCCTTCCCCAAGTCCCGCTCGAAATCAGAGGGGATTTCCAGAATGATATCAGACTCATTGCTCTCCACCGAGGTCAGCGCCTCGTCGTAACGATCCGACCGGTCTGTCAGGCGGAAATATCCGGAGGATAGTACCTTATCTACCAATTGCATGGAGGTGACGGAATGATCGTTGTCCACGATGCTAAGGTTAATATTTCGCATCTCGAAATTAGCGGCGAAAGGCAAGATGATCAACTGCATGATCGGGATAATGAAGATAATCTTCGGCATGAACCGGTCCCGACGGATTTGCTTGAACTCTTTCTCTAACAAATATCGTAACATCGCTTATAATCGTATTTTAAAACGTTTCACACTCAAGAATACCAGCACGACCGCCATGAACGACAGTATCCCGATCTCCTTCAAGATCGACACGGCGGGAAGCCCCTTGATCATCACGTCCTTCACGGCGATGATATACCATTTGGCCGGAACGATATGGGAGAACCATTGCAGGATATCCGGCATATTCTCTATCGGGAACATCATGCCGCTCAACAACATGATCGGAAGCATCAAGGCGATACCGCTGATCAACATAGCCGCCTGCTGGGTATCGGCTACCGTGGAGATCAGCAGGCCCAGGCAGAGGGATACGATCGCGTACAGGATGGACACGGAAACCAGCAACAGCAGGCTGCCTTTTATCGGAACGTCCAGCAGGAAATAGGATAGTAGCAAGATCGTAGCGATATTCACCATACTCAGCAATAGGTATGGGATCGCCTTGGCCAGAATGATGTAGATGGGTTTCAACGGGGAGACCAACAGGACTTCCATCGTTCCCATCTCCTTCTCTTTCACGATGCCGATCGAGGTCATCATGGCGCATATAAGGATCAAGATCAAACCCATTACGCCGGGCACGAAGTTGTAGGCGCCTTTCATTTGAGGGTTGTAGAGCAAAGAGGTAACCGGGGTCACGGCTTTACTCTCAACCGCCGACTCGCCTTTCAACTGTTCCGCAATGATCGCCGAGCAATAGGCGATTAGCTGCGTGGCCTCGTTCGGATCGGTAGCGTCCGCCAAGACTTGTACTTGGGCATCGGCCGTGGAAGCGTACCCGGGGGGGAAGACAACTATGACGTGTACCTTTCCTTGCCGAAACAAGGCCCCGGCATCCTCATAGCTATCGACGGTCGTATACAGCTCGAAGTACTCGCTGGCATTCAAGCGGTCTGCCATCTTCAGTGTCAGCTCATCCCGGCTTTGGTCGAAAATAGCGATCGGCACACGCTTGATCTCGGTCGTGATGGCATATCCGAACAAGATGATCAGGATGACAGGCATGAGCAAGAGGATCATTGTCGTGCGTGCGTCCCTGAAAATGTGATAGAACTCCTTTCTAACAAAGGATATGAATTGTTTCATCGTTTATTCTCCTCTCGTTGCTTTTCGAGCCAAGGCGTGGAAGACTTGGTTCATATTCGTTGTCTTAAAATCCCGCTTCAAGGCGGAGGGACTGTCTAACGCTTCGATCTTTCCGTCTACCATGATGGAGACACGGTTACAATACTCCGCCTCATCCATATAATGGGTGGTGACGAAGATCGTGATCCCCCGGGCAGCCGCTTCATAGATCAACTCCCAGAACTGGCGGCGGGTGACGGGATCGACGCCTCCGGTAGGCTCATCCAAGAAAACGATCTTGGGATCATGGATGATCGCCACGGAGAAGGATAGCTTCTGTTTCCAGCCCAAGGGCAGGGAATCGACCAAGGTGTTCCGCTCCTTTTCCAGCCCGAGGATATCCAGCAACTCATCCGTTTTCTGGGACAGCTGCCGTTTAGACAAGCCGTAGATACCGCCGAAGAGACGGATATTCTCCCATACCTTTAGATCGCCGTATAGGGAGAATTTCTGGCTCATGTATCCGATATTCCGTTTGATGGACTCGCTCTCCCGGTAGACATCGAAACCGGCTACCCGGGCCTCGCCGGATGTCGGGACCGACAAGCCGCAGAGCATACGCATGGCGGTGGTCTTCCCTGCCCCGTTTGCCCCGAGGAAGCCGAATATCTCGCCCGGCTCCACCTCGAAACTGATATGATCGACGGCGGTGAAGGTGCCGAAACGTTTGGTCAGTTGTTTTACTTCTATCGCTTTCATTTTTTATCCTTATTTCATAATTACAATGCCGCATTTCCCCAAGATTCGACCTCGCGCCCAATGCGAGGCCCCGCATTTCCCCGAGATTCGACCTCGCGCCCGACGCGAGCCCCGCATTTTCCCGAGATTCGACCTCGCGCCCGACGCGAGCCCTCGCATTTTTCCGCAATTCGACCTCGCGCCTGACGCGAGCCCCGTATTTTTCCAAGATTCGACTTCGCACCCGACGCGAGGTCGAATCTTGGGGAAATGCGACACATCCCCTCTCTTACAAGGCCATGAAACAATCCTCAACGCTTGGCTCAAGGCGTTCGATGCTTACGTCCGCGTAACCTTTGCCTTTCAGATATTCCTGTAATCGCCTCATGACATCCTCCCCATCCCTCCTCAACGTAAGATGATGAGCATCTCCAAAAGCGAAACACGAGTTTGTATCCGGGAACTCCCGCAAGTCTCCCAACAACTTATACATCGACGCGCATCGCACCGCGTATAGCCGCCTATCGAATGAGGTACGGATACCTACCGGCGTATCGATAGACAGGCATTCCCCAGAACGCACCAAAGCGATACGGTCGCAACGGGAGGCCTCATCCATATAAGGCGTAGAGACAAGTATCGTAATGCCTTGCCGTTTCAGACGATCCAGCATATCCCAGAACTCAGAGCGGGAGACAGGATCGACCCCCGTCGTAGGCTCATCCAAGAACAAGACATCCGGACGATGGATCAAGGCGCAACTCAAAGCCAGCTTCTGCTTCATACCACCGGACAGCTTCCCCGCCCGCCGATGCTTGAACGGCTCTATCTGCCTATAGATATCCCGTACCAGATCGTAGTTCTCCTCGATCGTCGTATTGAAGACCGTAGCGAAGAAGTTCAAGTTCTCCTCTACTGTCAGGTCTTGGTAGAGCGAGAAGCGGCCGGGCATATACCCTACCCGCCGACGGATCTCCTTCAAGTCTTTCACCACGTCCAAGCCGCAGACAGAGGCGGTACCGCTATCGGCCAGCAACAACGTGGTCAGGATACGAAACAGGGTGGTCTTTCCCGCCCCATCCGGACCGATCAACCCGAACAACTCACCGGAGCCGATCTCCAGCGACAGATTCCGCAAGGCCTCGACATCGCCATAACGCTTGGTGATATGATTTATATGAATCTCGTTATTCATATTTAATCTCCCCATATTGCCCGATCTTCAGATAACCATCGTTGCGGACGGCGATCTTGATGGCATATACCAAATTAGCCCGTTCGTCCTTCGTCTGGATACCTTTCGGGGTAAACTCGGATTTATCGGAGATCCACGTGATCGTACCGGGGTATTCCCGGCGATCATTCCCATAGTCGGCGAAGACCTTGAGAGATTGCCCTAGTTTCAGGTGGGATAACTGATCCGCCGTCACATAGGCACGGAGATAAAGCAAGTCCGTATCGGCGATCTTGTAAAGCGGTTTGCCTGCCGCCGTCACCTCTCCCGGTTCGGCGTATTTCACCAATACCGTACCGGTCTGGGGATTGAGGATACGGCTTTTCATCAGTTGATCATCCAATTGCATGATCTGGTATTGCAGGCCCTCCGCCTCGGCGTCGGCACCTCCCGTCGTCTTGCTTAAGGAGGAGTATTGGGCATCCAGTTGTTTCTGGAGATATTTGATGTTATTCACGATATCGTCCAGTTGCTTTTGGTTACCCGCTTTCGCACGCACCAAGTTTTCCTGTCGCTGTTGCTCGGTCTTAGCCGTGGCGATTTGTTGTTCCAAGACAGCGATCTGCTTACGGATATCCGGCTTGCGAATATCTACCGAGCGAAGGCTGGCAGAGAGTTGCATCTTCCGCAGAAAAAGCTGGGTGCTATCCACGTAACCCACGATGGCGCCGGCATCCAAACGATCGCCCTCCTCGATATTCAGTTCCATGATCTTTCCGTTGGCTTCCGAAGATACCAAGATCTCGGTTGCCTCAAAGGTACCGGAAGCGTCAAAATCATTGTCTGTATTACCGCAAGCCGTCCATAGAAGGCTGCATAGGCTGATAAGAATCAAATGTCTCATAAATCAATTGTATTTATCATACTTTATTTAATTCGTTGTATACATATAATTATAAATGGTCATCAAGCGTTGCACACGGTGCGCCGCGGCGGTTTGCCGGGCCATGTCCTCGGCGTTGATCTCCCGGATTAGGTCCGTGACAGAAATCACGCCATTCTCCAGCTTCACCTCCGCCGCCTGCTTGATGCTTGTTCTCAGACGGATGATATCGTCATCGGCACGCATCAGATCCGTCATTTTCTTTATCTCCGTGTTTTGCTGCAAAAGTTGCAGGCGGGTATTGAATAAGAAGGTCTCCCGTTGCACATCAATCTGACGACGGCTTACCTCGATTTTCCTCCGGTCGTTCTTCAGCGTGTACAACTTCCCCAGATTCCAAGAAAGACGGACACCGGCCACATAATAAGGCTCGAAACTATCCTCCAGCATATTCAAGCCCGGCCGGCCGTAACCACCTTGTACGAAAGCTCCGATACGAGGCATCAAGCCCGCCGTTACCTGCTTGTTTTGCGTCTCGATCCATTCGCTCTTAGCATCCAAGGCCCGTAATTCCGGACGGTTGATTTGCGTGGACAATGAACGCTCGGGTGACTCCGGAGTCTTCAAGACGACTTGATCCGTCAGCGGTTTATTGATAAAGGTCGCCAACATCTGCCGATATGCCGTGCGAGACGCCCTTAGCTCAATCTCATTTTGGCGGGCATTCAGCAGTTCCACTTCCATACTTTCCAGATCCGATTGATTCGCCACGCCATTGTCCATCATCGCCTTGATACGCTCGATATTGACCTGCAACTCCTTTTGCAGTAAAGCGTTCTGACGTATCAACTCGTCTTGCAGCAGGCAACCGAAGTAGATCTGGTTCACCCGGTCGTTCAGCGCATACAACTCACTTTCTAATTGCTCCCGGTTGGCGATCGCCTCGGCACGAGTCAAGGCACGAGCCGAACGGGTACTACCGCCGTCCCAAATCGTCTGGTCCACCTGCGCCACGACTTGATACTGATCCTTGCTCAAGCTAGGGATCTCAAAGCCGGGAAGAAGCGAGGAGATCTTATCGCCATCCAAAGGCAACTTCGTCACGTCGCTCTGATAGCTTGCCTTACCGCTTACCGAAAGCTGGGGAAGCCAAGCCTTGCCCACATTACTCAAGCTATAACGCTCCGTCTGATCGATCAAACCCATTTGATGAATCTGCGGATAATTCGCCCTCGCCCACTCGTAACATTGGGTGATCGTGACCGATTCCTGTCCGCTAACCCTTCCGGCATAACCCAACAGGCTAATTAACAATAATACATATACACCTCTCATATACTCTATGATATGTTTATTAAATTGAACAAATCCATCATCTGGCATCCGGGACCATCAGCTGGGTTATTACCTCGACGATCAAATCCCTGCGCCTATCCATATATTCCTCAAACCGCCCCATATCGTTATCCAAAAAAGCCGCCGCTAGTGGCTTGCGGATCAACAACGGGAAGACCACTAGGCTCACCAAGGTCGAAACCAAATCTATGACCGGCATCTTCCGTAGAAGCCCCTTGTCCATCTCCTCCTCTATCTGACGACGAAGACGCAAGATGGGCTGTATTTTTTTCGGATCTTTCAGCACGGTCTGGAATAAACGTTCTGGATCTCTGTTTAACTCGCCCACCACAAAATTCGGGAACATCGGGTTTGCACGAACAATTCCCATATACAGATCAACGATCACCGGCATTTTCTCCAGCATCGTACTCTTCTCATCCAAAACCCGATCGATGTTCGGCAACAATGAAGAAAGCAATTGCCCGAAAATAGCGTCGAACAGAATCTCTTTCGTCCTATAATAATAATGTAAGGCCGTCCTGCCAATACCCACTTCTGCCGCCACGTCACTCATAGTAGCCGCCTCGTACCCCTTTCGGACAAACACTCGCTTCGCCGCTTCTATGATGCGAGGCTCCATCTCATTCATGTCTTTCGCTTCCATAATTAAATGTTATTTTTTGTTTTGTCACTATCGTTTGTCATTATAGTTTGACACATGCGTCAAAAGTAGTATAAAAAAATTACATAGCAAATAAAACCTAAGTTTTCTTGCTATGTAATCCTTCTTAAATAATTATTGGATCGTGCGAGCCTCAACTCCTTCGGTCGTAATCTCCACAGGATTGATCAATCCCTCCTCGTTAAACGTCATCTTCTCAATACAAGTCTCCCGGTGGTCACGTGTCTTGACCCCGGCCGGCCGGCGATGGTACACGATGTAGTAATCTTCCGAATTCGGCACATGCATGATCGAGTGGTGACCCGCTCCGTTGGCGATATCGAAATTTTGCCGCAAGACCTCCCCGATACGATTGAACGGGCCAAAAGGAGAATCGGAGATGGCGTAAGCGACCTTGTAATCCGGTCCGGTCCAACCACCCTCACTCCACATGAAGTAATATTTACCATTCTTCTTAAACATAAACGGGCCTTCCACGTAATCCTTGGGAGTTACCTCTTTATAAATCGTTCCGTCCTCGAACGGTATAAGTCCGGTAAAGTCTTTATTCAAGCGTACCATGTTGCAGTGTTTCCAACCACCGTAATACATATAATACTCATCATTGTCAGTGTCGTGGAAAACAAACTGGTCGATCGGCTGCGCCCCATTCACGATCTCGTTGATCAGCGGCTTACCCAGCAAATCCTTATAAGGCCCTTCCGGACGATCGCTCACGGCAACACCGATACCTCCGATCTCTCCCTCGTGCACGTCATTCGCCCCAAAGAAAAGATAATACTTACCGTCCTTGTTGATTACCGAAGGAGCCCACATAGCGATCTTCGCCCATTTCACCTCAGCCGTATCAAGAATGGCGGTATGCTTGGTCCAACTCACCAAATCCTTGGAAGAGAAGCAATCGAAGAAGGTTTGCTTCTCATATAAATCACTCGTAGTCGGGTAAATCCAATAGGTATCCCCGTAAATAATTCCCTCCGGATCGGCGTACCAACCCTCGAATACAGGATTACCACTCTTCGCTACCTCTTCATTTGGAGCCTGTTTAGGGCCGCCGCAGGACATCAAGGCACCGGCCATCAATACTGTGTAAAACAGGCTTTTCTTTCCGTTTATCATCAATAGTAAATTATTTATTAGTAAATCAAATAGTATCTTTTAATTATTCGAGTTCTCCATGTTCTTCGCCAAACCACCTTCCGAGGTCTCCTTATAAAGACTGGGCAAATCATTACCTGTCTGGCGCATCACCTCAACCACCTGATCAAAACTTACCCGGTGTTTTCCGTCGGAGAAGTTCGAGAACGTATTCGCGTCAAGCGCACGGGCGGCGGCAAAAGCGTTTCGCTCGATACAAGGGATTTGTACCAAGCCACAAACAGGATCGCAAGTCAATCCCAAGTGATGCTCCAATCCCATCTCGGCGGCATACTCGATCTGTGCGGGCGTACCACCAAACAACTGACTGGCGGCAGCGGCAGCCATAGCGCAAGCCACGCCAACCTCACCTTGGCAACCTACCTCTGCCCCCGATACGGAGGCATTCGTACGCACCACATTTCCAAACAAGCCTGCCGTAGCCAACGCACGCAATATACGGGAATCACGGAACTCACGCGTCTCCTTCAAGTGATAAAGGACCGCAGGCATTACACCGCAAGAACCACAAGTCGGAGCGGTCACGATCTTCCCACCGCACGCATTCTCCTCAGACACCGCCAAGGCATAGGCATACACCATTCCCCGGCTCTTGATACTGCTGCCATAACCTTTCGCACGGATCATATAATCGGAAGCCTTACGACGAATGCCCAAACCTCCCGGCAAGATGCCTTCCGCTTCCAGGCCACGACGAACCGCATCCTGCATCACTTCCCATACCTCAGCCAGATAATCCCAGATAGAAGGGCCTTCGTGCTGCTCGACATATTCCCAATAGGAATGGCCAGTCTTCTCACACCAAGCCTGTATCTCCTTGATCGTATGCATATCGTATACTTGCTCCGTCCTCAACTCATTGAAAGACTCGTTCGCCAAGGTTCCCCCGCCGATACTATATACGGTCCACGTATCCAGCTCCTCGCCACTCTCATTATACGACTCGAACAACATCCCGTTCGGGTGGAACGGCAAGAAAGTCTTGGGTTCCCAAGTAATATTTGTCTTCGCGACCGGCTGTAATACCTCAAGAATAGCTGCGTCCGTCATATGGCCTTTTCCCGTAGCCGCCAGACTACCATATAAGGTTACGTTAAAACGAACAGCGCCCCGGTTACGTTCCAAGAACATTTGTGCCGCACGCATCGGCCCCATAGTATGACTACTTGAAGGGCCATGACCCATCCGGTATATTTGTTTGATTGATTCCATCTTTCTTCGATCTAAGTTTTCTTGTTTCTATACTTTAAGGAAAATATTATGTTTATAAAACGCATACAAAAGTACATAAATTACCGATACATTGCACATGGCAATGAGCACCGGATAATAATTTCCTAAATATTGCTGGGTTCCGAAAAACAAGGATTCGCCGATACACCTAAAACTTACCACGTTAGTAAGCATATAAGCCAATATTGAATTCATGCCGTACACTTTCAGCCAAGTCGTATACTTTCGATGCCCTTTATAGTCGATCCAATAATAGAACAACCCCATAAGCAAGAAACAGTACCCACTGCTCACCAATACCATCGAACTGGTCCACAGTTTCTTAATAACAGGAAGCTCGATACCCCAAAGCCATCCGGCGATAACCATACCCAGACCAATACCGAATAACATCCGTAATTTGAGCCGCTCGGAATATAATTTGTTCTTTAGGATATATCCGGCGAACAACCCGGTCAAGACGGTTACCCCGAAATTCAAGCTGCTCAGTATCCATGTATAACGATACCAAGTAGCGAATATCACCTCCCCGTTCTCCACCGTCGCCCCATCCCGGAAACGTCCCAGTACGGTGCGATCGATCCATTCGGCCAAATTACTATCCGGTGTGTACGAACCTCCCCCATAGTTACCGACTGTAATAAACTCCATCGTTCCCCAAAAGATTAATAAAAGAGCCGCCGCTATACCGATCTGTACCCGTATCTTTACATGCAAGAATAACAAAGAAGCAATCAAATACCCCATAGCGATCGACTGCAAAGTATTTGAATACAAATAAACCCGGTCCGGGTCCAAAGCCAATAAATTACCTTGGCACATCATACCGAAGACCCAAAGCAGTAGCACCCGTTTCCCGATCCGCCGATATACCGCCATCTTATCGGGCATATCCTTATAACGAGACAGAGAGAAAGGCATGGAAACTCCCGCCATGAATAAGAATAAGGGCATCACGAGATCCCACGTAGAGAATCCCTCCCATTCCACATGCGAGAATCCCCACATAAAAGAATTAAACCAAGGCATATCAATCGCATGGGCCAGCGGATGCAACACCATCTCCAACACCACTAAGCAAAAAAGGTCGAAGCCACGGAGTACGTCCAATGACTCCAACCGATTTAATTTCTTCTTCTCCATCCGTTTATTATACTTTCAAGAAAATACGTTGGCGATATAAGAAATACAAGAATCCCCAACAAACAGCGATATATGCGATAGCGCTAACCAAAGGCTGGGCGGTCTCGGGCATCAACTTCGCCAGCCCTCCGAATATAGCCTCGGAAGTATAGGAGAAACGAATGAAACGCTGCGCCAAATAGATCGTAATAGAGTTCATGCCGATCACGGTAAAAAACAAGGTCCATTTACGCCACCCCAATACATCTATGATATAGAAGAACAAAGCAAACATCCAAACGGAATAAGCACCTACCACACAAACAAAGGAACTTGTCCATAGCTTCTTATTGATCGGGAAGACCAAGCTCCATAACAAGCCGACGATCAACAATACAGCTCCCGCTCCTACTAAACAAAGCACTTTCTTTCGGTCGGTCAGCCCCTCTTTCCGTAACTTAATCCATTCACCGGTGAACATACCCAACATTGCCGTGGCAATCGCAGGGACGGTGGAGAATAAACCCTCCGGATCAAAAACAGTCTCGTGCAAACGTCCGGGAAGAAACAGGCGGTCAATATACCCTACCAAGTTTCCCTCGAGCGTGAACGGCCCCGCTCCACCGGCGTCCGGCACAGGCACAAAAGCCATCGCCAGCCAATAGCCAACCAAGATAAGAGCCGTTATCCCCGCACGCGCTTTCCAACCGAAACGGACAAACAACAAGGCCGCAAACATCCATCCCAACCCAATACGCGCCAGCACGCTTGCGCAACGCAGGTGGTCAAATTCGAACGACAATAGCCCGTTATATACCAATCCCAAGAAAACCAAGGTAATCCCCCGACGGACGATCTTCTTATAAATCGCCCCTTCCGTCATACCTTTTCCTCGTTGCTTCTCTAGTGAGAACGGAAACGAGATACCCGCAATAAAGAGGAACAATGGGAAGATCGTGTCGTGATGCGCCAATCCGTTCCATTCCACATGTTCCATCTGCCCGGCTATCGCCTGAAAAAAAGGATTCGGAAACAATGTCGCCAAAGCGACAAATAAAGAAGCACCGCCCATAATAAAGAGCATGTCAAAACCCCTAAGGGCATCCAATGATTGCAACCGCTGGGGTTGTTGTTTTTGTTTTTCCATATAATCTATTTACATTTAAAGTCAACACAAATATGCTCAAACTCACTTACATACGAATGGGGTTTGACATAAAAGACGCTCCTAATCTTTCCCCTCGCATTTAGCCTCCAGTTTTTCAGCGTACGCCTCTTTCCTCATCAGATATAGATGAATAAAAAGGAGTTATAAAGTTCAGAAAACCATAGCGCTTCTAACGTAGATATCAATAAACTTTTCCCAAAACGGCGAGGACGACTCAGAAAGTAAGGCTTACCTTTCGTCACCAATTGGTAAATCAAGGCAGTCTTATCCACATATAAATAGTTCTCATTCCGAATATTTTCGAAACTCTGTATTCCTATCGGTAATTTACGCATAGTCGTCATAACCTTTTTTCTTACTACACCTGTTATTGAACAAAGATAGAACTTTTTTCCGGAACAAGTCTCCGATTATAGTTTTCATTCTATGAAATACTCAATTTTTTCTACACTAATAGAGGGCGATATTTTACTTTCCATAAGCTGGAAGTAGAATATCGCCCTCTATTTTACAAGACAGTTTGTCTATGAGTAAGCACTAGATCTAAGGCATACAAATATTTCACTGAGTAAGATCACCTCATAGCCTTAGCAAAAGCTCTAATCGCATAATGAATAAAATAATAAACAGCCTTATACACCGGCAAATCCATCTCATTTCTCAAAATGTTCCACTGCCAACGCATGGCTTTTAATTTATTCGAAGAGACCGAATGGTCACCAACTCGGTAAAGAGCCGTCACCGTATTTGTGTTCTGCGCTTTATACCCTTGCTTTAAGATAGAAAGCCAACATACATAGTCCTCATGGCCAATTTCCTTGAAAAACATCTTTCCCGTCAAGGCTGAATCATACATGGCTGTCAAGCATCCTATGCAATTCCCTTTCAATAACAAATGATAATCAACCTCACAAGGAGCTATTATCTCACGTCCGCTTCGCTCACCATCTAAGTTTACTTTCTCATAATTAGAGAAAACAATAGCGACCTCAGACTTTTCAAAAACTTTTAACTGATCGCTTAGCTTATTCGGTAACCACATATCATCACTATCTAAGAAGGCGATATACCGTCCTTTTGCCTCTTTTATCCCCTTATTTCGAGGCAAGGTAGGAGACCCAGAAGGCTCATCCGTCTTGAGATACCGGATACGAGAGTCTTGTTCAGCATACTTTTGAATGATTACAAGCGAATCATCACTAGAGCAATCATCTACGATAAGCATCTCCCAATTCCCAAACAATTGTGCCAATACAGACTCAATCGCTTGGGATATAAAAGAGGCGGCATTATAACACGGGGCTATAATGGAGACAAGGGGTAACATCAAAAATCAATATAAAAAACTACAATCTTATTCTAATTTATCACCCAATAAAGCATCAATTAACGTATTTGCAGATTTCTCCCAATTTGAGAACTTTTCAATTTGATGTAAACGCTTATTCTTATCAATTTCAAAATCATCTATTTTATTCATTGCCTCGGAAAAAGTATTAACATCATATGGATCAATATATAATCCATTATCACCACAAACCTCAGGTATAGATGCCACATTAGAAACTATCAATCTACAATTACAGGCCATTGCCTCTAAGATAGGTATTCCAAATCCCTCATATTTTGAAACAAATAAAAATGCCCTACATCTACAATAATATTCTATTATTTTTTCTAAAGGGATATTATATGGTAGAATTTGAATATTTTCAGGGCAATTATTATAAAATAATGAATTAGGTTTCAATCCAGCAACCTTAAGGGTAAATTTTCTATTACTTCTAAACCAATCAAAAAGAAAGTCCAAATTTTTATACCAGAACTCTCCCGAAACAGTAAAGAAAAAATCCTCCCTACAATAATTCTTATTTTTTAGTTCTATATCAATGCTTTTGATGAAATCATCTATACAATTAGGAGTAATAAGTATGTTTTTAAAATGAAATTTATTTAATATCTCCTTCTTAGAAAATTCAGAAACAGTACATACCATATCTAAATTTTTCCAACCATATCTCATTATTAGATTATAATAAGAACGTTTTAAAAAAGACAATAAAGTATTACACTTCATTCGTTTATCCATAACAACCAAATCATGCCAAGTTGCATACATTTTTACTGAAGGAATCTTTATGAGAGGGAATGTATTATGAGGAGACCACAAAATATCAATTTTATCCCTATAAAGAAAATAAGGTAACAAAATTTGTTCTCCAAACACAAAATTCCGTGTTGGCAAGACTCTATACTCTACACTATTAGGCAGCAGTTCCTTCTTGCACTTCTTATCTACATACAATATTATATCAAAAGCCGACATACGTGGAGACTTCAATAACTCATTTGTCATACTAATACAATATTTAGCCATTCCACGCATCGAATATCCTGCCAATCTATAATCTATAACCAATCTCATATCTTCAAAACAAAATCAGAAAAATCTTATCTATTCTCTTTTATATTCTCAAACAAAGTCAACCATTTTATATATACTTTATCGGGCGTATATGCTTGTATAACATTCAAACCTTTCGCTGTACAATTCGCACGAAGTTTTTCATCTCTAATCATCCGAATAATAGCTTCAGACAGCATCGTAACATCTTCAGGCGGAACTAAAAGCCCCACATTATCCTTCAATAGTTCAGCAGGTCCCTCCGGACATTGAAACGAGACAACAGGAAGCCCACAGGCCATAGCCTCTAATAATGTCATTGGAAAACCTTCATACCGAGAAGACATAACATAAAAAGATGAATTCAGATATTCTTTTTGAATATCTGTGCAAAATTCTTTAAAGAATACGTTTGACTGCAAATTTAGATCAGAAACTTGTTTCTTTAGTAATAAACCATATGCCTCATCTCCATCAGCATAAATATCAATATACCAATCAGGATATCTCTCAAAAACAGAGACCAATGCAGACAATAACAAATCATACCCTTTTTGAGGATGTAACCGACCAACGGTAATCATTCGTCTAGCATTTGCGACTCGATTAGGCTTTATACCAAATGAAGTCATATTGGGGATTACATAGGCATTTACTTTATGTAGCTTAAATCTTTTTGCATCATTGTCGGTTAATACAACCACAGTCATAAAACTCTTATAAATAAAATTACGAAAAGCCCTAAGCGCACTATTATACACCTCATACTTATAATGTTCACAAGCTATAGATCTATTTGCATTGAGCGAAAACCAGACAAAAACACTTGATAAAAAACCTTGACATATTATAATAGAATCATTATCTTTAAAAGAATAATTAAGAAGAATCTTAATAAAAGCCCTCAACAACAAAAACAAACGATTGATACGTGTTTTTAGATAATTAGGACTTGGAGTTGCTAAATAAACAAGATCTATTTTACTATCAAGTTCATATACACAATCCTTATTCTCATCAATAAGAGATACGATTGAGACATCATGTCCTTTTCTAACAAAAGTATTTGCCAAAAATGCCGTCGTACGTTCAGTTCCCCCTCGTCCTGACATATCAGAAACAAAAAAATAGATTTTCATAAGTAAAATATGATAAATTCAATTAATGATCCATTGTAGAATTAACAAATATTCCATCCAAATGCAATTTTTCACGCACCCAAGTATCTGGATACTGATCCGTAAAAAAAGTACTTATGGGACAGAGTATTGCCTTATATTGTTTTCCATTAATCAAATCATCCCTCATGGCATAAGAATAAAGGATAAAAACAAATACAAAAGAAAAAGAAAGTATTTTCATCTTCATCAACTGCATGCTTATATTCTTTATATTGCAGAGGATTAAAATAAATCCAAGCATAATCGAAATATTAGAAAATCTCAATATCAAACTTAGCGAGGACAAACTAATTTCTAACAATAACAATGTAGACAAGAAAAAATTGGCCAAGAATGAATTACAGTTAAAACAACAGCAGAAGGCTATGATGAACAACAAAGGAAGAATTCGACCAAAAGTATAACACAGTCCATTAAAGCTTAGCCAGCTTAACATCTCATTTGTTCCCCAAGTTCCTTCTATATACGCATTTGCATAACCAGACATAAACTCGTTTCCCGTCATTACAGAAAACAACTCCACCGTATCAGTTAAAGCTGAAGAAATTATTGGAGTAAGCAACAATATATATAACACTTTCTTTTTAAAACTCACACGTAAACATTTCAACAAAAAAGTCACAGGAAATAATAATATCATTAATATAATAGAAAAATGCATACATAAAGCTAACAATAAAAAAGTAAAAGACTTAAATCTTTTTCGCACGAAAAAGAATAAAAAAAATGAATATATAAAAAATATACTTGCAACTGCAAAACGTATTCCATACGAAAGCGAATAAATACGAATACAAAAAAGCATGCAAACAACCAATAAAGCATAATTCTTTTTAGAAAAATAAAACCGATCTATAAAGAACAAAAATATTTGTATCCATAATACATAGCAAAACAACAGTAATACAAAACGAAAATTCTCAAACGAAAATCCCAAATAATTAAATAGACGCATCAACAAAGGCAAAAGAAAATCCTTTCCCTCCTCACTAAACAAGTGAATAGTTACGTCTGAAGTATCATAATACATTTCTCTATACCTATAGGCATCTTGAGAGGGAGGAAGAAACGATCCAAAAAGACAAAAAAATGCACCAATTATATAGATAGATCTGCGATTATAAGTCAGATTTTTAAAAGATACATAAAGAGATAGAACGGGGGAAATTAAAAAGAGTACAATATCCAAATAAAAATTTCTAAAATCCACTAAATGTAATGGAATCACTCTATTATTCATAAAACTGTCCTCCTATTTTAATTAGCAATAGAAATTATCAACTATTCAGTAAGGTCATCCAAGACTCTATAATTACAGATGGTTTAAAACGCTTACTACTATTAATCTCATTATAGGCTATTTTAGTGCGCAAATCCTCATCATCAAGAACTCTTCGAACACATCGATCCATTTCATCTAAGTCTTCATTTTTCACAATCACCCCATTATAATTATCTTGAACAATATCATGTAATGATTTATAAGTATCAATAGCAATTGGAACAACCCCCATTTGCTGTGATTCCAATAAAGTCATGCCAAATCCTTCAAATCGGGATGTCATTAAAAAGACTGACGCTTCTCTATAGAATGGTAATGGGTCTATTTTTCCAGTAAAAACTAGATTCTTCAATCCATACATCTTCGCAAACATCTTATATTTATCAAGATCTCGTCCATCTCCTATTATCACCATCTGCCAATCAGGATAATCTAAGTAAATGCGTCTCCACAAATCGATAGAGAAAAGAACTCTTTTATTATTTTCAACCATTCTGCATACAACCAATATAATCTTTCTTTTATCTTTCAAACAATTTGGATTATAAAACTCATCAAAAGAACAACTATTGGGAATAAAACAAAGCTTATGTTCATCAACAAATTTCATATCAAGTAGAGATATAAAATCTTTCTTAAAACGTTCTGAAAGCAAAACTATTTTATCAGAACAGTTGTAAGCGTAAGTCAATCTGTATCTGTCATATTGGAAAAGACACAACAAAATACGCTTCAAAATACTTCGTACTATAAGAGAAGGAAAACGATAATCTGTATAATGACTCCCATCCCTTGATGCTGTTGGACACAGATGTAGAAAAGAATATAGTTTAATATGGCATTGTAATTTCAACTTATACAATTTTTTTGTGATCCGAACATTTTCAGCCCGTTGATTAACAATGATTTCTATATCATGACTGAGAATAAAGTCTTTTAAACGTTTGATTGCCTGTTTATCTATTAAAGGTTGACATATTATTCCCTTATAAATTCCATCATAATTTTGCCCATCATCGGATTCTTTATTCCAATATGCTACATAAATATTTATATTTCTTCGGCAAAGCTCTCTTGATATATTAAACGTAACCCTTTCGACCCCACCTCCAACAGGAGAGAGTCCCATCTGATAAAATAGAATATTCATGATAACATATTTTGCAATTCGCAGATTGATTTCTGGCGTAAAATAGAAAGTCTCTCATGTACAATAGAATAATCTATAGGTGCTGAACCGAACAAGTTATTGGCATCATTCCACGAATAAACCTTTCGATGTAACATATTCAATTTTTTAAGTAAATCATCTATGCGAGAAGAACGTTTAGGATTCAACGGAAATATAACAAACTGCTTTTTAAACAAAATAGAAAAGACCATTCCATGAAAAGAGTCTGTTACAACATAACTAGCTGAGGCAATAGAATACAACCACTCTTCCACATCACAATAACCAACATTTAAATCCTTACAATTAGGTAGCGAGCTTACATATTTATATCTTAACCTATTCACTTTACAACCTAGCATCTTCCCTAACTTTCTAAGTTCCAAATCATAAAATCTATCATAACTCAATTTGTACGATACCAATATTTTTTTTGACTCTATGATTTTTCCAAAAAGAAAATCATTTCCACCTAACAAAAAGCAAGGATCTAATACACAATTCCCTTTCATATTAAACTCGTCCTTTAAAATATTTACCCCCATTTCTTCCCTAACTGTTATATACTTAAAAGCACTAAGAAAGCCTCTGATTTCATTTCTTTTAGAAGGAAAATCCCATTCATTATTTCCAAAACTTGCAGCATAAGAAACTTTTCGATTATGTAAGGCAAATGCAAGAAAGTACTTATCATAATCAGCCTGTGTTATCTCTATATTCCACACTTGATCACTCCCTACCATATAAATATCAACTTCTTCATTAAGATTAGAAGTTATAGCAGGATAATTCCTTTGTTGAAACTTATCTATAAAACCTAATTTAAACAAGCGTTTTAATTTATATATATAAGGGTGTCTCTTAGGTGAATCTACATTAAATAAAACGACCTCATGCCCCTCTCTTCGTAAATATTCAGCTAATGAATAAGCTTGCAAAATAGCTCCATAATTTGGAACATTATAAATTGTAACAATTCCTATCTTCATTATTTTCCACGAATTTTTTTTAGCTTTTGAACAACCATTACAGGTAACAAATCCAAAAGCAATCTGACAATATGCTTTTTACATGCTCCGATTTCCGCTTTCCATCCAAGAAGTCCATACTTCTTCAAGGCTCTCTCAAAGCCTAATCTTGCATAGTCCTCCTCAAAAGCGATTCGCTTTGGATGCAACACTGATGGATGGCGCAATTGGGGTTGCAAACAATCCTCTAACGGAACAGCCATACATTCCATGCTTTTCCTAGCTTGCTCAAACCATTCCTTACCTTTATCCGTATTGAGCAAAATCAGTGAACAGCCCTTGTTATCCGCACCAAGAGTAGCCGCAACCGTTTTCTCTATTCCCCAGAAATCCGCCACGGTTACATCCGATGGGCGGTTCGTGTTCGTATAAGGACACTCGCCGCATGAACGGCGGAGCATAATATGGGTATAAAATGTATAGGTGTATGTATAGGTGTATGTATTAGCGAATAAAAACGATTCTACGTGCGAACGCCAGCCAAATCTTTTCTTATCCCGAAAATTAACCGCCGTGATTCTCATGCCCTCTTTTGCCTCCAGATAATCGAGGTAATCCCGCCAAACAAATGGAGCGGGTACACCATGGCAAACTATATCCATCAAGAACAAACGATCTCTTAAACGTTTACCGATAAAAGAGGCAAGTCCCGCCGTCTGGCAAGGCGTACCGGAGAAAAGCACGAGCGATTCATCTCTAAGGTCTTCCCGCACTTGCCTAAAGATGGTATTCATATCACTCTGCACGTATTTACTCCCCCGGAACTCATCTCGTTCAGCCTTTGTCGCTGCTTTCTTATGAACTACCCGGAAATGCCCGGTATATCCAGCCCCATAGACTACCCCACCCTGCGACAAGATGATATCTGAAAGCGCAACAAACGCAGCCCCACTCTGCGAAGCTGTTATCTCCTCCGGATTCTTGTGTTTCGCAGCATAAGCCAACGGCTTTGCCAAATTCAAGCTTTTATCGTAATCCTCATGAAAAGCACAGATTTTCTCGCAAAGCCCACAATCCACACATAATGAATCATTCACTTCCGGGTAAAGAAATCCAAAAGTATCCGGAACCATATGGATAGCCTCGTGTGGACAGACACTTTCACAAGCCGTGCAACCACAACAGTCCGTCTTAACCTTATTTATTCTCATTTCAAAAACTTATTTTTCAACTGGGATATCCTTTGCCATACAAACAATCTTTCTTCTCGTGAACAACCGATAAACAATATGCTACATCCAGTAGCACAAGTACTTATCATTCCATTCAGCACAAGTCGGACAAGACCCTCCTCCATATGGCTAATAACACAAACCGGCACAACCAAAGCTAATAACATAACACGAAAAATATTCAGAAGCACCTTCGTGAAAAAAAGCCTAATAGGTAATCCGACCATACCTCGAAGCATATACAATCGTAAGAACAAGCAGCAGACAGCAATGATGATCGACAAAACAATTGTTGTTTCGGGCGCATACCCTAACTTCAACAAGATATACGCTACTGGAAAATTAAGCATCTGGCAACCTCCCACCAACAATTGATAATTGCGAATCCTGCCAGTCGCCAGCATAAGCGTTATCAATGTTTGCGAAACCGACTCACTCAACGCATATAACAATATTAAACGGACAAACGCCACGGTATGATCCGGAACAACTCCAAGCCACAGTTTCAACAACACAGGAGTTTCCAGCAAAATCGGTAAGGAGAGAAGCAACAACAAATAGAAAGAATATCGAGAGCCTTGAAAGACCAAATTCATCAGATAGACCCGATCACCAGAGGCATACGACTTGGTTATCTGTGGGTTTAATGCTATCATGAAATTATTGACAAAACTATTGACCGCCGCATTCACCTGCATCGCTATGCCACGAGCGGCATTCACGGCAGGACCACAAAAAATATTCAACAAGACATTCACTCCTTGATCTCTTAATACACCCGAAGAGGCACCTAAGAAATTCCATCCGGCAAAGCCAAAGACCTGCTTGATTAGCACCTTATCCCAAATCCATTGGAAACGACATTCCGAGAAATGTTTTTTACAATAATACGTATAAAGAAAACGTACGAAAAAAGCCAAGAGCGCCATTAAGAATGCATAGAATACCAATAGATCCCATGGAGAATAATCTAATAAAAATGCTATCACCAATGTGCCAAACGCTTGAAAAAAGCTTATATAAGCGAACGCCGACATCCGTTCATGAGCCACTATACTCGCATTATACGGAATGCTTATCAAATTGATAACAAACGTGAGTATTGAAAACTGATATACCCAGTTTGCCGCAAGTAGTCGATCCGTAGGTATATTCATCCGCATATTTAAGAACCATAGCCCTAAGGTTTCCGAAAACAAGACTATTATCCCTGAGATTAATAACTGTATAACTACCGAAACGGAAAATATCCGAGCGATCTTCTCCGTATTACCAACTCCCATCTCATACGTGATAAAACGACTGATCGCCGCAGTCAACGATCCTGAAATCACGGCGAACATGGAGACAAAGCCTCCAACCGCAGAGTAAATGCCGAAATCCTCTACCCCCAATACCCGCAGCACGACCCGGCTGGTGTACAACGTCACACCCATGATCAGGAGCATGCGCAGATAGAGGAACAGCGTGTTCTTGGCTATTCGCTTATTATTCTCTGATGTAACAGACATAAAAACAAGTACTAAAACTATCTTATTTTTTCAACTTGGCCTATTGCTCCTGCGAGATTACTCTTGGGAATCCATCATTCCTTTATAAGGGAACGTAGGCTTCCCTTATAAAGGAAGGCACTATTCCCCGATAAGGGAATAGAGACTTCCCAAATCTATCAAACCTCATCTGGACTCTCACTGTCGCCACCTCCATCGGCGGGTTTTCCACCGATCCAAATTTGCGTGCTCACGCTACGAGGAGTTTTCAGCATATGTCCCGAGTTGGCGAACTGTGTCATCACCGTCAGCGTATACTCACCCTCCGCCAAATCAGCCGGTAAGAGAAATGTAAGCGAAGAGGGGTTGTTGATGGTGATCAAGTCATCCGTCAGTTTTGTGACAGCCTTTGCCTCGTTAGTCAGCGTAACGCCTACCGACTCGTCATCGCCAACCACTTTCAGCATGGCACCGCGCACGAAGAAGTTGCGGCCCGCCGTGGCGCTGCCATCTTTCAAGCCGGTCTTCTTATCCTCGGTCTCAAGGATATACATGATATTCGACTTCTCACCTAGGATCTCCACCGCAGTCTGGGCGATCGCCTCGCGCAATGCCTTGTCCTGCGTAAAGGAGACGTAGATGGAATTCTTCTCCTTGTTCCATACGCCGCCCTCGATCACGCCAGTTAGTTGCGCAACGGCTCGGAAGAGACCCGTATTTACGCTGTAACCGTTCAAGATCAAGTCCGTCAATACCCGGTTGTAGAGTGTCACCGAGTGACGCAACGGCTCGGGACGCAGACCGGTGTCTTGCTTTTGCATCTCTTCAAGAACATCATCAAGATCCAAACTTCCCGTTGAATGTAACAGCAGGATCTTGTCCGTCTTGTTGTCGGTGGTCACCGAATTGTCGATGAGCCAGCCTTTCAATACTTTCTTCATGGTATTCTTGATTTAAAGGAGGAGTGGAATTGCTCCCCCGGATTATTACTTATACCTTAGAATTTCTTCCCGAACGCAATGTTCAAGAACGTCTTCACCAATATCTTGAAATCGAACCACCACGAGCGATGCTCCAGATAGAACAAGTCATAGCGTAAGCGGCGAAGCATCTTCTCCAGCGTATCCGTATAGCCGTTGTAGAGCGTGGCGTAAGAGGTCACCCCCGGACGGATCTGGTACAAAAAACGATAGCGGGGATCATGTTCCATGATCTGGTCGATGTAGAACTTCCGTTCCGGACGGGGGCCGATGAAGGCCATATCACCGATGAAGACATTCCATAATTGGGGAAGCTCGTCCAAATGATGCTCGCGCAGGAACTTGCCCACATGCGTCATACGGGGATCAGTGCCTCCCTTGTAAAGGGCGGGGCCGAACTTCTCTGCGTCCAAACGCATGCTGCGGAACTTATAGATATGAAACGGACGGCCGAAACGGCCAATCCGCTCCTGCCTGAAAATGGCAGGGCCGCCATCCTCGCGCCTCACGGCGATGTAGCAGATCAAGAACAAGGGAGAGAATACGACCAAGGCGATAAAGGCCAAAAGACAATCCCCTATACGCTTCACGTTACGCTCGAAGGCGGTCATCCCATCCGGGATAAAATCAGTAGATTTATCAACACTCTCTTTTATAAGCATGGCTTAATTTATTCCTTTCCTCTATTTTTCTCCTCCTCTTTCTTGTAATCGATATACCGCTCCAAGGCCTCACGTGCCAGACGGCGGAAAAGTTCCTCGTCCGACAGATGGTCCCAAAGGAGATCTACCAAACGATAGTAAACGCTAAAGTGCATGTCCTTGCCTTTTTAAAAGAATTGTAAGTGTCACTGCCAATGCCTCCGCTTACGCGGATAATAGACTTGGTCAGTCTGGTGACTTGTAAAACCGTGGCGATGTAATCGCCCAAACGGGGAAATGATTGTTTGTGATACATATCTGGTTTGTTATTATTTTTATACAGTCCTTATGGAGACCCCAAGTAATGCAAATAATGCAAGTAATGCAGCACCTTTTTCCCACACACGTGCGTACATTATATAAAACAAGAATTTTACACTAAACGATCACAAACAAGGCATGGAACGATCCGGATGAGAAACGCTGGATAGCCGTATGAAAGTTTGATTCGACATATATAATGTACACGTGCGTGTGTGGGAAAAAGGTGCTGCATTACTTGCATTACTTGCACCTGTTTTCCCCGGCATCGGTTCCATCCCGCACGTATATCGGCATCGACTCACGCCTACGTTCGTATAGGCCTACACCGATATACGTGTGGGGCGACGTCGATATACGTGTAAAACGATGCCCTTATACGTATGCCACACTCATACGGTCTCGCTTAGCAATGGCAATCCCTCCACCTCTCTCTTATGCCAGCCTTGGTAATCAGACAGGGAAAACCCGGGGACGGTCAACTGTTTGTAATCCTTATCGTCTCTTCGCAAGATGTGCTTGCGGGCATACGCACGGAGCGAACGATCCGTCACGGAAACCATCACCACAGGAAACGGGTAGCCGAACAAGCGCATCGGCGTAACCTCGCTGTCCGGGAACGCACGGCGCAACTGATAGGCTGAGCACTCGAACGCCACCCAGTAAGGACCCGTGCAATACAAATGGATGGAAGCAGTGTTCGTTCGCTCGCGGCTCATGATATCACCCAAATGCTCGTTCAGCAACGCCACCAAACGAACGCCAGAAGGAAGGGAAGACATTTCTTTTTGATTTATGATTTTTGATTTAAACTGTCAACTGTCAACTGATTTCGTGTTTCAGCCAGCGATCGCAATCGTCCAGCCGGCGGATCAACACCGCCTTGCTTTTCTTGGGCGAGGACTCACCCCGCCACGGGTCCACCACCTCATGCGCCATCTGCCGGTAAAGGGCGCTGTCCGTGCAACCGTAGAGCGTCACCAGCAACAAGGCACGGGATTGCGGAGCTTTCACCACCGGGAGCATACCACGCATCGTGTCATGTAAACGTATGAACTCCTCCTCATCGCCCAACAACTTGTAGGCAGAAAGAAGCAATGAGTAGATCTTGCAACGCATCACGTCCGTCTCCGCACGGAGCGAACCGTAGGATCTCAACACCTCACGGGCCAAACGAGTATCTTCCTCAGATACGCTGCCGGAGGCATGGTAACGTCCCAAGGCATCGTGCAAACCCTCCCGCAGACGGTCGTTATCCAGATGGGTATAGACGTGCTTGCCCTTGGTGTTCAGCTCGATCAGCTCATATTCGCCCGGCTTCACCTCCAACAAGGGGACCCACATGCAATCGAGGATACGCGCCATCACATCTTTATGCCCGCCACCCGGCTGGATCACCACCTCCGCCTCCATTCCGGTAAAATAACCGGACGTGATACGCACGCGATCACCTTTTAGCAGGCGATTGCTGTCCGGCACGTACACCGGAAGCTCGTTGGAATAAGATTCCGCCACCCAACGTAAATTACCCATCTCGTCATCCGAGAGATAAGGGAAATGAGTCATGCCTCCGGAAGAGACCCGGGGAAGGAAATTGTAGAGGGGAAGCGTGCGCTTCATCTGAAAGATCTCCTCCACCGAGGACCGGATAAACACGTAGTTGAACAGCAGGGGCCGCTTCGTGTTGACCATCTTGCCATCCACTTTCCTCACCTCCACATAGGAGGGGGCGAAATACTCGAACAACGTCTCCCCACGACGCTTGCGCCGGGAAAGCTCGGCATCCAAGCTTTTAGCGGGGCTGATCTTGTCGCGTCGTGCCACACCCGTAGTAGGAAGCGTGAGCACGTACCAGCGTACAGTCTTCAGGTCATGACGCTTGCCAACCCGCGCCGTACCCCGCTTCGAGCAACCGTCTCTCAAAACATTCATCATTATGATTATCTTTTCCTAAGATTATATCAAGATCTCCACTCAAGCCTCACGACAATTCAAAGCCCTACCAAGAGCGCCCTATTTACTCCTGATAAACAACACTTTATGTCTTTAAAAATGGCTTTTCTGAAAATCACCATCGCTTGAAATATTAAGCTACTTGGGAAGTAGCGTAAAAGGTAGGAGAATGGTTATTACCCAGTTGTAGAGACGGGGCGTGCCCCGTCTCCCACAGACTGGTAGTATCTTTAAATTACCCTCTTGAGGGGATGAGACGGGGCACGCCCCGTCTCTACAAGAATGTATGTTCGATTTTTGGAAGGGACGTGATGATGTAGGAAATACGAGATCATTTCGTCTCTATTGCCATGTCTATGCACTAGGAATAAGAACGAAGATTTAAGGAGAATCAAGGTCGGAGCACAAACTAATGAACAAACTAAGCCTAATGATTGCTTGTTATTTGTTATTTTTTATTACTTTTGCGCCGTGAAAGAATACGCTACTTCCCAAGTAGCAAGCCTCTTACCCCACTTTGGGTATCGGTTTACACACGCTCTCAAAACAATTCCGGTTCACCTTCGATAAACGTTCCAACGAGAAGCTCTTCAAATAGATCTGTGTTGTCTTAATAGACTTATGCCCCAACAACTCACTGATAACCTCGATCGATACATCTTGTTCCTTCAAGAACGAGGCGAATGAATGACGGATCGTATATGAGGTGACCGGAAGCGTAACGCCTGTCGATCTCGCCAACAACTTCAAGTCATGGTTAAAGCGGGACAAGGTCCTGTTATATTCTTTGTAGGCCGCCTCACCGGTTCTCGTTCCACTCAAAAAAGGAAATAAATAAAGGGATTCCTTTGCCGTACAAGCGGACAACTCATCCAACAGCCGCAACGCCCCGGAGGGAATCTCCAACTGTATGAGAGATCCGCTCTTTTGTCGGTGATACTGCAATATCCCATCCCGGATATTCTCCCATTTCAAATGCGTGAGATCCACAAACGCTATCCCGCTGAACGCAAACATCAACCGAACGGTCAACTGTACACGCCGCAAGGACGGATCCTCCAACGGGGCGTTAAACATACGCTCCAGCATCTCTCGCGGCAACGCCTTCTTCCGCTTGCTCTCAACGCCCGTGAAGACATCTTTGAACAGGTTGGGTACAAAGGGAGCCTCGTTCGCCTCCACGGCTAAGTTATAAATGTGACGAATCCGACGCATATAGGTAGACACCGTATTCAACGAACGGCCCTTGTCCAACAACCATGACTGATAGCACAAAAGCCTGTTCCTATTAATATAGGCATAAGGAATCGCCTCCATACCGCAAAAGCACTTGAACGAATTCAAGGCATCTTGATAACTCTTCGCCGTGGAATACCGTTTTTTCTCACGCAGACAAGCCATGTAGATGGACAGGCCCATAACAAAATCTTCTTCTTTTTTCATATCTTCTCCTTAATAAAAAGGCCAAAAATACTACCTTTGTACACTGTGTAAATAAAATCTATACAGATGAAGCAACACCTACGACCGATTATGTTTGTCGGAACCTGCTCTGATGCGGGTAAAAGCGTTATTAACGCGGCGTTTTGCCGTATTTTCAAGCAAGATGGTTATCAACCGGCACCGTTCAAGGCACAAAATATGTCCCTCAATTCCTACTCTACCCCGGAAGGCGGCGAGATGGGCCGGGCGCAAGTCGTACAAGCCGAAGCCTGCGGTATTTCCCCGCATACGGATATGAACCCGATATTACTAAAGCCGACAAATGATAAAAGCTCACAAGTCGTATTAAACGGAAAGCCAGTCGGCAATATGTCCGCCAAGGATTATTTCGGGATACAAAACCAGAAGGAGGAGCTATTTAAGGAAGCTATCGAAGCCTTCAACCGTCTGGAAGCTCGCTATAACCCGATCGTATTGGAAGGAGCCGGAAGCATCTCCGAACTAAACCTGCGAGACCGGGATATCACCAATATGCGTATGGCGATGAAAGCCGGCGCCTCCACCTATCTGATCGCAGATATAGACCGGGGGGGCGTATTCGGCTCTGTATATGGAACGATCGCTTTATTACGACCGGAGGAACGAGCGTTAATGAAAGGGGTTATCATCAATAAATTCCGTGGAGACGCCTCTTTATTCGAAGAAGGACGGAGCCTGTTAAAGGAATTGACTGGGATTCCCGTGGTCGGCGTAATCCCATGGTTTCGGGATATCAAGATAGAGGAAGAGGATTCCGTAGCGTTGGATATGAAAAATAACACTTATAAAGACGGGAAAATCAATGTAGCTATCATCCTGCTGAAACGAATGTCTAATTTCACGGATTTTGATGTATTGGAGATGGACCCCCGTTTCAATCCTTATTATACCAACAATATCGATGAGATAGAGAAAGCCGACATCATCCTGCTCCCCGGCTCAAAGAATACGTTATCGGACTTACAAAGCCTGCGGGCCAATGGGATAGCGATGGCGATTATCCGGGCGCATAAAGCGGGTAAAAAGGTGATCGGTATTTGCGGTGGCTATCAAATGATGGGAGTCCGCTTGGAAGATCCGGAAAGTATCGAGGGAAATATCCCGGCGATTCCCGGTCTAGGTCTTCTGCCTCAATGCACGGTCATCGAGCAGGAGAAGATCACGAGACAAAGCGACTTTGCTTTCCTCCCCTCCTCGGAGAATAAGGATTGTAAAGGATACGAAATACATATGGGACGAACCACCCTATTGGGTGACGCCCCCGAACAGCCCGTAGCCCGACTGGAAGACGGACGAACGGACGGATATTACCTCAACAACCGATGCTGGGGAAGTTATATGCATGGTATCCTTGATAATCCGGCCGTATTGGACAACTTAGCTGAAGGCTTTGACACGGAAACGACTACAGGTACTTTCGATTATGCCGCTTTTAAGGAAGAGCAGTATGACAAACTCGCCGCCCTCGTAAGGGAGCACGTGGATATGGAATATATTTATAACAGTATTAAAAACTAATATCATGAACAGACGTACTTTTATGCAAAAAACCGGACTTATCATGTCCGGACTTACTTTATCGCCGCTTATCGGTAAATCGTATTCCTCCATATACGGACAAACCGCCCCTAGCAACAAAGTAAAGGTAGCCCTCATCGGATGCCGTAGCATGGGATACGGGGATTTGAATACTTTTCTTGATTATCCGGAGACGGAATGCGTGGCTCTTTGCGATGTCGATGACGAATGGTTAAACAAACGGGCTGCCGACGTTGAGAAGAAAACAGGGAAAAAAGTACCTCACTTATATAAAGACTGGCGACGAGTAATCGATAATAAAGACGTAGATGTAGTCATTATCGGTACGCCGGACCATTGGCATTGCCTTCCGACGGTCTGGGCTTGCCAAGCGGGAAAAGACGTATATGTAGAGAAGCCGCTCTCCAATACGATCGAGGAATGCAACCTGATGGAAAAAGCCGCCCGTAAATATAACCGGATCGTACAGGTAGGCCAATGGCAACGTAGCGACCCGCATTGGGACGAGGCGGCTAATTTCTTGAAAGCCGGAAATATCGGACGGATCCGTACGGTCAAGGTCTGGGCTTACCAAGACGGCAAGCCGACACTTCCGGTTAAACCGGATTGTGACGCTCCCGCCGGTGTGGATTACGATATGTGGCTAGGCCCGGCTCCTAAACGTCCGTTCAATCCTTATCGCTTTCATTATAATTTCCGTTTCTTCTGGGACTATGCCGGAGGCTTGATGTCGGACTGGGGCGTACATTTACTGGATTATGCCCTTGAGGGAATGAACGCGGGTCTTCCCACCCGTGTATTCTCAGGCGGCGGCAAGTTCGCCTATCCGGACGACGCTATGGAGACACCCGATACTTTAATGGCGACTTATACCTACGATGATTTTAATATCATCTGGGATCACGCTTGCGGAATCAATCACGGACTCTATAACCGTAAGGAAGGATTAGCGTTCTATGGGGAGAATGGTACGATGGTACTCGACAGGGCCGGTTGGGAGGTCATACCAGTCGTATCCAATAACGTAGCCCGCATGGAAGCCGTTCCTTTCAAGAAAGGAGAAGGCAAAGGACTTTATAATCACGTGGGAAACATGTTGAGTTGCATTAAAAGCCGTGAGCTTCCGAACGCCGATGTCGCTATCGGTGCCCGTGTAGCGAAGATGGCTCATCTGGCGAATATCTCCTGCCGGGTTCAACGGGAAGTCCATTGGGATGATAAAAACAATTTGTTTGTCGGCGATAACGAGGCTACCGCCTTGTCGAAAGCCTATTACCGGGCACCTTGGGAATTACCTAAATTGTAACAATCGCAGCATAACGTTAAAATTTTGACAAACAATAAACAATGCCCTAGTAAGCTTGTTAGAACTATAAAAAACGAACAATACGTTTAATTCTAAATTAATACAGCTATGGCAAAAGAAAGCGTCAAAATTTTAAGAGGGAAATTGGATGTCGACAATTTATTATCTCAACTAAACGCCGCATTAGCGGAAGAATGGCTAGCATACTATCAATATTGGGTAGGAGCCTTGGTCGTTGAAGGAGCCATGCGTTCCGACGTACAAGGTGAATTCGAGGAACATGCCGAGGAAGAAAGGCATCACGCCCAATTATTGGCAGACCGGATCATCGAATTGGAAGGAGTTCCGGTACTTGATCCGAAACAATGGTTTGAATTAGCCCGATGCAAATATGATTCACCGACAGACTTTGACGTAGTAAGCCTTCTGAACCAGAATGTAGCTTCCGAGCGTTGCGCCATCTTACGTTATCAAGAAATCGCTAAATTCACGGACGGCATCGACTTCACGACTTGTGATATCGCTAAGCATATCTTAGCTGAGGAAGAAGAACACGAGCAAGATCTGCAAGACTATTTGACAGATATCGCACGCATGAAAAAATCTTTCCAGAAATAATTTAGGAAAGGGAAAACTCTTTACAACAAAAATCCCTTGAGAGAATGTCTAAGACATTCTCTCAAGGGATTTTAATTTCAAGCACATTAATGCTTTGTCCCATGCAACAAAGCGTCATATAATAAGGCATCCGCCACTTCCAAAGCGATTTCCTCATCTTTCAGATTCCTCAAGATCGTCAAGCCGAACTCAAACATAAAACCCGGCCCCTTGCTTGTGATGATATTTCCATCCTGCTCTACTCCATTATCCGTAGGGGTAGCGCCTACCATTGTTGGCTCGAAGAAAGGAAAACAGGTAGCCCTTTTCCCTTTTAGCAATCCAAGACCACCTAAAACCATCGGTCCGGCACAGATAGCACCGATTAATACGCCTTCCTCCGTTTTCTCCTTGACTAATTCTTTCAAATGGGCATGCGCATTTAAATGGTTGCTTCCGGGTATTCCACCCGGCAAGATCAAGGCATCGACACAACTGAAATCCGCCTCCTCGAACAGGTAATCAGCCATTACCGGAATATCATGAGCTCCTATCACCAATCGGTCACCCGTAATAGATACCATCATAACCCGTACACCACCACGCCTCAAGACATCAATCGTACCCAAGGCCTCTATTTCCTCAAAGCCTGTCGCTAAAAAGACAACCGCATTTTTCATTTCTTTGTTTATTTAATATAGTTGACATTCACTTAAAACAGAAGGATCATCCTTCTACACAACAGCCTTATCCGTAACAACCAATGGTAAGGTGAACCAGAAAGTGGAACCTTTGCCAAGCTCAGATCGCACACCGATCTCGCCACCCAACTGCTCTACAATCATCTTGCAGATCGGTAGTCCCAAACCAGCCCCTTGATAAAAATCATCCAATTTCACGAAACGCTCGAAAACAGACTCCAGCTTTTCCTCTGATATCCCGATTCCGGTATCCATGACAGAGACACGTACGAACATATCTTCCACCTCATAAAAAAGCGAGATAAAACCTTTGGAAGTAAACTTAATGGCATTAGACAAGAGATTTAACAAGACCTGTTCTACCCGGTGCGGATCGATCCACAGACGAACAGAAGGCATGGCGACCGAGTTATATAATAATGCCACATCGGAAGTCATCTTCAAGGATTGTACCACATAGGCCTCTTGGCAAATATCCCTCAACTCAACTTCCGACACGTTATAGTTTAACCGACCGGACTCGATCTTCGACAAATCCAGGATATCGTTAATCTGTTTCAACAATAAATCGCAATTCTTATTTATAATCGAGAAGTATTCCCTTTGCTCACTGGCATTAGTCGTTTCCGTCACGAGATGGGCAAAGCCAACGATAGCATTCAGCGGGGTCCGGATCTCATGGCTCATATTAGCGATAAAAGCGTTTTTCATCTTATCCGCCTCTTGTACTTTCATCAGCGCCAACTGGTCTTGACGTTGCTCCGTGATATCATTCAGCATGACCAATAACAGAGGCGAGGCTCCCGGGTCCGGATTCGTGATCAGTAAACGTACGATATTTACGATTCTCACCTCTCCATTCGGTTTCTCATACTCGACCATTTCCTTTACCATACGTCCCGTCTTGATCGTATGGTAATCTTCCGTTCGGATCTCATGCGCCCGCCGGGAATCAGGGAAAAGCTCGAAATCCGTCTTCCCTAAGATATCTTCCGCCTTGACCCCCGTAAATTCCTCCGCCGCCTTATTAAAATAGATATACCGGAAACCGTTGAAAATATCTTTCACCGTGATCTCCACAAATACGTTCGACAAGATCGTATCCATCAAGATATTTAAGAAGTTGATCGTATGCTGGCTTTGGCGCATCTCAAGTTCGTTATCGCTCGCGGATGGTGTCAAAGTGGCTTTTTCCAGATCGGCTTCCAGTCTCTCAATCCTTTGAATCAACTCTTCTTTGGAAAGGTGGTCATATTTTCCCATGGCCCATACATAAAGTTAAATTGCGTAATGGACAAAAATAACTATTATTTTTTTATTTACAACGGCTTACCGCCTAATAATTCTTATTTTCAAAAGGTCATTACTAATATTTTGACACAAAAGCATGGCATTATCCAAAATAAAAGATACATTTGCAATCTAATTTCATGAATTAAACACACTCTAATTGAAAAAACGATGATGTATTGGCAGAAAGAAATAGAAACCATGGATCGTAAAGATCTGGTAAAATTCCAACTGGAACGACTGAAACAAACCATAGAACTAGCGGGCAACTCCCCTTTTTACCATAAGATATTCAAAGAGAAAGGAATTACCCCGGACAGTTTTCAGTCCTTGGAGGATTTACAAAAACTTCCGTTTACAACGAAAGATGATCTTAGAAATAACTATCCGTTCGGATTGGCAGCCATCCCGTTACAGAAATGCGTACGTATCCACTCTTCCAGTGGAACGACAGGTAATCCTACCGTTGTCTTACATTCCGCCAAGGATTTGGACCAATGGGCTAACCAAGTAGCCCGCTGCATGTATATGGTAGGGCTAAGGGATACGGACGTATTTCAGAATACATCCGGCTACGGCATGTTTACCGGTGGCCTCGGTTTCCAGTATGGAGCAGAAAAACTAGGTGCGTTGACAGTGCCTGCGGCGGCCGGTAATACCAAACGACAGATTAAGTTCATCACCGATTTCGGCACCACCTGTTTACATATCATACCGAGCTATGCCACTCGTTTGGCCGAGGTTATGTATGAGGAGGGAATAGACCCCAGAAAGGATACCAAACTACACACCGTATGTATCGGTGCCGAGCCTCACTCGGAAGAACAACGTAAACGCATCGAACAGCTTCTGGGTGTCAAGGCTTACAACTGTTTCGGTATGTCGGAGATGAACGGGCCGGGTGTAGCCTTCGAATGTACGGAGCAGAACGGCTTGCATATCTGGGAAGACAACGTGATCGTAGAGATCGTAGACCCGGTTACCCTGCAACCGGTGCCCGAGGGAGAAGTCGGAGAATTGGTATTAACGACCATCAACCGGGAGGCGATGCCTTTACTCCGTTATCGTACCCGTGACCTTACTTGCATCTTACCGGGCGATTGCCCTTGCGGACGTACCCATAAACGCCTTGCCCGTTTCAAAGGACGTAGCGACGATATGATAATCTTGAAGGGCGTGAACCTGTTCCCCATCCAAATCGAAAAGATATTGATGCAATTCAAGGAATTGGGCAGCAATTACTTGATCACCCTCGAAACGATCGGCAACAGCGACGAGATGTTGATCGAGGTAGAGTTGAGCGACCTATTCACCGATGATTATTCAGCCTTACAGCGCTTGACGAAAGGTATCACCCGTCAGTTGAAGGACGAATTATTACTTACGCCGCGTATCAAGCTGGTAGCCAAGGGATCTTTGCCAACCACAGATGGTAAGGCGGTACGAGTGAAAGATCATCGCAAGCTTTGTTAAATAAACAATTAAAATAACACCTTATGACAGTCAATCAAATTTCTATTTTCCTAGAAAACAAGTACGGGAAATTAAGCGAGATATTAGCGTTATTGGCAGAAGAGCGCATCCGCATCATCGCGGCCACCGTAGCCGACACCTCCGAGTATGGAATCCTTCGTATCATCGTAAGCGATCCCCAGAAGGCATACAAGATATTAAAAGAAAACAACGTCAGCGCAAACCTGACCGACGTATTAGCGATCGTAACCAGCTCATGCGCCGGAAGTTTTGCCAATACATTATCTTATTTCACGAAAGCGGGCATCAGCATAGAATATATGTATTGTTTCTCCATCCGGGAAAAAGCGATCTTGATCTTGCGTACGAACAACCGGGAAAGCGCCCGTGAGGTAATCCGCCGTCAGAATCTCGAGTATATCTGTGAAAGTGATCTAATAAAACTTTAATAGGCACGGATATATGTTCGGAATCAGCGACCCCGGTATTTGGCTGGCTTACCTTCTAGCGTTCGCCTGCTTCCTATTTTCTATTTGGTTCGGGATAACCACTTGGAATAAAGAAGACGACGAAAAAACAAACCCTACTAAAGGATCACGAAAATGAGTACGCTAACATTAGGCATTATTGTCATCATTTACATGTTTGTAATCGCTTGGTTAGGGTATCTCGGATACAGGCAGACGAAAAACGCCAGTGATTATTTATTAGGCGGACGAAAAGTAAACCCCATTATCATGGCTCTGTCTTACGGGGCGACCTTTATCTCGGCATCGGCGATCGTTGGTTTCGGTGGCGTAGCCGCTACGTTCGGCATGGGTATTCAATGGCTTTGCTTATTGAACATGTTCATGGGCGTAGTGGTAGCCTTTATCTTTTTCGGACGAAGGACCCGGAAGTTAGGCGAGGCACATAACGCACGGACTTTCCCGCAATTATTGGGATTACACTATAAGTCCCGGTCTATACAGATCTTCATCGCCTCGATCATTTTCATCGGCATGCCCCTCTACGCCGCCGTGGTGATGAAGGGAGGAGCCGTCTTCATTGAGCAGATGTTTCATATCGACCTTCATCTGGCCTTGTTGATCTTCACCTTGATCGTAGCGGCCTACGTGATTACGGGCGGAATCAAGGGAGTACTTTATACGGATGCGTTGCAAGCGGTTATCATGTTCGCTTGTATGCTATTCCTGCTATTTTGGTTTTACCATATCATGGACATGGGCTTTATCGAGGCAAACCAGAAGTTGACGGATATCGCCCCCATGGTGCCCGAACGCTTCAAGGCCTTGGGACATCAAGGATGGACAGCTATGCCCATCTCAGGCTCTCCACAATGGTATACATTGGTTACCTCATTGATCCTTGGCGTAGGAATCGGTTGCTTAGCGCAGCCACAACTAGTCGTACGCTTCATGATGGTGGAAAGTACCAAGCAACTCAACAGGGGCGTATTGATCGGCTGCGTATTCTTGATTGTCACGGTAGGGGCGATTTATCACGTGGGAGCCTTGTCTAATTTGTTTTTCCTCAAGACGGAAGGTGTAGTCGCCTCCGAGGCGGTAAAAGATATGGACAAGATCATCCCCCTATTTATCAATAAAGCGATGCCGGAGTGGTTCGGGGCGGTTTTCATGCTTTGTATTCTCTCTGCCAGTATGTCTACCCTTAGCGCACAATTTCATACCATGGGAGCGGCTTTCGGGGCAGACGCATTCCCCAAACTAGGACGTAGCAAAAATCCGAACTCTACATTAGGTGTACGTATCGGCGTGCTATGCTCTATCTTGGTCAGCTACGTTATCTGCTATACGCTAAGTGCGAGTATTATCGCACGAGGCACCGCCTTGTTCATGGGTATTTGCGCGGCTACATTCCTACCTACCTATTTCTGCTCGCTATATTGGAAAGGGGCTACCCGGCAAGGGGCCTTGGCCAGCTTATGGGTAGGAGGCTTGGCCAGTTTATTCGCCATGTTGTTCCTTCATAAGGCGGAAGCGGCTCCGGTAGGACTTTGCAAGGCTTTATTCGGACAAGACGTCTTGATCGATGTATATCCGTGGCATGCGATAGATCCGATCTTATTTGCTTTGCCATTATCGGCGATAACGATTGTTTTGGTTAGCCTAACGACTCAAAAGAAGGCTTTTTAGCTTTTCTTATGAACCTCAAAACACTAATTAGCATTTATTCTATTGACAGATATATAGAAAACAGTACATTTGCACTGTGGTTTTTTCATAATAGTATTAGATTTAAGGTTAACAAAGTTGGTTAGGGGTTGCCGGGAGGCAATCCTTAATTGTTTTATAGAGGTCTAGATATGATTAAATACATTTTTCTACTATTCATACTTTGTTGCTCCGGTTGCCGGCACGCACAAACGGAAGATACCGTAATCAAGGTTTCGGTACTTCGTGGTCCATCCGTTATCGCATTCGCCGATTGGCTTGAGAATCCTCCAATTATAGATAACAAGAAAGTACAAGTAAAAGTGGTAGACTCGCCCGATCTGGCGCAAGCCTTACTGATCAAGCAGGAGACCGACATAGCCGTACTCCCCATGATCAATGCGGCGAACTTGTACAATAAAGGGATCAAGATCAAACTAGCGGGGTGCCCGATCTGGGGAACCCTTTACCTCGTTGAGAAAACTCCCTTGAAAGAACCGGCATTGTATGTATTCGGCAACGGTACGACTCCCGATATCCTTACCCGGTACTATCTCGGCCGCCAACGATTAGATTATCCTTTGAATTACGCCTTCAATACCGCCGGGGAAATCACCCAAGGCATCTTAGCCGGAAAAGTAAATCGTGCCGTGCTCGGGGAACCGTTTCTAAGCATCGCTTTACGGAAAGACAGCAGCTTACGAATAACTGCGGACTTGAATCATTTTACAGACAACGATACCCTCGGATTCGCCCAAACAGCGGTCGTATACACCCCGACGATGGAGAAATATCGTATCGCTTTTGAGGATGCCTTACGAGCCTCCTGCCAAAAAGCCGTACGATATCCGAAAGAGACCATCCATTCTTTGGAAGAACATGGAATCTTCGCCCAAGGGGCCTTAACTCCTAAGAGTATCGAGCGGTGTAAAATCCATTATTTATCAGCTATCGAGGCGAAAGATGCCGTCATGGGTTTCCTACGTCTCATCGAACAGTATGAACCCAAGGCCGTCGGCGGGAGGCTTCCCGGTGCCGGATTTATCCCCGAAAAACAATGAGATTGCGAAAAACAATCACTACAATAGTCGCTACCGCTATCCTCTTGGCGGGATGGCAACTATTCGCCGTTATAGCCAACCAGCCGGAGTTGGTACCTTCACTTCCCCGACTCGTACGGACACTTTGCGAATGGCTCGTCTCCGGTAGTTTCTATCAGTCGGCCGGAGCGACTATACTTAGGGGAATCTTAGGCATGTCGATCTCATTCGTTTGTGCGATAGGGATGGCCGGGTTATTCGCCCGTTTTGAGTGGGTGTATGAATTATTCAGACCTCTGCTTGCCATCATGCGCTCGATCCCGGTCATATCCTTCATACTTTTGGCGCTTATATTCCTAAATCCGGAAAGCATCCCTTTGATGATCGCCTTTCTCACCATGTTCCCGCTACTAACAGAGAATCTGACACGGGGAATCCTCGACCTGCGTCCGGGTTTATCCATTATGGCACGTCAATTCCATATCAAACGTTCCAATGTCTTATTCCAGATCATCTACCCGCAGCTAAAGCCATTCTTATATAGCGGGCTTGCCTCCGCCGCCGGATTCGGCTGGCGTGCGATCATTATGGGAGAAGTCTTGTCGCAATGCGCATTCGGAATCGGAAGCGAGATGAAAAGGGCGCAAAACTTTATCGCTGTCCCTGAGCTACTCGCTTGGACAATCGTGGCGGTATTCATCAGTTTCTTTTTTGACAAAGGAATTAGCAAAGTCGCTGATATCACCCCTAAAATATCTTTCGCGAATGAGGATCAGACCATCCCGACCCCTACATTATCAGTTTTAGACACGAAAGATATAAGTTACCAATACGGCATACAGCACTTTTCCCATTCCTTTCAAAAAGGGATTATTTATGGAATTAGCGCACCTTCAGGCAAAGGAAAAACAACGTTATTAAACCTAATCGGAGGTATCTTATTGCCTACGGAAGGAGAGATACATCCCACAAGACACTTTGGAATCGCCACCATATTCCAACAACCGCAACTCCTGCCCCATCTAACCGCAGAAGAAAATATCATCCTTCCCCTCTCCTCTTTTCTCACGGAGGAAAAAGCCCGGCGAATTGCCCAAAAACACTTACAGGAAATGGAAATGGAGCCCTTCGGGAACCGATATCCTAAAGAGCTTAGTTACGGACAGCAACAACGTATCGCTATAGCTAGGGCATTGGCATACCCTTCTCCTCTCCTTTTGATGGACGAGCCGTTCAAAGGCTTGGATGAAGCCTTAAGCCATCGTATTATAGAACGAATACGAGAAAAGCAAATGAAAGAAGAACGGATCATTCTTTTCACGTCACATAATCCGGATGAGATTCGGTTGTTGGCGGATGAGGTGATTTACCTATAAATTCCAACCAAACTTGAATGTCTTATTTCACTTTCATCGGTTGGCAAGGTATCGTAAACCAGAATGTAGAGCCCTTTCCCTCCTCCGACTCAACCCCGATTTTACCTTTCAACTTCTCAATAATCGTCTTGCAGATAGAAAGACCTAATCCTGTTCCTTGCTTAAAGCTGTTCAATTTCACGAAACGATTGAATATGCTCGCTTGAGACTCCTTACTGATTCCCATACCCGTATCCGTTACGTAGACATAGATACCATCATCGGTCAAACGATAACCAAACCGTATAGAACCCGAGCTGGTGAACTTCACGGCGTTGGAAAGGAAATTGGTCAAAACCTGAGTCAAACGGGTCTTCTCCGACACAATACAATAGTCATTACCGTCCGACTCAAAGATAACCTTTACACCCGGGGCCACTCTCAAGGCGAAAGCTTGCTGCTGGGGAGCGAATATCTCACTCAAACGCAGGGTCGTATAAATAAACTCCATCTTTCCGGACTCGATCTTCGAGATATCCAAGATATCACCGATCAACTGCAACAAAAACTCATTGCTACTCTCTATGATCCTCAGATATTCCTTTTTTTCCTCCTCATCGTCACTCTCCGCCAATAAGGTAGAAAAGCCGACGATGGCATTTAAAGGGGTACGTATCTCATGGCTCATGTTAGCGATAAAAGCGGACTTCATCCGGTCGCTCTCTTCCGCCAAACGCTTGGCCTGCACATCCGCCTCGTGCCGTTTATCGACGGTCATATCCCGAAGGATTCCGATCGAGCGGATCGGTTTGCCGTCCGGATCGGCCTCATAGACCTCACCGATCTTCTCCAGCCATACATACTCATCCGAGAAATAACGACAAGGGAAACTGAATCGCATGGAATCGATCTCGCCCCGCATGAAAGCGGTTGTAATATTCTCATAGACCTTCCGGTAATCCGGATGGATCTTCTCCGTAAAACTAGCGTGGGTGATCTGCACATGCTTGATCTGGCCGTTTTCTTCCAAGGAAAGCTCCGCCGTACCGTTTACCAGATCCCAAAGCCACGGGTAGATCTTACCCGCTTGACATGCGAGCGCCAAGCGCTTATTATAGCTATGCAACTCCTCCTCGACCTGCCTTTGCTTTGTAATATCCCATGAAATCCCTACTAAATAAGGAGGCTTATCCTCACGGGGCGCTAGCAGTTTCATCGTATCCATAGTACGCAAGATACCTTTCGGATCGATCATTTGCTCCACGAAACGCTGCATCTTACCCGTTTTCACCACCTCCTCGTCCATATCCCTGAAAGATTGGGCGACGACCGGATCTAGAAATAGGTCAAAATCTGTTTTCCCGACCACATCATTATGATATCGTCCGTAAAGTTGGTTCATCAAAGGGCTGGAGTACACGTACCTGAAATTATCACCCGTATCCTTCACGAAAAAGTAGATGGGCAACGAGTCCACGATATTAGATAACAATCCTGCTAAATCCCTATAATCCTGTTCCAAAGTTTTGTTCTCCGTAGTATTAACTTCCATGTTGATTTTTTTAATCAAAGGCTTGAATATTCCGGCCGTAAAATTCTTGAAAATTAATGAAAGATACAAATAATAAGCCCAAGAAGTGAGCATCCCGACCGAAAATATAAGCAAAACCGTATATTTGTACTCCAATTCTAAGAAAACTAGATATGACAAACGTATTTCACACGCTTATAGCCCGTTTTCTACAAATTCCGGAAGGACAAGTGGAACGGACAATCGGGCTCTTGAACGAAGGCGCTACCATACCTTTTATAAGTCGTTACCGGAAAGAGGTGACCGGAGGATTAGACGAGGTGCAAATCGGTGCCATCAAAGATCAACTGGATAAACTGACGGAACTGCGCAAACGAAAGGAAACGATCCTCGCCACGATAGAAGAGCAAGAGAAACTTACTCCCGAGCTCCGGAAACGCATCGAGGAGTCTTGGGATAGCACCGAGATCGAGGATTTATATCTCCCTTACAAACCGAAACGGGTCACCAAGGCGGAAATCGCACGCCGGAAAGGACTGGAACCCTTGGCTAAGATCGTTATGATGCAAAACGAGAATAACCTATCCGCACGCATCAAGAGTTTTATCAAGGGGGAAGTGAAAAACGCCGAAGAAGCCTTGCAAGGGGCACGGGACATTATCGCCGAATGGATCAACGAGAACGAATCGGCACGTAATACCGTACGTAACTCTTTCGCTCATACCGCCATGATCACATCCAAAGTGATCAAGGGGAAAGAAGAGGAAGGCGCTAAATACCGGGATTACTTTGATTTCAGCGAGCCTTTGAACCGGGCCAGTTCCCATCGCTTATTGGCTCTCCGACGGGGAGAGGCGGAAGGTATCCTTCGTGTAAGTATCTCTCCCGACGCGGAATCTTGTCTGGATCGCTTGAACCGGCGTTTCGTAAAAGGTCGTGGAGAGGTTTCCGAGCAAGTGGCTACAGCTGTCGACGATTCTTTCAAACGCCTGCTGAAACCCTCTATCGAGACGGAGTTCTCCAACCAGAGCAAGGCGAAAGCCGATGAGGAGGCGATCCGGGTATTTGCCGAGAACCTCCGGCAATTGCTGCTCGCTCCTCCCTTGGGACAAAAACGGGTATTAGGCGTAGACCCCGGATACCGTACCGGATGTAAGTTGGTCTGTCTGGATGCGCAGGGGAATTTACTGCATAACGAGGCGATCTTCCCGCATCCGCCCCAGAACGAGAAGGGCAAAGCCGCCGCTAAGGTCGCCCAGTTAGTAGCCACTTACGCCATAGATGCCATTGCCATCGGTAATGGTACGGCCAGCCGTGAGACCGAGCAGTTCATCACGAATATACGATACGACCGCAAGGTACAAGTGTTCGTAGTCAGCGAAAACGGAGCCTCTATCTACTCCGCGTCCAAGATCGCTAGGGAGGAGTTTCCCGAATACGACGTCACGGTACGCGGAGCTGTCAGCATCGGTCGCCGGCTGATGGACCCTTTGGCCGAGTTGGTCAAGATCGACCCGAAGAGTATCGGTGTCGGCCAATACCAGCATGACGTAGAGCAAAACGCCTTGAAAAAGAGTCTGGATCAAACCGTGGAGAGTTGCGTGAATTTAGTAGGTGTAAACGTGAATACGGCGAGCAAGCATTTGCTGACTTACATCTCGGGATTAGGCCCCACGCTAGCGCAAAACATCGTGAATTACCGGGCGGAGCACGGACCCTTCACTTCCCGGAAAGAACTGATGAAAGTCCCCCGTATGGGAGAGAAGGCTTTCGAGCAAAGCGCCGGATTCCTACGGATACCCGACGGAAAGAACCCGTTGGACAACTCGGCCGTACACCCCGAGAGCTACCCGATCGTCGAACGGATGGCCAAGGACCTAAAATGCTCGGTAGCCGACCTGATCACCGATAAGGCGCTTAAAAAGAAACTAAAACTAACGGATTACCTTACGGATAAGGTCGGGATGCCCACCCTGCTTGATATCATGGAGGAACTGGATAAACCGGGCCGTGATCCCCGCCAAACGATCCAAGTATTCGCGTTCGATCCTACGGTGAAAACGATCGAGGATTTGAAAGAAGGGCAAGTATTGCCCGGTATCGTGACCAACATCACCAACTTCGGTTGTTTCGTCGATGTAGGGATCAAGGAAAACGGGCTTGTCCATATCTCCGAGCTGGCGGATCGTTTCGTAAGCGATCCTACCCAAGTGGTCTCCATCCATCAGCATGTCAAGGTGAAGGTTCTAAGCGTAGACCTATCCAGAAAACGTGTTCAATTATCCATGAAAGGGATCTAAACGATGAAAGAGAAGATTAATAAGACAAACGTGGCACGCCTGCTGGACAAGGCTAAGATCGCCTACCAGCTCGTGCCTTATGAAGTAGATGAGAATGATCTGAGCGCTACGCATGTCGCGGAACAGCTAGGGGAAGATATCGCCCAAGTATTCAAGACCTTGATCTTACATGGCGATAAGAGCGGTTATTTCGTATGCGTGATCCCCGGAGCGGACGAGGTGGACTTGAAAAAGGCGGCCAAGGTATCCGGGAACAAGAAATGTGAGATGATCCCCGTGAAAGAGTTGTTACCGCTTACCGGTTATATCCGGGGAGGATGCTCGCCTATCGGCATGAAAAAGCATTTCCCTACATATATCCATCCTACGGCATCCGGCTTCGATAAGATCTATGTAAGCGCCGGACAACGAGGCTTGCAGATACAGATAGCCCCCGCCGATTTAATCAAGGTGGCACAAGCTATAGAAGCGGATTTGATCGCATGATCTAACACCGCGGAGAGTACTTCGTAAGAAGTACTCCAGTACTTCGCAAAGAGTATCGCAGTACTTCTTAGGGAGTACTGGAGTACTCCTTATGAGGGACTGAGATCAAACAGCACATGATATCTTAGAATTTCTTAAACGTATACGTTCTTCCTTCGCAGCTCATTACCAGATTCGTCACAGATGACTGCTCGATCGTGAAAGTTTGTTTAGGTGAGGTCCAATCCGTATAACGCATGAATTGTTCCAAAGGCGTACCTCCATAGTTGACCAACTCCAGATCCAGTTTCGTATCTCCCTCCAACGTCTTATAACCGAAATTCGTACGATATACGTCCTTTGCCGGGTCATATAATTGGTACTCGAACAAAGAGGTCTGGAAGTTATACCAAACCGTATCCACCGTCTGGACCACCCCATTCGCCTCTACGGTTTTCAATTGCCATTTCCCTTCCAGCTTATGTTCCACCTTATTACAAGACACCAACGCCACGACAAAACAAGTTATCGCTATCAAATTTTTCATCATAATCCTCGTACTTATATACCTATATTGATTTGAAACGTCAAAGAAAAGAATTAATTTCCAAAGGACAAAGTTTTTAAGGATATCCTAGCCACAAATACCCAGAACTTTTTCTTCCTTCCCTTTGTTAATTGGGTAATTACAATACAAATATTATCCAATATGAAAACATTTATTGATAAAATGGATTATGCGGTCAAGAATTGGTGGTTATCACTATTGGTCGGACTGCTTTACATCATCGTCGCTATTTATTTAATGTTCGCGCCATTGGCGAGCTACGTAGCGCTTAGTATCTTATTCAGCGTCTCTATGTTCGTAAGCGGCTTGTTCGAGATCGCTTTCGCCTTGGCGAACAAAAAGGGTATCAGCAGTTGGGGATGGTATTTGGCCGGAGGTATTATCGACTTGATCTTAGGTATATTCTTGATGGCAAGCCCGGGACTTAGCATGGAGGTGCTTCCGTTTGTCTTGGCATTCTGGCTTATGTTCAGAGGCTTCTCGGCAACCGGTTACTCAATGGACCTGAAACGATACGGTACACGGAACTGGGGTTGGTACATGGTCTTCGGTATCTTGGCTATCCTTTGCTCCATCGGTGTTATCTGGCAACCCGCCCTAGGGGCCTTCACGTTGGTTTACATGATCGCTTACGCCTTACTAATAATAGGTATATTCCGTGTCATGCTATCCTTCGAACTGAAAAGCTTGCATAAACGGAATAAGGAAGCACAAGCGGAATAAGTCTGATTCAAGGATTAATTGGTCTATTTTTAAATTAAGAAGTGAATCAACAGCACTTTTACTACTTTTGTGTTCGATCATTAATAAAATAACGGATGAACGCAAACTTACCACAATTAGATTTGCCCCGGGATTATGTCGTAGGAAACGACATTACCGAGGCAATCTTAAACTTTTACAAGCAGACTTGCCGGTTAAAAGCAGGTATTTTCGCTTTATGCGTTGAAGGAAATTTAAGGGCATCCATCAACTTGACAGAGTACACTTTGAAACCGAATGATTTCATCACCTTGATGCCGGGAAGCATTATTCAGTTCTGTGAGCAGAAAGAGAGTTTCCGCCTTTCCTTTATAGGATTCTCATCCGAGTTCATGGACTGCGTGAACATGATAAAGTCTACGATGAGCGCCTTACCTACTATCTACGAGAATCCGATCATATCACTGAGTGAGGACCGGGCGGACTTCATTAACGATTATTTCCATTTGCTAGAGCGGGTACAAGCGAAAGAGAAATCCATAAACAGGGAGATGGTGAAACATATCCTGCTTACCATGATCCATGGGATCAGCGATTTGTATCAAGGGAAATCATGGCCTAACAAGATAACGACCCGTAGCGACGAGATCCACAAGAAATTCATCCAACTGGTGATGAAGAATTATACCTCAAAGCGGCAAACGGCTTTTTATGCCAGCCAACTAAGTATTTCTCCCCAGCACCTCTGCATGATCATCAAGCAAAAGACCGGACGTTCCGTATCCGATATCATAGCCGATATGATAATCATGGACGCAAAATCGCAATTGATGGCTACGGACTTGACTATCCAAGAGATATCTTACTCCTTGAACTTCCCGAATGTATCCTTTTTCGGTAAATACTTTAAACGGTACGTAGGCGTATCTCCACAGAAGTTCAGAAACAGTTAAGATAAAATTTAAATGTAACAGAAAAAAATATCACTTTTTGCTTGTAGTTTCCAAAAAAGCGTTACTTTTGCTGCGTATTTAAAAACAAACAGACAATGAATCGATTTAGCTTTACATATTACTTTTATTACTTTTACTTTAGCAGAGTAAAGGCAGGAGTTTGTATGTAAAGCGTTGATGATTGAATATAAATATCAATAAAATATAAAGTCCTGCCGGTTTCGGTGGGACTTTTTTTGTTTGTAACAGTTTAGAGTAAAAATAGAGAAACAAGATGAAAAAGAAAGTAGCAATACAGGGAATAGCCGGTTCGTATCACGACATCGCCGCCCGTAATTATCATGAAGGTGAAGAAATAGAAATCATCCCTTGCAATACGTTTCGGGATGTTATCACGACTATCAAGAAAGACCCTTCCGTACTGGGCATGATGGCCATCGAGAATACGATAGCGGGAAGCCTCCTTCAAAACCATGAGCTGATCCGTGAAAGCGGGCTGAGCGTCACCGGCGAGTATAAGCTACGTATCTCCCATTCCTTAGTAGCGCTTCCGGGAACCTCGATACACGAGGTAACAGAGGTCAACTCCCATCCGATAGCGTTGATGCAATGTACCGATTTCCTCGATACTCTGCCCAACGCCAAGGTGGTAGAGAAAGAAGATACCGCCATGAGTGCCCGGTGGATCTCGGAAAACCAACTGAAAGGACATGCGGCGATATGCGGGAAACTGGCTGCCCAGATCTACAAGATGGAAGTCCTTGCCGAGGGGATCGAAACTAACAAACGGAATTTCACCCGCTTCCTCGCTATAGCGGACCGCTGGACGGCGGATGAGATGCTTCGAGGAACCGATAAAAACAAATCCTCTCTCGTATTCGCTCTTCCCCACACCTCCGGCAGCCTTTCCAAAGTCCTCTCCGTTCTCTCTTTTTACGACATGAATCTCTCTAAAATACAGTCCTTGCCTATTATCGGGCGTGAATGGGAATACTTGTTCTACATCGACCTTACTTTCACGGATTTTACCCGTTACAAACAAGCATTGGACGCTATCAGACCGTTAACAAAAGACTTAAAAATATTAGGCGAATATGCAGAAGGAAGACAAAGTGTGTAACATTACACCCGCTAACCGTGTAGGTAGCGTACAGGAATACTACTTCTCCAAGAAACTGAAGGAAGTAGCCGAGATGAACGCCGCAGGCAAGAACGTCATCAACCTTGGCGTGGGCAGCCCCGACCTTCCACCTTCGGAACAGACCATCGAGACGTTGTGTGAACATGCCCGCAAAGCGAACGAGCACGGTTATCAGCCGTACGTGGGCATACCGGAACTGCGTAAGGGATTCGCCGACTGGTACAAGACGTGGTATAACGTAGACTTGGACCCGAAAACAGAGATCCAACCGCTCATCGGCTCCAAAGAAGGTATCTTGCATATCTCGCTGGCATTCTTGAATCCGGGGGATGGCGTACTGGTTCCGAACCCGGGATATCCGACATATAGTTCCGTCAGCAAGCTAGTAGAGGCTCGTTTGATCCCTTACGAGTTGAAAGAGGAATTGGGATGGCAACCGGATTTCGAGGAACTGGAGAAAATGGATCTCTCCAACGTAAAGCTGATGTGGACCAATTACCCGAATATGCCCACAGGGGCGAACGCTAGCGTAGAGCTATACGAGAAACTGGTGGCCTTCGGCCGGAAGCACGGTATTATTATATGTAATGATAACCCCTATAGCTTCATCTTGAATGAGCATCCGCTAAGTATCTTAAGCATACCGGGAGCCAAAGAGATCTGTATCGAGATGAACTCCATGAGTAAGGCTCATAATATGCCGGGTTGGCGTATGGCGATGCTGGCTTCCAACGCCCAATTCGTCCAATGGATACTGAAGGTAAAAAGCAATATCGACTCCGGGCAGTTCAAGCCGATGCAATATGCGGCGGTAGAGGCCCTAAGCGCAAAGAAAGAGTGGTACGATAACATGAACCGTGTCTATCGTAGCCGCCGGGACCTTGCCGGACAAATCATGCGTACCTTGGGATGCGAGTACGACGAGAACCAAGTAGGTATGTTCCTTTGGGGACGTATCCCCGACTCCGCCGAGAGCGGCGAGGCAATCGCCAACAAGGTGCTATACGAGGCAAACGTATTCCTTACGCCGGGATTTATCTTCGGTAGCCGTGGCGAGCGTTATATCCGTATCTCCCTTTGCTGCAAGAACGAGACTTTAGAAGAAGCCTTGAAGAGAATTGAGAATTTATAACTGAAAATTGAAAATTAAAATATAGATCACAAAGATGGAAATGAAGATTGAACCGTTAGCATTACCGGGAGTTGACACACAACGTCCTATCGTAATCGCAGGCCCTTGTAGCGCCGAGACAGAAGAGCAAGTGTTAGAAACAGCCCAAGGATTAGCCTCCAGAGGCGTTAAGATATTCCGTGCGGGTATTTGGAAGCCTCGTACGAAACCGGGTGGATTCGAGGGTATCGGAGCCGAGGGATTGGCTTGGTTGAAGAAAGTGAAAAAAGAGACCGGTATGCTGGTATCTACCGAGGTAGCGACTAAAGATCATGTATTCGAGGCATTGAAAGCCGGTATCGATATCCTTTGGATCGGAGCACGTACGACGGTAAACCCATTCGCTGTCCAAGAGATCGCCGACGCGTTAAAAGGGGTTGATGTACCTGTATTGATCAAGAACCCGGTTAACCCGGACTTGGAGTTGTGGATCGGAGCGTTCGAGCGTTTGTACGGAGCGGGCATTCATCGTTTGGGTGCTATCCATAGAGGTTTCAGCTCATACGACAAGAAGATCTACCGTAACCTTCCGTTGTGGCATATTCCTATCGAGCTTCGCCGCCGTATGCCGGACCTGCCTATTTTCTGTGATCCTAGTCACATTGGTGGTAAGCGTGAGTTGGTAGCCCCACTTTGCCAGCAAGCGATGGACTTGAGTTTCGACGGATTGATCGTAGAGTCTCATTGTAACCCGGATTGCGCATGGAGCGACGCTTCCCAGCAAATCACCCCGGATGTATTGGATTACGTATTGAACCTATTGGTGATCCGTGACGTAAACCAGACTACCGAGAACCTGACCGCTCTTCGCCGCCAGATCGATGGTATCGACGAGCAATTATTGGAGCTTTTGGCTAAACGTATGCGTATCTCCAAGGAGATCGGCGTTTATAAGAAAGAGCACAATATGCCGATCTTGCAGTCTCCCCGCTACAGCGAGATCTTAGAGAAACGCTCCAGCATGGGTGAACAAATGGACCTGAGCCCGGACTTTGTAAAGGAGATCTTGAAGGAGATCCATGAGGAATCCGTGCGCCAGCAAATGATTATCATGAACGAACAATAATTTATAAGATGAAAATATTGATTTTAGGCGCAGGAAAGATGGGTTCTTTCTTCACCGACCTGCTTAGTTTTGATCATGAGGTAGCCGTATTGGAGAAAGATCCGAAACGTATGCGTTTTATCTATAACGCCCTTCGCCTACAAAACCCGGAAGAGGTTAAGGATTTTAATCCCGAGTTGGTCATCAACTGCGTGACGTTAAGTTACACGATAGAGGCTTTCAAGGCCGTAATGCCTTACTTGCAACCGTATTGCATTATTTCCGATATCGCTTCCGTGAAGACTTATTTAAAGGAGTTTTATGAGACATGCGGTTTCCCGTATGTCTCCACTCACCCGATGTTCGGACCGACATTCGCTAATCTGGGACAACTGGAGAAAGAGAATACGATTATTATCTCCGAGGGCGATCATCTGGGCAAGATCTTCTTCAAGGATATTTATTCCAGCCTCCGCCTGCATATCTGCGAATACACGTTCGAGGAGCACGATAAAGTGGTAGCCTACTCACTAGGTATCCCTTTCGCCTCCACTATGGTATTTGCCGCTACGATGAAGCATCAGGATGCTCCGGGTACCACTTTCAAACGCCATATGAAAATCGCCCGCGGCCTTCTGTCCGAGGACGATTATCTATTGACCGAGATCCTTTTCAACCCCCGTACCCCTCGCCAAATCGAACGGATACAAGAGGAATTGCATATCTTGCAAGAAATCATCAAGGATAAGGATTCCGAGAAGATGAAAGAGTATCTGACGAAGATACGGAAGAATATCGAATAAGAAATTAAGAGGGTTGTGCTGATTAATTTTTCAGCACGGCCTCTTTTAAAAGTTCTCTCCTTACCAACATAAAGGAGATAAATAACGTACACAACTCCGCCACCGGTACATTATACCAAATACTTTGGATGCCGAATAAAGAAGGATAAACGATAATACCAAAGGTTACGAATACCAAGCTACGCAGCATAGAGATAACAACCGACAGCTTAGCGTTGCCGATAGCCGTGAAATAACTGGAGACCAATATATTCAGCCCACTCATCAAGAAGGTGAAGCAATAAATCGTTATGCCGTAATTAGCGATCGCCAAAGCGTCCAAAGCCTCTCCTCCCTTAAAGAAAAAGGACGTGATCTGTTGCCCGAAAAAGAATAAGATGGCGAATAACGTTATACCTATCATAAAATTAACACGCCCTGCTAATCTCAGCACTTTCTCGATCCGGTCCAATCTTCCCGCCCCGAAATTATAACTGATAATCGGTATAATTCCATCGGATATCCCTAAGAATACCGTGGTGGCGATAAACAAGATATAGTTAATCGCCGTAAAGGCGGCGACTCCATCCTCTCCTAAATATCGCATCATCGTTATATTGAACAAAAAAATCGTGATTCCGGCTGATAGCTCGGATATTCCTTCCGAAGAGCCATTGTATAACGCATTCCAGACCAAAGGCCAACGGAAACGTCCTCTTTGTACCGCTACGACTTGCCCTCGCTGGAACATCCGGGGAATATTGAACAGCGCTCCCAAGGTAAAGGCCAAGCCTGTAGCCAATCCCGCCCCCTTAATCCCTAAACCCATTACCGGGATAAACAAAAGATCCAGACCGATATTAATCAACACCGTACTTCCCATTACGATCATGGCATAAAGCGGATGCCCCATCGCCTTAATCATATAATCTCCTAAGAACATCAATGATAATAAAGGGAAAAACGGGACAAGGGAACGAATATAGTCCACGGCTCCCGTAACCAATACGTCATTCGCACCTAACATACGGGCGATATCTCCGGCGAATATATAAATCAACCCGCTAATCAAAACGGATATTCCTCCAAGAAACAAGAACGAGGTAGTTATAGCGTTATTCGCCTCTTGCCGATCCGAACGTCCGAGGTTTATACCGATCAAGGTCTGGCACCCTACTCCTATCACGATAGACAAAGCCGTCATCAAACTATAGCAAGGTAAGATCAGATTCACGCTGGCCAAAGCGTTCGCCCCGACAAACCGCCCTAATATCACACCATCGATCACCGACTGAATCCCGAGGAATAATAGACCGGCTACTCCCGGTATCGTATATTTCAGAAATAGTCTTGAAATCTTTTGGGTCAGTAAACCACGCTCCAATTCTTGGCGATGGATCGCCTTTTCTCCACTCATTTTCATATTATCCACTTCACGTTTTTAACGACGCGAAGGTATGGCTATTGAAAACAAGAAAAATTACCCTATGATAAATAATGACTTTTCCCTATTTTTTTACGGAAGCACGGATACGGCTCAATGACTGTGGGGTTATCTGTAAATAGGAGGCGATATGTTTCAAGGGTAGTTTCAAGATCAAGTCCGGGCGGGTTTTCAGCAAAGACTCATATTGTTCACGAGCTTCCATCCAGCTATCGTTTATAAAATAGTTCTCATATTCCCGAAGATAGTAATCTTGTATTTTCAATCCCCAATTGGCCAACTCAAGGGAGCTCCGGCATAGGTAATCCAATTTCGTTTTCGGTATTCTCAATAATGTCGTATTCTCCACCATTTGAACATTATAGGCGGAGATATCCCGATAAACAAAATTGATCACCTCGCTATCCGAGGCGAACCATAACGAGATATCTTTTCCCTCACGCTCCACGAAAGCCCGGACCAATCCGGTTTTCACGAACCAAACAAACGGATCTCTTTCTCCCTCCCGGATCGATAATTCTCCCTTAGCAAAAGAAACCTCTTTCATTTCTTCCAACAGCTGCCCCACGATCTCATCTGATAAAGGAGACACCTGCCTTAATTGTTCTACGAACTGATCCATAATCATTCATTTATCTTATAACCGTAAAGATATAAAAAAAGTACGATCCCAAAAACAAAGGTAATTTTGAAGGTTTGCGGATTCCAGTGATTTTACGTAATTTTGCACCGCTAAATCTAAGAAGAGGTATGAGCTGTAAATTCGAATATTATTTTTTTACGACTAAAAGCATCTTGTTCGTCCATTGGACTACGAGAGGTTCTACTGTATCCGCACCCTATTCCTTCTAATTTATCTTTACATTTTCATTTAGAACAACTCTATCGTATATCCGGCATATACGATCAAGGATTTTTACACCATCATTAATAACAGGACAATACATATGTACAATAGAATAGCGGGTTACAAACAATATTATAAATCCTTAGTAATGCTAGGGGTACCTATCATCATTGGACAATTGGGGGCTATCATTACCGGATTGGCAGACACCATCATGGTGGGACAACACAGTACGGAGGAACTAGCGGCGGCATCGTTCGTCAATAATGTAATAAACGCGTTTATCATAATGGGAACCGGATTCTCCTATAATCTTACCCCGCTGATCGGACAGAATTTAGCGATGAATAAAAAGATCGTGATCGGAGGCTGGCTCAAAAACAGTCTGGTTGCCAATATGACTACCACCTTATTATTGATAGCCGTCTTACTGGGGATTTACCTAAACCTAGACTCTTTAGGCCAACCCGAAGAACTCTTGCCATTGATAAGACCTTATTTCGCAGTCTCATTAGTCTCGATCCTATTCGTAATGCTTTATAATTCATTCCGTCAATTCGTGGAAGGCATAGCCAACCCATCCATATCCATGTGGATCCTATTGACAGGGAATCTGCTGAATATCATCGGCAACTATATCCTCATTTACGGAAAATACGGAATGCCGGAACTCGGACTGCTTGGGGCAGGTATAAGCACCTTTATCTCACGTATCATTATGCTATTGCTTTTCATCGCCGTATTCATGCTGCGAACCGACTATAAGCCTTACCGGAAAGGTTTCACCCATATTCGTATCAATAAGCAGAGTTGGAGAAGGCTGAATTCCATAGGCTGGCCGATCAGCCTGCAACAAGGCTTGGAAGCGGGAACATTCTGCGTCACCGCCATCATGGTGGGTTGGCTGGGTAGCCTTGAGCTTGCCGCCCATCAAATAGCCATTACCATATCAACGATCAGTTTTACCATCTATTTAGGTCTTGGAGCCGCCGTAGCGATTCGTACCAGTTATTATAAAGGGGCGAACGACTGGTATATGGTGCGTAAGATCACCATCGCCGGGCTTCATCTGGGGCTCATTGTCGTTTGTATTGTCTGCACCACCTTATTCATGACCCAATCCGGGCTTGGATTGATATTTACGGATAATCTTCATGTCAACGCAATCGTGAAGACACTACTCCCCATATTGATGCTCTACCAAATAGGAGACAGCGCACAAATCATTTTAGCGAACTCCTTACGAGGGCTAGCCGACGTGAAAGCGATTATGTGGATCTCGTTTCTCGCTTATTTCATCATAGCCATACCTGCCGGATATCTATTGGGATTCACGTTCCATTGGGGTATCGCCGGGATTTGGATGGCTTACCCATTAGGCTTCTTATGCTCCGTATGCCTGCTGGGATACCGGGCGAAAATGCAGGTAAAATCGCACCTCGCCTAATCCGATCAAGCCTTACGATTGATCCGGGAGAAACTAATAACCGCCCCGATCAAGGCCAACACACTTCCCAGCCATAACGCCGCGGGCATGCTATGGCCGGGAAATAACTTAAACATCAAGGCTACCAGCGAAGCCCCGCAAGTTTGTCCCAGCAAACGGGCCGTACCCAACATACCACTAGCCCCTCCACTCCTACTTTCCGGAGCGGCCCCGATCATGAGGCTATTGTTAGGAGTCTGGAACAACCCGAAGCCACAACCACAAAGCGCCATGCGCCAGATAATATCCAGATCAGAAGGATGCGCCGGTAATTCCGCCAACGAGAACAACCCTCCCGAGAAGATAATCAACCCGATACCACTCAAGACCCCGGCATTCATTTTCTCCGACAAGATCCCGGCCAAAGGGGCGCACACCATTGTCGCCAAAGGCCAAGGAGTCAATAATAAGCCGGTCGCCACCTCATCGCGTCCCAGTACCCGCTGCAAGAAAAACGGGAAAGAGACCATAGCCAGCATCTGAGCGATGAAAGAAAACACAGACGTAATGATAGAAAGGGTAAAAAGAGGAATACGCAGCAAGTCTATCGGCAATAATGGATAGGCCTGCCGTTCCTCTCTCCGGACATAGAAATACCCACAGAACAATACGATAACAATCGCCGCTATTATCAATGAGATATGTACATCATGCGTGAACGCCTCGATAATCGCTATCACCAAACCGAATGTCAGCGCATTCATGAGTGCCGCCGTAACATCAAACTTACGTCCGACAGCCTTCACCGGATTTTGCGGCAAGAACTTAAAGCTCAATATCAAAGCGGTAATACCTATCGGGATATTTATAGCGAACAACCAAGGCCAGTTCCCCACGGACAATATACCGGCGGCTATCGTAGGACCAGCGGCGGCCGATACGGATACCACCAAGGCATTAATCCCCATACCTCGCCCCAGAAAACGTTTGGGATAAATAATACGGATCAAGGCCGTATTCACGCTCGCTATGGCAGCGGCGCCAAAACCTTGTAGCGTACGGGCGATAATCAGCGTAAACAAAGAATCGGATAAAGCGCAGGCCAAAGAGGTACAGCTAAATAACAGCAACCCGATCGTATACACCTTCCGATACCCCCAGATCTCTCCCATCGACGATAACGACAGCAAAGAAATCGTGATCGCCAACTGATAAGCGTTCACCACCCATATAGAAGCAGACGGACTCGTATGGAGATCGCCGGCAATCGTAGGTAAAGCCACGTTTGCGATCGCCCCATCCAACACCGACACGGTAACACCAAGCCCAATCGCTAGGATCGCCCAATAACGGCTAGGGATTGGCAAGCCATCCGGGATATTCCCTCCCGTCTGACTATTTATATTCGTTATTTCTTTATCCATACGGTATATGAAACAGAAATAGGGTGTATCTGGTTTAGGAAGTATCGACCAGATCGAGTATCTTTGCCCGTATAAATGGACATGACATGGCAAAACAAGGCACTATACTAGTTGTGGATGATAATAAAGGTATCCTGACCGCCGTACAAATGCTGTTAGGAACTTGCTTCGAGAAGGTTATCACCATCTCTACCCCGAACAAGATAAAAAACACGCTGCACGACGAGAACGTGGATGTCGTATTGCTCGACATGAATTTCAGCGCCGGTATAAACAGCGGCAACGAGGGACTGTTCTGGCTCTCCGAGATCAAGAAGGCTTATCCCTCGATACAAGTCGTTCTCTTTACCGCCTACGCCGACATCGATCTGGCGGTACGAGGAATCAAGGAAGGAGCCACCGATTTCGTGGTAAAGCCTTGGGACAACGCTAAATTATTGGAAACCTTGCAAGCCGCTTACCAAATCCGCTCGGCCAATCATAAAGGCGGTGCCGGCAACAAGCAGTTGGTATCCAAGGAAAGCGGTATGTTCTGGGGAGACAGCAACGCCATGCAACAGCTACGGATGCTGATAGAGAAAGTAGCCAAGACAGACGCCAATATATTAATCACGGGAGAGAACGGAACGGGTAAGGAAATGCTGGCCCGGGAAATACACCTGTTATCCCCCCGCAAGGATGAGGCCATGGTACCGGTGGATATGGGCGCTATCACGGAGACGCTGTTCGAGAGCGAGCTATTCGGCCACGTAAAAGGGGCCTTCACCGACGCCCGGACGGATCGCCCCGGTAAGTTCGAGGTAGCGAACAACGGAAGCTTGTTCCTCGACGAGATCGGGAACCTATCTTATCATTTGCAAGCCAAATTACTGACCGCCTTGCAACGCCGGAGCATCGTACGGGTAGGTAGCAATACCCCGATCCCCATCAATATCCGCTTGATCTGCGCCACGAACCGGGACTTGCAGGAGATGGTACAGAAAGAGCAATTCCGCGAGGACTTGCTGTATCGTATCAATACGATACACGTAGAGATCCCGCCCTTGAGGGAGCGGCCGGAGGATATCGTACCGCTTACCGAGATATTCATCACGAAATATACCAATATCTACGGTAAAAAGCCCATGGCCCTCACCGACGACGCCAAGGAAAAGCTGAAAGCCCAACCTTGGCTGGGTAATATCCGCGAACTGGAACATACCGTGGAGAAAGCGATTATCATCGCCGACGGTGATACTTTAGATGGCAGCAATTTCGATTTCCCTCGTAAGCGGGAGGCGCCCGTCAAGAATGACATCACTACGCTCGAGGAAATGGAGTATACTATGATCAAGGCCGCCATGGATAAATTCGGCGGCAATCTCTCGCTCGTGGCGAACCAGTTGGGTATCTCACGGCAAACGCTTTATAATAAGATCAAGCGGTATGAACTTTAAAGGCATTTATTACAGCCTCACCTTCCGCCTCGCCCTCGCTATCGGGCTGACGGCGGCACTCACCTACTTGGCCTTGGCGGAAGAATGGGGGTGGTTCCTGTTCTTAGGCATCGGATGGCTGGCTGCCTTGCGGGGCATCAGCCTTTTGTTCAAGCGGAACGCGCAAAAGGTAGCCTTCATGTTCGACGCGATCGACAATAGCGATTACGCTTTCAAATACGCTACCCGGGGGCGTTCCTCCAACGACAAGCTGGTTAGCGACTCCTTAAACCGCATCACCCAGATACTTTTTCAAGCGAAAGCCGAGGCGATCCAGAAAGAGAAATATTACGAGTTGATCATGAACCAAGTGAATACGGGTATCATCGTAGAAGATGATAAGGGCAATATTTTCCAGACAAACAACGAGGCCTTGCGACTGCTGGGATTGACGGTCTTTACCCATGCCCGCCAGCTCGGACGTATCGACGAGAATCTAGAGCGCCTCATCAGCGACGTTCGTCCCGGCGAGAAACATCAGATCTCCTTTATCAACGAGCGAGGCACGGTGCATCTCTCGGTCCGTGTCTCCGAGATGACGCTCCAAGAGAAACACGTCCGCATCATCGCGATCAATGATATCAACAGTGAGCTGGACGATAAGGAGATCGAGTCATGGATACGGCTGACACGCGTCTTGACCCATGAGATCATGAACTCCGTCACCCCTATCACCTCCTTGAGCGACACCTTGCTTTCCCTCCACCAGAATGTCGACGAGGAGATACGGGGCGGCTTGGAGGTAATCAGCTCTACCGGAAAGAGCTTGATCGCGTTCGTCGAGTCTTACCGTAAGTTTACGCATATACCGACGCCTCAGCCCTCTTTATTTTACGTCAACAAATTCGCCGAACGGCTCACGCAGTTGGCCCGCCACCACAATAACTACCCGAACATAACCATTCGTATCGACGTGGAACCGGAGGACTTGATCGTTTACGCCGACGAGAACCTGATCACGCAAGTAGTCTTGAACCTCTTGAAGAACGCCATGCAAGCGATCGGGCACGAGCAAGAAAACGGGCTTATCTTGTTCAAGGCGTATTGCGACCCCAACGAGGCCGTTATCCTAGAAGTGACGAACAACGGCCCCATCATCCCCCCCGAGGAAGCCGAGCATATATTCGTGCCGTTCTTCACCACGAAAGAAGGTGGAAGCGGTATCGGGCTGTCCATCTCACGACAGATCATGCGCCTGTCCGGCGGAAGCATCGCGTTGAGAAGCAATCCGGCCCAGCGGCAGACTACCTTCGTGTTGACATTCCCGTAGCTCGCTTACCGTATCCGCATAAACGCGGACACGCGGCCGGGCAGATACGCAGACACACAAGCCCGGATACACGGGCGCGACCGTACGGGTACACCCGCATATCCGTACAGCTGCCCATCCGTATCCGAGTAGCTACATCTTTGTAGCCGGGCAGCTACATCTTTGTAGCCGAGTAGTTACATCCTTGTATCCGTACGGATACGGACGGACAGCCGGGCAGCTACAAGAGGACAGCCGTACGGATACCCACCATCGGCCGTACGAACGTATTTCCGGCCACCGTTGGGTAACAACGAAACAATTCGTATCTTTACGCTGTTTTTTAAATTTAAAAGTATCTATACAAACATGAACTTACTAGACAAACTGAAGATCAACCACCGCCCCCGCTCCGGGGCATTGGATTTGCTAAAATATATCGGCCCCGGATTACTTGTCACCGTAGGCTTTATCGACCCCGGAAACTGGGCGACGAATCTCGCGGCAGGCTCCGAGTTTGGCTATGCCCTCCTGTGGGTCGTCACCTTCTCGTCCGTCATGCTGATCATTATCCAGCACAACGTGGCCCACCTCGGTATCGTGACCGGCCTCTGCCTCTCGGAGGCGACCAACAAATACATGCCGCGCGTGCTAAGCCGCCCGATCCTAGGATCGGCCATGCTCGCCAGCGTATCCACCTCCCTCGCCGAGATACTCGGTGGAGCCATCGCCCTCCGGATGCTGTTCGGTATGCCGATCAAGGCGGGAGCGGTGATCGTCACCATCGTATGCCTCGCCATGCTATTCAGTAATACATATAGTAAGACCGAACGCTGGATCATCACGTTCGTGTCCATTATCGGGCTCTCGTTCCTATACGAGCTGGCGTTGGTCGACGTAGACTGGGGGCAGGCCGTGGTAGGCTGGGTGAAACCCACCTTCCCCGAGAACTCCATGCTGATCATCATGAGCGTACTGGGAGCCGTCGTGATGCCTCACAACCTGTTCCTGCACTCGGAGGTGATACAGAGCCGGGAATGGAACCTAGAAGACGAGTCGGTCATCAAGAAACAACTGAAGTACGAGTTCTACGACACGCTCCTGTCCATGGTGATCGGCTGGGCGATCAACTCGGCGATGATCATCTTGGCCGCCTCTACCTTCTTCAAGCAAAACATCGCCGTAGACGAGCTGGACCAAGCGCAACAGCTATTGGTACCCCTCGTAGGAAATAACGCCGGGGTGATTTTCGCCGCCGCCCTATTACTGGCAGGTATCTCCTCGACCATCACATCCGGTATCGCCGGGGCTTCCATCTTCGCCGGATTCTATGGCGAGGCGTACAATCATACCGACCTGCACTCAAAGCTGGGAGTCCTGCTATCGTTCGTCCCCGCCTTGGCCATCATATTCCTGATCGGCGATCCGTTCAAGGGATTGATCCTGTCGCAGATGTTGTTGAGCGTGCAATTGCCGATCACGGTCTTCACGCAAGTGTACCTCACTTCCAGCAAGAAGGTCATGGGTGTCTACGCGAACAGCCGCTCTACGACCATCATCCTCTTGCTGTTGGGAACGATAGTAACCGTCCTAAATATAGCCCTGCTCATCAGCCTATTTTAAAAAGAAATCGCTACCTTTGCCCCATTCGAAGAAAAACTATCAATTTTTAAGTATGAGCGATATCAATACAAACGAAGAAGAAGGCAAGAAGAACCTGAATTTCATTGAGGCAGCCGTAGAGAAAGATTTAGCGGAAGGCAAGAACGGAGGACGTGTACAAACCCGTTTCCCGCCCGAGCCCAACGGATACCTTCACATCGGCCACGCGAAGGCCATTTGCCTAGATTTCGGCATCGCTGAACGCCATGGCGGTATCTGCAACCTCCGTTTCGACGACACGAACCCGACGAAGGAGGATGAGGAATACGTGGAGGCGATCAAGGAGGATATCCAATGGCTGGGATATCAGTGGGGAAATATTTATTACGCGTCCGACTACTTCCAGCAATTGTGGGATTTCGCGATCCGCCTCATCGAGGAAGGTAAAGCATATATTGACGAGCAGACATCCGAACAAATAGCCCAGCAAAAGGGCACGCCTACACAACCGGGCATCGAGAGCCCGTATCGCAACCGTCCGATCGAGGAAAGCCTAGCTCTCTTCAAGAAGATGAACACGGGTGAGATAGCGGAAGGTGCCATGGTACTTCGCGCGAAGATCGACATGGCAAACCCGAACATGCACTTCCGCGATCCGATCATCTATCGGGTGGTTAACCATCCGCACCATCGTACGGGTACGACATGGAAAGCGTATCCGATGTACGACTTCGCCCACGGACAGAGCGATTTCTTCGAGGGCGTGACGCATTCCTTGTGTACCTTGGAGTTTGTCGTACACCGTCCTCTGTATGATTTGTTTATCGACTGGCTGAAGGAAGGCGAGGACTTGAACGACAACCGCCCCCGACAGACTGAGTTCAACAAATTGAACCTAAGCTACACGCTGATGAGCAAGCGTAACCTGCTTACATTGGTAAAAGAGAACTTGGTAAACGGCTGGGATGATCCCCGTATGCCGACCATCTGCGGTTTCCGCCGCCGGGGTTACTCTCCGGAGTCTATCCGTAAGTTCATCGACAAGATCGGTTATACGACTTACGACGCCCTGAACGAGTTCGCCTTGCTGGAAAGCGCCGTACGCGAGGATCTGAATGCCCGCGCCATCCGTGTATCCGCCGTGATCAATCCGGTGAAACTGATTATCACCAACTATCCGGAAGGACAGGTCGAGGAGCTGGAAGCGATCAACAACCCGGAAGATCCGGAAGCCGGCAGCCATACGATCGAGTTCAGCCGTGAGTTGTGGATGGAACGTGAGGACTTCATGGAAGACGCTCCCAAGAAATATTTCCGGATGACACCGGGACAGGAAGTTCGTCTGAAGAACGCTTATATCGTAAAATGTACGGGCTGCAAGAAAGACGAGAACGGTGAGATTACCGAGGTATATTGCGAATACGATCCGAATACCCGCAGCGGTATGCCGGACGCTAACCGTAAAGTAAAAGGTACCTTGCACTGGGTAAGCTGCGCCCATTGCCAAAAAGCGGAAGTACGCTTATACGACCGCCTTTGGAAGGTGGAGAACCCTCGGGACGAATTGGCCGCTATCCGGGAGGAGAAGAATTGCTCCCCGCTAGAGGCCATGAAGGAAATCATCAACCCGAACTCCTTGGAGATCCGGAAAAACTGTTACGTAGAGAAGTTCGTGGCTACCTTGCCCAAGCTTTCCTACCTTCAATTCCAGCGTATCGGCTATTTCAACATAGATAGCGAATCCACCCCCGACAACTTGGTATTCAACCGTACCGTAGGGCTAAAGGACACGTGGAGCAAGATTAATAAATAAAGAATAGTAAATGAAAAAAGACGATATCTCACGCTTGTTACAACATTATCTTTCAGCGAAGGAAGAGGGTAAGGAGCCTTATTTCGACGCTGATCAAATCGATGAAATGTTGGACAGCTTTGAAGATTCGAACGATTATACTTACTTTGATGAAGTCTTAGCCCTCGGGCTAAAGCTTCATCCCGGTAATTCCGCCTTGCAAATCAAGAAAGGCAGGCAATTCGCGTATAACGAGGATTATGAGAGCGCTCTCGCTCTGCTCGAGAATATAGCGGAGACTGATAACCAAGATCTGGATATGTTAAAAATGGAATGCTATTGCTCGCTCAACCAATATCCCAAGGTTCTGGAGATCACGGAAGAGTTGATCACTAGGGATTGTGACTATTTGGAGGAAGTCTTCGAGTACATCTCCCCCATCCTGAATGATTTAGACATGAACAAAGAGGCCCGCGATTTCGTGGACCGTGGCTTGGCTTTATTTCCGGATAACTTGATCCTTAAGAATGAGCTTTGCTACATCCTCGAGACGGAAGGAGACGTTCCCCGGGCGATCGAGTTATGTAATGAGCTAATCGATAAGAATCCTTTCTCATACGAGTATTGGTTTACGCTGGGAAGGCTACATTCCATGGTTGGCGATTACGAGAAAGCGATCGAGGCTTTCGACTTCGCCTTGACGTGTGATGATTCCGATACGGAACTGAAAATATTGAAAGCGTACTGCCTGTATATGAACGAGAGCTATGAGAAGGCGATCGAGGAATATCAAGAAATCGAGGGTGATGAGGAGGTGATGCGCCGTATCTCTCCACTCATGGCGGAATGTTATATGAAGCTGGAGCAATATGAGAAGGCTTACCAACTGCTTTCCACGATCATAAACGATCCGGATATGGAGGATGGGCCGACCAATTATATCAATTATATCCGTTGTTGTACCGAGACTGAGCGCGACAACGAGGCTTCCATCATGTTATTCAAGGCGGCGCAATTGTATCCGAACAATGTCCGTCTCCTTTCTCTTTTAGCGCTTTGCTTGCTTGATAGCGGGAAAAAGGAGGAGGCTATCGCTATTACGAATAAGATATTCAAGATCATCGATAAGAAAAGTATCAATCCGGAAACTCAAGAAGAATGCAACAGCCTGCTTCATGCCGGACAATATTTGCTTTCTAAGGGAGATGTAGATAAGGCGATCTCTTATTACAAGAAAGTCCTTCAAATCAACCCGAAGACTCCAATGATTCATATCCATTTGGCTATGGCTTATCTGGATAACCGTGATATGGAAAATTTCATGGAGCATATCGGCCAAATATCCGGAGATGATCTTCTTTATTTGCTTCGTAAAGTGGGACCAGAAGTATTTGCGGACTTTACCATCGATTCCGATAAAGAGAAGAAACATATCCAACCCGAGGATCTGGTAAAAGAGTTTTTAAAGAATAAAGATAACAGTAATTAGACAATTAATAATGTAATATGCCTAACAAACGAAATCTCAAGGACTACGGTTTTTTAGTATTAAAAGGTATGGGTATGGGAGCGGCGGATGTCGTTCCCGGCGTGTCGGGAGGAACGATCGCCTTTATCGTAGGTATCTACGAGGAACTGATCGACTCTATCAAAAGTATTAACGGGACGACATTGAAACAATTATTCACGGGGAAAATAGCGGCCTTCTGGAAAGGGATCAACGCTAATTTCTTGCTTTCTATCGTGGGTGGTATTGGTATTAGTATATTCTCCTTAGCGAAGATCATTACGTATCTCTTGGTGTATCATCCGATCTTGGTATGGTCTTTTTTCTTTGGTTTGGTACTGGCCTCTACTTGGTTCGTCTCTAAGGATATCAAGCAATGGAACTGGAAGACGATCTTGAGTTTTGTTGTCGGGGCGGTGATCGCTTTTTATATCACCGTGGCGACTCCCGCCGAGACTCCGAGTAATTTACTCTTTATCTTCCTCTGTGGGGCGATCGCTATTTGCGCCATGATCTTGCCGGGTATCTCGGGTAGCTTTATCTTAGTGTTGCTCGGAAAATACTTCTATATCATGGAGGCGGTCAAGACGTTTAACGTTCCCGTTATGTTGGTGTTTATAGCGGGTGCGGCTATTGGTATCACGACGTTCTCCCGCGTGTTGTCATTCGCCCTTCGTAAATTCCATGATATAACGATCGCCGTATTGGCCGGATTCATGTTGGGTTCGCTTAACAAGGTATGGCCTTGGAAAGAAACGATCGAGACCTATGTGGATAGCCATGGCATGACCAAGCCGTTGGTTGAGGCGAATATCGCTCCGAATCAGTTTGTTTGGGAGGCCGTCGGATTGATGATCTTAGGTTTCGGGATCGTATATTTCCTAGAAAAGCTCTCACAAAAAAGCGCTAAGGCGTAACCCAATATTACAATGGGCATTATAAGGTGATTAGAATGCCCATTGTAACCTTCTTTGAATGGGCATTGTAAAGAGCTTACGATGCCCATTGTTATTTACCTACATTTTATCATCGCACATCGTACTTTTCCAATAAGCGAAATCCTCTCCATACCAATTAAGTGATAAAGAAGTATCAAAAGTAACTATAACCGTACCCTGACCGCCGAGGCTTTAAATATCAGTAGAAAGACGCTATTCAACAAAATGAAACGTTATAATCTTGGCAACGAGTAATTTTTTACTAACTTTGATGCCTCAATAGAAATGTGTTACATTTAGATTTTAAATAAACAAGTATTATGGCGAAAATAAAAGGAGCTGTTGTTGTAAACACAGAGCGCTGCAAGGGATGTAACCTTTGTGTAGTAGCCTGCCCGTCGGATGTACTGGAGTTGCACCCACGAGAAGTAAACAACAAGGGGTATCACTATGTGTACATGAAGAACCCGGACGCATGCATCGGTTGCGCTAGTTGCGGGTTAGTTTGTCCGGACGGTTGTCTAACGATCTACAAAGTAAAAATATAAAGTTATATCAAGATATGGCAGAAGATATAAAATTAATGAAGGGTAACGAGGCCATCGCCCATGCGGCTATCCGCTATGGCGTGGACGGTTACTTCGGCTATCCGATCACTCCGCAGTCGGAGATATTGGAAACCCTTATGGCAGAGATGCCGTGGGAAAAGACCGGCATGGTAGTCTTACAAGCGGAGAGCGAGGTAGCCGCTATTAATATGGTATACGGCGGAGCCGGCTCCGGAAAGAAAGTGATGACCTCTTCTTCCAGTCCGGGCGTGAGCTTGAAACAAGAAGGTATTTCTTATATCGCGGGAGCGGAGCTTCCTTGTCTGATCGTGAACGTTATGCGTGGCGGTCCCGGATTAGGAACGATCCAGCCAAGTCAGGCTGATTATTTCCAGACCGTGAAAGGCGGTGGTCATGGCGATTATCGCTTGATAACCTTGGCTCCATCTTCCGTACAGGAGATGGCTGATTTCGTCGGTCTTGGTTTTGATCTGGCTTTCAAATACAATAACCCCGCTATTATCTTGGCAGACGGTATCATCGGACAGATGATGGAGAAGGTGGTACTGCCTCCCTATCAACCCCGTCGTACCGAGGAAGAGATTATCGCTCAATGTCCTTGGGCCGTACAAGGAAAGAAGGGCGGACGCAAAGGTAACGTCATCACTTCCTTGGAGCTAGACCCGGCGAAGATGGAAGAGAACAATATCCGTTTCCAAGCGAAATATCGCAAGATCGAGGAAAACGAGGTTCGTTACGAGGAGTTCCAATGTGAGGACGCTGATTATCTATTGATCGCATTCGGTTCTTCCGCCCGTATTTGCCAGAAGGTAGTTGAGATCGCCCGTGCGGAAGGTATCAAGCTTGGCTTGTTACGCCCGATCACGTTATGGCCGTTCCCGACAAAAGTGATCGCCGCTTATGCGGATAAGGTAAAAGGTATGTTATCGGTTGAGTTGAACGCCGGACAGATGGTAGAGGACGTTCGCCTAGCCGTAAATGGTAAGGTGAAGGTAGAGCACTTTGGCCGATTGGGTGGAATCGTATTCACCCCGGATGAGGTATTGAACGCGCTGAAGGAAAAATTATTCTGATCCGTATGACACGAGGAAGTAAAGCTGACGAGATATTGACGCTGGTCTTTATGCTACTGGCCATAGCTGCCGTGGTATGTTACTTCGCTGTTAGCGATAAGACCGTATTCTTGTATTGCGGTGGAGCGGCGATCGTATTGCGGCTGGTGCAATATGTCCTAAGATATATACATTAATAATTAAAGATTATGGAACTCAACGATATAATTAAACCGGAAAATCTGGTGTATGAAAAGCCCAGATTGATGAATGAAAATCCCATGCACTACTGCCCCGGTTGCAGCCACGGTGTGATACATAAGCTAATCGCCGAGGTTATAGCCGATATGGGTCTGGAAGATAAGACAATCGGTATCTCCCCCGTGGGATGTGCCGTATTCGCATATAACTACTTGGATATCGATTGGATCGAGGCAGCCCACGGACGTGCGCCAGCCATCGCTTCCGCCGTTAAACGCTTGAATCCGGAGAAGATGGTATTCACGTATCAAGGAGATGGTGACTTGGCGGCTATCGGTACGGCCGAGACGATTCATGCAGCCAACCGTGGCGAGAATATCGTGATCGTATTCGTAAATAACGCGATCTATGGTATGACCGGCGGACAGATGGCTCCGACTACATTGGAAGGTATGCCCACAGCTACCTGTCCTTACGGACGTAACATCGCCTTGAACGGTTACCCGCTGAAGATCGGTGATTTATTAGCCCAATTGGAAGGAACTTGCTTGGTAACACGCCAAAGCGTACAGACGGCCGCGGCCGTACGGAAAGCGAAGAAGATGCTTCGTAAGGCTTTCGAGAACGCTATGGCCGGTAAGGGTACTTCTGTGGTAGAGTTCGTCTCCACTTGCTCATCCGGCTGGAAGATGACTCCGGAAAAAGCCAATAAATGGATGGAAGCGAACATGTTCCCCTTCTACCCGCTGGGCGACTTAAAGAATGTTGAATAAGTAATACGGTAAACGACAATGAAACAAGAAATAATTATAGCAGGCTTCGGTGGACAAGGTGTATTGTCTATGGGTAAGATCTTGGCCTATTCCGGTTTGATGGAAGGCAAGGAGGTTAGCTGGATGCCTTCATACGGACCTGAGCAACGTGGCGGTACGGCCAACGTAACCGTTATCTTGAGCGACGAGCGTATCAGCTCACCCGTATTGAATGAATATGATATCGCTATTATCTTGAACCAACCTTCCATGGATAAGTTCGAGAGCAAGGTGAAACCGGGCGGTATCTTGATTTACGATGGTTATGGCATCCATACGCCGGCGAAACGTACGGATATTAACGTATATCGGGTAGATGCCATGGACGCCGCTACCGAGATGAAGAACGAGAAGGCATTCAATATGTTGATCTTAGGCGGGTTGCTTAATATCGTCCCGATGGTTCAATTGGAGAACGTCATGCTAGGATTGAAGAAATCCTTGCCCGAGCGTCACCATCATTTGTTGCCGATGAACGAGGCTGCCATTAAGAAAGGAATGGAGATTATACAGAAAATATAAGAAGCTCATTCATTGATGTGCCGATATGCCAATTAAGTTTTCTGATTGGCATATTGGCATATTTTATAATTGGCACATTATTTTTTGTTATATCTTTGCAACCCATGAAGTATTATCTATACATATTACTTTTTCTGATAGGAACGGCGGCTTCCGCGCATGCGCAAGGACGTTCCGGGAGCCGGGGAGGACGAGGTGGATTCTCGTTATCTAATTTATCATCCTCAAACAAGGAAATACCGGATAGCTTGCTGCAAACAGATAGCGCAGCGCTGAAATCAAAACGAATCATCGGTTATCGGCTCACGCCTCTTTTGGGAGAACGTTATATCGCTCCTATGGATACCAATCGATTAAATTTCGGGAATAGTACGTTGGTGGAAGCGAACTCATTGGCCGTAGGTTATCTGGCGAATGTGGGATCGCCGGCGCAAACCCGTATTTTTAACGAACGTAAGGAGGAACGTGATTTCATCTTCGCCGATGCCTATGATTATTATATCACGACCCCGACAAACGCTTATTTCTATGATACCAAAGTACCCTATACCCAAGTGACTTATACGACAGGAGGAGCTAGCCAGAATAAGATGGACCGACTGAAAGGGGTACTGACCATGAACTTTGGCAAGAAGATCAATGTCGGTGGCGAGATGGATTATATCTATAGCCGCGGATATTATAACTCCAACGGTAATAAATTATTAAGTTATCGTTTTTTCGGAAGTTATATCACCGACCGTTACGAGTTAAACGCTTATTTAAGTAATTTCAATTTCGTAAACTACGAGAACGGTGGACTTACAAATGACCAGTATATCACGAATCCCGATGACTTGGCCGAGAATCAAAGAAATATCGATAGTAAATCATACCCTGTCCGTTACACGGACACATGGAACCGTGTCCGTGGAAAACAATATTTCCTGACACAGAGATACAATCTCGGTTTTACTAAGGAATTGGAAGAAACCGATGAGGAAGGGAACGTAAAAGAGGTATTCATTCCGGTTTCCAGTATCATCCATACCATCGATTACGAAGATAACCGCAGACGCTTTATCTCTAATGATGCCGGGATCGATACCTGCTACACTCATCTTTATGGTATGGACGCATCTTTGAATGACCAGACTTCCTCATGGAATTTAAAGAATACTTTTGCGTTGGCCTTGCGGGAAGGTTTCCAAGATTGGGCTAAGTTTGGGCTGACCGCCTTCGTTACTTTCGAGAAACGCCGGTTTAGATTGGCGTCCCAAGTTCCCGGACTGGATTACGGTCCGGATGGTCGTGGAAGCTCTGAGCCGAGTACATTAAATTTCCCTACTTCCGAGGTATATGATGAGTTTACGACCTACATCGGAGGCGAATTATCCAAACGCCGTGGTAGCCTTCTTACCTACAATGTCCGTGGAGAATTAGGACTTGCGGGAAGTGACGCCGGAGAGGTTCGAGTGAGCGGAGACTTACAGACCAAATTCAAGCTTTTCAAGAAAGACGCTACCATCAAGGCGGAAGGATATATCAAGAATATCACCCCGGCGTTTTACCAACGTCACCATCATGGGCGTTACTATTGGTGGGATCTATCATTGAAAAATGTGCAAAGGATTTACGCCGGAGCGAAAATCAACTTGGAATCCACCCGTACCCAGTTATCCGGAGGAGTGGAAAGTATCCAGAATTATGTATTTTTCAACGGTAAAGGTTTGCCGGAGCAAAGCAATAAGAACATCCAAGTTGTCTCAGCCCGTATCAAGCAAGATATCATGTACCGTGCGTTCGGATGGGAAAATGAGGTAGCCTACCAGCTTTCTAGCGAGAAGTCTCAACTTCCGTTGCCGGATATCAGCGCATACTCGAATATATATCTAGCGTTTAAGTTGGCGAAAGTATTAACCGTACAGATTGGTGCGAACGTATACTACAACACCGCTTATTATGCTCCTTATTACGAGCCGGCTACCCAGCAATTCCAAGTACAGGAAGGCGATACGAAGGTGAAGGTTGGTAATTATCCGTTGATCAACGCTTATGCGAATTTCCATTTGAAGCAAGCTCGCTTCTTCATCATGGCATACAATCTAGGCTCTAAGTTCGTTGACCCGAATTACTTCTCTCTTGCGCATTATCCGTTGGACCCGATGGTCTTGAAAATGGGCATCTCCGTGACTTTCAATAATTAATCGATTGCCATGAGATCTAAGAAGTTGCTTATCCTATACGCCTTTCTACTGATTGTCGCTGTAGTGACAATGGTACAGCTTTGGAGACTTAACCAACGTCCCCAAGAGATCGGACCTCGTGATTATCCGGAAATCAAGGAAGAAGGAATTCTCCGGATGATAACCGAATACAATCAATCCGGGTATTTCGTATCAGGCGATACAGTGCAAGGTTTTCAATACGAGCTTAGCCAAGCGATCGCTAAATTATCCGGATTGGAGGTTCAGACGCATTTGGAAATGAGTTTAGCGAAAAGTTTCGAGGAATTATCGGACAACAAATGCGACGTAATCGCAAGAAACATACCCATCACCTCCGAGATGCGGGAAAACTACCTGTTCACCGAACCGATCGTTCTCAACAAGCAAGTCTTGGTACAACGTACGGCAGAGGCGAACAACGGACAAGCCCCTATCCGTAACCAATTGGATTTAGCCCAAAAGACTTTATACATACCGAAAGATTCCCCGGCCTTATTGCGTCTGCAAAATCTGGGACACGAGATAGGCGATACGATCTACGTGGTGGAAGATGAGTTATATTCTACCGAGCAGCTTATGATCATGGTAGCCAAAGGCGATATCGATTATGCCGTATGCGACCAACAAATCGCCCGCATGACCCAGAAAAACCTGCCGGAAGTCGATATCCTAACGGATGTCAGTTTTACCCAATTGCAATCGTGGGCGGTCCGTAAAGACTCCCCTGTCCTACTGGATAGCCTAAATAGTTGGCTCCAGCAAATCAAGAACAGTGGATTATACGACCAAATTTATAAACGCTATTACAAATAGCGCTATTCGTGAGACGGCAAAATAAAGGAGAACTCTGAACCTACCCCTAATTCAGAAGTAACATGTATCGAACCTCCCATCTTAACAACTAATCCTTTGCAGATAGCCAGTCCTAATCCGATACCTTCCATATAGTCGTTTATTTTCACGAAACGACCGAAGACATCTTTCAATTTGTCCTTATCGATACCGATTCCCGTATCCCTTACGTAAAAACGTAATTGATTATCCGGTTGAATGGTATATCCCATCGTGATGCTACCTTCTTTCGTGTTCTTGATAGCGTTGTTCACCAAATTATTAATCAACTGCAACAGACGCATGCTATCCGTACCGAACATATGGTGGTCAGCCCCTTTCTCCAAAACTAACTTGACTCCTCCCGGAACCCGTAACTTGGCGGAAGCATAAATCGTATCCATCAATTCACTGACATCTAATTGCTCATATGTGATCTTTATCGCATCCGCCTCGATCTTCGAGATATCCAAGATGTCATTGATCAATTGCATCAACAATTGGTTATTCATCTTGATCACATCGTAGTACGACATACGTTCCTCATCCGTATCAGCAAAAGCCATCAATTCAGAGAAGCCGGTAATCGCATTCAAAGGAGTCCGGATCTCATGGCTCATATCCGCCAGATATTTCGATTTCATCTTATCAGCGGCCTCGGCCTTCACCTTCGCCTCCTCAAGGCTTAATTCTTGATTCTTCCGTTCCTGAATATTCGTTGAACATCCAAGGATAACCGAAGGTCTTCCTTTCTCGTCCCGTTCATACACGGTAGCGAATACCTCTCTCCAAACATATTCCTTCTTGCCGGGAAATAGCATACGTGCCTCGATCCTTGCCTCAGAGATTTCCCCTCGGCAAAGACGGGTAAACATATTATGATAATGTTCTTGATCATCCGGATGCGCCCGGCTGATAAACTGCCCCCATGACACCTCTATCATATCTTCCGACATGGTATTCCAATCGTTCAAGGTCACAACGGAATCCTTGAAATTATGGGTACTGTCCGGATCGATGAAAATCGAGCATGTACGTATATCACTTATCCGCAATGCCATTTTCGTCAAGATCCGGGTTCTTCTCAAAGTATTCTCCGTAGCCAACTCGGAAGTTATATCTCTCCATAAAGCCAAGACAAGCGGCTTGCCATTATTTAGGGAAATAGGATATTTAGCGACCTCTATATCCCGGTAATCGCCGGAGGCCGATTTTACCTTGCCCTTGAATCTAGCGGTCAGTCCTGTCTTGATCACGTTCATATCGGTTTCCAGACGCTCCTCGGCGGTCATCAAGGCATTATAATTCACCTCGAAATCATCATGTCCCTCGATCTCCCGGGTTTCAATACCCGTTATTTCCTCCATAAAATGATTCCAATACAGGTAATTAAAATGGTTATCCCCATCTTTCACGAAAACCCCCAACGGTAACCGATCTAATATCGTATTGATCAGTTCTTGTAGATTTTTTTCTGTTTTCAGAGAAGATACATCGCGTGTATAAACGATTACAAGCTCCTCATTAAAAAGGCTTGCTTGCGATAGATAATAATAGTTCTTTCCTTCAAAAGAGACCTCAAAAGAGAAATCCACTTTCACTTGCTCCTCGAAAACACGTTTAACCGCAGCTCTATAGATCTCATATTGATCGTAGTTCTTCCCGTCCGGGAACAACGCTTGAGGTTGCTTTCCGATACAGTTATTCGCTAAATAATGATAATAATCGTCTTTTGCAGAAATAACCTTGACAAGAGTAAGATTTCGATCTACTAATACGATCGTATCGGGACTCTTCTCCATGATCATCTCTAATCCAGACTGAACGTTACTTCCGCTTTCTAGACTATTCATATTAATTCTTTCGTTTTTGGGGTATAACTCGGGGATAAAGGTATTTATTTTTCTATTTATCACCAAAGAGAAACCTACCTATTGCATAATATTTCTAAATAATCTTTATCTTTACCGGGAATTTGAATGTAAAAAGATGAGATTTGATGAATTAGATTTGGAAGATGCCGTATTAGACGGGCTTTATGACATGAATTTTGACGAAACGACTCCAGTCCAAGAGTTAACGATTCCTGTCATTTTAGAAGGTAAAGACATCATCGCTTGCGCACAGACCGGAACCGGTAAAACGGCGGCATATGTTTTACCAGTTATTAATGAACTAAGCAAAGGTTGTCATCCGACAGACGCGGTGAATGCGGTCATTATGGCACCGACCCGGGAATTGGCTCAACAAATAGACCAACAAATTCAAGGATTCACTTATTTTATACCTTCCGTATCCGCAGTAGCCGTGTATGGAGGTACCGACGGAATCGCTTGGGAACAACAAAAGAGAGGTTTAGAGATGGGTGCGGATATCGTGATCGCTACCCCGGGACGTTTATTGTCCCATATTAAGTTAGGTACTGTAGATTTGTCTAAAGTGTCGTTCTTCGTCTTAGACGAGGCGGACCGCATGCTGGATATGGGTTTTTATGACGACATCATGCAGGTTCATAAACAGCTGCCCCCCTACTGCCAGACGATCATGTTCTCGGCTACCATGCCGCCTAAGATCCGGACGTTGGCTAAAACCATCCTAAAAGATCCGGAAGAAGTCAAGATCGCTATCTCACGCCCACCCGAATCTATCATGCAAACCGCATATATCTGCTACGATCCACAAAAGCTCAAGATTCTACAAGATCTCTTCACTCAAAGCCGCCCTCAACGGGTAATTATCTTCTCCTCTTCTAAAATGAAGGTGAAAGAATTAGCGTCTACCTTAAAAAGATTAAAGTTCAATGTAGCCGCCATGCACTCGGATCTAGAGCAATCCCAAAGGGAGGAGGTCATGAAAGAATTCAAGAGCGGACATATCGATATCCTTGTGGCTACGGATGTCGTAGCACGTGGAATTGATATCAATGACATCAAGTTGGTCGTGAACTTCGATATCCCGCATGATCCGGAGGATTACGTACACCGAATCGGACGTACGGCACGGGGTACGAACGGCGAAGGATTGGCGATTACTTTCGTATCGATCGACGAACAAGCACAATTCAAGCGCATAGAGGATTTCTTGGAAAAAGAGGTTTATAAGATACCGGTCAGCCCGGAATTCGGCGAAGTGCCCTTGTATGAGCCGGAAAAATACGGTATGAATAAAAGAGGCAGAGGACGGCCTCGTAAAAGTGAAGATAAAAGATCATCCTCGAGCCCACAAAAACGAAATATGGGACATCGTGGAAGACCTAAAAAGGTGCAATAAAAGCACTATACTTTTTAATAGAAAAACACTATACTTTTGGAGCTAAAACAATATTGCTTTGAACTCAAAAGTATAGTGTTTTTTTATGGGATATTATCAACCGTTCATGGATGCCAAGAATTCCATATTATCAACGGTTTGTTCCATCCGTTGCTTAACAAATTCCATAGCCTCCATAGAGTTCATGTCTGATAGATATTTGCGTAAGACCCACATACGGTTCAACGTGCTCTCATCCTGCAATAAATCATCACGGCGAGTGCTGGAAGCCGTGATATCCACAGCTGGATAGATACGTTTATTGGATAATTTACGATCCAATTGTAACTCCATATTACCCGTACCCTTGAATTCCTCGAAGATCACGTCGTCCATCTTAGAGCCAGTCTCCGTAAGGGCGGTGGCTAGAATCGTAAGGCTACCGCCATTCTCAATATTACGGGCGGCACCGAAGAAACGCTTCGGCTTCTGCAACGCATTTGCGTCCACACCACCGGAAAGCACCTTACCGGAAGCCGGTTGTACCGTATTATAAGCACGAGCCAAACGAGTGATCGAGTCCAGAAGAATCACGACATCATGACCACATTCTACCATTCGTTTCGCCTTGTTCAATACGATCTCAGCGATTTTCACGTGACGTTCAGCCGGTTCGTCGAATGTAGAAGCGATCACTTCCGCATCCACGCTACGAGCCATATCCGTAACCTCCTCCGGACGTTCGTCGATCAATAATATAATCATATAAACCTCGGGATGGTTGTAAGCGATAGCGTTCGCGATATCTTTCAACAACATCGTCTTACCGGTTTTCGGTTGAGCGACGATCAAACCACGTTGCCCTTTTCCGATCGGGGAGAATAAATCAACCACACGTACGGCGATATTATCGTATACTTTCGGTGATTTACGTGCCGTAAGCATGAATTTCTCATCCGGGAATAACGGGGTCAAATGATCAAAAGGAACCCGGTCGCGAACCTCTTCCGGCGTACGTCCATTGATCTTGTCCACTTTCACCAACGGGAAATACTTCTCACCTTCCTTCGGCGGACGGATCGAACCTTCTACCACGTCACCCGTTTTCAAGCCAAATAACTTGATCTGGGATTGAGAGACATAAATATCGTCCGGTGAAGTCAAATAGTTATAATCTGAAGAACGAAGGAAACCGTAACCATCTTGCATCATCTCCAACACGCCGGTTCCTGTAAGGATGCCATCAAACTCATACATTTTCTCTTGAGCCTGCTGGTTGTTATTAGCGTTATTGTTATTACGGTTGTTATTATGATTATTCTGTCGATTGTTCTGTCGAGGATTATTCTGCTGGGGAGCGGCCTCGGGTTGAGGTTTGTTAGCCTCGGGTTTCGGAGCGGAGAACGGGAAAATTTGATCCAATACGGATTTAGCGTCCGGATGGCGGAATACGATGCGCTTAGGCTCTTCTTCTGTCGCTTGTGGAGAAGTGGTTTCTTCCGCTACCTCTACAGGAGTCGTATTTTCCGGCAAAGCGGCTTCTTCTTCCGTTTCAAGTTCCGCCACAACAGGAGGCAACAACGGTTTCTCCACCGGGCTCTCTGCTACCGCCGGAGTTTCCACGGCCGAGATTTCCGTTACCGTAGAGATCGTTTGCGGCTCTTTCGAAACCACCACTTCCTTGTTATCCTCGGAAGGAGCGATAGCGCCCGCTACCTTTTCCTTTTTCTCGATACGGACTCTTTTCTTACGTTCAGGCTGCTCTTTTTGCTCTTTCTTGTCAGCCGGAGCAGTCACTGGCTTTTCCGGAGCCTGTTGGGTACTCTCTGCAGCCTCGGCAGTCTCAGCCTTCGCCACTTTAGGAGAAACAGCTTTGGCCGGACGGCCTCTCTTACGGCCCTCTGCAGGCTTCTTAGCCTCTTTCTCTTTCATCTTTTCAGCCTGGATGCCGGCATAGGAGATCGCTTGCTCATCAAGAATCCGATAAACCAACTCTTCTTTCTTTAAGCTGCTAACTTTTTTTATTCCCAACTCTTCCGCGATACTTTGAAGTTCGGGAAGAAGTTTTTCATTTAGTTCTAGAATGTTATATTTCTGCATATTGCGAAGTAATAATATAAATGGTACATACACACGGATCACATATACAAACACGATGTACGCCCAATGGTATCATTGTATCTTTATTTAATTATAATTTTCATGTAATAACCGGATTGTTCAGCTAATTTGAACCATTAGTAACATATCTGCGGAGTAAATCTTCGCAAATGTAAGAATATTTTTACAATAAACGAGGATTTAACCCAAAAAATTCACAATTAGCACACGCTTTGTTGATTCGTCTATACGAAAACGATTATCAGTCCTTTCTCCTACCACCCAAACGATAGCGTCGCCACTACAAAGAAGCCATGTGCGCTCCTTCTCAATCCGACTAAATTTATGATCGGAGAAATAGTCACTCAACTTCTTACGTCCTTTCATTCCGAAGGGAATAAACCAATCGCCTTCTTTCCAAGTCCGCAATGTTAAAGGGAAATCGAGTTTATCATAATCCAAATAAGCGATCCGCTTATTCTTCTCGATAGGGAAACCTATAGTTATAACAAGTTTTTGGAAAGATAGTTCAATAGGTTCATGATTAATACCCTTTTCCGGATCTAAAACGAAGGTTCGCTCTTCCTTCTTCTCTAAAGAAGTGATCCATAAATAATCCCGATCCTTCAGCAAACGATGGGTGGAAGAGTAAAACAGCTTACCGGGCTCCTTGGTCAAGGCAGCGAAAATATCGTCCGAGACCAGACGGGTAAAACCATATTCTTTTAATAACTCATACAAAATCGTCTCCGGAGCCGGAAACCGCATCAACGCCCCGATAGAAAGACGATCATCCGATACGACAACCTCTTTCCGGGCTTGTTCCAATACATATATATATATAGTCTCTGCGGCAGAAAGATGCTCGGCGGAACGTGCGATGGTATTCCGGGCCGATGGATTTATCTCCTCCAAAAGCGGCAACACATTCAAACGGATGAAATTACGGGTATAAGCATCTGATAAATTCGTGCTATCCACCATATAGGCGTAGCCTTGATCCGCCAACCAAGCCAAGATATCCTCACGGCTTACGCACAGCAAAGGACGGACGATGAAACCATTCCTCGGACGGATCCCGCTCATCCCCCGGATTCCCGTGCCCCGTATCAAATTCATCAAGACTGTCTCCACACTATCGTCCCGATGATGGGCGACGGTGGTCGCCTGCCCTCCCAGCCGCTCCCGCATCTCCTCAAACCAAGCATAGCGCAATTCACGGGCAGCCATCTCTATCGAGAGATGCTTCTCTCCGGCATAAGAGATCGTATCGAAATCTATCTTATGAAAGGGTACTTCCAAAGATTCCGCGAACTCACAGGCAAATGCCTCATCCCGATCCGACTCCTCCCCACGCAAATGAAAGTTACAATGAAGCGCTATACACGGATATCCCAAACGCACCAATACGCCCAACAAAGCCACAGAATCGGCACCACCGCTCAATCCGACCAAAACCGGACGATCCTCGGATAACAGCCGGTACTTCTCTATATATAAACGTATCGTATGTATCATAACATCTTTGTATTAAAAACAATAATGGCCCTAGCCGGTTTTAGCTAGAGCCATTACTTATAGATCTTTTGAATTAATCTTCTAGACCTGCTAATTCCGGGTCGATCATAATACGACCACAGTATTCGCAAACAATAATTTTCTTACGCAACTTGATATCCAATTGCTTCTGAGGCGGGATCTTGTTAAAGCAACCACCGCAAGCGCCACGTTGCACATAAACAACAGCCAAACCGTTACGAGCACCTTTACGGATACGCTTGAAAGCGGTCAACAAACGAGGTTCGATAGCGGCTTCCAGCTTCTTCGCTTTCTCACGAAGTTTCTCCTCATCCTGCTTTGTCTCGGAAATGATCTGCTCCAACTCGCTCTTTTTCTGAACCAAGTCAGCCTTACGGCCTTCCAGCTTCTCAGTCAGCTCAGCGATATCTTTTTTCTTAGCGTCTACCGCCTCTCCGAATTCACGAATTTTTTTCTCTGAGAATTCAATTTCCAAACCTTGGAACTCGATCTCCTTAGACAGGTTATCAAACTCCCGGTTATTACGCACATTATCTAATTGTGCCTTATAGCGATCTATCAATGTGGTAGATTCCGTGATCTTATGCTTTTGCTCAACAACAGAAGTCTCAAACTCCTTGATCTCCGCTTGATAGTTCTGGAGACGTGTTTCCAGTCCTGCGATCTCGTCCTCCAAGTCTTGAACCTCCAGAGGAAGCTCACCACGAAGGGTCTTGATCTTATCAATTTCAGTCATCATCGTCTGAAGTTGATACAGCGTAGAAAGCTTTTCTTCAACCGTATATTCCTTTTCAGCTGATTGTTTATCTGTAGCCATTCTATAAATATTTTACTGGGTTTGAATTAACATTCGAAAAATGTACCGCAAAGGTAGGGAATTTTTTCGATATTATGTTATAAAATATGTCTTTTGTACAGATTTCCGATTCATAATGACCGATAACCGCCAGTAGAATCTGGTCCTCCACATCGTAAAAATCGTTGTACTTCGCCTCCCCCGTTATAAAGACATCGGCACCATACGCGATAGCGTCCTTGATCAAGAAAGCGCCGCTGCCTCCGCAGATAGCGACCTCTCGGATAGACTTACCCGTAAATGGGGAATGCTTCACGCAACCGACGTTAAACAGGGCCTTGATCCGTAACAAGAAACTTAACTCATCTTCCTCGGCAGGCAACTCTCCCACTACACCGGAACCTGCCTGTTCCCATGTGTTTGATAACGAATAAAAATCAAAAGCCGGCTCCTCATACGGGTGAACGGATAACAGAGCACGGGTCACCGCTGTCTTCTTGAATGCCGGAAGGATCATCTCCATACGCACCTCTTTCTCTACATGCACCTCGCCGATCTCACCACAAAACGGATTGCATCCCGCATTGGCACGGAATGTTCCCTCGCCATGTAAATTATAACTGCAAGCATCATAGTTCCCGATACTTCCCGCACCGGCATTGAACAAGGTATTCCGCATGATCTCGGCATAAGCCTCGGGGACAAACGTCACCAACTTCAACAAAGCGCCTTTTTGGGGGCTCAAGATCCGTACATTTTGCAAGCCGATCAACTCTGCCAAACGGTAATTCACGCCTCCTACGGCATTATCAAGATTGGTATGGGCGGCATAAACCACCAAATCATACTTACACGCCTTCATCATGCAACGCTCGATATAATTGGAGCCTGTCAACGACTTAAACGACTTAAAGGCCAAAGGATGATGAGAGATGATCAGGTTGCATCCCATCTCGATCGCTTCATCGAGCACCTCCTCGGTAACATCTAGGCATAGCAACACACCCGTCGCATGCTGGTTCACGTCGCCAACTTGCACACCCGCATTGTCAAAACCTTCTTGAAGCGGCAGCGGGGCGTAATGCTCTATTTCTCTCAATATATCTTTAACCTTTACCATGCTAAATATCCTTTGATTTATGTTCGGGAGAAAAAGTAATTCCTTTCGGAAGAAAAGAAAATTCCATTCGGATGGAATAAGATTCCCATTCGAATGGAATTTCAGATTGGATTATTTCTTGATATCAACGATCAAATTCAGTTCATCCAACTGGGCTGGATCCAAGACACCCGGAGCATCGAGCATAACATCTCGTCCGGAATTGTTCTTCGGGAAAGCGATACAGTCGCGGATAGAATCCAAACCGGCGAACAAAGACACGAAACGATCCAAGCCATAAGCCAAACCTCCATGAGGAGGCGCTCCGTACTTGAACGCATTCATCAAGAAACCGAATTGCTCTTGCGCTCTTTCTTCGGTGAATCCTAACAGCTTGAACATCTTATCCTGTAATTGGCTGTCGTGGATACGGATAGAACCACCACCCACTTCAACACCATTGATAACCATATCATACGCATTCGCACGAACAGCGCCCGGATCCGTGTCCAACAACGGTATATCATCCGGATTCGGAGAGGTAAACGGATGGTGCATAGCGTAGAAACGTTGATCGTCCTCGTTCCATTCGAACAGCGGGAAGTCGATTACCCACAAGCAAACAAACTTATCCTTGTCACGAAGGCCTAATTGATTACCCATCTCTAAACGCAACTCGCAAAGTTGCTTACGAGTCTTCATCGCATCGTCGCCGGAAAGGATCAAAATCAAATCACCCGGCTTAGCGCCGAACGCATTCTTCATTTCTTGAAGAACCTCTTGGCTATAGAATTTATCTACGCTTGATTTTACGTTACCATCCGCTTCCACACGAGCGTAAACCAAACCTTTAGCACCTACCTGCGGACGTTTCACGAACTCAGTCAACGCATCCAGTTGTTTACGGGTATAGCTCGCCGCACCTTCCGCACAGATACCACCTATGTAAGCGGCGTTATCGAATACAGAGAAGCCATGGCCTTTCATGATGTCCATCAACTCAACGAACTTCATGCCGAAACGCAAGTCCGGTTTATCGCTACCATATTGTTTCATAGCGTCTTGCCAAGTCATACGCATAAACGACTCCTTGAACTCAACACCACGGATTTCCTTAAACAAATGTTTCGCCATGCCCTCGAACATATTCAAGACATCCTCTTGCTCCACGAAGCTCATCTCACAGTCGATCTGCGTGAACTCCGGCTGGCGATCCGCACGCAAATCCTCGTCACGGAAACATTTTACGATCTGGAAATAACGGTCGAAACCGGAAACCATCAACAATTGCTTCAAGGTCTGTGGAGACTGAGGCAAAGCGTAGAACTGTCCCGGGTTCATACGGGAAGGAACCACGAAGTCACGGGCACCCTCCGGGGTAGAATTTACAAGAACCGGAGTCTCTACCTCCAAGAAACCTTGCTCATCCAAATAGCGGCGAACCTCGAACGCCATTCTATGACGAAGTTCCAGATTCTTACGAACGCAAGCACGACGCAAGTCCAGATAACGATATTTCATACGCAAGTCATCACCGCCATCTGTCTCCTCCTCGATCGTGAACGGAGGGGTAAGCGCAGAGTTCAGGACATTTAATTCAGAAACGATCAACTCAATATCACCTGTCGGGATATGCGCATTCTTGCTGGAGCGCTCACGAACCGTACCCGTAACCTGAATCACGAATTCACGGCCCAACTTATTTGCCTTTTCGCAAAGAGCTGCATCAACCTCTTGATTAAATACCAACTGAGTAATACCATAACGGTCGCGGATATCGACAAATGTCATTCCTCCCATTTTGCGGGTTTTCTGCACCCAACCGGCCAGTGTAACCACCAGACCTTCATCCGCAAGGCGCAAGTCGCCACAAGTTCTTGTTCTATACATCTTTATTATTTAATTTGCTAGATTTACCAATCTTTATACCTCGGTTTATTACAAACCGCAACCGCAAAGATAATACTATAAATCTTAATAATTATTCTTTTGAGCAAATTAAAATACGTTTTACCCTCTGCTACCCAAGCTGTCCGTATCGGGATTAATCTCTTTCACAGCCTCCTTTACATCCTTGGCCGTTATTTTCTTCTCATTTTTAACAGCGATTTGCTCTACGGGATACTTTTCCTCCATCTCCTCCAATTTAGAGTCTACGGATGTTTTTGAATCATTTGTTTTCATATTCTTTATTTTATTAACGTAATATATAGATATTAAACAGGCAAGCATTACCAATGGTTCATGCCTTATAATAAAAAGAGATAAAAGAGTGTATACTTAAAATTATAAAAATCCACATAAATCGTATCAACATAGAGCCTTTTAATACAGTATTTATCACTCAGTAATCTTTTCAAAAAAACAAAAAAATAACAGGATATATCAAAAACTTTAAATCACGCTACCCTGTTGATTATATCAAACGTCTAAACTTTATCAAGTCAAATATGAATACTAGAAATTATATATATTTATTCACATCTTTATGGCTATGTATATCTTGCATAAAAGAAGACATGAAACCTTGTCCTCCTTTACAACTAAATATAGAGATAAAAGACAAGAACTATTTTAACATAAATAACATAGAGCTTGAAGAACACAAAGGTGAAAATCTGCCGTTTAAAGAATATATACCGACACTTCATTATACATTATACGACTTTAATACGGGAAATATAGTTGAACAAAAGAATGTATTTAACGTAAGTGGTGATGAAAAGACATTTCAAATCACGTTTCCTGAAAATATGCCGTTAGGTAAATATGTATTTACGGTATGGGGAGGTTTAGCCGATGAGACTGCTTTAAAAGATGATCCAGAGAAAGCGACATTACATGTAGGGAACAAGGAGGGTGACGATCTTTACCTATCGAATGATACACTTATATATAACGTTGATAATTATCATTATACAATAAATATGGAACGTACAAAAGGTAAGCTAATCGTACAGTTAGTAAACTTGCCGCGTGCGATCGTTCATTCAGAGAACTCAATAGACAGTCTTTTCAAACGAGTAGACCGTCACTTTAATTATTCAGAATCTACATCCGTCTATAAACAATCTGACTGGAAAACGGCGTCCGAAACTGTCATTAAAACAATGCTGGCACCATCCGGAAAAGATCAATATTCGCTGTTAAGGCTAAACTTCTACGCTACCGCTCAGCACGATCTTCCAGCCCTCACACCCAAAGGTATAAATATCGCTATGAGAAGGAATGAACTGACAGTATTAAAATACGTGTATGATGATAGCGGAGATTTCAGGATTTACATGTTGGTAAACGACAGCTGGGAACAACAACACGGTCTCGTGATCAACTAAACAAATCTGTAATTAACAATTAATGTTTCACTTTAATTTTCAAAACGATGAAGAAGTTTTTATGTTTAGCAGCGACAGGCATGTTCTTGTTCTCTGCATGTAGTAATGATGGTGATCCAAAGGATGATCCGAGCCAAGGTTCTCCGGTAGGGCAAGAACTAGTACTCCGTGTAGCTAATACCGGTGACGGGCTGACGACAAAGGCTGGACGTCCGCTATATAGCTCGGAGGCCGCACAAACAATCGACAAAGTAAAGGTGGCTATATTCTCTCTAGGGGCAAGTGATGCTATCACAGGTTGTGTCTATGATAAGGAATACGCTCAGTGGAGCGATGCCTCCTCTCCTTCCGGAATCATATATAACGGCTCAACCTATGATGGTTCGGCGGATCATGGCCGCTATGCGACATTAAACCTCAAAACCGAGATCACAAGCGGAGCTAATACCGGCTTAGACCCCGGGAGTTATTTAGTATATGCGGTTGGTTATACCTCCTCCGGATCAAACTATACACACGCCCCGGCTCTTACTGACATTACCAAAGATTGGTCTGGCGCAAGCACATTCAATCATGTTACGAGTACAACCGCAGGAGAGGGTGAAGAGATCTTTGCCGGATCTATCCAAAAGATTACCGTTGATAACAATCGGAATTTTGCGTTAACAGCGAATGTCGCTAACAACGTGCTTTATCTACATCGCCAAGTTGCCGGCGTATTTGGATATTTCAAGAATATTCCCGCCAAGGTAGGCAATAAAGACGCCGTTAAACTACGTTTGGTTTCCTCTGGTAAAAACACTCAATTGGATATGACAAATTTCAACAGTAGCTTCAGAAAAACAGGAGGCGCTAATGTAAAATATGTCGTAAACGGTAAAACTCCAGCAACAGCAACAGCTAAATTCCATAATTCCACGGGTGCCAATGACGCCGCTGTCCTCTATGAAATTAATTTAAGCGACTGGTTTAAAGGAACACCGATGGATGTTAATGACGATGGCTTGTTAAATGATCAAGACGCAGGAACAGAGATATCTCCGACTTGGGTAATACCGGCAGCCATGAGCGCAGATTTCAATGCCAAAAAGGGAACCGTCTTCGCTAGCAATTTCATTATACCATTTGCGAATCAAAACAAGAATACATTAGAATTACAATTATTAGATAATAGCAATACGATCATAAAATATTGGACCGTAAACTTAGCGGCCACTCAATCTAATGTGGTACAAATAGACAATAGTACCATCCCGAATGAGTCAACCTCCAGTTATAGTTTAGTACGTAATCATCTGTATTCTATCGGGGAAAAAACGATAGCCAAACCAAGCAATCCTGAAACTCCCGGTGGTGGAGAGGTAGAGGAACCTGAAGATCTTTTCAAAGGTCAAATCATTACTCTTCGTGTAAATGATAACTGGGAGTTAATCCACAAACTAGTTGTTGAATAGAAAGAGTACAAACTTAATAAAATAGACGAAGCGGCATAAAAGCCGCTTCGCACTATTCCTTTTGCAATACAAGACATATATCCGGCATTATCAGAGTTTAAATAGATCATGAGAAAATATATACCTATAATAATCCTGCTCGTTTTATCAGCGTTCAACGTACGAATGGCCGAAGGATTAGCCCGCAAAGCATTAGTGGCTCCCGATTGTATGATAAACAATTTAATAAACGTAGCGAAAGTAGCTTCCGGCGTGACAAATATGGATTATTTGCTGGATGAGAACTTAAACAATTACGCAACATTTAGTGGTGTAGCCGGAGTCGATGTAGCCGTAGGACCCGTCGTACGAATCAAGGACCTTAAAAACGTATACCCCGCCGGTACTACAGCCGGTTTCTGTATCCAAGCAGGAGGAAATAGTAGTATCCTATCTTTAGATGTATTGAAAGGTATAGGTATTATGCTCTATAAAGGAGGGGTCTTACAAGAAACAATTCTAGTTAAAGAAGGACAAAATACCAGCGCTCTCAGCCTTCACTTGATACAACTACCGGGGCAACAGGAGGCCGTATCCTATCTTACCGTTACGTCCACCAAAGATTTTGACGAAGTCGGACTTATCAATACCGGAGTAGGTGTAGCCGCTCTCGGCGAGTTAAAGATCAGATACGCTTTCGTGGGAGATGCCGTAGAGAAGACTTTGACTACCAATAACTCGATAGCAGGGCTGAGTGTAACCGGATCAACTGTAGGCGCGACTAATACCAGTAGGCTTATTAATGCGGACTTAACAGATTTTTCCGTGGTAGGTTCCCCCGTTGGTTCTACCTATGTTGAATTATCTTGGACAAGTGATTATCCAGCAGGCACAGAAGTCGGATTTAAATACAAAGATACTGGTATCTTAAACATAAATCTACTAGCCACTACCACACTTACGTTAACCGATAGCAAAGGAAACACATCAACTACGACTTTCGAGCCTTCAGTATTGGGGCTCGGCGTTCTCTCACAAGGGGTCGTTCAAGTTTCGGTCATAGCAGGCCAAGCATTTAACAAAGCTAGGCTAACTTTTGCGAGTGTTTTAAGTACAAATGTAAAATCAGTCTATTATGGCTACATCTATGAACCATTGAAAGTTACTCATCATCATAACTTCGGATTGACCGTAAATACAACAATATGCGCCGACCAGACTACTTACCAACTTACAGGAAATAGCGATATCACGAAGTGGGAAGTCGTAAGCCAACCCACGGGAGAGAACGTAGCAGTCTCATCCACCGGAAAAGTTACAAATATAACTGCCGGAGTAACCGGTGACTACGTATTCCGGGCAACCGCCTCAGATGGTGATAGCGGACTAGTGACAATTACAAAAGGCATACAGACAACCGTCTCAAGCGGATGTAACCAACCCGTGACCGATGTATCTCTATCTACAAAAATAAACGAATCAAGCGGAAGTTTGATCTCTCTAAGCAATATAAACCATAAAGAGAATATTATCGATGCCAGCATGAGTACCTACGCCGAATATACCGGAGGCCTAAGTCTCGTGGATAACTTGCAGATTATAGGTGTAAAGAAAAATAGCGGGACATTCAGTGATGGCACGTCGAAAAGAGTCGGATTCGTTGTAGAGACCAGTTCCACTTTATTGAGCGCCAACCTTCTCCAATTTTTCCAGATAAGAGTATATAATAACCAGACTAAAACCTACGAGAAAGTAATAGATAATTCAAATGTAATATCGGCAGGCGTGATCGGAAGCGATGGCTCGCTAAAAGTCCGTTATAGCATTATAGTGCCAGCAGATAAGAGTTTCAACGAAATAACTTTATGGAAAAGCGGTGTGCTTTCTACCGATCTTTCCACTTTGCGTATTTATGGTGCATTCGTAGAACCGGCCAGCTTGGATTGCTACGACAATCCGATAGGCTGTAGCACGACTATGATATCAACCGATAAGACTGGGGCAAGTATCAACTACGCCTACACAGGGATCAATGCTCTTGCGAGTGTTGGCGGTACGATACTGAACCTTGCGAACCTAATTGATAACGATCCTACCACCTATACCTCCATCAGTGGAATCGGAGTTGCGTCATCCGTTAGCATAGCCGTCAAAGTCGGAGGCGTACTCAACGCCACTCATAATATTGGATTGATCATCGACAAGGCCACATATTTAGCTGGAGTATCTGTAGGAAGTTGGATGACCCTATCTACCTATTATAAAGGAACCGCTACCGGTGAAGTACTTACAAACTGGAGCGTACTGGGATTAGACGCTATCGGCTATGGAGATAAGGAGTATCTAACCATGCGTCCGCATGCTCAATTCGACGAGATACGGATCACGGTTAACGGAGCCGTAAATCTCTTGAACAATATGAAACTATACGGCCTGTTCTTCCGTAATGATATCGATGGAGACGGTATACCTGATTGTATCGATGAGATATCATGCCCCAACGATCAGACAGATCTTGTGAACGTGAATATCAGTCCGATCTGCCAAAGCAGTAGCATTACAGTCACTGGCAAAGGTATTATGGGCAATAGCTATACACTATCTTGTACACCCCTAGGCATAAACGGGGCCAGCTATTCAATCACCGCTAGCGATGGTACTTTTAGCTGGGTGATCGGTCCGATATCCGTGGCTGGGCAATTCAACCTTATTGTTCAAGACAAGAAAGGCAAGATCGTCTCCAATCCATTTTTCGAGGTACATCCTTTAAATACCACTTGGAAAGTCAGTCCGGAAAACTCCAATTGGAATAACTGGAACAACTGGACGAATGGCTCTCCATGGACTTGTACCAATGTTACGATTCCCTCTGACTGTAACATCTACCCGGTCCTTACCAGTGTAGAGCAAAACGGATGCAATAACATTTACTTCGAATCAGGGGGTGAAGTTACAAACACCCATTTATTGATCTATCAAAAGGCATGGGTAGACCTTACTTTAACGCCGGAACGTTATTATATGCTATCTGCTCCCTTAAAAAGTATGGTCACCGGAGATATGTTTATCCCCGTAGCGGGAAATCCATCTCCATTCACCTCGCTCAACGCAAGTAATACCCCGCAAAACCGATTCAATCCTCGTATCTACCAACGTCTATGGGCGAGCGACGCAAAGGGACAAACACTGAACAACGGACAAGTAACGGTCACACCCACAGAAACCCAATGGACACAGCCATTCAATGCGCTGGCGCAAGTCTATGAAAAGGGAAAAGGCTTCTCTTTGAAAGCTGAGCAAGGATCGGCAAGCCTTCCGCTCACCTTCCGTTTTCCCAAAGAGCATACTGAATATGAATACGTAAATACCAGCAATCAAGGAACGGGAATCAAGGAGACTATTACCCGCTCAAGCATAGGACGTTTCATTTACGAGAATAGTACCCAAGGCGTCTCTTTCCCGATCTCAGTTACGTTGACCAATAAGCAGGCTGGTACTTACTTCTTGGCTGGCAATATGTTCATGTCTCATCTGGATATCTCGGAATTCATGAATCAAAACCCTACCGTAAAGTCCGTACAAGTATATGATGGAAATAGTAATAACTCCAATATTAATGCCAACGGACAATTATTGAATAACGGAGCAGGTTACACCCGGATAGCGCCTATGCAATCTTTCTTTATCTCCGTAGCATCGGCGGCTACTAGCCAGACCATCAAATATACAGAGTCTATGTTAGTATCCGCACCCGGACCGGACAATAAATTGAAAAGCGCAGACTCCTCTATCCAAGAGGATCCATCCGCTCTTTATCTGACTGCCACCACAAGCCAAGCGGTAAGCAATGCATTGCTACGGTTCAATCCGGCCTCTGATAATAAATATGTCGCGGGAGAAGATGCAGAGCTCCTTATTGATAACGAAATACGCCCAGCGATCGCCATTTTTAGCGTGGCAAACGGAAAAGCGTTGGATATCCAACAGCTTCAGAACGCCACGGAGATACAGCTCGGTTTCTACTTACGCATTCCCGCTGAAGTAAGTTTATCCGTACGCAAAGCTTTAGGAGGAGAGTGGACCGGTTGGAGTTTGTTCGATGTGGAGAAGAACAAACGGTACTCACTGGATAATCCGGATATAAAAATAGATCTAGGTACTCTCTCCACCAACATTGGACGTTTCTATCTGACAAATGGTACGGTCACAGCCAACGAAAGCGATATATCCACCGAGAACAAGGTCTATTGCTATCGGGAAGGAACCAACCAAGTAATCATACGTTCCACAGCCGTCGTAATGACTCGCTGCGAGATTTACACCGTCAAGGGTCAACTAATAGACTCGGTTTCTTATCCGGCAGACGAATATCAGCTTCGTCTATCCCCGGGAATCAACCTAATCAAGGTATATATCCAAGACGAAACACCCCAAATTCTAAAACTTTCAAACTATTAAAGAAATGAAGAAAGCTATCGATATAAGCACATCGCCATACACAAAGTTATGCCGACTAATCAGTTCCCTATTACTACTCTCTTGGGTAGGATGCAGTAACGAGGATCTACCGGACCCGTCAGTTCCGGGGAGCAACAAAGAGCCGGTCGTACTTATCTTCAATGCCTTTCCGGCATTGATGACCCGCACCGTATTGACCAGTCCCGACAATTTGCAACATGTCCGGCAAGTTCAGCTTTATATTTTCGATGGGGCTACAGACAACGCTCGCTGCGTAGCCTCCGAGAATATAAACTGGCAATATGCGACTGGAGCGGATAATGGCCTCTCCACCAAAGAGCAGACCTATAAAGTTGTATACGAGGGCTTCCAAGCATCGAAAGTATATACATTCTTGGCAATCGGCTTAGACGACACCTCCGGGGCGACTTACGGCTTGCCCAATGCGATTCAAGCCAATCCTACCTCAGGTACCTTATTAAAGGATGCCAACGCTTTACTAGCGGCGGGAAAAGGTCGTACGGATATCGCCGGTTCTGAGCTTTTCGCCGGTTTCTCCCGGTTAACCACAAATATCTTGAACGGAGGTACCGGACACGTAGATCTATACCGTCGTGTAGCTGGTGTTATCGGTTATTTCAAGAACATCCCCACTCAAATAGGGGGCGTAGACGTAAGCGCCTTACATATCGAATTATATACGATACAGAACAAAAGCGTCCCTTTGATCAAACGAGATTCAAATGATTATATCATGGGGCCGATGAGTTCCGATCCGAACGATAAGATTATCGTAAATATACCCAAGAGTGCGTTTGTAACTGGTGGAACCACGATTAAAGGTTCTTATATTCTCCCTATACCCGCCCCCGTTCCCACGGATAAAGATTACACATTGCAAGTCGTACTAGTAGACGCGAGCGGGACACCTTTATATACTCATAAAGTAAGGTTATCCCCCGACGGCGAAGTATCCGAGACCAATGGCGGTACAGGAATCATCGTTCCAACAAATGACCCTTACCGCTTTCCAATCCTAACAAATCACTTTTATAGTATTGGAACGCAAGCTAGTCCGATAGATCTCAATTCTATACATTAATTTCTCCATAAATTCACGAACATAGAACAAATAACCCACGAAAATACTACCTTTGTCCACTGTTAATTGAGTAAACCCTATTTAGAGTAAAAACATTACCATGAAGAGATTTTGGAGTATTCCACTTATGCTCATGCTATTCGCATGCCAAACTCCCAAAGAGAGTAGAGAGGAATTATCGCTTGCCGGTTGCTGGGAATTACGATTGGATTCAACAGATGTCACCGAGCAAGTTCAATTACCGGGTACCACGGACACCAACCAAAAAGGATACCCTAACAATGATAAGGAGGAGACAACTCATTTGTCTAGGCCCTTCCGCTATCAAGGTAAGGCTTGGTATCAGAAAGAGATCACGATTCCAGAGAATTGGGAAGGCAAGAGCATTTGGTTAATCTTGGAGCGAACAAAACCGACCCAAATATGGGTAGATAGCATATATGTCGGTTCATCCGACCATATTTCCACCCCTCAAGAATACGATCTGTCCGCATATCTCCGGGCTGGGAAGCATCACTTGACCATTCTAGTCGATAACGGTTTGAGCGTACCGCCCCAATTATTGGACAATTCACACGCTTATACGGAATCCACGCAGACAAACTGGAACGGTATTATCGGAGACCTGAAATTGGAAGCCCGTCCACAATTCCATATCCGCCGGATACAAGTATATCCACATGCGGATCAAAAAACAGTGGACGTAAAAATAAAGCTTTCAAATCCATTCGAGCAAATGATAGTAGCCGCCGTTCAAATAGAGATGGAGGCTTTCAACACAGGCTTAGAGCACCATATCAAATTCAATAAGAATATCGTAGTTCAACAAGATGAGATCGTATTCCAAATACCAATGGGTGATGACGCCTTGGAATGGAGCGAGTTCTCCCCTACCTTGTATCGCTTGACCGCGAACATCCAAGGAGAGAATATCCAAGATAGCCAAAGTACTACTTTCGGGTTAAGAGATTTCAAAGCAGAAGGAACACAATTCAACATCAACGGATTGACCACCTTCCTTCGTGGAAAACACGATGCTTGCGTATTTCCGCTTACAGGCCATGTGCCGATGGATACCGCAGCATGGAGACGCTATTTCCGGATCGCCAAGGAATACGGTATCAATCACTGCCGTTTCCATTCATGGTGTCCTCCTAAAGCTTGTTTCGAGGCGGCCGATATCGAAGGTTTTTACCTCCAACCGGAACTGCCTTTTTGGGGAAAGATGGAAAAGGGCGATACCACTTTGATCCATTTCCTCACCAAAGAAGGATTACAAATACAGGAGGCTTACGGGAATCACGCCTCTTTCGTCATGATGGCGATCGGCAACGAGCTTTCCGGGGATCAAGACGCGATGGTGGACATGATCGCCCGTTTCCGTAGTGAGGACGGACGGCATTTATACGCATCTGGATCGAATGACTATCTAGGCTTCAACGGCCCTGCGGCGGGTGACGATTACTTCACGACCTGTCGAGTCCCCGGCGCTAACGTATTCAGCAACCATACCCGGGGTTCCTTCTCTTTCGCAGATGCGGAGGATGGCGGTTATATCAACCATACCTATCCAAACTCGGTCATGAATTTCGAATCCGCTATCGAACAATGTTCATTGCCTATCATCGGACACGAAACCGGGCAATTCCAATGTTATCCGAATTATGAGGAAATCAAGAAATATACCGGGGCACTAAAACCTTGGAATCTGGAGATATTCCGCAAACGGCTGGGCGAGTCCGGTATGGCCGGACAAGCGGATGATTTCTTCAAGGCTTCCGGTAAATGGATGGCGCAACTTTACCGGGCCGAGATGGAAATGGCGTTCCGTACTCCGGGAATGGCCGGCTTCCAATTACTGGATTTACAGGATTATCCGGGACAGGGCACGGCGTTAGTCGGTATCTTGGACGCATTTATGGATAATAAGGGTTTGATAACCGCCGAGGAATGGAAAGAGTCTTGCGATGATGTCGTATTATTGGCTCTCCTGCCTAAATTCTGTTACTCTGGGAATGAGGCGCTCAAAGGCTCCATCAAGGTAGCGAACTATACACCTACCACTTTAAAAGGGAAACATCTAACTTGGACCTTGACGAATAGTCAAGATCAAGTAATCGCCCAAAACAACATACCGCTGCAAATCAATCAAGGTACGCTGGCCGAGGTAGGCCCATTAAATATCGCTTTACCTGCCATTCAAGAGGCTGAGACCTATACTTTACGGCTGGCGATCGAGGGCACGGATTATCACAATCATTATCCGTTATGGATTTATCCGGAACATAATAACGTGCAAATCCCTACGGATATCAATGTTATTAAGAAATGGGATAAACAGGCCGAGAACTTATTGGCGAACGGGGCGAAAGTATTGTGGTTCCCGGATGCCAAGACTTACAAGAACGTGACGGTAGAAGGATTATTCCAGACAGATTACTGGAATTACCGGATGTTTAAGTCCATCTGCGAATGGGTAAAGAAACCGGTCTCTCCGGGTACCCTCGGATTATTAATGAATCCCTCTCATCCGGTTTTCGCTCATTTCCCGACGGATTTCCATACAAACTGGCAATGGTTCACGATGATAAAGAATAGCCATCCGTTGATACTGGACCAGCTTCCGGATAATTACAGGCCAATCGTACAGGTGATCGATAACGTGGAGCGTAATCATAAATTAGGGATGATCCAAGAATTCAATGTCGGCCCGGGCAAGTTATTAATCTGTATGACAGACTTGGAAACCCAACAAGAATACCCGGAAGTCCGCCAATTATACCATAGCTTATTAAGTTATATGGATTCCTCCGAGTTCTCGCCTCAGATGACATTAACGCCCGCTCAATTGATCGAGTTATTCACGCATCAAGTCGGAGATTCGAAGATCAAGGAATTAGGGAATATCTCGTATGACGAGTAAGCGAGAATAGATATCCGTATAAGTCCCCACCGTAGAACGGGCGTTGGGAGCGGGCTTCCGCTGGTCTATCACGATAGCGACCGGCAGATTCCCGATCCGGTCTACATGCGGACGGCCATATTTGGGCAGGTATTGCTGCACGAAACTGGGGAACGTCTCATTCAACTCCCGGCGTGAACTGGCGGCGATGGTATCCAATACCAACGAAGACTTTCCGGAACCCGAGACCCCGGTGAATATAGTGATTTGCTTCTTCGGAATATCCAGAGAGATATGTTTCAAGTTATTCTCATAAGCTCCCTCGATCTTGATATATTCTTGATTTGACATAACCAATGACTTTAATGAACGAATGACAAATATACGATCTAATCCTGTCTTTTTAATAGATATAAGGCGTATCTTGTAACACAACCTTTTGAGAGAGATTGCCAAGTAGAGGAAAGAGGATAGCTATATATGGCGCTTTTTACTCAAAAAGGCCGCTTTTTATACACGATAGGTCATGAAAGACTACGCAACTAGTCGTGTTAGGCAACGCCAATAGTCACGTTGGGCATCGAAAGCAGTCATGAATAGGGTTATGAACTGTCATGAATAGGCATCATAACCCTATCATTTCCCCATCGTAACCCTATGAGATAGCCCAAACAACCCATAAGATATGAATTACGATGAACTAATTTCGCTAGAATGAAAGGCTGTTTTTTGACATCTATCTATTTAACAGACGATTACTGATTTTTTCTTGCGTATTTAGGAGCGAGCCGTACTTTGTCCCGGAAAAATCGATTCTCCGGGACTTAACTTTACAATTTGTCAATTTGATTATTCTGTCGAAAGACACCATCTTATTAAGGCATTTAATTCGTCGCATGGAAAGGAGCCTTGAATTCCGGACGGAGCGTACAGGTATCTTCCAATGGGAAATCCCGAGGGGCCTCTTGCGTCACTTCCCCGGTGGCTGCCCATTCAGCCCCTCTTAGTAAGGTTACCTGAAAACCCGTACACTCCATCGAGTAAATCATATTCGGGTCATTGCCGCAATGCCCCAACAGATCGACAAAGACACGCCCCTTCCCCCACTTCACCGTCCACATCAACGGTTCATGGCGTCCACGCTCATAAGCGGTAGCCAATATCTCCACATTCCGTACCGGACCACGCAAGCGGGTATAAATCTCGTCCTTAAAATGTTTCCATCTTATAGGCAGACCTTTCAAAATAGGGTGCTCCGGCGCACGATGCTCTAGGATCGTCTCATGCTGCAAGCCATGATAACCCGCATAACCGGGTGTATAATCGTATACATATTTGCCCTCTTTCCAATACAGGTAAGGACCGTCTTTCTCGTTTCGCCCCTCCCAAGCTCCCATGCCGATTATCTCGTTGTACGCTTTCCAACCGGCCATAGGTACCACGGAGGAATGGATAATCACGACCCCACCACCATCCGCTACATAGTTCTCGAAAGCTTTTTGGACAGGCTCGGGCCAGACTTCACCTCCGTAATTAACAACAACCAAGTTATATTTAGCGAAATCGGGCTTAAAGGTATTTATATCTCCTCCGAAATCCGGGGTAAAGACGAAATCCACCTTAAACATTCCACTGTTCTCTAAGATCTGCTTCATGGCCTCGCAAGCACCTCGCCAATAATGACTGCCATCTTGCCCGGCGATCATCATCGTTTTTATCACCTTTTTCTGGGCGTAAGAGGTTGAGGCTGATAAGGCGCAACAGATAAGCGCTATAAAATAGATATACTTTCTCATGGTTGTTGGGGGTTAAATTTTTCACTCTCGGGGCTCCATTCGATACGGTCGTAGCAACGGGTGGTTCGCAAATTATATCCTCGCTCATCAACCGTAAACTTCCCATCCTTGAAATAATCGATATATAACTCGGAGATCCCGTCATTATTGCGATCCTCCACCGTAAGCGTATATTTATCTGTCACATAGATCTCATCCGATATATATTGGATCTCTTTCGTATAATTATCCACGATCACGTAATAAAACTTAAACAGGTCGAAAGTAGGGTAATGCCCATTATCCCGCCCGAAAAGCATGACCTCTTCCATAGCGGCATCATCATCCATATTCGCTAAAACGGATTGTTGAAACCAAAAGCCGTCTTTTTGCGCTTGCGGAGGAATCCGGTCCCAACCCTCTTGATGGGCTGTCACCCGGAATTGGGCATGGGCACCCATACAAACAAAAAGCAGGAGAACCCAATAAATCAATCGTCTTATCATGTCTATCTTTTTTAATTATTATTCATATTTATAAGGCACAAATGTAATGATATGTCTCTTATTGATTATATTTGTCTTGTATTAAATTCACCTTTAGTCTAAATATATTATGAGCGATCAACCAATAGATTTTACGCAACGTAACATAGCCATCGACATCCTCCGGGCTGTCACGATGTGCGTGATGATCTTCGTAAACGATTTTTGGACCGTACATGATGTCCCTCATTATCTCGAACACGCCGCTTATGGAGAAGATTTCATGGGATTGGCGGATGTGGTCTTCCCCGCCTTCCTGTTTGCCGTAGGGATGTCCATTCCTTTTGCTATCGAACGGCGTTACGCTAAAGGGATGTCCGGCGAGTCCACGATCCTGCATATTCTTTCCCGAACCCTAGCCCTATTGATAATGGGCGCTTTCATCGTGAACTCCGAGGCAGGCATGGCCGATGATGCCTTGTTCCCGATCGGCGTCTATTGGTTATTAATGGTAGTGGCTTTTATTTGTATCTGGAATCAATATCCCCGGACTGATAATCCTACGAGACAGTTAACGTTTCGGGGACTGAAATGGATAGGGATTCTTATCTTACTATTCTTGGCCCTTACATTTAAGAGCCAGAGCGACGACTATTTCTCCGCCCGTTGGTGGGGAATCCTTGGATTGATCGGATGGACTTATCTGATTTGTGCCCTTATCTATGTTTTCGTTCGTAAGCGGATCGGTATACTAATCGGCGCGTGGGTCACATTTTTACTCATTTGTGCCGTAACCAGCCCTATGAATGAGGCGCATGGCGGCGAGACATTATTTAATCTGCCTACGCCTAATATTTTACAAGATTTCCTGAATATCCTACATATCGGCAATGGGGGATTACCGGCTCTCACGATGGGAGGAATGATCTTATCCTTACTGAGCACCCAATACGCAAGCTCGGATAAAAAGAAAAAGCTGTATTTCATTGTCGCTACCGTTCTATGCCTATGTATAGCAGGCTGGATCTCCCGGCAATTCTGGATCCTTTCTAAAATAGGCGCAACTTTACCCTGGATATTTTATGTATCCGCTATTACGACAGCCGCCTATGCCTTTTTCTACTGGCTCGGGGAAAAAGGCTGGGTTCGTTGGTTCGCTATCATTCGTCCGGCAGGAACAGCTACGTTAACTACTTATTTGATGCCCTATGTAGCCTATGCGCTAGGATCTTTGCTCGGTATCAAGATGCCCGAAATGCTCACACAGGGTATGATCGGTATACTCAATTGCGCTTGCTTCTCTTTGTTGATCGTCTGGTTTACCGGCTTCATAGGGAAAGCGTACATCAAATTAAAAATTTAAACTTTAAAACATATCGCTATATGAAAAAGATTATCGGACTATTCTTGCTTATATGGGCCATAGGTTCGGCCCAAGTTTCCGCCCAATCAGAGACAAACCGTTTAGATAGTATCATGCCCGTACGAGGCTTGGCCATCGCCGCTCCATCCACGCAGAAGTTGGATCTATTCTTGAAGTTCGTCCAAGAGGAACTGGCTCCCAGTCATTTCAACTTGTTGATTCTACGGGTAGACTGGAATTATGCCTATGAGTCCCATCCAGAACTGAGGGATCCGACCCCACTCACACGAGAGGATGTGAAAAAGATCGTAAAGGTTTGCCGGGATAACGGAATACGTATCGCTCCCCAGATCAATCTCTTGGGGCATCAATCATGGACTGAGACTACCTACGCTTTATTACGTGAGTATCCGGAGTTCGACGAGACGCCACACGTGGATACCAAGAACTATATGGGTTGGCCCAACTCAGACGGGCTTTATTGTAAAAGTTACTGCCCGCTCCATCCGGAAGTACATAAAATCGTATTCGCTTTAGTAGACGAGTTGACGGATGTTTTCGAGACTCAATTATTCCATGCCGGGATGGACGAGGTCTTTTATATCGGACATGATAGTTGCGTCCGTTGCGGCGGACATGACAAGGCTGAGTTATATGCCGGTGAGGTCACTAAAATACAAAATCACTTAGCCTCACAAGGCAAACGATTGATGATATGGGGAGACCGCCTGATCGATGGCAAAACTACCGGGATCGGCGCTTGGGAAGCCAGCATGAACAATACCTACCGTGCGATCGACTTGATCCCGAAAGATGTTTTTATCTGCGACTGGCATTATGAGCGTGCCGAGCAAACCGCTGTTTACTTTGCCATGAAAGGCTTCGACGTTGCTACATGCCCTTGGCGTAAACCTCAGATAGCGCTTCAACAGGTAGATGATATGATCCATTTCCGCCAGCATTCAAATCCGGAAATGTCTCGCCATTTCCAAGGAATTATCGAGACAGTCTGGTCCGGTGCAGACAGTTTCCTCGAGGCCTATTATAACCCGACTACCTATAAGCAAGAGGTCTCGGACGCTGTCACGTTCAAGAAACTGATTGAGAAATATAAGGCCTTGGAGAATCGGTGAATGTAATTTAGGTCATAATTCCTGTAATCCATCTACAAAAGTTTCTCCGGATTTCATCGATCTTTGCCGTTGCAATCGAAAAGGGATAAACAAACCAAGAAGTAGAACTTATTAAAATAGCAATTATGACACTAAACGAATTCTTAAAGTACGTAGAGACAAGAAAGCCTCTTAAAGGAGACGAGATCCATCAGTTTATGAACGAGATGAGCGATGAGGCCAGACGCATGACATTCGAGTTAAACGGCTCATATCACGATCCCGAGGAAATCCGTGAGCTGTTATCCCGCTTGTTTAATAAGCCGGTCGATCCGTCTTTTCGTGTATTCCCCCCGTTCTATACGGATTTTGGGAAGAATATCACGGTAGGCAAGAACGTTTTCATCAACGCTTGCTGTCATTTTCAAGATCATGGCGGGGTGACACTGGACGACGGTTGCCAGATCGGGCATAACGTGGTCTTTGCCACCCTCAACCACGGCTTCGCCCCCGAAGACCGGAGCACTACCTACCCTGCCCCGATCGTTCTGAAAAAGAATGTCTGGGTAGGCTCGAACGCAACGATCCTGTCCGGCGTAACCATTGGCGAGAACGCTATAGTCGGAGCCGGCTCGGTAGTTACTAAAGATGTACCGGACAATGCCATCGTGGGAGGTGTTCCCGCCAAGGTCATAAAATACATCCAATAACCCGTAACACCGATTACGACATCTGGGATTTCCGATATTCATTCGGGGTACACCCCACGGTCTTCTTGAATATGCGGCTGAAGTGCTGGGAGTATTGGAATCCTAGGTCGTAAGCGATTTGGCTGACGGTCTTGTTTGTCCCTAATATCCATTCTTTCGCTAAGGAAATAATCCGGTCTTGTATATTTTCTTGGGCAGTTTTCCCTGTCTCTTTCTTGATCAGATCACCGAAATAGTTCGGGGACAAACAAATCTTCTCGGCGAAATACCGTACAGTAGGTAGCCCCTCCTGTCTTAACAGATCGCTTTGCAGGTATTCATCCAGTAATCGTTCGAACCTCACCAACACATCCTTATTCGTCTCCGCACGGGTCGTAAACTGACGGTCATAAAAACGCAGGCAATAATCGAGCAGCAACTCGATATTCATCGCGATCAGCCGTTTGCTATGCTTGTCGATGGAATGCTCCAACTCGATCTGGATTTTCCTCAGGCAATCCACGAAGATCCCCTTCTCTTCCTCAGAGAGATGTAACGCCTCGTTTGATTCATAGGAGAAGAAAGAATAACGCTTGATGTCCCGTCCCAAAGCCGTACCACGGATCAAGTCCGGATGGAAAAGCAACCCATGCGCCAAAGGCCGGGTCCCGTCCTTAAGCTCAATACCCGTCACCTGCCCGGGAGCGAATCCTACTACGGTTCCTTCTTGATAGTCATAATATTGCCTTCCATACCGAATATCCCCGCATTTCGTATCTTTCAGGAAAAGTCCGTATATACCATAATTAACCCGGAAATTAGTAGGCCATGTCTCGGACTTGGATAAATCTACCACGCTCACCAAAGGGTGCAACGTCTCCAAGCCAAACATCTTGTTGTACTGATCGACGGTATCGATCTTTATTAGATTCTCCATAAGGCTATCTGTTTTATTGGTCTCAAAGATAGTGATAAAAAACGAGAGTTAGAGCGGATTGGGGCAAGGAGGTTGAAAATAAAGTGTTTAGCGAGAAACGGGCTGCAAAGATGAAGCCAAGCGAAACCCTTCTCGAAGCCAATTGAAACCGGAGTTGCGTTACCATCCCGTTACTCTTTTCCGAATGGTAAAGGCGGTTTGGGGAGGATTTCAAAACGCTGAATTACAGGCACGATTCGGGAATCTTCGACTGTAAAAACGGTCGGATTTTCGGATTTTGGGCTTGCTGCCGTGAAAAAAGTCTGTTTTCCGCCTCGATTGCACTGATTCGCTGCGGTTTGCATTTCGTCGAACGGCTCTACAAACAATAATTTTGTAACCAAAAAAATGTAGAGTATGAGATCGACATTCAAAGTTTTATTTTACCTCAAACGCAATGCCCCGAAGAAGAACGGGCTTGTTCCGGTCATGTGCCGTATCACCGTAAACGGCAAAATAGCCCAGTTCAGTTGCAAGCTGGACGTGGAGGAGAAGTCGTGGAACGTGGAGTTAGGCCGTGTCTCCGGCCGCAGCATCGCTGCACAGGAGGCCAACCGTATGTTGGATAAAATCCGCGTGGGTATCAACCAATCCTATCAGAAGATTTCCGACCGGGACAATTATGTAACCGCCGAGAAAGTGCGCAACGCCTATCTCGGTTTGGGGATGAACCATGAAACGTTGCTGGCGGTATTCCGTCAGCACAACGAGGATTACGGGAAGCAGGTAGGCAAGCTCAAAAGCCTGCGCAGCTATTGGAAATACTGTACCGTGTACAAACACCTTTCGGAGTTCATCGAAAAGCGTTACAAGGTCAGCGACATCGCCCTGCGCGAACTTACCCCTGCGTTCATCACCGACTTCGAGTTGTTCCTCAAAACCGAGAAGAACCATTGCAACAACACGGTGTGGTCATACATGATGCCGTTCCGGAAAATTATCTATATGGCCGTCAATAACGGATTATTGCAGCGTGACCCGTTCTTCGCGTATAGCATCACGAAGGAGGAGACCAAACGGGGTTTTCTGACCCAAGAGGAAATCACACTCCTGATCAACGGCACATTCAAAAAGAAAAGCTACGAACTGATCCGCGACCTGTTCATCTTCTGCACCTTCACGGGCTTGAGCTGGACGGATATGGCGAACCTGACGAAAGCCAACCTGCGCACCTCGTTCGACGGGCATTTGTGGATCGACACGAACCGACAGAAAACGGGTGTCGAAACGAATATCCGGTTGTTAGACGTTGCCAGACACATCATCGAGAAATACGACGGCATGACCGAGGGCGATAAGCTGCTGCCTGTTCCGTGTTATGCCAACTGCAAGAACGGCATCAAGGCAATAGCGAAGAAGTGCGGTATCGAAAAGAACGTAACGTGGCATCAAAGTCGTCACAGCTATGCGACGACCATTTGTCTGTCGAACGACGTACCCATCGAAACGCTCTCGAAGATGTTGGGACACCGGAGTATCCGGACGACGCAGATATACGCCAAGATCACGGCGGAGAAAGTGAGCCGCGACATGGAGAAACTCTCGCAACGCATCGAGCAGATGGAGAACTTCATTTGTCAGGCTATATAATCTAATCCCCTAAAAAGAAAAGCGATGAAAGAAGAAAGAGACATCATCACGATAAACGAGTACGGCAGATTGAATCTGCCGACCGATACTGCCGCTATACGGATGACGGAAGCGGAGATCGTCGAACTGTTCGGCACGACCGCCGGAACGGTACATGCGGCTATCAAAGCCATTCTCAAAGAAAACGTCCTGCACGATTACGAGGTCTGCCGATACGTCCGTCTGGAAAACGGAAACCGGGCGGACGTGTATGACATGGGGGTCGTCGTCGCTCTTGCGTTCCGGATTCGTTCGCAAGGGGCAACGAGACTACGGGAATATATACTCCGTACACTCGGTGCCGTAAATAAACGGCCTGCAATCAATATACTGATGGCCTGCACACGTAAAACGGACGGGCATAGCCGACAGATTTCCAACTGACGGCTTCCGATGAAAAAAGAATAAATAGTATTAACTTGTTAAATAGATACCTTATGACCAAAAGAGAAAGAACACCGGACATCGATGATCGCCCCCTCCCGATTGTTATTCAGTATCGGGACGGGCTTCTGAATTGAACCCGACAAATGAAGAAACGGGCAGGTTTCAAAACCTGCCCGCTGTCGTTTTCATCTGCCGGGTATTTTATCGGTAAATCCTTGTATCCTGCTCTGATTGGTTTGTGTTCGGACACCTGCTAATCCACACGACAATACGACAGTAAATCCGTAAATCTGTACGACAACGCCTCTTTGCTGCAATAGCTATCCGAACCGCCCATTCCGTAAATCGGCAGGACTTTGCGGCAACACGTCCGCAAGGATTCGAATCGCCGTATCTCCCGTTCCGTATCTCTGTCGTTATTCAAACCTACCTGAAATATCGCATGTCTCGTTTTTACTGGTAACTGACGTTTTAGAACTCGGAAAAGTCGCCTCGAAAGCCTCTGGCTTGATCCCGAACAACAAGGCGTATCGCATGGCTTCATGCTACGATCGAAATCCGTTCTCCCGCAATCCGTCGGAAACCGGATTTTTATGTTCTCCGGAACATAGCAAGGTGTGTATCGAGTTACTCGATACCTTTTGAGTTACTCTCAAAAGCCTTGCCCCTGTCGGGGGACAATCGCTCCTCCGAAGTCGGGCGATTAGACTATTAAAAGTTATTTATACCAACAAGAGATTCAAAGCACAACCGAAACAATCATCTTTTGTAAATATTTTCGCAATATTCCGATGGTGTCATTCCTGTCTGTTTCTTGAACATCCGACTAAGATGTTGGGGATATTCGAAGCCCAGTTCATATGCTACTTGTGCAATGCCTTCACCGGTGGCGAGTTCGTTTTTTGCCCGTTGGATGATATATTGACGGATATAGTCGCTTGCCGTGTCGCCCGTCATTCTCTTGACCATATCCCCGAAATAGTTGGACGACATGCACAATTTGTCGGCGCAATATTGTACGGTCGGTATGCCAAGCGTCAGTTGCAACTTTTCCTCATAATAATCCCGAAGCAGGTGCTCGAATTTCGCGAGTATGTCCGAGTTCTCCAACTTTCGGGTAATGAACTGACGGTTGTAAAAACGCCGGCAGAAATTGAGAATCAATCCGATATACTCCACAAGAATGGCATCTTGGAACTCATCGCATTTTTTATGCAGTTCGTCCTGTATCTGCCGTATCAACGACACCAAAATGTCGTGCTCCTCGTCGGTCATGTGCAAGGCTTCGTTGACCCGGTAATCGAAAAAGGAATATCGCTTTATCTCCTTTTCCAACGGGGTTCCGTGCAACAGGTCGGGATGGAAAAGCAATGCCCAACCTGTGATCGACACGCGCTCCCCGTTATCTTCCTTACCTCCGATTTGTCCGGGAGCAACGCACAGTAGCGTCCCCTGCCTGTAATCGTACCTGCCGCAGCCGTAATCCAGATCGACCGACGCATCGTCGCGGAGGAACAGACCGTACACGCTGTAATTGTTCAGACTGTGACGGATGGGCGACGCCTTCGCATAGTCGATGACGCTGACCAGCGGGTGCAAATCCTCGCATCCGAGATAGCGGCTGTAATCGCCCACGTTTCTGACCTTCAGAATTTTGTTCATAACATCTTATATAGCTCCTTTCATACAAATGCAAAGATACATCATTTCAATCACATAGCCGAATATAGGGCGTTTCAAATTCAGTAAAAATGGTACAAGTCACCCACTTATCGGTAAGTCCGTCATCGTACAACCCGGTAACTTTGCATCATCAAAAGAAATAAACGGTTAAGCCGAGAGCAGAGCCAAACTTTGTTTGAGCTATGCCGAGGTGGGAGTGATTGTAAACGAACGAAGTGAAGTTTAAGATAAATGATGAATGAACGAATTGACATTCCGGCGGAATTGTATGAAGATGAAGTCGTGCGCTTCTTTGCAGACCGTTATCATACCTCTGCCGAAAACGTGGTGAGATGTTTTCTCGTGCAGGACGGGATTTGCCCGGAACAGGAAAATGAACCCATGACTTTTCGGTTGGAAGATAATGAAATGGAGATCATGCGGGGCTTGACTTATGGAGGTCATTCTTAAAAATTACAGGATTTATGGACAGAAGAGATTTTTTGAAAATGTCATCAATGACGGCTTTATTGGCTGCCGGGGAATGGACGGGATTGTCGAAAGTCTTTGCTCAATCTACCTCGCAGTCTAAAAACGGTTATTCAAACGGAAATAATCCGTCGGGAAATATGGAATACAGAAACCTCGGAGGATTGGACGTGTCGGCCATCGGTTTGGGCTGCCTGCCGATGGTAGGCTATTACGGCGGGAAGTATGAGAAGAAGGATATGATTGCCCTGATCCGGCGTGCCTACGACAAGGGTGTGACCTTTTTCGATACGGCGGAGGTGTACGGGCCTTATACCAGCGAAGAGTGGGTCGGCGAAGCGCTCGCCCCGTTCCGGGATAAAGTGAAGATTGGCACGAAGTTCGGTTTCGGCGTGGAGGAAGGCAAGCCGACCGCACTCAACAGTCGTCCCGACCATATCCGGCGTGCGGTGGAAGGATCGCTCCGGCGGTTGCGTACAGACCGTATCGACCTCTTGTACCAGCACCGTGTCGACCCGAACGTGCCGATGGAAGAGGTCGCCGAAACGGTCAAGGATTTGATGCAGGAGGGAAAAGTGTTACATTGGGGACTGTCGGAAGCCAGTGCACGCTCCATCCGTCGCGCCCATGCCGTATGTCCTTTGTCAGCGGTACAGAGCGAATATGCTATCTGGTGGCGAGAACCGGAAACGAAGATATTTCCGACACTCGAAGAGTTAGGTATCGGCTTCGTTCCCTATTGCCCGTTGGGACGTGCTTTCCTTACCGGGGTAATCGACGAGAACAGCCGTTTCAAACAGGGCGACCGCCGATGGAACCTGCCGCAATTCACACCTGAAGCACTGAAACACAACATGCCGCTCGTGGCACTTGTCCGTAAATGGGCGGAGCGCAAAAGCATTACTCCGGCACAGTTCGCCCTCGTGTGGATGCTTTCACGCAAGGCGTGGATAGCCCCGATACCCGGCACGACCAATCCTGCCCATCTGGATGATTTTCTCGGTGCAGCTACCGTTCGTCTCACTCCATACGAAATGGAAGAGTTCGACAAGGAATATGCTCGGATAGACCTCATGGGACACCGTGCCGACCCGTTCACCGAAAGCCAAATCGACAAATAAAGAGTATAAATTATGAAAAAGATTTTATTGATTCCGTTTTTATTGTTTGCCGCCTTGTCTATGGCGGCTTGCGGAGGCGGTTCTGACGAACCGTTCACTCCTGAACAGCCGGAAAATCCGGGTGGCGGTGATGATTCCGACGATAATCCCGACACGCCTGCTCCCGGCGGGAACGGCCGTTACCTTGTCCTTTATGCTTCCCGCACGAACAATACCGAACGTGTGGCGCAACTGATTCAGACGACACTCGACTGCGACATGCTTGAAGTGGAGCCGGAAACGGCATACGACAATGACTACAACGCCATGTTGGAACGCTCGCAGGAAGAGCTGGCGGCTATCCGTCAGGGCAACTTTCCTCCGATCAAGACTTCGTTGAAAAATTTCGATGACTACGACATCGTATTTGTCGGTTATCCCATCTGGTACAGCAGCATGGCGACACCGATGCAGACATTCCTGCACGAACACGCAGCAAAACTTGCCGGAAAACGGATTGCCCTGTTCGCTACCAGCGGCAGCAGCGGTATCTCCACATCGGTAAGTGAAGCACGCAGCCTTTGCCCCGATGCGACAATCATCGACCGTACCCTGTTGCTGACGTCTTCGAGCCTTTCGCAAATGGCGACACGTGTCTCGTCATGGCTTGAAGAAATCGGAGCGAGCCGTGAAGAATCGGAAACACCGGGAGAAGCATCCCTGAAAATGAAGATTTCGGTCGGCGACCGCACGATTACCGCCACTATGGAAGAGAATGCGGCAGGCAGGGATTTCCTTTCCCGTTTGCCGTTGGAGGTTACACTGAACGATTACAACAACACGACCGAGAAAATATTTTATCCCGATCCGGCGCTGACGACCGAAGGCGTGACACGCGGCTGTGCGCCCGCGCCCGGCGACATCACGATTTATGCGCCGTGGGGCAACGTGGCGATTTTCTGCAAGAACTGGTCGCATAGCAACGACCTGATTAAAATAGGCCGTATCGACGGCAATGGCATCGAAGCTCTGAATATCGGAGGAGATATAACGGTAAAATTCGAAAGACAATAAATATGACGATAGAAGATTTCAAGACATGCGTAAAGACACGGAAGCCTCTCGATACGGAGGATATACACCGCTTTATGGACGAGATGAGCAACGAGGCCCGTCGCGTCACTTTCCGTCTGAATACGGCTTACCATACGCCAGATGAAGTGCGCGGACTGCTGTCCGAGTTATTCGGTTATGAAGTACCGCAATCGCTTCGCGTTTTCCCACCGCTTTATGCTGATTTCGGGAAAAACATCACCGTAGGCGAAAATGTGTTTATCAACGCCTGCTGTCATTTTCAAGATCACGGCGGAGTCACGATAGGCGACGGATGCCAGATAGGTCATAATGTGGTCTTTGCCACGCTCAACCACGGTCTTGCACCAGAAGAACGAAAGTCCACTTATCCTGCACCTATCGTATTAGGCAGAAATGTTTGGATAGGCTCGAACGCTACCATTCTGCAAGGCGTGACCATCGGCGACAATGCTGTTGTTGCGGCAGGAGCCGTTGTAACAAAAGACGTTGCGGCAAATACGGTCGTGGGCGGCGTTCCGGCAAAAATTATGAAACATATAACAAAATAAGAATTAGAGATGGAAAAAATGAAATTACCTTCAATAGCATTAGGTACATGGTCGTGGGGCGCAGGATTCGCCGGTGGCGACCAAGTTTTCGGGAACAACCTCGGAGTGGAGGAATTGAAGCCCGTATTCGATGAAGCAATGGCCGGAGGGCTGAACTTGTGGGATTCCGCCGTGGTGTACGGTATGGGGGCTTCGGAAAGCCTACTTGCCGCATTCACCAAAGAGCGCAACCGTGAAGATGTGCTCATCTCAACGAAGTTCACTCCCCAGATTGCTGGGGATTCTGTTAATCCGGTAGAAGATATGCTGAGTAGCAGTCTCGAACGTTTCGGCACGGACTATATAGACATCTACTGGATTCACAATCCGGCGGATGTGGAGAGGTGGACTCCGTTCCTTGCCAACCTCGTGAAGAACGGCAAGGTAAAACGTGTGGGTGTCTCCAACCACAACCTTGCACAGATCAAGTGTGCGGAAGAGATTCTTTCCAAAGAGGGAGTGCATATTTCCGCTGTGCAGAACCATTTCAGCCTCCTTTACCGTTCGTCGGAGAAAGCCGGCATACTGAATTATTGCAAGGAAAACGGCATCGACTTCTGGGCATACATGGTGCTGGAACAGGGTGCATTAAGCGGGAAATATGACACCGCCCATCCACTGCCTGCCGGAAGCCAGCGCGGGGATACGTACAACCCACTGTTGCCGCAAATCGAAAAACTCGTTGCCGTAATGCGTACTGTCGGCGACAAATACGGCATCACCCCGGCACAGGTCGCCTTGGTATGGGCGATTGCCAAAGGAACGACACCGATTATCGGCGTGACGAAACCTACTCAGGTGCAGGATGCGCTGGAAGCGATAAAGGTGACACTGACCGACGATGAAATGAAAGTTTTGGAAGAGACGGCTGAAAATACCGGTGTAGATACGAGAGGTGCTTGGGAAATGCCGATGATATGATAACGATGATGATATGAAGTCCATATTCGTTTTCTTGACAAGTATTCTATCTATGGTTTCGGTTATGGCACAACAAACAATAGACGTACATTGCCACAATGTCCTTCCCGAGTTCACCGAATTTCTGGAAAGACACGGGGCCGCAATGGAAGAGACATTCCCGTTGCCACAATGGGATGTAAACTCCCATCTGGAATTTATGGAAAATGCCGGTATCGGAAAGGCTATACTCTCGATGCCGGCTCCGCAACCGTATTATGGCAATACCGACGAATGCACCCGGATTGTCCGCTTTTATAACGAGGGAAGTGCCCGATTGAAGTCGGACTATCCCGGCAAGTTCCTTTTCTGCGCTTCGTTACCGCTGCCTGATGTCGAAGCTGCCATTAAAGAAGCCGTATATGCTCTCGATACTCTCGGCGCAGACGGTATCAAATTGGCGACCAACAGTCGCGGGCAATATTTGGGCGACCCGGCTCTCGACACGTTGATGAGCGTATTGAACGAACGACATGCCGTCGTAATCCTGCATCCGCACAAACCCGTGCCGGTCAATGATACCCTGATAGCAGCAACTCCGCTTGCTATTTACGAGTATCCTACCGAGACGACGCGGACGGTTGTCAATATGATTACCCATAATGTTCCGGCACGCTATCCGAACATACGGTTTGTCGTTCCTCACTGCGGCTCATTCTTGCCGCTTGCCGTGCCTCGGATGGAAATGGTGCATCCGGCTATGGTCGCCAAAGGGCTGATGAATCCCATAGACTGGGAAGCCAACCTGAAAAACTTATACTACGACCTTGCAGGAGGAGCAACTCCCGAAGTCATTAAAACGCTGTTGGCAATTACCACTCCGGATCATCTCATGTATGGTTCGGATTATCCCTATCAACCGGCTGCCGTGCTGACCGGGAACCTGAACAAACTCCGTTCGGCTATGAAATCCGATGATATGCTGGCTCCGCATATTGACGGCATACTTTGGAGCAATGCCTATAAACTGTTTAATATGACCAAGTAATGAAGATACGTTTTATAAATGCAGTTTGTATTCTCGCATTAATACTCGCTTCTGCGTGTAAGAGCGATAATGCTTCACAACTAAAAGATAAAGAAATGATGATAACGGAAAAGAA